>Ga0315556_1000027_pt1 | contig 63608 bp, 71 predicted proteins | sample SalMarSW160310MG_FD_202112 | JGI IMG/M metagenome (GOLD analysis project Ga0315556, IMG submission 202112) | Salt marsh sediment microbial communities from the Plum Island Ecosystem LTER, Massachusetts, United States - Salt Marsh Sediment SW1603-10 ...
GTGGCGCCCTGGCGGCCATTTTGATGGGACCGTGGGCTGCCGGGCTGATGATGTCCGCCGTGGTTATCCTCCAGGGCCTGGTTTTCCAGGACGGTGGCCTGCTCGTGATGGGTTGGAACATGGTCAACATGGGCTTGATCACCGCCCTGGTGGGTTTCGCGGTCTACGGGGGGGTCCGCAAGCTGATCCGTGATCCTTCCGTGGGACAGCTGGCCGGTGCATTTGTGGCAGCTTGGATATCGGTCGAAGTGGCGGCCATGGCCACGGCTGTGGAGTTGGCTGCTTCTGGGACGTTTCCCCTCAATCTGGCGTTGCCGGCGATGGCTGGCGTGCATGCGCTCATCGGGCTTGGCGAAGCCATCATCACCACCGGTGCCGTTGCCTTTCTGCAGGCCGTACGCCCCGATTTGCTCCAGCGAGGCGAAGGCGAATCAGGCGGCCTCGCATCGTCAGCGGCAGCTGTTGGTTTGGGCCTGGCCCTGCTGATCGCCTGCCTCTCGCCGCTGGCATCACCCTCACCCGATGGCTTGTTGAGCGTGGCCGGCGCCGGCGGCTTTGCCTATCTCGAGCATTCGGCCCCGTTTGAAGTATTGCCTGGGTACAGCATCCCGTCCGTCATGAATCCCGCTCTGGCCACCGCGTTGGCCGTGGTACTGGGCACAGTCGTTGTGTTCGGTCTCGGCCTGTTCATCGGTCGGCTGGCTGTCAGCCGGCGGCGGACGGGCTAGGCGCGCTTGGCGATTTCGAGAAGCACTGCTCAGTCAATGCAAGCGGTCAGTGGATTCGATCCGCGGGCCAAGCTCGTGCTGACCTTGATCTCCATCGTCGGGATCAGCCTGCTGCCAGACGGTCGCTGGCTGGTGTTCGCCGGCGCGTTCATCGGGTTGATGGCTGTTGCGGTGCTGGCGGGCCTGGGGCCGCTGCACACGCTCCGTAGATCGTACGTGGCCCTTCCCTTTGTGTTGGCCGCCCTTTCGCTCCCCTTCACCGTGCCTGGCGATCCGTTGGCTCGGCTTCCAGTGCTGGGCTGGGCGCTGACAGCACAAGGCGTGACGCGCGCGGCTAGCTTGATCGCCCGATCATGGCTGGCAGTGCAAGCCGCCATCTTGCTAACGAGCACCACCCCGCCCGAGTCCATCTTTTGGTCCCTGCGAGCCCTGCGGGCACCTGCGATCTTGGTGGCCGTGGTGGGATTCGCATACCGATACTTGTCGCTTCTGCTGGATGAAGCGCGACGGATGCTCCGTGCGAGAGGTGCCCGAAGCGCACGTCGGCCTGGGCGGCGCCCTTCATTGGTCTGGCAAGGTCAAGTTGCCGGAGCGATGGCCGGCAGTCTGTTCGTGCGATCGCTGGAACGCAGCGAACGGGTCTACGTGGCCATGCTTGCCCGAGGCTACAACGGTCGTGCCCATCTGGCTCAGGCTCCCCACATGCGCCTCCGGGACTGGACACTCTTGGCGCTGGGGCTGATTTCTCTGGCGGCTGCGCTGCTGGCGATGGGAAGGTAACCGATGCATCATCGGATCGAAGTCAGCCAATTGAACTTCGGCTATCCGGACGGTCGCCAGGCGCTGCATGACATCAACCTGAGCATCGCGCCGGGCGAGAAAGTGGCTTTGGTTGGACCCAATGGGGCCGGGAAATCCACCCTGCTGCTTCATCTGGCTGGCATCCTGCGTGGCCAGGGCGAGATCCGCGTGAGCAGCGTCCCGGTGAGCGATGAGACGATGTCCACCATCCGGTCGGCGGTGGGACTGGTGTTCCAGGATCCCGACGACCAGTTGTTCTCAGCCAGTGTCTACGAGGATGTCGCCTTCGGACCGCGCTATATGGGTATGGATGAAGGTGAAGTGGCTGAGCGCGTGGGTACGGCCCTACAGGCGGTAGGCATGGTCGGTGCGGGGGGCAGGGTGCCATACCACCTTAGCGGTGGTGAGAAGAAGCGCGTGGCGATGGCAACCGTCCTGTCGATGGACCCAGAAATCCTGATCCTCGATGAGCCAACGCTGGGGCTGGATCCGAGGGGCCGGCGTGACATTGTGACCCTGCTGCACGAGCTTCCGCAGACCATGCTCGTTTCAACCCATGACATGCGACTTGTGAACGAGCTCTTCCCCCGCATGGTTGTGATCGACGAAGGTCGGATCGTGGCCGATGGTCCGACCGATGAATTGATCCATGATTCTGAAGTGATGGAAAGGCATGGGCTGGAGGCGGTATGACGAAGGACGGCGGCATGGGGCGGTGGACGATCAATTGGGGGAATTGGATGCAGGACCGGGTGCGCTGGTCAATGCTTGTTCTGGGCGTTGCCGTACTGGGAGCGGCTTGGATTGCCTTTTCCGCCGCGCCCGCCTCGGCCACCACGAGTGGGCACATTCCGAGTCCGCGAGAGGGTTTTCAGGCCCCATCGTTTGCGCTGAACAATCCGGCCGGAGAGACAACCCGACTTGAGGACCTGCGCGGCCAGGTGGTTGTGCTCAATTTTTGGGCTTCATGGTGTCCGCCGTGCAAAGCGGAGATGCCCGATTTGGAAGCTGCCTATAAGGCGAACAGAGATGAAGGCCTGGTGATTTTGGGGATCAACAGCACCTTCCAGGACAGCCCGGAGGCCGCCCTCAGCTTCGCCGACGCGCAAGGCGTTACCTTTCCGATCCTGCTTGATCGGACCGGCGAGGTCAGCCGTCAGTATCTCGTGCGAGCTCTTCCGACCACATTCTTCATCGATCGGCAGGGGATCATACTTAGGGTGGTTGTAGGCGGCCCCATGAGCGAGGCAACCCTGACGAGCACCGTCCGCAATCTCCTTGAGGCGGCCCGCTGATGTTGCCCATTTTGCAGCTCGGTCCGTTGGCGATTCAGCTGCCCGGCTTGTTGCTCCTATTGGGTGTGTGGGTCGGCGTGACGCTGGCCGAGAGGGAGTCGCCGAAACATGGTGTCCAGCCGGCACAGCTCAACCATCTGGTCTTCCTGGGATTGGTGGCCGGCCTGATAGGGGCGCGGCTGGGGTACGCCGTTCGCTATGCGGATGTCTACTTGTCGTCGCCGCTCAGTCTGTTGGCGTTGACTCCGGTGACGCTGGCACCGATTGACGGCGCCGCGGTCGGACTGATTGCCTGCCTGATCTATGGACAGCGCCAGGAGCTTCCGTTGTGGGCCAGCTTGGACAGTCTCACGCCGGGTCTGGCTGCCGTGATGGTCGCCTTGGGATTTGCCCACCTTGCCAGCGGGGATGCCTTCGGTGCGCCGGCCTCGCTGCCCTGGGCGGTGAACCTGTGGGGCGCGGCGCGGCACCCGAGCCAGGTGTATGAGATCCTGGCGGCGGGGGCCATCTTGGCCCTGGCTCTGCGGCTGGGTGGCAAGATGCAATTTCCCGGGATGGCGTTTCTCGTCTTCACCGCGCTGACGGCCGGCGCCCGCTTATTCTTGGAGGCTTTTCGAGGCGACAGCGTGATCGTGCTCAATGGCGTCCGGCAGGCGCAGTTGGGCGCCCTGATCCTCTTGCTGCTGGCGCTTGCGGGCCTGCACCTCCGCGCTAGATCGGACATGTCGCTGTCGAAGCAAAACATGAGCGCCGAAGAGCAGCAGCGGCGCAAGACCATAGGGCTATCCGATTAGCCCCGAAGTATTTGTGATGAATTTCACAAAGCGAGCTGTTTGGGATCCGGGTTGAACGCAATTGGAAGAGAGACTCGGCCGACGGCACCGTTTCGAATGGCGGCAATAAAGAGCAAGAAGAGGCAGACGCCGGCGACGCAGAGGATCAAGCCGGCCAGCGCCGTGGCGCGCGAGCGACCTGCACCGAGCAGGCCACCGACCCCCAGGCCAGCCTCCACCAGCCCGAGGAAAGCGCTGCGGGCTTCGCATATGTAGAGCGGTGTTCCGGCCAAGCGTATCCACCCCTGATTGAAGCCCACCATGGCGCACAGACCGATGCCGAACACAAAGGCGACGGAGGCGATTCCCAGCGCCAGGCTGGTGTTGTCCAAGGTGTTGTTAGATGGCGATTCGGATATGACAGGGTTCCCCCCTGTCGAATGGACGACCTAGCCGCCGTAGCGGGGTGAATGCCGCACGCGTCCGAGGATGCCGCTCTGGATCGCAATCCCGGCTATCAGAGCGGTAGCAAATACGCTGATGGCCAGACCGGAGGAGATGTCCAAATTGACGGCGATGAGCCCGGCGCCAACCGCAGAAGACAGGAACACCAGAGCCCCTCCGAACGCCCAGGCCGCCACAAGCATACCGATCAGGCCAGCGATCAAGGCAACCGCCCAGATCCATAGGCCAAGGTCGAGGTTGAACCATTGGATGACAGTCAGCGCCAGAACCACACCCGACAGGAAGCCCGCCAAACGTACGGCCAGACGTTGGATAAAACGAGCCGCGAGCGCACCGATAACACCGATCACGAGGGCGATGACCATGGCGGGCGTGCTGGTTGCACCCCCCGGCATGAACTGGGTGGCCAGCTGGAGAGCCACGACGAATCCAAGGCCAGCCACGAAGAGCCAAAACAATCGACGTCCGAGAACCAACAGCGCCACACCGACCAATACATTGAGTGCCACACCCATCTTAAAGCTCCTATTGAAGTAGTCTCAGCCTGTCCCCGACGGGCTGGGCCGCATGTCCAGCTGCGGTCTCAGTCGACTTGCGACGACGGGTGCAAGATCCACGCCTGAGGATGGTGGGTGAAGCCGACATGCGGGTAGTAGGACTCGGCCGCCGGCGCCGCCAGAAGAACGATCACGGCGTTGTCCCCCAGCGCAGTCTGGGTCCGGTCGATCAGGGCGCGACCGATGCCTTGGCGCTGGTAGGCTTGGTCGACAGCCAGATCGGCCAGATAGGCCACATAACAGAAATCGGTCAGCGTACGCGAGATCCCCACCAGCCGCTCACCGTCCCAAGCCGTGACGATCAGATTGGCCCGATCGAGCATCTCCTGCATGCAAGCCCGGTTTTCGACCGGGCGTCGCTCGCCCAGTGTCGAGGTTCGGTACAGGCCGATGGTTTGATCAAGGTCGAGCTCTCCCCCGATCCGATAATCGATCCCGTCAACCGCTTTGTTCACGCGCGCCTCCTGCAGGCCGAATTGGACTCCCTCGCCAAGCCGCCGTCATTGAGGTTCACCCCATCCCATCTTGGACAATGACTCGGCCTGGGCAGACAGAAGGTGGTGGATACCCATACGCGCCAGCGCCAGCAAATCGTCGAGGCGGTCCTTAGAAAACGTGCCGCCTTCGGCGGTGGCCTGGATTTCAATAAACTCGTCCTTGGCGTTCATGACCACGTTGCAGTCGACGTCTGCTGTCGAATCTTCTTCGTAGTCGAGGTCGAGCCTGGCCTGGCCTCCGACCAGCCCCACGCTGACCGCGGCCACTGGAGCCAAAAAGACGTCCGGATCGCATTCCCCCTGATCGATGAGTTTGTGCAGGGCGATGGCCAGCGCCAGGTAGCCGCCCGTGACCGAGGCTGTCCGTGTTCCCCCATCAGCCTGAAGCACGTCGCAGTCAACGATGGCGGTAATCTGGCCCAGCTTGCTGAGGTCAAATCCGGCCCGCAAGCTGCGCCCGATCAGGCGCTTGATTTCCTGTGAACGGGCGCGCGGGCCGCTCGTCTCACGATTCGACCTGTCTTGAGTGGCGCGGGGCAGCATGGCGTACTCAGCGGTAATCCATCCGCCGGGGCCGCCTTGGGTCTCACGCCAGCGAGGGACGCCGGGAAGCAGACTGGCGTTGCACAATACCTTGGTCCGGCCGGTGGCAATAAGGACCGATCCCTCAGGGTAGATGATGAAATTGGGGTGGATTTCCAGGGGGCGCAAATCCCCCGCTTCGCGTCCGTCGGGGCGTTGCTGGGTGAGAGTCATAGATTCTCCTGTGTGGACCGTTCAAGCCTACCACATGCCGTCAATGGGCCTATCCGACACGCCATTAACCCGCGCTTAATCCTAGAAGTGTATAGAGTGAGATCGTCGGTATCGTCGTATCTGTTTCAGAACTGATTACGGAGGTTGAATGATGGGAGCAATACTCGCCGCAGTTATGATGGCCTTCTCGGTCCTGGGCCTGACCCAGTCGGCCCCTCCTGGGCTGAGCCTGTACACGGCCTTCCCCTCGCGTGTCGTCCGCTCAGGAGACACAGTGGACGTGACGGTGCAGGTACAGAACACGGGGTTGGCGACGCAGAATGTCCAACTGAGCGCCGTAGGCGTTCCTGACGGCTGGTCCGCCAACTTTCTCGGTGGCGGGTTGGTCGTCCAAGCCGTCTCGGTCCAAACCGATCAGACGCAGAATGTAACGTTGAAGGTCGAGCTTCCGGAGCAAGCGGCCGACGGCGACTACAATCTGACGGTGATGGCCAAGAGTGAATCCGGTCAAGCCAGCCTTCCTTTGACGTTCACCGTTGGCCAGACCTCGCCCACTCGTATCAACCTTACCCCCAACCTGCCGGTCCTCAAGGGTTCCCCGAAATCCTCCTTCAACTACCGGCTAACCGTGAAAAACGATTCGGATGAGGATCTGCTGGTCAACTTCGATTCTCAGCTACCGGATGGCTTCCAGATAACGTTTAAGCAAGCCATAGGAAGCCAGGAGATTACCAGCCTTCCGGTCAAGGCCGGTCAGTCCCAGGATGTGAACGCTGACCTGACTCTGCCCAACGACGTCTCGGCTGGAACGTATGACTTTCAGGTCGGCGTGCAAGCCAAGGACGCCTCAGCGCAGGTCAAGCTGTCGGCGGTCATCACCGGCCAATCGGCCCTGAGCCTGAGCACGCCCGATGATCGCCTGAGCGCCAATGTCACGGCTGGAAAGGCGACCCCCATCAAGCTGGTGGTCAAGAACACAGGCAGCGCGCCGGCGACCGGCATCCAGTTTCAGTCTTCTCCGCCATCCAATTGGAAGGTGACGTTCGATCCAGCCACCATTCCTTCAATCGATCCCGGTCAGCAAGTCGATGTGACTGCCAATGTGGAGGTTCCGGACAACGTCATCTCGGGTGACTACATGGTCACGATGACATCCACCTCCAGCAGCAATGACTCCCAATCAGCCGATTTTCGCCTGACGGTGCAAACATCGACACTGTGGGGCATTACCGGTCTGATTCTGATCGCCATTGCTCTCGGGGTTGTGGCCTTGGCGGTGATGCGCTTCGGAAGACGATAGCGCCATGGACCCTGTGATTGAAACTCACAAGCTGACCAAGCGCTACGGGCCCAAGACTGCCGTGGACGGCTTGGATCTCACGCTCGAGAAGGGCGAAGTTTTCGGATTGCTCGGGCCAAATGGGTCCGGCAAGACGACGACGATCCTGATGATTCTCGGGCTGACCGAACCGACCTCGGGCAAGGTTCGCGTTTTGGGCGTGGATCCTGCCCGCCGGCCACTGCAGGTGAAGACGAGGGTGGGGTATCTCCCCGACCAGGTTGGTTTCTACGATGACATGACGGCACGCGAGAACCTGAGCTACACGGCGCGGCTGAACCGTATTCCCTCAGCCGAAGCCGCCGATCGAATCATCAGCGCGATGCACCGGATCGGCCTGAGCGATGAAGTTGTTGACCAGCAGGTCGGCACCTTCTCCCACGGCATGCGCCAACGTCTCGGCCTGGCCGAGCTGTTGGTGAAGGAGCCGGAGGTGGTCATCCTGGACGAGCCGACCTTGGGCTTGGATCCGGAGGCGGCGCACCAGTTCTTGCGACTGATTCGCGGCCTCAAAGACGACGGGATCACGATTCTTTTGGCTTCGCATCTGCTGCATCAGGTTCAAGCGGTTTGCGACCGGGTGGGGTTGTTCCGCAATGGGAAGATGTTTCTGGAAGGCCCGGTGCGCGATCTGGCGCACGAGATTCTGGGCGGAGGTTTTGTCATCCATCTCGAATCAGATGATTTGCAGCTTGCCCCTCAACTGGAGGGTCTGGAGCACGCGGTGCGCGTGACGTCGGAGCATGCCGGTCATTATCGGATGGAAGCGCGGGCCGACTTGCGGCAGCAGGTGGCCAGGCTGGTCCTCGACCGCGGCAGCAAGCTCCTGTCGATGCACTTGGATGAGCCCAGCCTGGACGAGGTATACGCGAGCTACTTTGAGGAGGTGCCCGATGCATCGTGAGGGATCTCCTTGGCAGGGCGTTTGGACGGTGATGGCCAAAGAGACGGCCGATCATTTGACGGGCGCCAGAATGACCATTCTCGAGGTGCTGATGTTCTTGGCCTCGGCCGGTGCCATCTACGCTGCGCTGAGTTCGGTCAAGTCCGGCGGCCAAGACCCCTTCGTCTTCTTGACTCTGTTCACCACGGCCAAGGCGCCGATCCCATCCTTCGTCGGCTTCCTCGGTTTTCTCACACCTTTGGTGGCCATTGCTCTAGGCTTTGATGCGGTGAATGGGGAGTTCAATCGGAGGACGTTGAGCCGAATCCTCGCCCAGCCGATCTATCGGGACGGCCTGCTGCTCGGCAAGTACCTGGCTGGGTTGGTCACGTTGTCGATCGTGATGACAGCCATCTGGTTGTTGGTGGCGGGATTGGGCCTGATGTTCCTGGGGGTACCGCCGAGCGGTGAAGAAGTCGCCCGGGCCGTGGTCTTCCTGGCGGCCACGATCGGTTATGGAGGCGTTTGGCTGGGGATCGCCATGGTCTTCTCGGTGGTCTTCCGCCAACCAGCCACGGCTGCCCTGGCGTCGATCGCCACCTGGCTGTTCTTCACGCTGTTCTGGGGGATCGTCGCCAGCCTGGTGGCTCAGGCCCTCAGCCCCAGTCCAGGCTCGCTGCAGGGGGTGTTGGCTCAGGCCGGGATGGAGCAGAATCTATCGCGCATCTCGCCCAACACGTTGTGGAGTGAGGTGGTGGTGGGGATGCTTCATCCGGCTGTCAGGAGCCTGGGGCTGGTACTCCCGGTGCAGCTCTATCGCGCCGTGCTCGGCTCGCCGCTTCCCTTCAGCGAGAGCCTGGCATTGATTTGGCCTCAGCTGACCGGATTGGTGGCAGGTGTGATCTTGCTTTTCACGCTGGCGTACGTGCTCTTCCAGCGCCAGGAGGTGCGTGCCTGAGACGCGTCGCCAGCATCAACAAGCACACATCCCCCTTGTGAAAGGTTTCACAAAGGGGATGGTTCGTCTATATGGGCCGCAGCCTTCTTGCCGGTCAGCCCTCTAGGGCTGCGTACATCTTCCCCATGCGTTTGTCCGAGCGAAGGCTGACCAGGTCCGGATCCTCTTTGGACCACTGGATGAGATCTGTCCGGTGTCCAAGGGCCGTTTCCAACTGGCTGAACGCCTTGTCAAGGACGCCGTTGCGTGCAGAGATGCAGGCTGCGTTGTAATAGAGCACTCCGAGCCACGATGGTGTATCGGTCAGAGGGGTCAGTCGGCCCAGCATAGCGTCGGCCAGAGCCTGGGCTGCTTCATGATCTCCCAGTTCGATAGCGTGTTCTGCCAGGTGCATCCAGGGATGGATCAGCAGTGTGCCCGCCAACCGGCGCCAAAGCGGCAGGCCGTCCTGCCACGCGTACCGATCGCTCTGCGTCAGGTCAGCCTCACTCAGCTTAGCCAGTTCGTCGACCAGCTCTTGGTAGGTAGTTTCAGAGTCGCCCAGAATTTCATCCCAGGAGCGGTCGGCGAACGAGTTAAAGAAGTCAGCGTTGGCCTGGTCGGTCTCCTCCTCAGATCCTTCGGGAATTGCCGCCGGGTCGTTCTTCAGCCTCAGCACCGTCTGGTGTTTCCAGGCTGTAATGTGGCCCTGTAGGTCCAAGGCGCTCCAGGCTTCGGGAGTCCCATGGCTTGTGCGCGATGAGGGTGAGAGCTTATCCAAGAAATCCCTCTCGACCTTGTACTCGGCAGACAAAGCATCGATCATCGCCTGAGCTGTGGTCATACCTCGCCTCCTCTCACAGGAGCGCTATCGTCGGATCGTGCAGCATACCATGCTCGACCGCACCAAGTTTCAAAGCAGATCCAGCAGGCCCCGCAGATTGGGAAAGGTGTAATCCGGACTCAACGATGGGTCGAGAAGATGATCACCGCGGCGGTTGGACCAGGCACAGGTCAGCCCGGCGGATTTTGCGCCCATGACGTCGGTGGCCGAACCCGCCACATGGAGAACCTCGGCCGGCTCAACCCCCAGGTCGTCGCACGGAAGGTGGTAGATAGCGGGGTCTGGCTTGTACGCGCCGGCGGCTTCGCCGGAGTAAATGGCTTCGAATGAGATGCCCAACCTCTCAGCCAGCGCTTCCAGCATCGATTGATCTCCGTTGGAGAGGATGGCAATCCGGTGCCCGTCATTGCGGACGGCCTTGAGGACAGCGGCGGCCTCTGGCCAGGGCTCCAGCTCATCCCATGCCTGCACCAGCGCCTGGCGGCCGGCCTCATCCAATGCATCGCCTGTCTGGTCAAGCGTGAGATCCAAGGCGCGTCGCGTGACGAGACGAAAGGGGACGCGCCCGGTGCCCAAGGCGTTGCTGATCAGCGCGTAGTGCATCTGGGTCCGGCGCCACGCCTGGACGAGCGACCCGGCGCCAACCGTCGTGCCCAGTGCGTCGGCAACGCGCCCCGTCAGGCTGCTCTCAATATCGAACAGGGCGCTGTACACATCGAAGGTCACCAATTGATATGCCATTGGTCTAGCTCCCTCTTCGGGCGGATCCACGTGCGTTTCCCGAAACGTGACGGCGATGGTGCATTGGACTGATTGTTGCACGCCATGCCCCGGGTGCGCAACCATCTCACCGCCCACCATGGATCACTCTCGTGACTGACTCGGCAGGCAGCGTCGCTGTGGGAGGTGAGTCACAAGTCGGGCTTGGCCGGTGTTTAATAGGTAGGAGGCGGCCTAGAATTGAAATCGCCTTGACGGATAATCGAAGGATGTGACGGACTCTTCATGCGGGTGGACCAGTTCGAGGAAGTTTTTCAACGCCACTTCAGCCGGGTCCATGGGGTCGTTTCTCGTTTGGTGGGCGATGCAGACGAGGCCGAGGATCTCACCCTGGAAGCCTTCTGGCGGCTGTGGCGAACGCCGGGGGTGGAGGACGGTAGCTGCGGTCCTTGGCTCTACCGGGTGGCGACTCGGCTGGGCTACAACGCCCTGCGGGCGCGAACCCGCCGGGAAGCCCACGAGCGGGCTGCGGGGATACATGAGCATTCGCGCAAGGCCGGCGGGGATCCGGCCGGTGAAGACGAGCGGCGGATTCAACGTGAGCAGGTGCGAGTCACCCTCCGCCGCTTGCCCGCGCGCCAGGCCCAGATACTCGGCTTGAGAATGGCGGGGATGAGCTATCGAGAGATTGCCGCCGCCATGAATGTCAAGACCAGCTCGGTAGGGAGCCTGTTGGCCAGGGCGGAGTCGGAGTTCGAAAAGGTGTACGTTGAGCTCGGGTCGGCCGACAGAACGCCGGTTGATGCCTAAGGAGGCGGTCATGCACTTAAACGATGCACAGTTGAGAGGACAGCTTGATGGTGAGCTGTCTCCGGCTGACGAAACGGAATTGAACCAACACTTATCGGCCTGCCGTATCTGCCAGGCGCGCCAGGCCGAGCTCAAGCAGCACGCCGAATTTGTGGCTGGCAAGATGGCACAAGCAATCCCGGAGAAGACAAACGCCGGCGCTGAAGAAAGAGTCTGGCACAGCTTGAGATCACGCATCTCGGAGCAGCCTGCCAGCGTGCCACGCTGGCGGCCCCGCTGGAGCCTCAGTTGGGCTCTGGCAGGCGTAACTGTGCTTGTCCTGGCTTCGCTGACTTTCGCACCGGTGCGGGTCTGGGCGGGCCAATTCTTGGGCCTGTTCCGGGTCAAGGAAATCACGGTTCTGCCGGTCGATGTGACTCAGTTGAGTCAGTTGTCAGGCGACACGCCGTTTACAGAGCAGGTGGCCAAGATCATCAGCTCTGAGATCAAGATGGTCCGTCCACCGCAGGATCCGAAACAGGTGGATACTGCCGCTCAGGCGAGCAATGCCGTGGGTTTCAACGTGCGGCTCCCAGCCTCGCGGGAGGATGCGCCGAAGCTGGTCGTGCAGTCCGGCGAGGCCTTCCAAATGACCATCGACCGCGGCCAGGCTCAGGGGCTGCTGGACGAGCTAGACGCGGGCAAGCTGACGTTGCCTCAGGCGCTAGATGGGGCCCAGATCAGTGTCGACATCCCGGCCGGTGTCACGGCCGGCTACGGCGATTGCCCGGGCCTTGAGCTCCCCGACCCATCCCAGGCGGGCACCAGCGGCTCGCCGGGCCGCCGCTACATAAGCTGCGTGATGCTGGTCGAGGTCCCCAGTCCGACAGTCATTACGCCTCCGGATCTGGACGTCTCCCAACTGGCAGCCATCGGGCTGCAGCTGAGCGGGATGAGCCCGGCGGAGGCTGAAGCCTACAGTCATACGGTGGACTGGACGTCAACGCTGGTGATTCCGATCCCGCGCAACGGCGCGTCCTATCGCACGGTGAATGTCGATGGGGTCAAAGGCTACTTGATTGAGCGGCCTGTGGACAATGCGCCCCAGTATGCGCTGGTGTGGACCAAGGGTGGCATCCTCTACGCAGTCGGCGGACTCGGCGATGGGGCGCAGGCCGCGATTGACATGGCCAACTCGCTGCCTTGAAAGCGCACTGGTTGACAACTGCTGAGATAAAATCCGACTGATGCCGTCAGAATTGGCGATTCAGACACAGCACTTGCGGAAGGAATTTGGCCGCACGGTGGCAGTCCAGGGCCTTACGCTCGAGGTGCCTCGAGGTGAGGTCTTTGGATTTCTCGGACCCAACGGCGCTGGCAAGACCACATCAATCAAGATGCTTCTGTCCTTGGTTGCCCCCACGAGCGGCGAAGCATGGCTGCTCGGGCGTCCGATCTCGGATCGCGGCGTCCGGCGAGAAGTCGGCTTTCTTCCTGAGCATTTTCGGTTTCACGATTGGCTGACCGCCGAAGAATTTCTTGCCCTGCATGGCCGGCTGTTCGGGATGGGTGAGGGCGAGCTTCAACGGAAGATCCCCGAGCTGCTGGACCTGGTAGGACTGATCCCGTTTCGCCGGGCCCAGCTGCGCACCTTCTCCAAGGGCATGCTCCAGCGTGTCGGTCTGGCCCAGGCTCTTGTCCACGGCCCTGAGTTGGTGATTTTGGATGAACCGACGTCGGGTCTCGACCCGGTGGGGCGGCGGTTGGTTCGGGACATCATCCAGGATCTTCGCCGCCGGGGAACGACCGTCTTCTTGAATTCCCATTTCCTCAGCGAAATCGAAATCACTTGCGATCGGGTGGCATTTATCAAGCGAGGCGAGGTCGTGCAGACCTCGAACCTTGACGAATTGATGGAGGCCGAAACGGTTGTGCAGATTCGGGGGCGCGGCCTTTCGGAGGAGGTCGTCGCCGGGCTTCGTCAGTGGGGTCAGGACGTCGCGCGGTCCGACGGGGAAGTCCGGATGCGGATCGCCGATCCAGACGCCGTGGTGGAAATGACGCGTTTCCTGGTGTCCCAGGGCGTGGAAGTCTTGGCGCTCACGCCGATCCATCCTACCCTTGAGGATGTCTTTGTGCGGATTGTCGGTTCAGAGGCTGAGCTGTGAAGGCGCGGTGGGTGATCATGCGCCTGACGCTGTTGGAGGCCTCGCGGCGGCGGATCCTGCAGGCGGCAGTTGTGCTGGGCATTCTATTCCTAGGCCTGTTCAGTTTGGGGTTCTACTTCATGCGGGGCACCGTCGAGACGGCGGCTTCCAGCGCGCCGGCGGCCGCCGATATCGGCGTGAAGGAGTTCTACAACTTCCTGCTCATGGCCGGCCTGTACGCCATAAGTTTCCTGTCGATTGCCATGGGAGCCATTCTGGCGGCGGACACGCTGGCTGGGGAGGTGAGTTCGGGGACCATTCAGGCTCTGGTCGCAAAGCCAATACGCCGAGCCGATATCGTGCTAGGGAAGTGGCTGGGGTTCGCTGTGCTCTTGGGAGCCTACCTTGTGTTCATGGCTGGGGGGGTGATGCTCAGCGTCTGGCTTCAGACGGGATACGCGGCGCCCAACATCTTGCCCGGATTGGTCCTGATGTACGCGGATTGCCTGCTGATCATGACCGTCACCTTGGCGTGCAGCAGCAGCCTCTCCACACTGGCCACCGGCGGGGTTGTCTTCGGTATGTACGGTATCGCTTTTCTGGGTGGCTGGGTGGAACAGTTGGGGACAATGGCCGGTAACGTCACGGCCGTCAACATAGGCATACTATCGAGCCTGGCGGTCCCCAGCGAAGCGCTGTGGCGCCGGGCGGCGTTCGAGATGACCTCACCCCTGGTCCAGCGGATTGGCTTCTCCCCTTTCTCGGCCGCCTCGCCGCCCAGCGACCTGATGGTGATCTATGCCGGCTTGTACTTCTTGGCGGCGATGGCCCTCGCCATTCGCCAGTTTAACCGGCGGGATCTGTAGGCGTTGCCATTGTTGGTCATCCAACAAATCAGGCTGAGGATGTCCAGATTCAATGACCGGTCAGGCGCTCTGAACGTTGGGCGAGGCTTCGGCTGGTGTCCGGCGATGGAGGGCCACGAAGGCCAGGGCGGCCAGGCCCCCGACGACGCCGGTGGCGTACCATAGTAGATGTGGGTCGGCGTTATCGAGAATCAAGCCTGCCAGAATGGGCCCAATTCCAAATGGGATGCCGAATGAGAATCCAAAGACCGCCATGTATCGGCCGCGCATGTGCTCGGGTGCCATGCGAGCGGTGAGCGCCTGCGAAACAGGGGAGACCAGCATTTCGCCCACGGTCAGGATCACAATCGCCAGAACGAAGAACGGCATCGTGGCCACAAACCCATACAAGCCGAATCCCACGGCGTAGAGACCGGCGCCGAGAGCCATAATCAGCATCGGCGGATAGGGCTCGATGCGGCGCGTGATCGGAAACTGCAGGAAGACCACCATGATAGCGTTCAGGCTCAGCAGCAGGCCGTAGCCCGATTCGGGCACGCCTTGAACGTCCCGCAGATAGACGCCCAACGTGGCGCCCAGGTTCATGTAGGTAAACCCCATCAAGATGCAGGCACCCAAAAACATCATGAAGACGGTATCTCGCAGTACCGTGATGTAGCCGCGGAACGAGCTGCCCATGGTTTCGACTTTGGCCCCGGTCTCGATCTGGGGCCGTGTCTCGGGAAGAACGCGCCAGATGAGCCCGGCCGTGATCAGGCTGATAACGGCGTCGGAAAGGAACAACGCCAGATAGGACTGCGAGGCCAGCAGGCCGCCGATGGCCGGGCCGATTGTGGCCGAGAGGTTGAAAGCGACGCGGAGGATACCGTAGCCCTGGGCGCGCTGGCGCTCGGGGAGCATGTCGGCCACCATGGCCTGCCGAGCCGGGCCGCCGGTGTCGGTGACGATCCCGGACAGCACAGCGATCAGATAGAAGACTTCCAAAGAGTTGACCAGTCCAAGGAGCACGCTGCTCAGCGAAGAGGCGATCAGGCTGAAGATGATGATCCCTTTGCGGCCGAGGCGATCGGTCAACGCACCCCCAAGCATGCTGCCGACGAAGCTGGAGACGGAAAACAGGGCGAACAGGACCCCGACCTCCGTCATCCCCACACCGAATCTGCGCGTGATGTACAGGGAGAAGAACGGAAAAAGCAGGAAGCCGCCCAACTTGTCGATGAACGTCACACCTACCAAGGCCCAGAAGGGTTTTGGGTATTCGTGATAGGTCTCGGTCAGGCGTGCGACATGACGCTGCAAGTCTATCTCTCGGCGCGCAAAGCACCGCTCCTTTGAGTTGTCCATCCACCTGTGTGTGACATGGGATGAAGAGAAGAACTGGTTTGAATTGGCGCTGTCAATCCACTGTGCAAACTGGCTGGGGGCGCCGGCGAAGTATCATCCCATACGTTGGGAGTCCTGTCCAGACCGTCCGATGTGTGGAAACCGGAGGTTAGCCTAGGCCTCGTCATCCGAACGATGGGGGATCAGGGTCGCCAATCCAATGGTCAACACGCCCTCGCACGCCAAAAGGAAATTGGACGCCGTGCCCCTGGCGAGCAGAACGAGCCGAATGCGATCGAAGACTGGGTTGGACAAGAACTCGGCTGCCCCAGGAATGCCGCTCAAGGTCAACGGCACAAATGCCACAAAGAACAGTCCCGTTAGGCAGTAGAGTACGGTCGTGAAGAGCGAAGGCCTTGCTCGGAACAATACGATCCAGAACAGGGCGAAGAGCAGAATCACCATCACCAGATCCACGGCAATTCCCCACCACAATTCAGGGCTGATGGCCAGACTGCGCTGAACCTGTGCCTCCAGCGTCCCTTGGCCCACATCAAGCAAGAAGCTTGTGGAAAGCGTCACGATTAGACCCAATAGAGCCACAAAGTCGGACATGGGACGAGCCTCCAGCTAATCTCGTCGACGAGCGGATTAGACCAACGCGCGAAGCAACTCCTAGAATACCGGAATCGCGCGCATTCTCCAATGGGCAAAACGGTCCCGAGAATAGGCGGGCAAGCGGCGCGGACCGCCGTGAAACTCCCCTTGACACACTCGGCAAAATGCACTATATTATGTGCATAACCCGGTATCCTGGGTAAACGAATTAGGCGAGAGGAAGAGTTTATGCCCATCCGAAGCCAGGAGTTGACAAGAGAGCCAAAGCGCACCGTGATGGAGGTGAGCTTGGAGCCGGCGGCCAACGCATTGGGAAGTCTTTTCCTGTTGGTCGAACTCGACTGGCTGTCGGGTTTGGATGACTGGGTGGTGAGGACAGCCGCCGAGATGAGCGCCAGTCAGCGACGCAACAATCAAATGGCGTTACTCGGGCTTTTCTACGCTGTGGTGCCGGCCCAGAGTTGGCCCAGCTTCCCGGCTTATATCGATCATCTGCAAGCCTTGGATGGGCGGGAGCTTCAGGAAAGGCTCATGCGGCGCTACGCGAGCCTTCCCCTTCTGGCCGGAGCGGAGGCGGATGTGGATCCCAAGGATTGGGCTTGGGCCTTGGGGTCGGCTGACGACTACCTTTCCTTCTTGGGGACCCGTTTCAAGGAGGAGATGATCGATGTGGATCTGGAAACCGAGGCCTACCGACTGGTCACCCATCCCGAAGAGATGAAGACCATGCTGGTGTCCCACTTCAAGGACATGTGGTCGTCCTACCTGGAGTTGGAATGGCAAAAGGTGGAGCCGATGTTGGCCACTTCAGCCAAAGCCTTTCAGGATCTTGACCTGGAGCGAATGTCGCTTGAGGCAGCCTTCGACGCCATCACCCAGCAACCGCCGGCCAAGATCTTGGATTGGATGAAAGACGTCCGCCGGGTGGTATTTGTGCCCTCGGCCCATACCGGACCCTACATGAGCCATCTGGCGGGCGAGAACACTGTTTGGCTGCTGTTTAGTGCCCGGATGCCTGCCGGACGAGAGGCAGAGGCCCCAGATCTTTCCCGAGCCGAGCTCTTGTATCGTCTTTCGGCCTTGGCGGAGGACTCGCGGCTGCGCATCTTGGCCGATATTCGGGATCAAGGCGAGCTGTCATCGCAGGACATCATGGAGCGACTAGAGGTGAGCCAATCGACAGCATCCCGACATTTGCGACAGCTCAGCGCCACCGGCTTCTTGTCGGAGAGGCGCACCGAAGCGGGGAAATGGTACCGATTGAATTCGGAGCGCATCGAGCTCACCCTTCAAGCGCTGCGCACCTACTTGTTGTGAGCATCCGGGCCGGCTGGTGGGTACGGTCACCCGCCAGTGGAAGGGTTGCACGGCCTTCTAGAGCAGGAGGACGACATGTTGTCTTGGCGTGATTTACTGGATCAAGAGGTTCGGCGGGAAGACTTGCAGATGCAGGCAGAGCGATGGCGTCTGGTGCAGTCTGTGCTCATCAACCGACCGCAGATCGGCGGACGCCTTGCGGCGACCTTGGTCCGCCTGGGTGCCTGGATGGAGCGGACGGGCTGCCGTATTCAAAACAGGTTCACCGATATCGAATCTGCCGTCATGTTGACGACGTCGAGCGTTGAGACCCAATTGCATGGTCGCTCGTGACCTCCGCGGGCTAAGCGATCCCAGGCACAATTGGAGGCAAGGGACCAGGTCGCACGCGGGCCTGGTCCCCTTCTTTTGCCCCGACACGTTCCTCCGCCTGACCCCGCTTATGCCTCCGGTTTTTTCATCACCCCGGCTTGGTGAGACATCCGCAGGTCCTGCCAACCCGTGACGGCACAGGCGACGCCCCCGCCGGCGAAGAACCAACTGGAGAGTGTCAAACCCAGGATGGCGCAGAGAACAGCGAAGGACCACAGTTCGCCGCCCGAGAGGTACAGTATCAATGGCCGGCGGTAGTGAAGGCGGCCCTCCATCTCTTGCGTCCGCCGCGCACGCAAGTAAAGCAGCAAGTTTCGAGCGTGGCGAAGCAGGCTGGCGCACTCCCTCAGGAGCAGGGCGCCGACGACAAACTGCATCGGCTGAATCCAGCCAAGCAAGCCCACCGAGAGCCACCAGATGGCCGCCAAGCTGGCCGAACTTGCCACCCAGGAAGAAGAAACGCGGGCTGAACCAGCGCAGCCGGTTGACGTCGTCTTGGAAGGCCGGGGTGAGCTCCATGCTCCCTTCGAAGACGATGTGCTCATGAGCGGCCTGCACATAGAGCCGCGCCGTGACAATCGTGAAAGCATAGTCGGTAACATAAGCGATGGTCCACGCCAGCAGTGCCCAACCAAGCTCCCCTGCCCAATGCGGGTCCATCCGCTCCCTCCAAAACCTCGATTCGCATCAGCCTCCGCGGCGCAACCGGCTTTGTGAACAAGCGCACAGACAGACCACCGGCCTCTCAATCCGACGTTGCCGGAGGGGCCACAAAGTCATTCTCAAACAGCCCGCCGAGAGCGCTAAGCGCGGCCTGAGCGTCTTCGCCCTCAACCTCGAGACGAATGCGATGGCCCCGTTCGACAGCGGCGTTGAGCACCTCCAGGATGCTCTTGGAATTTGCCTCGGGCAGCCTGAGGGTGAGGTTGACCAGGTGGATTTGCGACACGAAGCGGTTGGCGGTCCTGACGAATATGGCTGCCGGACGAGCATGAAGCCCGGCCTCGTGTTCAATCACAAACTCGCCCTGCAGCCTGGGAACCGAACTCTGTTTCAAGACTCCCCCGTGCGATCCGGGGCCGCCCCACTTGTCGGAGCGGGGACTATCGGACAAGGGCCCCCACCAACTGGAAGATGCCCAGAAGGTCGGCGGCCGAGATGATCACGATCGCCACAAGCAGCCGGCGAACCCAAAGAGCGCCCTTCTCGGCGGCGACTTTGGCAGCCACCCAGGCGCCCAGCATGTTGCCGACGGCAAGGATCAACCCAACCAGCCAGTCGACCTGGCCGTTGCGTACGAACACCGCCAGGGCGAACAGAGTGAAGAAGAGGACCAACCCGACCTTCACTCCGTTGGCGCGCACGAGATCGTAGCCGACACTGAGCACGAGCCCGGCTAGAAGGAAGATCCCCACCCCGGCCTGGATGAAGCCGCCATACACGCCGATCCCGAAAAAGATCAGGAGCTGAAGGAGCGTGGGCCGATGCGCAAAGCGTTCGAGCTTGCCTTGGAGCCAACGCTGCGGGCGAACGAGGATGACCGCCAGCATGATCACCATGACGGCGCCGATGGTTCGCCGCATGAGTTCCTCGTTCAGGTTGACGGCGATCTGGGCGCCCAGAACCGAACCGACAATCGCAGGCAACCCGAGCCAGAACACGCCGCGCAGGTCGAGCAGCCCGCGGCGGTGGAAACTTGTCCCGGCGACGACGTTCTGCAGGACGATCGCTACCCGGTTGGTGCCATTGGCTACGGTCGCCGGCAGCCCGATAAAGATCAGCATGGGCAGCGTGACGAGCGACCCCGATCCGGCCAGTGTGTTGATGAACCCGGCTAGGAAACCGGCCCCGATCACGGCAGGTATGAGATACCAGGCCACTTTTGGCTCTTTTCATCGGTTGATGCCGGGCGCACTGATCCTGCCGTCAGCCCGGACAGCGGTTGTCGGGAACCTTGCTACACGTCGAATGCCCACTCGCCAGAGCGGATCACGGGCTCGGCGTGGCCATCGGCGGTCAGGCCGTCGATATCCATGTCGTCCGAGCCGATCATGAAATCGACGTGTATCTTGCTTGTGTTGCCGCCGGCGGCAGCGAAAGCAGCATCATCCATCGAGTCGCCGCCGTCAATCGTGGATGTGTAGGCTCGCCCCAGCGCCAGATGGCAGGCGGCGTTTTCGTCGAAAAGGGTGTCGTAGAACAGCACACCAGATCGCGACACCGGAGAACTGTGGGGGACGAGCGCCACTTCGCCCAAGTGTGCGGCTCCCTCGTCGGTTGCCAGCAGACTGGTCAAAAGGGCATCGTTGACCGAGGCGTGGGATGTGACCGCGCGACCTTCTTCGAAGGTCAACTGGATGCCTTCGATGACGCGTCCGGCGACGCTCAACGGCATCGAGGCGGATACCGTGCCCTGCGCGCGGCGCCGGTCCGGGAGCGTGTAAACCTCCTCGGTAGGCATATTGGGGATGAACGCAATGCCCGAGCTGGACGTGCTGCCTCCACCGTGCCAGCGGTGGCCGGCGGGAAGGCCGACGGTCAGATCGGTCCCGGGAGCGGTGTAGTGCAACGCATCATACGATTTGGCATTCAGGTACTCATAGCGAGCTGTCAAGTTAGAGACATGCTCGCGCCAGGCAGCCGCCGGGTCGGGCCGGTCGGCACGGCATATGCGCAAGACCAGGTCCCACAATCCATCCACTCGCTCCTCGGGCGGGAGGTCGGGCAAGACCATATCGGCCCAGGCGGAGCCGGGAGCGGCAACTACGCACCAGTTGGTCTTGTCCCTGGTGGTGATCTCAGATGTGGCGTAGAAAGCATCCTGTGTCCTGCGCTGGAAGGCTGCGGTCAGCGCTTCGTCGTGGCCTTCCAGCAGATTTGGGGCATGTGCGTGGAGGGAAAGATAGGCGCCACCCTGACGGACGTGTTCGGCGGCAGCTTGGAAGCGCCAGTTCGGGAAAGATTCAACCCAGTCCATGCCCCGACTTTGCATGGCGATCACAGAAAGGGCGCTGTCCCCCCAAAACGGCTCGACCGATCGGGCGCCAACCGCGTAGGCTGCTTTGGCCAAGGCCCGGATGAACGGCGCGGCTTCAAGAGGCACCCCAAAGCGGATGCTCGGATCGGCGATAATCAGGGGCTGGTCGGGCTGCAGATTCAGCCCAACGCGGATGACCAGTTCAGCGTAGCGATCCAAGGCAGCTTCGAAATCTATCGGCATACGGGGTCGGCCTCCAAGAATTGGCTTGAGCGCGCCCAAGCCCCCTGGGCACGGCGGCTATTGTCGCGCCTGACCGTGCCTGCGACAAGCTGGGCCAGCTCGGCAGACGCTTGTGAAATGCGTCACAAGCGTCTGCCGGCTGGCGCGAAGGGCCGTAGGGATCCTGGCTGCGGTAGAGTGCCTAGGGCTGACCGGCGTTTGTTATGGCGATGAAGTCACCCTCGGCGACCTGGGTCAACCCGCTTCCATCGGCGCCGATGGTCCACAGACTGTCACCAGCGCAGTCTGAGCCGCATGACGACTCAATCCACTGGAGAAGGAGGCTGCCATTGTTCAACCAAGCGGCCACGTGGAAGTAGCCGCCAGCCCGATCGGTGATGACGTGGGAAGCCCCACTCAGTCCATCCGATACCGCAACCCAGCCGTGCTCGTCATCGGGATTGCCCCGTGCGATCGCGAAAGCGACCTGGCCCCCATCTGGGCTGAACAGCGCGCTGCCGAGGAGGAAGGGCTGACCAACGCTCGATGGGGTGGCGATCGTGCCTTGAACGTTGCCTGACAGATCGAGCAAGGAGATTTCCGTCGGCGGGCAGTGCGATGTGATGGCATGTCCATCCGGCGCGAGGCTGTCCAAGCACAAGGCGTGACGAGCTTGCGGGTCGTAGTCAACCAGGGTGGTCACCTGGCCGGTATCGAGTTGCAGACGGTACAGGCTGGATGCCCCATCGAACGGGATATAGCCGCCGATCCCGTAGGGCTCTCGGCTGAAGAGGAGGGCCTTTCCGTCGGCATCCCAGCCCTGGACGACGAGGTGCGTCAAGCGGTTGGCATCCAGCGGTTCCGAATAGACCGATCGAATGGCGGTCCCGCTCAGATCGCTGACCAGAAGGACGGACTCCGCCGGGTTGTCTTGGGTCACATTGGACCAAGCAAGCAGTCGTGTTTGATCGCCCAACCCGGGCCATACCGCCAGCCCGAGGTCGGGCTTCTGGATGAAGGCGACCTGGCTCTGCGAGCCGTCGCGAGTGACCACTTGGGCGGTTGGGCTGTAAACGAAGGCGAAGACCTGCCCTTGGGCGACTCCGCCACGCGGCATCAGGCCGCTGGTTGGTAGCGCCTGGGTGTCGAGATCTATACCGGTGTCGAACACCTGCAGCTGGGATTGGCTGAAGTAGGTCGCTGCGCGCACATGGCGCGGTGAAGACTGTTCATCCCAACCGAAATCGACGCCGGTCATTGCCTCTCCGGCACGCAGGGTCACGTCGAGCGATGCAAGGTTCGCCTCGGCCTGCGGGTGGGTCCACACGCCCGGGAGGAGAGCAGCCTGGTTGTCGGCTGAGACCGAGTCGATAGCTACGCAGTAGGGTCTTGCCTCCAACCCGGAAAAGGTGAAGGCGCCGTTGGCATCGGAGAGCGCAGTCTGCAGGACGTCCCCTCCGGGGCAGGCGCCGGCAGCCAGGGAAAGGGTCACACCAGGCAGACCGGGCTCAGATGCCTGGCGGCTGCCGTCGGCATGGAACCGGCCCAGGGCCGTGTCCACCTGGACACAGCCCGGCGGCGTCTGCGTCAGGGCGGGCTCGCCATCGGCGCCCGAGTCGCACAGGTCGTGCCAGACCGCCCCTTCGATTGAGGCCAGCGCAAGACCTGATGGTGTTGCGTCGCCGCCTCCAGCGCCGACCGGCGTCGCTCGATTTGGGCTTGTGCTCTGGCAGGCTGCCACCGCCAGGACGAACAGCCCGAACAGGGTCGAACGGACTGAGTGATTCATTGGAGTTTCCCTTGGAAGCCAGCCCGCCCGCTGGCTCAGCGCGTCTGAGTGACGAGGTGATGCCGCACCCGAGGCGGAGGTGCGGCACTAAGAGATTTGGATGATAGCATGGAAAAATGTGCCTGTAAGCTGTCGTTTGTCACCTGCGCCAGACGTGATCCATGACCCGGGCAGGCGCTCGATTGTATGGGCTAGGGCAGCCCATCGCAGGCATGTGGAAGCTGGCCCGTGGCGTCGGACAGGCTGCTGGCGCTGGCCACCTGGGCGTTCTGAATGGCCAACGGCTGAAACGGTGGAATGCCCTGAATGGCGGGCTGAGAAAGATGCAGCACGTAGCACCCGGCGAAAAACTGCGTCCCGCTGGTGGTTACGGCTGCCAGGGCCACCGGAAGCCGGTAATGGAGCTGCCCAGCGCCGGCGTCGGCCAACGCCTCGCCCAGCGTGACGGAGACACTGTCGGTGTCGGCGTAGCCATCCTGAAAGTCATTGAACGTGGGCAACTGGGGTGAACCTGGCTCCCAGTAGGAATACGCTCGCACATACTCCTTGCGGTTGACGGCGTTGAACAGGGAGCGGATGACCTGGGTCGATCCACTTCGATCATCGAGATAGATCGAGGCGTCCACTCCGGTTGCTGGCGTTGTGGGTTGAGGTGTGAGCGCCGGGGCTGGCCCCGTGGCGATGCCATCGCAGGCATGGACAAGCAGATCGGCGGTGTCGGCGCTATTGTCTTCCGTCTGCAGCGTGCCGGCGCGGATGGCCAGCGGCTGGAAAGGTGGTTCGCCTTGAAATCCCGGCTGGCCGAGGTGAAGCGTGTAGCAGCCAGCAAAGGTCTGGAGATCACTCGACGTGGATGTTGATTTCAACACCACCGGCACCGTGTAGTACAGCTGGCCGGCGCCGGCATCACCCCCAACCAGACCCAGGCTGACCTGGACATTATCGGTGTTCTCATATCCCTGTTGGAACTGCTCGAAGGTTGGCAGGTCCTGGGCAGTGTCTTCCCAGTAGCTGTAGGCGCGCAGGTACTCATGCCGATTGATGGCGTTGAACAGCGATAGGATGACGCCCTGAGGCGTGCTGCGGTCGTCCAGGTAGCCCGGAAGGGCGGCACTAGGCGTGGCACTCGGCGCGGGCGAGGTAGGCGCAATAGTTGCTGTGGGCCAGAGCGAGACCGGGGTGGGGCTGGCCGCGGGAGACGTTGGCGGGGTGGTGGCGTTCGCCGTCGCCGTGGCGACGACGCCGGGCCCTAGGTTGCAGGCGAGTAGCGTGCCCGAAAGTGCGAGTGAAAGAAGGATGGGACCCTTGGCGTTTCGAACCATCACAACCTACCTTGTCTCCTGAGCCGCCGTGTGCCAAGACAACGAACGGATCACGCGCACCGGGCGGCACGGACCCAAAAACCGGGCTCTCCCAGCTGTAAGCGGGAACGTGAGCGCCGGTCCGAGATGAGTCTACCACCTCGACCAGGCCGATGTGGGCTGCAGGGGATTGAGCGGGCGGGGGTCAGGGAGGACTGCTGTCATCCGGGGTGAGGACTCGGAAGCCGATGTTGTGATCTTGATACTCAGGAGGGTCCTCGAAATGGCGAAAGGCGGACCGTGCCACGTAGGGCACGCTCCCCCACCATCCCCCCTTCTCCACCATGCGGAAACCCCGCTCCGCTCCAGCTGGATCTTGGACCGGACTGTCTTCGTAGTAGTGGACATCCAGCCAATCGTTGACCCATTCCATGACGTTGCCGCTCATGTCCAAGGCGCCAATCCAGCTGGCGCCCTTGGGGAAGCTCCCCACGGGGAGGCTTCCCTGGCTGTCGACGACGTTGGCCTTGGAGGGATCCCAGTTGTTGCCCCATGGATAGACCAATGAATCGGGTCCTCGAGCAGCATACTCCCACTCAGCCTCAGTGGGCAGTCGGCCTCCCCGCCAATGAGCGTAGGCTTCGGCTTCAAACCAGGTGATGCAGGCGCGTGGCTGATCTGGGGCGCTACCCTCGCAATCCCGGGGCGGGCGGACGATTTGATGGGCCAGCCAGTCCAAGCCCTCTTCGGACCAGTATGCTTCTTCCGATTAGCCTCCGGCATCGACAAATGCCTGAAAGGCAGCATTGGTCACTTCGAACTTGTCTAACCAAAAGCCGGATGTGATTTCGACGCGGTGTTGAGGCGCCTCACTGGCCGGCTCACGATCGGCCCAAGGCGGAACGGCCAGCCCCTCCACGCTGTCACTACCCATCATGAATTCCCCCGCCGGCACCCACACCTGTTCGATTCCACGCGCATCATGCCGCGTCTCGCCCGGGGTGTGTCGTGGCGTGGGGCCAGGCGTGGGTGGCATAGGCGACTCCTTGCTGGTTTGGGTTGGAGGAGCAAGTTGGGGCCGGCAAGCCGTGACCACAATGACAGTGAGCACGGCGAGGGCAGGGGTGTTTGGCTTCATCCTGGGTCCTCCCCTGGGAGCCAATTCGGCCGGACATAGTGTGTACAAACCCAACGCATGAGGGGTTCATCCGACTCCAGCCGGGGTGGTGACATGGGGTGGGTTCCACGAGCGGCGAACTGGCACAAGGCGGATCTCAGGTGCGTTGGTACCATCTTCCTAATCTCGTTTGGACCCGTAACCGTGAGACCAATTCAACGACTTTGAGGGTACATGCCGTGGGCTGGATTGTCCCTGGCACGCATCTGCGTGTTGAGGCGCCGACCCTCGGCCATCCTAGGTTTTGCAAGCGCGTGGCGGAACCCATCTGCAATCCGAGTGGGCGTCTTCCTGGGAGGGAAACGATTGCTGTTAAACCCTATTGCCATCCAATTCACCCATTGTTCTCCCCTTGGCTGATCCAGCCCCGGGGAATTCCGGCTCTCGAATAGAGGCGATTGCCACGGCGCGTGTTGTGCCGCAGCCCATTCGCTGCGTCCAATGTGGCATTTGTTCCTACAACTGCCCTGTTGGAATCAACGTTCGCGCGCACGCAGCCGTTGGGGCGCCGGTGAGCTCAGCCCATTGCCTTTCGTGCGGAGAATGCGTACGCCGCTGCCCGCGCGGAGTGCTTCGCTTGGAAACGACACCCCTGTTTGCCGGCGCTGCTTCTCAGCAGGAGATCTCCTGATGGCGGATGGCACACGCTATCTGATCATTGGTCATGGGGCCGCTGGACTGGCGGCTGCGCGCGCCATCCGCGCCCGCGATGGCGCGGGAGCCATCACAATTCTGACCGACGAGCCCCACCGTTTCTACTCGAGGCCCGGGTTGGCCTATCTCCTTTCTGGGGACATCCCCGAGCGTCAGCTCTTCTGCGCGCCGGATGAGCTGTACCGTCGCCTACGGATTGCCGTTCGGGTGGGACGTGTGGCAGCCATCCATCGCCGCGAGCGCAGCGTGTTGACCCACGAGGGGCAACAGGTGGGCTATGATGTTCTGCTCCTGGCGACGGGAGCAGAAGCCGTCCGGCCAAAGCTGCCGGGGATTGACCTGCAAGGCGTGGTCACCCTGGACAACCTGGCGGATGCGCGTCACATTCTCAAACAATCCAGGAGGGCGCGTTCGGCCGTGGTGGTTGGGGGCGGAATCACGGCTCTTGAACTGGCAGAGGGCCTGGCCGCCCGCGGGCTGAAGGTCCATTACTTGCTTCGCAAGGACCGCTACTGGGCAAGCGTTCTCGACTCCGATGAATCACAACGCGTGGAATCCGGCCTGGGCCATGAAGGCATCCAAATCCACTACCGTTCTGAGGTGGATGAAATCATCGGCCGGCGAGGGCGGGTCAAGGGAATTCTGACCAAGGACGGGCAGCGGATTGCCTGCCAGATCGTGGCCGTCGCTATTGGGATCCGTCCCCGCATTGCACTAGCGGTCCAGGCAGGCTTGGAGACCGATCGCGGCATCATCGTGGATGAATACCTGCGGACATCAGATCCCTTTGTGTTCGCCGCCGGCGACGTGGCCCAAGTCCATGATCCGATCACCGGGAGCTACCGGCTGGATTCGCTCTGGTGGTCAGCCGACGAACAAGGAGGCTGCGCCGGCGAAAACATGGCCGGAGGGGTCAAGCCCTATCTGCGAACCGCCCCGTTCAACGTCACGCGAATCGGGGGCCTGGTGACCACCATTGTCGGGCATGTCGGCGGGGCCGAGCGCGATGCCGACCTGGCGGGAATCATGCGAGGCGACAGCGAGAGCTGGCGCGACGATATCGAGTCGCTGGTCGTTCAAGATGCTCATAATGGGACCCGGCTGCGCCTGATGGTGGGTGAGGAAACGCTGCTGGGGGCGGTGGTCATGGGCGATCAGGGCTTGTCGCGCGTTCTCCAGTATCTCGTCCGAGAGCAAGTTCCACTGCGTGGACTGCGCCCCATGCTGCTGTCGACACCTCAGCGTGCCGTCTCGATCCTGCACAAGGCCGATCCGGAGGGGTGGCTGAACCCTTCCCAGTTGGAGGCCCGATGACACAAGGGCTGCAGTCCGTCTTTGACGTCCGCCCCAATCGGCAAGGTTTCAGGCTCAACGAGCTGCACGTCTCCGGGCTGGCGTGCGTGGCTATCACCATTTTCTACCTGGCCGTGGTGGCCCTGCTGGGCGTGCCTGCTGCCGGGGATTTCTTCGGTCATAGCCTGGGTGTGATGGGGTTTGCGCTCATGTTGGCCACGGAAACACTGTACACGATACGCAAGCGGAGCCTGCGTCGGGCGTGGGGCCGAATGAGCGATTGGCTGCGCTTTCACATATTCACCGGAATCGTCGGGCCGTACCTGGTCCTGCTGCACTCCGCCTGGTCTTTCAACGGCCTGGCTGGGATGGTGCTCCTCCTCACGGCCTTGGTCGTCGCCAGCGGATTCTTCGGCCGCTACATATACACTGCCGTTCCGCGCACAGCCGACGGGGTGATGGTGGAAGAGTCGGACTTGCGGCGCCAGATCGCGCAAGCCGACGCTGAGTATCGACGCCGCAGGGCATTGGCCGGATCGCAGCAGGCGTCGGCTGAGCCTCGTGTCGGGTCCGGATTGTGGGCCCTGCTCACCCGAGGCCTGAGTGATTTGTTCTTCGACCTGGGGCGCGCCTGGGCGCGGCGCAATCTGCCGCCGGATGTGAAACGGCAGGCGGCCGAGCTGGATTCGATGGTGCACAGGCGGCGAGATCTCCAGCGGCAGATCCGGTTTCTGCAGACTGCTCGCCGCGTCCTGGCGCTGTGGCACACGATTCACATTCCTATTGGTATCGCCCTTTTCATCATGGCCTTCTTTCACATCGGTGCCGCGATCTACTACGCCACACTCTTGAAGTGACCCGCCGCCGCTGAGGAGGGCGAGCACTTGTGAACTTGCGAACGGCAAGACTGCCTGGAGCCGGATTGATCGTGGGCCTGCTGACACCGTTGATGGTGGTCGGCGCTGCCGCGCTTTCCGGCGGCGGGATCTTCAGCCCCGGTCCGCTAAGGGGCCCTTCGGGCGGTGTGCCGACCGTATCGCCTGGCAGCCATGCTGAGCTCGCCTGCAGTGACTGTCACTCTCCCTTCTGGGGAGCCGAGAGCATGGCCGACCGCTGTCTTGCATGCCACACTGACGTGGACACCGAGCTGGCCGATCCAGCCTCGCTTCATGGCAAGCTGCCAAACCCGACCGCGTGTCGGGACTGCCACACCGAACACCACGGACCTCAGGCGTCGATCACGCAGGTTGATGCGGCGACCTTTCCTCACTTTGCATTTGGCTTCTCTCTCAACGCGCACGCGTTGCAGCGAGACGGATCGCCATTCGCTTGTGAAAATTGTCACGAACCGGATCTGCTCCACTTTCAGGGGCAAACTTGTTCTCAATGTCACATGCGGATGGACGGTGCGGCATTTATGCCGCATGAGATCACCTTCGGATCGGCCTGCCTCAATTGCCATGATGGCCTCGACTCGTACGGGGCGACGTTCGACCACGCGCAGACGGGATTCGTCCTGGTCGCAGCTCACGCTTCGCTTGTCTGCTCGGATTGTCATCTCAACGCGCGTACTCTCGATGATCTGAAAGCGACGAGCGCCACCTGCGTCGGTTGTCATCGTCAGGACGACCCCCACAAGGGCGTGCTGGGTGATGACTGTGCCGCCTGTCACAGCGCCACCCGATGGACCGAGGTGACCTTCGACCACAGCGTTGTGGGGTTCAGTTTGACAGGGGCCCACAGCAGCGTGGAGTGCAGCGTCTGTCACGTGGACGGCACGACGAGCCCAGTGCCAACGACGTGCGCCGGCTGCCACAGTCAGGACAACGCCCACGGCGGACGGTTGGGCCAGGAGTGCGAGGCGTGCCATGCGACCTCAGACTGGAAGGATGTCCATTTCGATCATCGGCAGACGGGATTCACACTCACCGGCGCACATCTCGAGGTCGCTTGCAACAACTGTCACGTGAATGGAGAGACGGCGCCCGTGCCGACCACCTGTGTTGGTTGCCACAAGCAGGACGACGCCCACCAGGGCCATCTTGGCTCGGATTGTGCCGCGTGTCACGTGACAATCTCGTGGGCCAAGGTGGACTTGAACGGTTTCGATCACCGCTTGACCGGCTTTGATCTGATCGGCTCGCATCAGGGGCTGGCATGTGATACATGCCACACCAGTGGGAACTGGACCGAGTTGAGTCAGTCGTGTATCGCCTGCCACCGCAGCGACGACGCGCATAACGGCCAATTCGGCACCAACTGCAGTCTGTGCCACAACCCGACCCGCTGGTCCGACGCCAGCTTCGATCATGGCAAGTCCACCGGGTTCGCCCTGATGGGACCGCACCAGAGCTTGGCCTGCCAATCTTGTCATACCAACGGCCAGTGGTCCGGTCTGTCACAGACCTGCTACTCCTGCCACAAGGCCGATGACGCGCACAACGGGTCCTTTGGGACCGACTGCAGCCTGTGCCACAACCCGAAACGCTGGTCCGATGCCAGCTTCGACCATGCAACAGTCACTGGTTTCGCGTTGAAAGGTTCGCACACGAGTCTGGCCTGCAATTCATGTCACACCAATGGGAAATGGACGGGACTTTCCCAGTCGTGTGTTTCCTGCCACAGCGGGGATGACGCGCACAACGGGAGCTTTGGGACCAACTGCAGCCTGTGCCACAGCCCGACTCGCTGGTCCGATGCCAGCTTTGACCACGCCAAAGTCACTGGCTTCGCATTGAAAGGTTCGCACACGAATCTGGCCTGCAGTTCGTGTCACACCAATGGGAAATGGACGGGACTATCCCAGTCGTGTGTTTCCTGCCACAGCGGGGATGACGCACACAATGGGTCCTTCGGCACCAACTGCGGGGCGTGCCACAACCCGTCCCGCTGGTCCGATGCCACCTTCGATCACAACCAGACGGGGTTCAAGCTGACAGGGGCACATACCAGCCTGGCATGCGATTCCTGCCACTCCGGCGGGAAGTTCCAGGGTACCCCCACAGCCTGTGTGGCCTGCCACAGCGAGCCCTCCTACCACAAGGGGTTGTTCGGAACGGATTGTGCCAACTGCCACGGTACATCGGCTTGGCAACCGGCGACATTCAATCAATCGCACAGCTTCCCGCTCAACCACGGCAACGCCGGAAGTGACTGCCAGAAATGCCATCCGAGCCAATTGACGAGCTACACCTGCTACAAGTGCCACAATCAGTCTGAAACTGAGAAACACCATGCCGAGAAAGGCATCACGAATCTCAGCAACTGCGTCGCCTGTCACCCGAATGGCAAAGGAGACTGAGACCGGCCAAGCCGACCGTTCAAGGATGATGGGGCGGAAGTCCGTGGTCCAATCCAAGGAGCCCAGTGGCTCCACGAGGACGTAGGTTTTCGAGAGCCGGCCTGATCGTGGGGGTTCTGACGCCGCTGCTGGTGGTGGGCGCGGCGGCTGTGACGCGGGGCGGGATCTTCAGCCCCGGTCCGCTCAGGGACCTGGCGACCGTCCAGACTGCGCCCGGTCAATCGACCCATGCGGATCTCGTCTGTGATGATTGCCACACGCCCTTCTGGAGTCCGGCGACCATGGCCGATCGGTGCCTGGCTTGCCACAAAGACGTCAAACAGGAGCTCGCCCAGCCGGACTCGCTGCATGGACGGTTACCCGCCTACGAGGCTTGTCGAGGCTGCCATACGGAGCATGGCGGCCCGAAGGCTTCGCTAACCCGGGTAGACTTTGACAACTTCCCGCACTATGCGTTCGGCTATTCCCTCGACGCCCATACCCATCGAGACAACGGAAGTCATTTCACCTGTGAGGATTGTCACACTCAGGGGTTGCGGAGATTCGATGTCAAGGAATGTTCCCGTTGTCACCTGAATATTGAAGGTGTGGCCTTCATGCCCCACGAGGTCACCTTCGGTTCAGCTTGCCTGAATTGTCATAATGGCCCTGAGTCTTTCAGCTCGAACTTCGATCATGGGACCACCGGGTTCCCACTCGTCGCGGCGCACGCTTCGCTCGCATGCGGGGATTGCCATGCGGTGGCGCGGACCCTCGAAGACCTGAAGGCAGCTCCGATCAGGTGCGTTGGCTGCCACGCGAAAGACGACGCCCATTCAGGGCGGCTCGGGGACGATTGCGCTGCCTGTCATAAGCCCGTCCGCTGGTCTGAGGTGAACTTCAATCACGCGGATGTGGGATTCGTAATCACTGGCAAGCACACAGACTTGACCTGCAGCGCCTGCCATGTGAAGGGCAACACGAGCCAGGTGCCCTCAAGTTGCGTCGGCTGCCACGGACAGGATGACTCCCACCAGGGGCGGCTGGGGAACGATTGTTCCGCCTGCCATGACACCTTGGGCTGGACGAGTGTCCAGTTTGATCACGCCGTGACGGGCTTTGCCCTGACCCAAGCCCATGGCGGCCTGGCCTGCAACACCTGCCATTCCCCGAGCAATGTGAGCCCAGCGCCCTCAGATTGTGTGGGATGCCACCTGCAGGATGACGCCCATGATGGGGCCTTTGGAGCCGATTGCAGCGCATGCCACAGGCCGACGCTCTGGTCGGATTGGACGTTCAATCACAACCTGAGTCCATTCAAGCTTACGGGCGCTCATATCAAAACCACTTGCGTTTCGTGTCACGTGGGCGGTCGGTTCCAAGACACGGCCACAGCCTGCGTGGCCTGCCACGCTGAGCCCGCGTTTCATGCCGGGCTTTTCGGGACCAACTGCGCCAGCTGTCACTCGACATCTGCCTGGCGCCCGGCCGCCTTCAACGGGCCACACAGCTTCCCCCTAAATCACGGGGATGCAGGCGGCAACTGTGCCACCTGCCATCCCAGCAGCTATACCAGCTACACGTGCTACAAATGCCACAACCAGGGCCGAATCGAGAGGAAGCACTCTGAAGAGGGCATCCGCAATCTGAGCAACTGCGTGGCATGCCACCGCGGAGGGCGAGGGGGCGACGACTAGGCTAACCACGACGGTATGGGGGAAAAATGGAGCGGCGGCCGACTTCGGCCGCCGCTCGTGGTGCATGGAATCCTCGGTTCAGGGGGTGAAGTCGAATGAGCGCGAGGCGCACGTGCCGCCCAGGCCGGTGTCGCTGCAGACCTTGATTGTAGCGTGCATCGAGTGGCCGCTCGGATCGTATGCGAACGAGTGGGCGTAGGCATAGCCCGTGTCCCCGGGGTCCAACTTGGGGATGCTGTTGGCTACGGGACACCCGCCGAGCTTGTCGAAGTTGTCTGCCGAGAAGCTCTCCGATGTGCCGGTGTCGTTATCTTTGACCGTGACAGAGACTGATTTCAAGGTCAGGCTGCCGGTGTTCTGAATCTTGAATCCCGGATCCCAACCCACACAACCCTCCATATAGGAATAGCTGGCGCTGAAGCCGATCGAAGGTGTCGGCGTCGGCGGCGGGGTGCTGAGCGGCAGAACGCTGAGGTCGCCGCTGATATCTACGTAGCGCAGCCACAGCCAACAGGTTTGGCCGGCGTGGTTGGGATCGTTCACGATCACGTAGTCGCTCAGAGTAGTGCGGCCAACAATGGTCAGATCGGTCCCGGCGCCGGCCGTGTAGTGCAGATCAAAGATCGTTCCCGGCCCGGTCCGGCAGTTGGTGTTCTGATTGACATGCGCCATCGGCACGGTTGGTGTGGCAGTGTCGGCGCTGGTCGGCGTCGCCGCGGGGGTGTCGGAAGGTGCCGCTGTGGCCGTGGCTGACGGAGGGCCGGATGTGGCCGTGTCAGCTTCAGCCGGGGTGGGCTGCGAAGCGGCGTTGAGTGTTGCCTGAGCCTCGGTGGCCACCGCCTGCATCGTTTGGGTGGCCTCCCGAGCGGGCTTGCTTCCGGGGAGCAACAGGCCGGTAGGCCCGCACGCTGAGATCAGGATCGCCAACAGGCCCAGTAGAGCCGCGGAGCGGAAGGGATGGATCGGCATGATTGGACTCCTAGTCAACACAGAATACCCAAGCGAACGCACCTATTCTAGGGCAGGCGGGCAATCCCAACAATTCGGAGCAGCGGGCTGGTTGGATTGCACGACGAGCGATTGCTGTTTCGCAGAGCCGGTGTCAATCCGCCCGTGGCGTGACGCCAGAAGCCGGATGGCTCCCGGTCGAGCAGTCGATACGCGCCGAGCTTGATTCTATCGTTGATCAGCATCCAAACCAGGGCATAGGCCCAAACCAGGAGTGCCCACGTCCATCCCAACGGTGCTACAAGTATGCCGAAGACGGAGATCAAAGTGGCGACCATCTGAGTCGCCCCGACGGCCCCCAGCAGCACGCCACTCGGACGGGACGACCAGAGCGGACCCCGGGTTCGGGTGATGAAAATGGTCAAGTGGGCGGCAACCGAGAGCTTGAGGTACATCAGCGATTGAATCACAGGCTGGCTCAGGTGGAACACGCGCTCGCCGAGGTAGAAGAGGCCGAAAGGCGAAACCACGCCAGCGACCCCGAGCGTGGTGGCGATCCCCAGGACTCGCCGCATGTCCCAGGCCTCCGGATGACTGGAACCGCTCACCCGGTCGTAGGCTATCGGCAGAATGGCGCCGTCGTTGAGCAAGGCCAGCAGAACTATCATCACCGGGGTCACCGGGTAGAAGTTGAACACGAGGATTGAAAGCGTCATGAAGAGAAGCACGCGAATGGTCTCTGCAATGCGGTAAATTGCGTAGCTGTTCATGCGTTGGAAGGTTTTGCGGCTCTCTTGAATGGCCTCGATGATGATCGACAGCCCGGGGAGCCATACGCACTTCCTTGTGTCCGGGGCGGCGCATAGCCGGGCAACCTCGCCTGTGCGTCGTCAGAGGTCCGTGATCGAAGATAGGTTGCTTGAATCTTATCCGTTAGTGATATTTTTCACAATGAGAATTTGCCCCTCCTCCCGCCCATGCGACGTTTCGCCGCTTTGCTTCAGTGAGCTTTTGAATGGGATCCAAATCGTCGGCACAGGCAATCGCGGTAGACTGGTTGGCATAGGCATCCGAGCAAGGATTTGGGAATCTGAGGCGCAAGCATGACCAGTATCGTGATTACGGGAAGCACGCGGGGCATCGGCTTCAGTCTGGCCCAGGCATTCTTGGACCGAGGCTGCGAGGTGATGGTCAATGGGAGATCGACAACCAGTACCAAAGCCGCCGTGACATCGTTGGCAGCCGAGGCGGTGGCAGAGCGAGTGGAGGGGTTTGCCGCCGATGTGACCGTCTACGAACAGGTTCAGGGGCTGTGGGCGGCTGCGCAAAGCCGCTTCGGACGAGTGGACATCTGGATCAACAACGCCGGCCTCGGCCATCGGCCGACCGCGCCTTGGGAGCAGCCGCCGGAGGTCGTCCGATCGGTGGTAGAAACCAATCTGCTCGGTGCGATGTTCGGTTCCATGGTGGCTATGAAGGGCATGCTGGCTCAAGGCGGCGGTGAGATCTACAACATGGAGGGCATGGGCAGCGACGGCCGCCAGCAGCATGGCCTGATCTTCTACGGTACAAGCAAGTATGGCCTGCGCTACTTCAACCGTGCGTTGGCCGAAGAGGCCAGCGGCACCCCAGTGCGAATAGGTGCCCTCCAGCCCGGGATGGTCCTGACGGATCTCGTGGTGGGGCAATACCGGGGCCGGCCGGAGGAGTGGGAGCGGGTCAAGTCCATCTTTAACATCATCTCCGATCGGGCCGAGACGGTGGCGCCCTGGATGGCGGATCAGGTGCTAGCGAACGACAAGACGGGGGCACAGATCAGATGGCTGACAAGACCGAAGCTGATGTGGCGCTTCCTGACGGCACCCTTCCTCAAGCGGCACGTCATCGACGGGATTGACCCCGACGCCTCAAGCTAGTCTGGGTCGGATGGGGCCCCGACGGTTTCCTGCCAAGCGGAGCCGTGCTTAACCCCCGCATAGTCAGCAAAGCTTGAGTCAAGCGGGCTTATAGGTGTCGAGCACGGCGCCGGTTATCAACGGCTGACGGCTCGAGGGGAGCTGGGCATGCGTAGCGCCGCACCGGCGCGTACCGCAGGATGGGCTTCTTGCAGGTCTCGAGACGGAGGCGTCTCGGCCTCAAGAAGCAGGACGGGTTCCCCGGCCAGGAGACTCGATGGCCCAGCCTGCGGGCAGGCAAAGCGCGGCTGCGAATCCAGCACCCACGTCGAAATCGGCCAACGCCCAGTTTTCTGAGAGCTCCACCGCAGCCGGCGTGGCGTGCGGGACCGGCTCCGGGCGATTGAGCACGTCCACGCTGGACAGGTCGGCCGTCAGGCCAATGCCGAGGGCTTTGACCAATGCCTCCTTGCGAGCCCAGATCCTGAAGAATGTGCGTGGTTGATCGGTCGGAAAGGCGGCCTCGAGCGCCTGCCGTTCCTGAGAAGTGAAGTGGGCCCGCGCGATGTCGCCTGCTTCGCGAATTGGGCGGATGCGCTCGACGTCCACGCCCAGCTCATGGAGTGCGGCAAACGCAAAGAGGACGACCGGCCAGGAAACCGCCATGCTGAAAGCGAGCGGAGACCGATCGGGTGCTGGCTGGAGAGCGGGTTTTCCCATGCGGCCAGCGACAAACTCTGGCCGCGAAGCGCGAACCCCGAGATAGGCGCCTACAAGCCTTCTCAGAAGAGCGTGACGAAGGACATATGCTTGTCGGTCTTTGGAGAAGGCGAACTTGGAGGCACGAGACTTCTCTTCGCTATCCAGATCATCCCGGTAGTCTTCCAATTGATCTTCGAGGCGGCCAACGTCAAAACCCCAGACATGGACTGTCCGCGGGGGAATCCGCAGCGCTGAGACTCCCGGCTGGGGGGGGTCTTGTAGGAGGTCGACATGGATTGGGCCGCGTTCGGCTTCTGTTGGTGAGCGCATACGACGGTCGGGACCCTCCGAGGCAGGCATGAGAGCGGGCGATTCTAGCATGCGGCACCGGCGGTCGACCAGCGTATCGTTTTGGTTGGACGAGCGAGGCTGAGGCGCGGGCGACTTGGCGAGCCACCGTCAACAGGGCAATGTCGTCCGATTGGGGTTCATCAGAAGCGAAAGCCCGCACATCGTCGAACACGCCGGACAGCAGGCTCTCAGCCCCGTCTGACGGCCAGAGGCCTCGGGCGGTCAGAGCCAGACGTTTGAGTCCGTAGAATGAGTCCTGGCGGGTGGCCTCGGTGATGCCGTCGGTGTAGAACAGAATTACTTCACCCTGGGCTATGGTCACATCCCGATCTTCCCAGGTGGACCTCTCCGAAACACCCAGCGGCGGCCCGGTGCGGCCCAGACGAATCGGTTCCTGGGCGTCGGCTGCCAAGAGCAGCGGAGGCGGATGCCCGGCATTGGCGTAGGCGAGACGACCGGAGGCGGGTTCGAGGATCCCCAGAAAGGCCGTCAAGAACTGCATTCCACCCAGGTGTTGGACGAGGGTGTGGTTGACCTGATCGAACACTTCAACCGGAGATTTGTCCCCCTCAGATGTGTGACTGCAAAGGAGCCCCCAGCTCATGGCCATGAGCAAGGCGGCCGGCACGCCTTTGTCCACGACGTCGGCGATCAGAAGGCCGAGTTGGTCTCCGGGAAGCGGCAAAACGTCGTAGAAATCACCTGACGTGGCGCGGGCGGGATGCAGGCAAGCCGAAAGATCCCAGCCTTCGACGTGAACCAGAGTGTGCGGCAGGAAACTCGCCTGAACCTTGCCGGCCAGTTCCATCTCCCTTTCGAGCCGCCGGTTGCGAGATTCGAGTTGCATCTGAAGCCGCTGCAAAGCGAGGTGGGTATTGGTTCGAGCCAGCACCTCTTCCACCTGAAAGGGTTTGGTAATGTAATCCACACCGCCAGATTGGAAGGCGAGCACCTTATCTTCAATCTCGTTCAATGCAATGATGAAGATGATCGGCACGGTCTGAGTGCGTTCATCTTTATAAATCTTGAAGCTCTGCCCATCGAATCGATTAAGGCCGTCCTGTGTGCCGATCCAGATGAATCCCTGTCTGTCTTGAACGATGGACGTGGCCACGCTCTGAGACAGGCCCGAATCCAGTGGAAGGTGCCTGAATGTGACCAACGGACTCAACAGGCCCTGGATGTCGGCCTGCCAGGCGGGGTCGATCTGCGGCGGGGCAGACGTTGTGGGGATGGCGGTTGGCGCTGTCGTGGGTGTCGGAAGAGGGGTCGAAAACCGGCTGCACCTGGCTGCCAACGTGCCCAGCAGCGCCAGGACGGTGATCCACCCAACGGCGACGGAGTCAAGGCTGGGAGCGGTACGAATGTTCGTCGCCCACCAGGCCCCGCAATCGGCGCAGATTGAAGGCGGCCGGGGAGAGCGGTCAGACTTGGATACCGGTCTCGATGGAGGTTGATGACGATGCGCTTTTGAGCGCAACGAGGTCTACCGTTCCCGCTCCTCTAGATTGTATGCCAGATCGGGCGATCTTCATGCCTGGGCTCGGAAGGCCGGCCAGTGCTTGTGAAATCTATCACAAATGGCCCAATTTAGGGAGGCTGCTGCGCAGGATACCGTGTATCCGGGAGGGGAACGGAGGGAAGAAATCCGGGTAAACTGGGTTCTTGGGGCGGGCCGGAAGGGTGCGGCGCGATCGAGGGATTGGCGAGGCGAGTTGGATCAGCAAATGGCAGAAGCGGCAGCGGGATCGCGAAAGGGCTTCGAACGGCTGACGGCTGGGCGCGTGCTTTGGATCGGCCTGGCCGCCTTGGCCGTCCTCGGCGTCCTGATCGTCCGGCACTACGGTGAAGGTGTCGACGAATGGCACAATGTCTTCTTCGGCTGGGCCTTCGTTCATGCGTATGAGAACTACAACCTCCTTACCAATCCTGGCATCGACTACTTCAATGGACCGTTCTTTATGATGATCTGGGTGGTGGTCTCGCAAGCATTGCATTGGGCGATTCCATCCTGGATGCTGGTGGATGGCCGCCATTTCACCACGTTCATCACCTTCATCGTCGGGTTGTGGCTTTTGTACAAGTTGTGCCTGCGTTTCACGTCACCCCGCACCGCGCTGTTGACTACCGCCTTGTTCGCGTCACAACCGGTCCTGTTTGGCCACGCATTCCTCAACCAGAAGGACACGCCGTTGATGGTGTCTTTCTTGGCGTCCGTGGTGGCTGGCTGGGCGGCGGCCGACCGGTTGATGAAAAAGGCACCTGTAGAGCGCTTGCCACTGAGGATGGCCGATGATTGGTGCGCGCTCAACTGGCGCGCCAGGCTCCTCATCTCGTTGGGTGTCGTGGCGGGGAGCGCTCTCTTGTTGGATCTGTGGGTCTTTCATGGGTTGCTTCGCTTGGGCGAGAGCGTTGTTCAAAGTGCCTACCAGAGCGAGTCGTGGCCACTTGTTAACCGATTGTTCGAGCGCGTGGCGACCGATGCCTACAAGACTCCGCTATCGCTCTACATCGGCAAGTTCGACCGAGCGGTGTTCTGGCTGAGGCTTCCAGTTTCAGCCCTTGTTTTTGCCGGGGCCCGGTGGGGAGCTTTGGCGTGCTTCCCTCAATCGGCCGGCCGTAGGCTTCGGAGCTACACAAGAGACTGGGGTCTTCTGGCTTTGGCCGGGCTTCTCGTCGGCGCTACGACATCCATCCGCATCGTCGGGCCATTCGCCGCCGCGTTGGTGGTCTTGATCCTGCTGGCGAAGCTCGGCCGCCGCGGCATCATCCCCTCATTGGCTATGGGTTTGATTGCTGTGTTGACTACTTACCTGACTTGGCCAGTGCTTTGGGGCGATCCGGTGGGACAGTTCCTCGCCCATGTCGGACAGACAACCGAGTTCACGTCTTTCAGCGTGCTCTATGCCGGCAGCCACTACGAGTCCACCAATCTACCATGGCACTATCTTCCTTGGCTGTTGATGATCCAACTGACCTTGCCGGCAGTGGCGGCGGTGGTGGCGGGAATTGGCTATGCCATCTGGCGTGGGCTGACCCATCGGCCCGATAGGCTCGGCCTGGTTGTCATCGCCCTTTGGGCTGGTGTGCCGGCGGCGGCGGTGATGCTCGGATGGGTCTCCGTGTACAATGATTTCCGGCACGAACTCTTCATCATGCCAGCTCTCTTCGCGTTGGCGGGGATGGGCCTTCAATGGGCGTTTCAGATTCCTTTGCAGCGATATCTCAAGATTGCCCTGGCGGCGCTCCTGATCTTGCCGGGCCTAGTTGGGATCGTGCGGCTGCATCCTTATGAGTACATCTACTACAATGCGCTGGTCGGCGGGACGGATGGGGCAGTGGGCCGCTACGAAATGGACTACTGGTGCACGTCGTTCAGGGAGGCGATGGGATACGTTGATGACCATGCCCCTCCCGGCGCAGAGATCGGCGTGACGGGAGCGTTGACCAACGCCACGCCTTTCGCCCGCGATGACCTCACGCTCTACCTGGACCGGCCTGGCAGGACGACGCCCGATTTGGGGCTGACGTGTAAGCAGGGCGATGTCAGCCGGCTGTTTCCGGGCCTCCACGATGTCTATGTCGTGCACAGGGGTGCTGCTGTGCTTGCCGTGGTCAAGGGCCCGGGAGGCTAGAGCCCTCTCTCCCGGGCTGGTTTCTTATCAGGCTGTTCCCCTCGTGGTGAAGGCGGCGCCTTTCCCGAGGATGTGTCCCGGGCGAGCAGCATCACCTGCGATCCCGCGCGTCGGTCGACGACCTCAAAACCCAATCGCCGGTAGAGGCGCAGTGCCGGATTATCCGGAGACACGCTCAATGTAACTCCGGACTCCTGCTGGAAGAGCCGCGACAGGAGGGCAAAGCCCACGCTTTGCCCCTCAGTAGTAGGTCTGGGCTCGCTCAGGCTGCAGCCCAGAACCCTCGGTGCACGACGATAGCTTCGTCTTCGAGGGCCGGACCGAGGACCTCTGTCAGCCGCGCACCCCGCGCCAACACCTCGGCGCAGGAGAGAAGGAAGGCAGCGTCCACGCCCGACTCCAGCCGGATGAGCTCGTACAAGGCCGCCTGACCTAGTCCAAAGACGACGCGGCCGATGCCACCCCAGTAGATAGCGCCGGCGCACATCGGGCATGGTTCGGTGCTGGCGTACAGCGTGCATTCCGCCAGATCCGCCGGGGCCAACCCATGTTGATGGACTGAAGCCACAAGATTGCACTCCGCACGGCACTTAGGATCACTATCGGAAACAACACTGTTGCCGGCTTCCAGAAAGAACCGGCCCAGCCGATCGGCGAGTATTGCGCCGAAAGGGTGATTTCCCGACTGCGGGGCCCGTTCGGCGACACGGAAGCTTTCCCGCAGATGGCTGAGATCTTCCTGGCTGAGGGTCATCGTCTGGCCTCACTTCACGTCGGCAGTCACTCGAATCTGGTGTCGGTGGTGGTGGGCTGGGAGCGTGTGAGGACCCAAACGGTGATGTCGTCCCCTTGGCGCACCCCTGCCGTGAAACGCTCCAGATCGACCATGATCTGCCGCAGGACCGCCTGCGCCCCCTTTCCGACGGTCAGTCGGGATGCTCTGGCCTGCAGGTCGAAGACCTCGCCGTCGGGGTTGAGGGCGTCAGACAGGCCATCCGTGTACACCAGCAAAGTGTCGTTGGGATGGAGCTTGGTCGATCGGGTGGCGACGTCGACGGTCTCCATCACCCCCAAAAGCGGTCCCGTGGGCCGCAGCTCCTCGACGCGCCCTTCCGATCTGGTCAACAACGGCGGGTTGTGGCCGGCGTTGGCGTAGGCAATCACCCCGGCGTTGGCATCGAGGACGGCGCAGAAGACGGTCACGAACATTCCAGTGGATGCATAGCGGAACAGCTCGTGATTGACGCTCGTGAGCAGGGCGCCGGGATCTGTGGCCGAAGGCGCCAGGGAACGAAGGAGGCCGCGGACCATGGCCATATACAGTGCGGCAGGGGCGCCCTTGTCAGTGACATCGCCGATGAGGAACAACCACCGGCCATCCGGGAGTTCAAACCAGTCGTAGAAATCGCCGGCCACTCGAAAGGCTGAGTGCCAATCAGCGGCGACGTCGTAGCCGTCAATGGCTGGTGGCCGCTGTGGCAGCAGGCTGGCTTGCACGGTGCGTGCCATCTCCAGCTCGCGTTCCAGCCTGCCGCGGCGAGCCTGGGACACGTCGTACATGCGGGCGCGTTCCAAGGCGGCCGCCACTTGCGCACTTGCGGCCGACAGGAATGACAGGTCGGCCGCGCTTAAGAACTGCCATTCTTCCGTGGCGACGTTGATAATTCCGAGCAGGCGGTCGTTGGCCATGATGGGCGTCGAGGCGTGGAATCGCAATCCCTGGTTGTCGCCGTCGTGCTCGGCGGAATCCTGAAGTCGGCTGCACTCGACAATGTTGACGGCGCGCACAAGCTGCTGGGCCTGGAGCAGACTCTGGCAGTGGCAGCTCGGTGACCTGCGCAAGAAATGGTTGGTCTGACGCGCCAGGCCGGGTGGCAGGCCGCGGCAAGCGGCCAGGATGAAACCGTGATCGGCATCGTCAGAGGTCGGGGCAGGCAGCAGACCGCTGTCCCTGGTGACGAATGCCCAGGCGGCCTCCAAACTAACCGTCTCGGCTAGGGTCTCCAGCGCCAGGGCAAACACCGTTTCGACGTCGGGCGCCCGATTCAGGGCCTCGCCCAGTTGATTGAGTCCACGCAGGTGAGCGATTTCGGTGGTGACGTCGTCATCTTCACCTAGGGCGCTCCGCCGCCGCCTGATCTGGTCCCGGCTTAGATAGGGGCGATGGAAATCGTACTCGTCGAAGGGGCTACTGTGAATCCGGCCCGTGTCTCGTGCCCAGGCGTAATAAGCCTCGATGGCTTCCGTGTGTGCGCGCAGGCTTTCGGCGTCCCAGTTCTGCGTGCGAAGCCGCATGAGGTAGGTGCGGAGGTCGACGTCGTCCGTATCGGTCGGCTCTTCGGAATGGCCATGTGCCGTGCGCCAATTCAGATAGCGGCGCACGGATTCTGGCGAGGCACGATCATTGCCGATCGACTCTACATACGCCTGAAAGGCGGCCATGAGATCCTCTGTCCTCCTGGAGTCTTGCTTGAGTCACCCCTTCTGGATTGGGGGATGTCCGCCCGGGTGAATACCCAAGAAGGGTACCAGAATGCGCAAGGCTCGGGTCGGAACTGGATCTCCTTGTGTTGGATGCTCGAGGATCATCCAGAAGGGATCAGCGGACGCGGTGTCGGGCCGACCTTATCCAAAGTGTGTCATTCTTCAGAACAAGAGTTGTCAAAAGTGTCACAAACTGAAACCTGGCCGGGCTTCTCGTCCTCCGCGCCATTCGTAGGCCAAGAGGCGCTCAGGGCCCTTCTTCCCTATCGGCAGCCAGTGCGGCTGGACGACGTCAGGCGGAGACGAAATCGCGGATGACCTGGTAGCTGGTAGAACTTCTCCTGCTCTTCGACAAGCGGGAAGTGGCCGGATCCTTCAAAGACAACCAGCTGAGAGTCGGGGATGAGCCGGTGCATCTCTTCGGCCATGGCGACGTTGGTGATGAAGTCATGCCGTCCGACGATAATCAGAGTTGGGACCTTGACCGTGCCCAGCGAAGGGCGCAGTCCAATGTCGGGGCCTCATTCTCGTTGAAGACTTTGAGAGGCGTGATCCGGACGGGCAGGTCCTTGGTCCGTTCGTGGTAGGCGCGACTCGCTCGTTAAAGTGGGCGAAGTAGAATTTCACCTCATCGGCCCACAAGGCCGCCATGTCCTCATCGGTCTCATACTCCCCAGCCCATTCCCTCTTTAGAGCGTCAAGAGAAGTCGCGTACCATGGCTCATCTCGGAACGCGGCGACCGCCCCTTCCACATCATCCAGAAACTCCCCGAAGAAGGCCGAAGTTTCGATCAAGATCAAGCGGGATAGGTCGTCCGGATAGCTTATGGCAACCTGCTGGGCGACGATGCCACAATGCGACCAACCGGCAATGATCGGGAGATGGAGGCCGATGTGTCTCCGGAGGGCATCGACGTCTGATGCATAGTCTGACAAGCTGTAGGCACCGTCAGGTGAATCGCCAGAGAGTCCCGAGCCGCGCGGATGGATGGCGATGACGGTGACGAAATCATCGATCCCTCCAAAATCATCCCAGAGACGGGCGTCCATCCCCGGACCGCCGGAGATGGCGATCAGGGACGGGCCGCTGCCCCGGATCGTGAAATGGATTCTGACGCCGTTGAGGGTCGCCTCATGTTCGCCAGTCGACAGAGTCACTTTCTCACCGCCTTTCCGTACGCCGCCGCAGGCTAGCCGCCCAGCCCACTTGAAGAGTCGGCGAGGCGAGACCGCAGGCTATGGCAGGGTCCATCCCATTAGAAACAAGGTCCTCTTGGCCTGTTCGGGCAAGGCGAGCTGAGCCGGCTGCCATGTATCCGATGGGACAATCCATACCTCTTGATTGCCATCAGCCCCTGTTGTAAGGAAGGCCAACTGGGAGCCGTCGGGGCTCCAGATCGGGTTGAGCCCCTCGCCGACATAGGTTTCCCCACTGCCGTCGGGGTGAATGACCCATAGCTTGGGGGCTCGGCCGGACACAGGTGGTTCACCAAAGGTGGGAAACGCAATCCACGTTCCGTCGGGACTCCAGGCTACTGCTTGGGGGGCGCTACCGCCGCCTTGCGGTTGGAACGAGTGAAAGAGTTGGCCAGTGCGAGCCTTGAGATCAAACACGGCCAGGCCAACCGAGCTCCCACTGCCGTCAGACGCGGTGTTGGCCACCATCCAGGCAAGCTTCGAGCCGTCCGGCGAGAAGCCTGGCGCCAGGAGCTTGTTGACATTGACGCCGTAGTCGGCTGGGTTGAACGCCTCGACTCTGGATCCCCAGCGGTAGATCGCCCCAGGGGCATCATAGCCGCCGTAGGCGATGGCCGAACCGTCAGGGGAAGGTGCCTGCGGTCCGCCGTGCTCGTTGTCAAGGACCTGATAGCCGCTCCCGTCCGTCAGGACCACGGTCGGAAAGCTATTGTTTTCCATGCCGGAGGCTGTGTCGGATCCGAACTCCAACACGCCAGGTCGCCCCACCCACCACATGGGTGTCTCTTCGTAGCGATCGGGTGTATTGGTCAGGTTGGCACGCTCGCCAGTGGCCACGTTCAGCAGCCACACATCATCGGCTCCTGTGTCAGGGTCCGCCTGCAGGAAAGCGACCATCTGGCTGTCCGGTGAGAGCCTGGCGGAACTGGAGTCGACGACTAGAGTCAGGCTGCCGTCTTCACCAACCTGCCAAAGCCCATCTGCCGTGCTCAGAGATAAGCCGGCGCCGGTTGCATAAACGGCCGGATTGACTGTCGCCGCCGCGGTCGGTGCAGGGCTGGACTCAAGAGTTGCTGTCGCCGGGGGCGAAACCGGGCCGGCCTGCGTGGCCGTCACAATTCCTGTGTTCCCGGGCGCACCGCAGGCGCCGATGAAAAACGCGACCAAGAGTGGAAGAGCAATCTTGCGAACGGTATGCATGGTGTATTAGCCCTCCGGGACATCAATAGGGATGCAATCTACCACAAGACGATAGGGAGATGCGGAAAGTTCCCGATTTCGCTGCCGGGCCATGGGTGGCGGTGCCTAAGCCCAATCGAGGCCTAGCCTGTCTAGCGATCGATGATCAGCGATTGCAGGGCGTGGTCGAAGACCGCCGGCTCGAGCCAAGGAAACCCCTCGGGTTGACACATCGCCCCGGCAGTGAAAGATGCCACATAGCCTTGTCCCTGGTTCTCGAACGCGTAGATCTCACCAAATCTGGCCAAGCCGCCAAAGCGAAAGGTGGCTTTCAGGCCGGGGACGCCGTCGGCTGAGACAGCCGTCATCTCCACGTTGGTGGCGTCCTGGCTCATCCGCGCCGTGATCAGTTCCTCTCCCGACTCGCCATGGCTCGGGAAAGCGGCCAGTGATGAACGGGAACCCCAATGGACAACGATGCCATCGGCTCCCGCTTCCTCCCACAGCCCACATTGAGTCTTGTTCTCTGGGATGTTGTACACCGCTGGGTACTCAAATGAAAAGCCGAAGGGCAGGTTCCGGTAGGTAAGCCAATCGACAGATTCGGTTGGCGCGGCGCGTTCGTCACTCGCCGGTGCTGATGCCGCTGGTGCAGCGGTCGCTGATGCAGGCTGAGAGGGCATCTGGAACTGAGCGGAAGGCTGCGGGGTTTTGGGTGGGCCTGAACAAGCAGCTAATGTGAAGATGATCACCGTAGCGATCATAGTCCGAATCCGAGCGATGTCGGATGTGCTGCCTTGGCCTGAGCTCAGCATCCGCCGGTCTACGCTGAGGCGGCCGCATCCACGGGATAGCGCTGCGGAAAGCACAATCCGCGGAAGTTGCACTTGGAGCAGATCCGCTCGTCGTCAATCCGGGGAAACTCTGACTTGTCCAACGGGATGTTCCGTTCGACATCGCGGCAGTACTCATACAATTCGTCGGTTTCGGCGCGCACTTGGACGGCGAAATTTTCAAGGTCAAACTGATTGAACGTCTCCTCAACCTCATGGTAATCGGGATAAAGATAGGCGAGCGTCGGAGTGACGTTTTCCGGGGTGGTTTCAAAATGATATGCGGCCCAGGCAGAATACCCGATGAGCTGCTTGCGATGCCTGTCGGGGAGGACCTTCCCGGTCTTCCAGTCAATGATCTGGTAGCCATCATCAGCCGGGCATAGGAAGTCGACCTTGCAGTAGATCTTCAGGTCGCCGAGGCGCGTCTCGCCATAGCCGGGTGGGTCGACAATCCATCCCGACCGCGTCGACTTCGGGCGTTCCTGGAGCCAGGTCATGCGCGGGCTTTCGAGCAGACTTCGCAAGCTCTCTGTGATCCGGGGATAGAGATCGTCGAGCTCAATTGATTTGCGTTCGCCGTAGAAGACCTCCTCAAAGGCATCGGATTGAAGTCGATGCTCCGTGCCGCGCTTGGCGTAATCGTAGAACTTGTCCAAATCGATGGCTTCGGTGGTGACCTTAAGTCGATTGAGCAGCGTCTCGATAACGACATGGACGATGCTTCCAATCTCGAGCGCAACGGTGACCAAGTTCTTCATTTCCTGGATCTTGCGGATGGGGAAATCCTGGTCGTACTTGCCGTAGTAATGGTAGAAGTAGCGCCGCCGGCAAAGGGAGAACATGTCGTAGCGGGTCGACGACCAGCCCAAGATTGGCGTGAATGGGAATTGCTTGATTTCCGCCATGGGGACCTTTCTGGAGTTCCGGCCAGGGGCAGGCTTGAACTTCCCCGCCTGCCCGTCGGCTACTTGTTCCGGCTGGGGTCGCCTTTGGTGGCGTTCAACTGGACCGCTTGCGTGACAAAGGCGGCAAAAGCCTTCTCATCAATCTGCGACAACTCTTCGATCTTGACATGACGCAGCTTCTGGCCAGATCCCTCCAGCCGTCCTTCGGGGTCGTCCAAGTCAACGCCACGCCAGAAACCGAAGTTGACCCCGTTCTTGAACGCTTTGATGTAGCAGAATGGCCCGCCGTTTTCATACACTGGCTGGGCCCATTTGAACGATTCCTCTGCCTCAGGCGCAGCCATGCGGATAACTGTCCTCAGCGCCGACACGATCTTCGCCTGGTCAGGCGGGAGGCTGTCGATGTAAACGTCCACAGTTTTGACGGCCATGTTAGGCCACTGATTTGGCTCGCGAGGAGGGGCAATGGTGCAGGAGGATCATGAAGAGCTCGTGTCCAGCGCCACGGCGTGCGAGTAAGGATTGTAGCGCACCGCAACCTTGGCGCCGGGCTGAACCTGTGGCACCTGGAGCCGTCCGATCACCTGTTCGGTATCGGCTTCGAAGCTGGGCCGATTCCCGGGCTCAACCTTAAGTTTCAGGTGAACAAGCGGGTTCTGGTTGATGGTGGTTCCCGTGTCGCGAACTTCAAGGACGGTGGCCTGAGCCTGAATGCCATCGGTTTGCAGATCCAGATTGTTGACCGAACTCAGGACCACCGAGCTGGCCAGCAATATCGTGGCCAGGGCGCCGAGGGCCGCCGCGCCGACAATACCGATGCGTGTGATGCTTGGAAGGTCGACCCAATCGTAGCTCGCGGATGGCATGCTGAACATGCCGACGAAGATCAGGATGAACGGGATCCACATCAACCTGAAAAGAATCCACCCGATACGCCGCATTCTCGTTGGTAACATCCTCAACTCCTCTTCCTCCTGAAGGACAGCTTGCCTGCCAAACGCCGCGCGTGCCGGCCGGCGCGGGGAAGTTTACATTGAGGCCTCTGGCTAGGGCAAGCCGGAGTCCCCGCTGGTTGCCACGTGCGCAACCGGCCTGCCGCCAAAGATCCAAGCTCGCAGCAGAGAAGTCCCCACGGACGATGCACATTTGGCTCACAATTCGGCGGCATGATCGTTTCCGGTTGGCCATCTCGCTTCAGAACGCGAACGTGAAGAGAACAATTTGGGGCAGTGTGATCCTGGCGCTGGTCTTGACTGCCGGACCGGTCGGATTGGGTCTGATCGTGGTCGATTTGCGATATGCGGCCTCGCGTGTTAGAGTGCGGCCCCTTGTTTCGGATTCCGCCTGGGTTCGAGGTGTCAGCACCCAGGGGCGTCCAAAACGTCTTCTGCCCGACGGTCGGCCGGAACATCACGAAACGATCACAGGGAGGATAGTATGGATCATCACCACGCATGGACTTCACGCGCTTGGCGCCTGGGGATCGTGCTGCCTTTGGTTATGGCCGCTTTCCTCCAGGGGAGCCCCGCAGGTGCGCAGGACGGTCCAGAGACACCCCACCTTTCACTGGGGCCGTGGTCGGGTGTGGGCGAAGCTTCGGGAGCTGCCACGGCTTCCGTCGCCGGTGCGAAAGTCACCTGGGATGGCCCTGTTCGCGCAGATCTGAACGTGAATGTCGAGGGCGACACCAACGTGAGTGGCCAATGGTCTCACCAAGGGTCCGCCATAATGACCATCGATGGGTCATTCCAGGGCCATCAGGCCCATCTCAACGGCGACCTGACCTTCTCGGGCCCCGGCACGGTGGGTGGTGACTCGCAGGTGTTGACACTCGACGGTACGAGCCACACGGTCGGTACCGTCACGGCCTCGTCTGGCCAAGGATCGGCGTCCTTCCCGGTCGACACGCAGGACACGATACCGACCATGAAGGTCACCATTCAGTTCGCCGAGTGTGATGAGGCCTATGGGAATTTCGTGTGGGCGGTCGAACAGGCATTCCAGGGCATCGGATTCTCCACCGATCTGCAGGGGTCACTGATGCTTGAGCGTGACACCAAACCGATCCAGGAGCAAATGAAACAGCTCGAAGGGATCTTCGCCGGGGGGCCGGCTCCGGAATCGACCAACTCACCCCTGTTTGATGCCATTGCCCACTACGTTGCAGATGTCAATGCTCTGACTGAGGCCTGGCCCAACTGGAGCATGGATCAGGTGATGGATGACCTGGCGAAGGCGGAGGAGTTCCTCAACACCCTTCGCAACCTGCGGCCATGCGTGAAGAGATTCGTCGGCGAGGACAATGTTGAATACTTCGCCCAGGCACTCACATTCCAAATCCAACAGCTGATCATCGGGGGGTCGCAGCTCGAGGATTTGACAGGAGACAATGCATTCAAGCTGATGCAGGTCGCCACGCGCGTGGGGGCATTCGGACCCGGAGCATCCAATCCGGCGCAAGCCGTGAAAGCCGAGGAGGCGCTGAGGACAGGTTGTGAGCGAATCTTGGAGCAGAACGTGGATCCGTCCTCCGGGTTGATCAAGATCAACGAGGACACGCAGAAGGCGATGCTGACAGGGGCGATCATGGATTGGTCGTTTGATGTGGCGGGATTGTCGTACTCAGCGCGCGATACATATCGGCGGACGGGATACGACTGGCAACAGGATGGCAAAGAGGTGGAGGCAGGACAATGAAGGGCGCCTTGCGGATCAGTTTGGCGATGGGGGTCCTGCTGGCGGGCTTGGCTTGTAGCATCTTGGGTGGAGGGTCGTCTCAGCCCACCCAACAGCCAGCGATCTCCCAGGGAGCATCGACGCCGACGGAAGGCAGTCGGCCGGAGGTAACCAGCCAGGTGTCCTACCTTGACTTCTCGGAGGGGATGACCCTGACCACGCCGACCTCAGGCGGCGGAATCCGCCCCGTGTTGGCCTGGGATCCGGTCGACGGGGCCGACTGGTATGGTGTCTACCTGTATGCACCAAACCACAAGCTGTACTGGAGCTGGCAGGGCCGGGAGTCCTCTGTGCCGGTCGGCGGTCGCCCGAAGCTCAACGACGATTCTCTTGGCCCCAGTGCGGTGGTCGGTATGACCTGGAGCGTGATCGCCTACGACGCCGAGGACCTTCCCGTCGCTTCCGGTGGGCCGCGGCCGATCGGGCCCTAGGGGAGACCCTTGGAGGGTCATGTCGTCAATGGATGGCAGATATTAGGAAGTGGGGCAGTGGCAGGTTCTACGGGTTGCGGCCCATGGCCAGCCACATCAGGGTGGCCATCTGTGCTCGAGTGGCAGGCGCCTCAGGGTTTGACATATGGGCCATCAGCCCTTCGCGCTCGGCTTCGGCCGCCCAGCTTTGCCACCAAAGGTCATCCGCGGTCGGCGGACTAAAGGCTGACCCACGGGCAACGCGCACCAAGAGCACGGCCATTTCGGCCTGAGTGACGCCGGCATCGGGGGCGAACTCGTTTGCTGCGCGTCCGCGAACATAGCCCCTCTCGGCCAGATCTCGAATGGCTGACGACCATAGACTGTTGCCAGATACATCTGAGAACGCCGGGATCGTTCCTAAGTGACCTGAGGGGTTGACAGTCGACGAGGAAACCAAGGCAAGTGAAGCGAGCAGGAAGAGGTACGTAACAAGACGGTTCATGATAGCCCTCTGGTAGGCCCCCCTACGACGGCTTTCGGGGACCTTTTGGATGATGGACCCAGAGGCTGGGCGCCGTCTTACTATCACCTTAGCACAGGATCCGTGCCAGCCGATTTTCAGTTGCCTTACAGGTTCTGTTGCTGCCTTGGCAAGTGTCTGGAGGAGCGGAAACTGCGCTGAAGGACCCGGCGATTGAACTAGCTGGCGTCGCCGTCCGTCGGTTGGTGCGGGGTCATGATGCGTCCCATGAATGCCACGACCAACGGCGCCAAGAGCCAGAACCAGGTGGCCACCTGCGGACGCCAGAGAGCGATGGGGATGGAGAGCAAGAACACAGCCGTGGTTGCCAGGGGGCGAAGCCGAAACAGCCTGATGGTGGTCCGGTCCAGATCCGGGTCCACCAAGCGAGAGCCGGCGGTGGCGTACCACCAGATGGCCGCCATCGCTAGGCCAAGGGCGGCCACGTCAGCAGCGTAGGGTACGACCCCAATCGCCATCTCGGGATAATGCCCGAGCAGGCTGGACACGAACGGCATGGCTGCTACGAAGAAGAGGAAGGCGAGGTTGAGTCCGATCAGCCGGCCGTCGTGACGCTCGATCAAGGCGAAATAGCGGTGGTGGGCGGCCCAGTAAATTCCTATCACAGTGAAGCTGATCACGAAGCTCGTGATTTGAGGGGATAAGTTGGTAAGTTGGGCGCCCAACGCCTGGCCTGCTAGATCTGACGGGAGATCGGGCACGCGAACGTCGACCGCCAACAAGGTGATGGCAATGGCCATCACGGCGTCGCTGAAGAAGACGAGCCGTTCAAGCCCCAAGACATCCTTTGCGTCTGAATTGGTCACATTTCGATCCGACACTTCATCGCCTCATCGCACGCAACGGGCTAGGTACCAGAGATCCCAGGCCCCTAGCACCCGTGCGCCGAACCGGATGGATTATACGACCAGGTTGAAGAGGAAACCCGTCAGGACAATGGCGGTGGCCACGACGGCGACGAAAATGGCCAGCAGCGGCGGTTTGATCACCCTGCGCAAGATGATTACTTCCGGCAGGCTCAGCCCGACCACCGACATCATGAACGCCAGGCCGGTTCCGGCGGAGGCGCCCTTCTCCATCAACGCCATCACCAACGGGATCATTCCCGCTGCATTGGAGTACAAAGGCACGCCCATGACAACGGCTGCAGGAACGGACCACCATGCCTGCTTGCCCATGATTTGGGAAAGCGCGTCCGTTGGCACATAGCCGTGGATGGCGGCGCCGATGGCGATTCCAATGACAACATAGAGCCAGACTCGGCCAACAATCTGTCCCACCGCCTCGCGAGCCATGTCGACCCGCTCTCGCAATGAGGGGCGGATGCCCTCGGCGCCGGCCCCGGCTTGGACCTTCCATACGAACTCTTCGATGAACCGTTCGGGCCGGAGGCGTCCAATGATCCATCCCGCGCCAACGGCGATAAGCAATCCGGAAATCACATACAGGCCTGCGATTCGCCATCCAAAAAGGCCCAGCAGGAGCACGAGAGCAACTTCGTTGATAATCGGCGTGGCGATCAAGAAGGAGAAAGTCACCCCCAGCGGCACGCCCGACTTGACGAACCCGATGAACAAGGGCACTGCTGAGCATGAACAGAATGGGGTGAGCACGCCCAGACCAGCCGCCATCAGGTTGCCGAGACCCTCTCGCTTTCCGCCCAGCAGGGCGCGGCTCCTTTCGGGGCTGAAAAAGGTCTGGACAAAGGTGATGATGAAGATCATCCCGGTGAGCAGCAGCAGGATCTTGGGGACGTCATACAGAAAGAAGGCGACCGCTGAGCCAAGCCGCGAGGTCGACGATAGTCCTAGGGCGGCGTAGCTGAGCCAGTCAGCCGCCGGTTGAATGCCGATGTACAGGAAGACCCAGGCCAGAGCGGCTAGGGTGAGTGCAGCGGCCAGGGGCCATGGGACGGATCTGGGGTTCAGGCTTGCGCGTGGGGTGGTCATGCCGTCAAGCTCCCAAGGCTGAGGTGGTTCTATTTGACATCGGCGAAGATCTCAGCCAGCTGGTTGCGCGATGGAATCCGGCCGGACAGCACCACCGAGTCGTTGAGAACCAAACCTGGCGTCGCCATGATTCCCCAGCCCATGATGTCTTCGTAGTCAGTCACCTTTTCGATATTGGCTTCGAGCCCCAGTTCTTTCAGTGTCTCTCGCACCAGGGCCTCGAGCTTTAGGCAGTTGGGGCAGCCTGTGCCCAGAATCTTAATTTCGGTCATCGGACTTTCTCTCCTTTGGCTTCCGACGTCACTGCCGGGGCCAGCTTGTCCCCGGAGGTCGCGATGGATTCGTGTCTTGCCTGGCATTGCGGGCAAGGGCAATCATCAGCTGCCCGCAGGCGGGCCGAGTTTGGTGCGCCGCCGGCCAATGCGTCTGTCAGATCGAGCAGACCCCGGATTTCGCTGCGGGACAAGCGGTAGTAGATATTCTTCCCATCCCGCCGCCGGGACACGGTGCCGGCTTTGCGCAGTGCCATTAAGTGTTGGGAGACGGCGGGCTGGCTGATGTGAAGAGCGGCTGCCAAATGGCAAACACACGCCTCGTCTTCCTCTAGAAGGCGGAGCATTCGCAGCCGAGTGGGATGTCCCAGGGTCTTCAGAATTCTGGCTTGGTTGGAGAATGTCGCCATGGCGCCTCCGGATGAACATATTCAATCTTGCGAATATGATTGAAGCACCGTAGGAAGGCGGGGGTCAGTTAGACACGGCAGGATTGTTTGTGACATTTGTCATAAGTTGATGCCAGTAGCCAAGCGTCCGGCGATTTTGAACGTTCCCGACCGCTGGCCGGTAGGGAATACGGGGCGGCGTTTGGCTGTTGAGTCTTGTAGAAGCTTGCGCGCAAGGCCAACCAACCGCAATGCGACCGCCCAAAAAAAGGAGACGAGGAGTGGTCAGATGGCCGAAGCCAGCACGACGCCGGACGCAGAAACTGCCAAGCCGTGTTCCGATCCGAAGGCCTCAGAGTTCGATTTCTGGCTCGGAGAATGGACAGCCAAATGGGGTGAGGAAGGCCATGGCACGAACGTTGTCACCAAGGCGCTCGGAGGCTGTGTCGTCCTCGAGAACTTCACCGATCTTGATCCGGGGCCCCAGGCGCTTGTAGGTATGAGCGTGTCAACCTACGTGGCCCGGGAATCCTGTTGGAAGCAGACCTGGGTTGACAACCAGGGCGGCTACCTGGATTTCAAGGGCGGGATGACAGGCGAAGGCATGATCCTGAGCAGGCAAACCGACCACGAGGGGAAAACCATCCACCAGCGGATGGTCTGGTCCGACATTGCCGCCGATTCCTTTGAATGGCACTGGGACCGATCCGATGATGGTGGTGAGACCTGGAAGACGCTGTGGCACATTCACTATCGCAGGAAATGAGGCCGCCGGCGGGGAGGGGTTCAGCGTCACAGCCTAGGGATTGAACGCTTCGCTTCGAAAAGGTCCTGGGCAGGCAAACTGGTTCCAGCGGGCTTCGTCCATCTGATCTTGGTCGGGTTCGACAACCCAGATTCCGCCCTTGTGCATGGCCACCTTGCTTACCAGATGTCCGTGGTGGACGATCTCATGCCGGGTCGTCCCCTGCGTGGTCCAAGATGGGTTGGTGATTGTCATCTGGAAGCAGATGGCCCGGTCAACACCGGCTGCCACCGCATCCGCCGGCAAGCTGCCTTCGCCTACCACGTCCAAAGTCACCTGACTGCACTCCGGTTGGCGAGGCTCGCCGGGCCAGATCGGCGTGTCGGTGATACACACCGTGTAGCGTTGTTGAAGCTCAGCCCGAAGGTCGCTCGGCAAACCTCCGCCGAAGGATGGCAGGCAGCTGCGCAGGATCCAGTAGGCCACCAGTGCTATCCCCAAGCCCATGAGCAGCCGTCTGCCACTATGTGCCCCCCAAGCTATCGCTGGTTTCATCGGTAATCGAATCGGTCCTCTGAGCTGAGACGCGACGTGCGACTGGGCCTGCCGACATTGTCGCGCCTCCCAGGCGGAGGTCCAACCTGAGCTGCGCGACCCTGGTCAGGGTCTCAGGTTGTTCGATGGACGTTCCGAGGGCGGAATTCAGGAAGCCTGGCAGCCTGCGTGCCAGCTCCGTCGACTTGAGCAGGGTTCTGTGGCCGCTGCCGTCGACAAGTCGCCAGGTGACCAGAGCAGGATTCGCCGCCGATGCCAGGCAGTCGAGTTTCGAGGCCGGGATGCGACGATCAAGGCTGCCGTGTGCAAGCAGAATCGGAACCCCGATACGTCCGATTTGAACGCCAGGCGTGACCGCCTCGGGTCGGGAGTCCATCCATCCCATGAGGATACTCAGGACCAGCTTCAAGAAGAGACCGGGCGGCAGATGCAGTGCCTCTAGCGCCCAGCGGGTGATTTTGACCGGTTCCCGGCACAGTCCACCGCTGACGGGATATCGTCAAGGCAAGCCTGCTGGATGGCTTGCGATTGCATGCTGATTGTTGAACCGCCCTGAAGGTATAATCGCCACGCACTGGATCCCCAATCAGAAGACGGACAAACAAGACGACGATCGCCTGTCGCTCACTTGCCGGGAGTGTCCGATGCGTTCACTGAAGCGGAATCTTCTCTTTGTCTGCCTTTCGTTGATTGTGATAGCGGGGTGTGCTTCGCCCCCCCTGGGTGTCGAACCCACTCCCCAAGATCTAGGAACCGTTGTGGCATCCACCCTGACAGCCATGGCGCCCGGTCCGACGGCGACTCTGTCGCCGGCCACAGCCAGCCCGACGCCGGAGAAACGCGAATTTTGGACCTGCTTTGGCTGCAGCGGAGATAACTTGTGGCAACTCTCCCCGGGGCCGCCGAGATTGATCCGGCTGCCTGCGAGTATGGGCGAGTACTATGGCTACAGCCCGCAGTCCAATCGCATCTTGATGGCGGCTGAGTTTGGGGACCACGGTGCTGGCCCGGGAAATGTTGCAGTCAGTGACATGTCAATTCTCGATCTAGGAACCGGCGAAGTGACCCAGATATTTCCCGACAATGTTGTGGAGGCAGAGTGGGGCCCGGACGGCGCATCATTCGCCTATATCCTGGCTACGCCGGCCAGCTACGAACTGCGTTGGTGGACCGAGGACGGCGAAGACCGCCTCTTGGCCAGCGATGTCAGTTTTACGTGGTCCGTGGCCCCGTCCGGTCAGGCTGTGGCCTTCACGCGCGAGACAGGTTACGAGCTGAAAGCGGCCCCCGGACTGTTTGTCGTCACCGTGGCTGACGCCCGCGAGGTGATGCTCTCGGATGCCGACAAGGGCGGCGTGGGCAGCATAACGGACCGGCCGGTCTGGTCGCCCGACAGCCAGGAAGTCATTTTCTCCTTGTGGGGCGGGGCCGAAACGCGGGTGATCCTTGGCCGCGCCGATGGGTCGCAAGCCTTTGATCTCGGGGTTGACCCGTCGGCGGCGGATGCGTGGTGGTCGGGGCTGCAGATCCCTGGCTTGCTTTGGTATCCCGACGGGGATCACGTGCTGGTCAACTCTTCCGCCAGCAATCCCGACGCCGGCGCAGGCGGAATGGGGGGGGCGACTGCCATCGTAGTCTACCGGGTAGATCGTGCGGCTCGGCAACTGGCTGACGGTCGCCTCGTGGGTGAGATGATGGGCCTGATCGGCTGGAATATTCCGGGGGAATCGTTCTGGTCCATTGGCCACGACGGGAAGCCGAAATCTGTGGCACTCTCTGCGGCGCCCTGAGCCTGAGCCGTCCCCGGCAGCAGCCTGCCGGGACTGCGTGTACAATGTTGCATCACATTTGTCGGGGAGGCGGATGCCATGTCAACATTTGATCTCGCGCACGTTTTCGTGTGTGGTCTCGGGAGCGACTAGTCTGACCTTCGCCCAGCGCGGGCTTTCCGGCTTGCACTCGGCATGCACAAGAGGCCTATCCTTGCGCCAGGACAGACTGACTTCTCCATCTGTCGGCTGAGCTACCTCGGCAGCTGACTCACCCCCCCTCCGCTCCTCCACACCCTCTAATTATCTCAATCGCTGACATTTCTCTTTCCGGCGGCTGCCGCCCGAGATGTGAGGCATGATGTTTGCTTTCTTGGGACGCCGGTGGGAACCGGCATTCACATATTTGTTCTTGAACGCTGCCCAGTCACTGCTGTTCGGCCTGGCTTTCACCGTGAATCTGATCTATCAGGTGTCCACCGCCGGCTTGACTCCTTTGGAGTTGGTCCTCATTGGCAGTGTGCTGGAGGGGACGATCCTGCTCTTCGAAGTGCCTACCGGCCTGGTGGCCGATGCCGTCAGCCGACGGCTGTCGGTCCTCATCGGTTTGGCGCTGACCGGCTTGAGCTTCCTGGTCCAAGGAGCCTTCCCCATCTTCGGCTGGATCGCGTTTTCTCAGGTGATTTGGGGCGTGGGGTACACGTTCACCAGTGGGGCCACCATGGCATGGGTGGTGGACGAGATCGGCGAGGCGCGCGCGGCCCCACTCTTTCTGCGCGAAACGCAGCTCTCCAATTTCGCCAGCGTGGCCGGGATCCTGATGGCTGTGATCATCGGCAGCTTGAAGCTGGCCTGGCCGCTCCTCATCAGCGGGGCGTTGTTCCTGGCACTTACAGCCCTGTTGGCGGCCCGAATGCCAGAGACGGGCTTCAAGCCAGTGGAAGCCGGTCCGAGGGGCCCGCTCGCAGCGATGAAGGATTCCCTGAAAGACGGGGTGCACTTCGTCACGGGGCATCCCGCGCTGCGACTGTTGTTCAGCGTGGCGATTCTGACTGGGGCTGCCAGCGAAGGTTTCGATCGGCTGCGAACGGCCCACTGGGTGCGCGAGGTTGGCTTTCCCGACTTGGGCGGTCTCGAACCGGTTGCCTGGCTGGCTGGCATCAACCTACTGGTTTCGCTCGCGGCAGCGGTCGGGGCGCGCCTGATGGAGGGGCGCATCGATCTGAAAGACACGCGGGCCGCTGCCAGGTATCTGAGCCTGCTGGTGGCGATCACGGCCGCATGCACTCTGGTATTCGGTCTGGCGGATGGCTTTGGGTTGGCCTTGGCAGGGACGCTTGGCGTGCGGGTCAGCCGGGCTCTTTCGGTACCTCTGATCCAGGCCTGGATGAACCGCGGCCTGCGCTCGGAACTGCGGGCAACCGTACTCTCGATGGCTGGCCAAATGGACGCCTTGGGGCAGGTGGGGGGAGGGCCCGTTATTGGCTGGCTCGGGAGTGTGTTTTCGATTCGGGCTGCGCTCCTGGCCAGCGCCGGAGCATTGCTTCCAGCTATCGCTCTCTACCGGCGATGGTGTCCACCGGCGGAAACAGAAACCCGGCTTGCCTCTTGACGAGACGTGGTCCGCTGAGGATAATGAGCTGAGTAGTTCGGAATAGGATTACTATGACTTCCATGAGGCGATTGCAGGCTGATTTGATGGATCTCGGGCTTACCGAATATGAGGCCCGGGTCTACCTTGCCCTGCTCAAAGAAAGCCCGGCCACCGGCTACCAGATCAGCAAGGCATCCGGCGTGCCGCGATCGATGGTCTATGAGGCGCTAGGCAGATTGGACAATCGAGGCGCGGTCCTCTCAGCGCAGTCAGGACGAGCTACTTTGTATCGGCCTCTACCGCCAGACGTGCTGCTTGAGGGATATGAGCGTGAGCAGCGCCGTCTGATTGGATCCCTCCGCGCCGGCCTGGCGGAAGTCGAAGGGCCGGTGGCGGCCGAACGCTTATGGCGCATACAGGGTATGGACTCAGTGCGCGGATACATGATCAGCATGGTGGAGGCCTCCACCAGCGAACTCTTCCTGGTTCTGCCGGATTCCGAACTGGATGCGTTACGTGAGGTCGTGGTGCAAGCGGCGGCGCGCGGGGTGAGAGTGCGGGCACTTCTCACCGGACAGGGATCCCTCGAGGTGGGCGAGGTCGCTCGCCACCCGAGTGTGGAGAGCGAGCTGCAGCAGCTGACCCACATCGCGCTGGTCGAAGCTGATCAAACGCAGGCGCTAATCGCCGACACCAGCGGGGAAGTAAGCGCAACCGTCACGAAAGATGACAATCTGGTGTTGATCGCCCGGCAGTTCGTCTGGATGGAGTTGTTGGCGCAGCAACTGGTGTCGCGTCTCGGGGAGGATCTCTTCCAGGCGCTCGATCCAGCGGCCCAGGGCATCTTCCGTGAACTTCAAGCCAAGGAGGCCTGAGTGGCTCAAAAGACGATCGCTGAGCCAGAAGGGGCGTTGACAGGCGAGCCGCTATCCGCCGATTCTCCCTCTGTGCTGGCGGAAGAACTCGACCACCATCAGACCGGTGATCCCCATAAGGCATCCTTCGGGCTTTCGGATGTGATCCTCGGAGGGCAGGACGGTTTGGTGAACGTCCTGGGAGTGATCTTGGGTGTGGCTGCGGCCACGTCGGAAACGCGCATCGTGCTGGCGGCCGGCCTGGCGGCAACCTTCGCCGAATCCGTCTCCATGGCGGCAGTGGCCTTCACCTCCAAGCGCGCCGAGCAGTCGTTCTATGAGAGCGAGCGCCAGCGCGAATTCCGACACATCCGTCATGCCCCGACTGTCGAGCGGGACGAAATCCGCCGGATCTATGTCTCCAAGGGATTTGAAGACCCGTTGCTGGGACATATCGTGGAGACGATCACCGCCGACCCCGACACGTGGGTGGCGGTGATGATGGCCGAGGAACACCAGCTGCAGCCGATGGAGGCCGGCCATCCGTACCGTTCAGCCTGGATCGTGGGTCTGGCGGCCTTCGTGGGCTCGCTCATCCCCCTGGCGCCGTTCGTGTTCCTTCCCGTGGGCGTCGGCATGGTCTCGTCGATCGTGATCTCGGCGGTGACGCTCTTCGCCGTCGGTGTCTACAAGGCCCGTGTCACCGTCGGGCGGCCGGGACGGAGCGGGCTGGAGATGGCTATCATCGGCACGCTCAGTGCCTTGGTGGGCTACGTGGTGGGGTTGTTCTTCCGGGTGCCTTAGGACAACCAATCGGCTACGGAGCTCCCCCGGACTATTCTGACTCCGAGATCTTCCACAGATTGAGCGTGACGCCAAAAGGATCCCGGACATAGCAGTCCTGTCCTTCGCCTCGCCAGCGGATGACCTCGCATCCGTTGGCTAGCAGGTGATCTCGCGCCCCCTCGAGATCCTCAACGAACAGCTCCAAGACCGGACCGCTGATCTCGTGATCCTTAATGACGAACAGGTTGAGAGGTGAAGCGTCGTGATCGCCCAGTACGGGGTCCTTCGATCGGTTGGCGAAGCCAAGCACCTGTTCGTAGAACGCCACGGCATCTGAAAAATGCTCTGTCCGTACGGCCACGTTGGGGCTCATTTTGAATTCCATCACCGCTCTCCTTTTCGTCTTGATTTCCACCGCGCAAGGCCACCCATCGACCGGCAGGCAGCGCCAATCCCTTCGAACTCCCAAATCGCAGGAACGCGAGACCGGCTCGACCCTCCAGCGGACTCATGACGACGTCGCGTCATAGGGGGCCCCCTGCCCGGTCTCACAGTAGGCCTTGAGGCTGGTCATGTAGACGCCCCGTCGGTAGTTGCGGAAGCGAAGAAATCCGTCACTTTCCGCCATCGGCCGTGAGAGAAACGCAAGATGGTGCTGCGACCATCCGCCTCAAGATCGAGTAGGAACCTGGTGCCCACCCACTCGGGGTCGCCTTCAAGACATTCCCATTCGACCAAGGCCGGCGGTTCGAGGCGCAGGACCCGCATCTTGTTGTGGTATCCTTCGCCGAACTTGAATTCGGCGATCGAGCCCACTTCCTGCTGGGCGAATGCTTCAGGTGTCCACCATCCCCGGAGGCCTTCCTCACGCGTGATGGCGTCATAGACTGTGTCGGGGGGGACGTCGATGATGACCAGATGTCGTATGTCCGCCATAGAAGTTGGACCTCCTCCACAAGCCGGCGCCGTATGCCCACCCCTCCGCCGGGCTGCCGGAGAGCCGGCCGTTCTTCCGCCGTTGCTGATCGGCCGGCTGGGCGGGGCGCCATGAGCCGGGTCGGCTGTCGCCCTCTGTGAGAGCTTGCACAAATGCGACATGGTGGATGGAGCCCCATCCTAGCGCCCTTGGCTCGAATTGCCCAGCGGCTGGCGGCTCCCAAGCGACTCAACGCGTCTGGCGGTGCGGTGCGAAGTGGGGTCTGAGGTTCCGCCTCCCTACCGGCGTGCTGCACCAGATCCCAAACGGCCTGCGGATGGGCATTGGCCCTGAGCGAGGCCGAACCTCTCAGATTGGCGATCCACCAGGCGCGGAGAGGGCAACCAGGCGCGTTCCAAGCCTGTGGATCTGGCGGTAGGAGGCCCCTTCCTTGATGGCTTGCATGACCGGCTGAATGCGGACCACATCGGTGCCGGCCACCAAGTCGATCCCGTGGTCAAACAATACGACGCTCAGAGGCGAACTGGGACCGAGCAGCATAGTGAAAGCCCCAGGCGCAACGCTGTGCATGAGGTCGCCGAAGGTCCCATTGATCAGAGTCGTCCCGGTGATGGCGACCACCGAGCAGGTGGGGAGCACCTGCGGCGCGGCTTCAGGCGGTAGCTCGTTTTCCCTGGGATTCAGTTCAAACACCACCAGCTCCCCAACATCCCGGCGGATGTCGGATATGAACGGGAAATGACCGATTAGCGCCACGCGCTTGTCCTTGCCCTTCTGGACAATGACCTCGGCCGCGCTGGTTTCCTCCCATGTCTCGGGCTGGCGCACGAGTGAGGCGTTGATGGCGGCCAGGCCCACGGCGCGTTCGGTGGGGCTGGATGCGTAGGCCAGCTCGGCGAGTTGTTCGGGCGACCGGTCCGCCAATTGCCCGGCCTGTGCGACATCCGGCGCTTCACCATGCGCGTGCTCGGCAGCTACTGTGGAGGCCAGGCCGCATTGCAGGCGACCGTCGCCCTCCACGACCACGGCCGTCCAGTGCAGGCCGATCGCCACTTCGATGGTGAGCAGGTCCCTGGGCAAGGAGGCGGTCAATGCCTGGTACAGCCTTCGCGTCCGGGCCAGGCCGGATGCGGTTGGCCCGTGGAGGGAAGGCTCGGTCACGTCATTCACCATGCTCGTGGTGTTGGTGGCCGCCATGGGCGTGCAGTCGGTCGGGCTGGTTGACCAGCTGACCCACAAGGTACGCGCGGAGCGCTTCAGTCACGGTCTTGATATCCGTGAGCAGCACCTCGATCCCTGCGTGTTTCAAGTGATTGGCGGCGCCCTTTCCCATGCCCCGCGCCACAACCAGCTGGCAATCCCGGATCGGGTCGACCATCTGGCCATGGTGGCCCTCGCCGTGGCCGTGTTCATGCTGGGAGTCTTGGTGCTTGCCGTGAGCCACGAACTTCGGCCGTGTTTCCCGGGCGACTTCTTCGCCGGAGTCGAGCGTCATCACCAGGTAGGTCATAGATCGACCGAAGTGGGCGCTAATGCGGTCCACGTCTTCTTCAACTACGAAAGCAATTCTCGTTGCATCGGTTGGCATGAGCTTCCATCCTTGTTTGGAGTGTGGCCATCGGATGACCCGTCATCTGCGCCGGCCTAGATCGACCGGGGGTTGTCTGATGGTAGGGATGCGAGCGGTTGGCCCACCCTGAGAAGGCGACGGCCGTTGCCCCCATCATCTTCTTCCGTGGATGGCGACCTGTCAACCATTGGCTGGATTGATCGTATGCCCACCCGGACGCTGGCCCTGGCCATGCCCCGCCCCGATGCATCCGGAGTTGGGTTGTCCCCTAGCGCAGCTCGCTCGACACAGCGGCGCCCATGGCGGCCATGTCCGCCATCAGACGGACGGGGTCCATCAGGTGTCCCATCATCCACATGCCCGGTCGTCGAGCGGTTCCGTCCAGAACCTGCAGCAAGGCGGCCACGACCGGGATGGCGGTCAATTGGTACCCATCGGGATGCGCCACACTGACCCGGACCTGCTTCGATGTCCCATCTTTGATTCCGTGCGCCTTAATCATAAGCTCAACCCGATAGGGCGGCCTGTGGAAGGTCCCCATCCCCCACCATAGGAAACGGCCGATGGGCCGTACGGCGCCAGGCGCGACTTTCAACGCCAGCATCGCCAACGGGTAGATTACCCAATCGGTCACCCAGTGGATCTCCGACATGTAGAAACCGAGCTCTCTTAGGGACGGAAACATCTCTGGCAGCGGACCGAGTTCCTCGAAGAACATGGAATATCCCTGCCTTCGTCCGATGTCGCCCCCAAAGTCGATCTTCCGCATCTTGAAAGCATTGGGCTTGGTCCACCGGCCGTCTTCGAAGACCTGGGCTTGGTAGTTCTTGAACATCTCGACCAATTCATCCACCGCCTCGCTGTAGGGCAGGCCATGGCCCATATTGAGGTAACAGCCCACAACGGCGCGCTCGAGCGAATCAAGCTGGGCGGCCGCATAGCGCACCAAGGCCGCCGGGAGGCCGGGATGAAAGCCGGCCTCGGTGATGAAGCAGCAGTCGGCGCGCTCAATCTCGGCGGCGTGCGCCCTGAGCCGGGCGAGCTTGTCGGCCCCCAGCTGGATGTCGAGGTAGTCAGCGCCGACGTCGAGGCAGGCTCTAATGACTGTCTCGGCATGCTCGGTGGTCGGTGAGGCGACCACCACCAGGTCTTGGTTGTCGAAGGCACACCGAAGCGATTCCCCGTCGCATGCGTCAGCCGATACTGCGTTGGCTCTCCCGCCTGGGAAGCGACGGTTGAGTTCGTCGGCGGCGGACCGGGCGCGATCGACGTTCCGGGCGGCGAGGGTTATGCGAGCGCTTGAGCACGCGAGCAGGTATTCGGCGATCAGCCGCCCTGCCTGTCCGGTTCCGCCGAGGATGATGAGATTAGCCATGGTCGGGTGTCTCCGTTGAGTGGGTCGACGCCAATCTTTCAGACCGTCATCGGAGCGTTGCCTCCTCAGCCAGCCACTCTCGCCCAAGCTCAATCCCCAACCGACTCTGGAACGGATGGCAGCTTAAGAACCGAATGGCTCGGGCTGCCTCTTGGGGGTTTGTGTCCTTCAGCCTTCGGACGACCTCGGCGGTCCCCGGCTGGGGAACGTACACATATTCGGTCAGTCGGGCCGGCGAGTGATCCCACAAGTTGAGACTCCAGTCCGGATGTTTGGTGGCTAGCCTCCCGAAGAAAGCACTCCACAGGATGTAAACGGGCTGAAAAGCGACGTGCGTTGAGACAAGCGCCAGGACGACGGCCGCCAGGAGGAGGTCGAGGCGCCGCATTGTGGAGGACCAGAGCATCGAGACGAAGAGGAATGCCGATACGGCGTATGCCGCACGGATCAAGTTGCGGGCGCCCATGAGGGATCCAAGAACAGCCGCCAATCCCATGATGCCTCCGATAACGAACGTTGGAAAAAGTGAAAAGAACCACCTTGCGCTGCCGGCCAGCGCAGAGAATGGTGCCTG
>Ga0315556_1000029_pt1 | contig 62443 bp, 58 predicted proteins | sample SalMarSW160310MG_FD_202112 | JGI IMG/M metagenome (GOLD analysis project Ga0315556, IMG submission 202112) | Salt marsh sediment microbial communities from the Plum Island Ecosystem LTER, Massachusetts, United States - Salt Marsh Sediment SW1603-10 ...
GGTCGCCGCGCTGCTGCTCAAGCGCGAGGGCTACGACGTCGTCGGCCTGTTCATGAAGAACTGGGAGGATGACGACGACGACGAGTACTGCTCGACGCGCCAGGATCTGATCGACGCGGCGGCGGCCGCCGACGCCATCGGCATCGAGCTCGAGGCGGTGAATTTCGCCGCCGAGTACAAGGACCGCGTGTTCGACGAGTTCCTGGGCGAGTACTCGGCGGGCCGCACTCCCAACCCGGACGTGCTGTGCAACGCCGAAATCAAGTTCAGGGCCTTCCTCGACCACGCGATGCGGCTCGGCGCGGCGAAGATCGCCACCGGCCACTACGCCCGCACCCGGGCCAATGGGGGCGGCGTCGAGCTGCTGCGCGGCGCCGACGGCAACAAGGATCAGAGCTACTTCCTGCACCGCCTGAACCAGGCGCAGCTGTCGCGTGTGCTGTTCCCGGTCGGCCAGCTGAGGAAGCCCGAGGTGCGGCGCCTGGCGCTGGAAGCCGGTCTGCCGAACCACGCCAAGAAGGACTCGACCGGGATCTGCTTCATCGGCGAGCGCCCGTTCCGCGAGTTCCTCAACCGCTACCTGCCGAAAAAGCCGGGACCGGTGGTGACGACCGAGGGCAGGCGCATAGGCGAGCACATCGGGCTCGCGTTCTACACCATCGGCCAGCGCAAGGGCATCGGCCTGGGCGGCGCGAAGGGCGGCTCAGGCGAGGCCTGGTATGTCGCGGCCAAGGACGTCGCGGCCAACACCCTCACCGTGGTGCAGGGGCACGACCATCCGCTGCTGCTGCGCACGTCGCTCGACGCGCTCGACGCGAGCTGGGTCGCGGGCACGGCGCCGCGGCAGGGCTCGCGCCACGGGGCCAAGACGCGCTACCGCCAGGCGGACGCGACATGCACCCTGAGCCGCGTCGCCGGCGGCGAGATTTCGGTGGCGTTCGACGCGCCGCAGTGGGCCGTGACCCCGGGGCAGTCGGTGGTGCTCTACGACGGCGAGGTGTGCCTGGGCGGCGCGATCATCGCCTAGGAGGTCCGGCTTAGGCCGGGGCGGTCTCGGCGAACGCGGTGCGCGCGCTCAGCTTGTCGTAGTGGCGGGCAAGGTTGGCGTACTTGCCGCGCCAGTCGAATGCCGGATGGCGGAACGCGAGCCAGCCCAGGCAGCAGCCCAGCGCGATGTCGGCCAGCGTGTAGCGATCGTTGTGGCACCAGTCGCGTTTGCCGAGGTCTTTCGATAACTCCGCCAGCCCGCGCTCGATCTTGCCGCGCTGGCGCTCCATCCAGGCCGTACTCTGCTCCTTCTTCGGTCGCAGCGTCTCCATGCGCAGCAGCGCTCCTGCGTCGAGCACGCCGTCGGACAGGGCCTCCCAGCGCAGAACCGCGACGCGCTCGCGGTTGCCCTTCGGGATCAGGCGGCCGATCGGCGATACGGCGTCGAGGAACTCGACAATCACTCTCGAGTCGTACAGTGCCATGCCGTCGTCCAGCAGCAGGGTCGGAACCTTGCCGAGCGGATTGTGGGCGTTCAGTGGCGTCTCGGCCGGGGTCACGTCGACCGGCTCGAGGTCGCACTCGATGCGCTTCTCCGCGAGCACGATGCGCACTTTGCGGCCGTAGGGGCTGAGAAGCGAAACGAGCAGTTTCATGCGGCTGATCGGTGGGGTGAGGGCGCGGATTATACCGTCCGGCGCCGAGTATTCAACGCAATGCTCTGTCAACGCGCCGCCGCAGTGCCGGGATGACATCGCGTTCGAACCAGGGGTTGGTCGTCAGCCAGCGCTTGTTGCGCGGGCTCGGATGGGGCAGCGGAAAGTACTCGGGCAGATACTCGCGCCAGGCGCGCACCGTGGCGGCGAGAGTCTCCTTGCGCCGCTTGCCGAGGTAGTAGGCCTGGGCGTGGCTGCCAACCAGCAGTGTCAGGCGCAAGGCCGGCAGCGCGGCGCGAAAGCGCGGCTGCCAGGCCGGCGCGCATTCCGGCCGCGGCGGCAGGTCGCCGCCGCGGCCGGTTCCCGGGTAGCAAAGACCGGTGGCGACGATCGCGATCCGCGCGGTGTCGTAGAACGCCGCGCGCTCGATGCCGAGCCAGGCGCGCAGCGTGTCGCCCGAAGGGTCGTTCCACGAGATGCCCGTTTCGTGCACCCGGCGCCCGGGCGCCTGGCCGACGATCAGGAGCCGTGCGCGGCGGCCGACGTGGAACACCGGCCGCGGCGTGAGCGGCAGCGTATCCGCGCACAGACGGCAGGCGCGCGCCTCGCGCGCGACGCGGGCGAGAGAGGACGGGCCGGACATGAGCCTTATAATACGGTGTCAAAGGCCCGCGATCGCAAAAAATGCCATCTCCGCTCACCGCGCTGTCGCCGCTCGACGGCCGGTACGCCAAGACCGTCGATCCGCTGCGGACGCACTTTAGCGAGCAGGCGCTGATACGCGCCCGCGTCAAGGTCGAGATCGCCTGGCTGCGGGCGCTCGCCGCGGAGCGCGGCATCCGCGAGCTGAAGCCTTTCTCGCGACCCGTGGCGGCGGCGCTGCAGCGTCTGTTGGCCGGTTTTTCCGAGCGCGATGCCGAGCACATCAAGAACATCGAGGCGCAGACCAATCACGACGTCAAGGCGATCGAATACTGGCTCAGGGGCCGGCTCGGCGACAATCCCGAGGTGCAACGCGCGCTCGAGTTCATCCATTTCGCCTGCACTTCGGAGGACGTCAACAACCTGGCCTATGGCCTTATGCTGTGCGAGGCGCGCGATGAAGTGATGCTGCCGCGCCTGGCCGAGCTGATCGCGGCGCTGCGCGCGCTCGCGCACCGGCATGCCGCGCTGCCGATGCTATCGCGCACGCACGGCCAGCCGGCCTCGCCGACCACGCTCGGCAAGGAAATGGCGAATTTCGTGCACCGGCTGCGCCGTGCGCACACCCGCATCGCCGAGGTGCGCATCCTGGGCAAGGTCAACGGCGCCGTGGGGAACTACAACGCGCACCTGATCGCCTACCCCGGGATCGACTGGGAGCGCTTTTGCCGGCGCTTCGTCGAGCGGCTCGGGCTCGAGTTCAACCCATACACGATCCAGATCGAGCCGCACGACTCGTTCGCCGAGCTGTTCGATGCCTATGCCAGCGCCAACACGGTGCTGCTCGACCTCGACCGCGACCTGTGGGGCTACATTTCGCTCGGCTACTTCTGGCAGCGGCCGAAGGCGGGGGAGGTGGGGTCGTCGACCATGCCGCACAAGGTCAATCCGATCGACTTCGAGAACTCGGAGGGCAACATCGGCGTGGCGAACGCGCTGTTGCGGCACCTCTCGGACAAGCTGCCGGTTTCGCGCTGGCAGCGCGACCTGTCGGACTCGACCGCGCTCAGGAACATAGGCGGCGCGCTCGGCCACAGCCTGCTGGGATACGTCTCCTGCCTGCGCGGGCTGGGCAAGCTCGAGGCCGACCCGAAGCGGCTCGCCGAGGACCTCGACGCCAACTGGGAGGTGCTCGCCGAGCCGGTGCAGCAGGTGATGCGCCGCTACGGCGTGCCCGAGGCCTACGAGAAGCTCAAGGCGCTGTCGCGCGGCAAGCGCCTGGACCGGGGGCAGCTCGCGGCATTCATCCGCAGGCTGCCCATTCCCGCCACGGCCAAGAAGCGCCTGCTCGCGCTCACGCCGGCGCGCTACGTGGGTCTGGCGGCCGGGCTCGCGAGGCGGATCTGAGGCGCGTGCAGACGGCCGCACCGCTCAGACGACAGCGCCTTCGTGCTCGTCGCGGCGGTCCTTCCGGGTGGGCTTGATGAACTGCGCGCGGGTAACCTTGAGCCACATCAGCAGCGGGCTCGCCACCAGCACAGAAGAATAGATCCCGAACAGGATCCCGATGGTGAGGGCGAGCGCGAAGTAGTGCAGCGCCGGGCCGCCGAAAAGCAGCATGGTCGTCACCATGGCCTGGGTGCTGCCGTGCGTGATGATGGTGCGCGAGATGGTGCCGGTGATCGCGGCGTCGATCACGTCGGGCGTGGGCGCCTTGCGCATCTTGCGGAAGTTTTCCCGCACTCGGTCGAACACCACGACCGACTCGTTGACCGAGTAGCCGAGCACCGCCAACACCGCGGCCAGCACCGGCAGGGAGAACTCCCACTGGAACAGGGCGAAGAAGCCCAGGATGATCACCACGTCGTGCAGGTTGGCGATGATCGCCGACAGGCCGAACTTCCACTCGAAGCGCAGCGCCAGGTAGAGCACGATGCCGATCGCCGTCACCATCAGCGCGAGGGCGCCGTACTGCGCCAGCTCCTCTCCGACCTGGGGGCCGACGAACTCGACCCGGCGCAGCTCGGCGCTCTTGTCCTGCCCCTGCAGCAGCGCACTGACCTTCCGCGACAGGTCCGAGCTCGACTGGCCCTTCTCGATCGGCATGCGCAGCAGCACGTCGCGCGACGAGCCGAAGTTCTGCACCTCGACCTTGTAGCCCGCCTTTTGCAGCGTCTGGCGGATGTTCTCGGTGTCGGCGCTGTCCTTGTAGTGCACCTCGATCAGCGTGCCGCCGGTGAATTCGATCGAGTAGTTGAGGCCCTTGGTGGCGAGGAAGAATACTGCGGCGAGGAAGGTAAGCAGCGATATGACGTTGAAGATCAACGCATAGCGCATGAACGGGATGACGCGGCGGATCTTGAAGAATTCCATGGTGTTGTTCTATCCCGTGCCGGTCACTTCCAGGCCGTGTTGCCGATCGACAGCTTGGCGACGCGGCGGCGGTGGCCGTAGATCAGGTTGACCATGCCCCGCGACACCGTCACCGCGGAGAACATCGAGGTCATGATGCCGAGGCAGTGCACCACCGCGAAGCCGCGCACCGGTCCCTGGCCGAAGATCAGCAGCGCCAGGCCGGCGATCAGCGTGGTGATGTTGGAGTCGAGAATGGTGCCCCACGCACGTTCGTAGCCGGACTTAATCGCGGCCTGGGGTGTCTGGCCGCCGCGGATTTCCTCGCGGATGCGCTCGTTGATCAGCACGTTGGCGTCGATCGCCATCCCCAGCGCCAAGGCGATCGCGGCTATGCCCGGCAGGGTCAGCGTCGCCTGCAGCATCGACAGCAGGGCCACCAGGAACAGCAGGTTGCATGCCAGCGAGACCGCGGCGACGATCCCGAACAGCGCGTAGTAGACCGACATGAAGATGACGATTGCGGTGAATCCCCACTTGGTCGAGTCGAAACCCTTCTGGATGTTTTCCTTGCCCAGGCTCGGGCCGACGGTGCGCTCTTCGACGATCTCCATCGGCGCCGCGAGCGAGCCCGCGCGGATCAGCAGGGACAGGTCGGCGGTCTCGGAAGGGGTGAAGTTGCCGGTGATCTGAAAGCGGCTGCCGAACTCGCCTTGGATCGTCGCCACCGAGATGGCCTCCCCTTTGCCCTTCTCGAAGAGGACGATCGCCATCAGGTGGTGCAGGTTCTCGCGCGTAATCTGGCGCATGACGGCGCCGCCGGCGTTGTTCAGCTGAACTGCAACTGCCGGCCGGTGGTCCTGGTCGAACGTTGCCCGCGCGTCCGTGAACTGGTCGCCGGTGATGATGACCTGCTTCTTCACCGGGACCATTTCGACGGTGCCGTCGCGGTGCCGCTCCGGGAAGATGTCGTCGCCCAGCTTGCTGCCGCCGCGCATCGCCTCCTCGTCCACCAGCCGCACTTCGAGGGTTGCAGTGCGCCCGAGAATCTCTTTTGCTTTGGCGGTGTCTTGCACTCCGGGCAGTTCCACGACCACGCGATCCGCACCTTGCTGCTGGATGATCGGCTCCGCCACACCAAGCTCGTTGACCCGGTTGTGCAGCGTGGTGATGTTCTGCTTGATCGCGCGTTCCTCGGTAGTCTTTGCAGCGCTCGGCTTGAATGTCGCGACCAGCAGCAGGTCTTGCCCGTCGTCGCGCTCGGCGACGGAGAGGTCTGGCTCCGTGGCCAGGATGCGCGCCTCCGCGCGCGTGCGCATCGCCGGATCGCTGAAGCGGATCTTGACCGCTTCCCCCTCGCGCGCGATGCCGTGGTAGCGAATGTCCTTGTCGCGAAGGTCGCGGCGCAGCTCGCCCGCGATGCCGTCCAGGCGCTTGGTGAGCGCGGCCTGCATGTCGACCTGGAGCAGGAAGTGCACGCCTCCGCGCAGATCCAGGCCGAGGTACATCGGCAGGGCATGGATCGCCGTCAGCCACGAGGGCGACGACGAAAGCAGGTTCAGCGCGACGATGTAGGACGGATTGGAGGGGTCTGGGTTGACGGTTTTGCTGATGAGGTCCTTCGCCTTGAGCTGCGTATCGGTGTCGGCGAAGCGCACGCGCAGGCTGCTTGGGTCGCGTAGCGCGCCCGTGGATTGGATGTCCGCGGACTTGAGTGCCGATTCCACGCGCGACATAAGCGTGTCGTCGACCTTGACCGTCGCCTTCGCGCTGGAAACCTGTACCGCCGGGGACTCGCCGAAGAAGTTGGGCAGCGTGTAGACGAACGCGACCACGATCGTGAGCGCGATCAGCGCGTACTTCCAGACCGGGAAGCGGTTCATCGGCTTACGCCCGGTCGCCTGCCTGCAGGCCGCTCACTGCAGCGACCTCACTGCAGCGACTTGAGTGTGCCCTTGGGCAGCAGCGTCTGCACCGCGGCCTTCTGCACGTTGATTTCGGTGTTCGGGGCGATTTCGACCGTGAGGTAGGCGTCACCGAGCTTGGTGATCTTTCCGACCATGCCGCCCGAAGTTACGACTTCGTCGCCCTTCTGCAGGCTTTCGATCATCTGGCGCTGCTCCTTTGCACGCTTCATCTGCGGGCGGATCATGAGGAAGTACAGCAGCCCGAACATCAGGACGATCGGCAGCAGGCCGAGGAATCCTGATTGGCCCGAGGAACCGCCGGAGGCTTGCGCGAAAGCGGAGGAGATCAGCACAGCTAACTCCTTGGGATGGCGGGAAAAGGCGCGGATTATAGCATCGGCTCGCGGCGCGCCGCGAGAATGCGCGCCGAGACCTCGGCCAGGCGGCCGCTTGCGATGGCCTCGCGCAGCTCGCGCATCAGCGACTGATAGTAATACAGATTGTGCAGCGTGTTCAGGCGCGCTCCCAGGATTTCGTTGGTGCGCTGCAGATGATGCAGGTAGGCGAGACTGAAGTGGAGGCAGGCGTAGCAGCCGCAGGATGCATCCAGCGGCCGCGTATCGTCGCGGTAGCGCGCGTTGCGGATCTTGACGTCGCCGCGGCGCGTGAACAGCCAGCCGTTGCGCGCGTTGCGCGTCGGCAGCACGCAGTCGAACATGTCGATTCCTGCCGAGACCGCCTCGACGATGTCTTCCGGCGTGCCCATGCCCATCAGGTAGCGCGGCCGGTCGGACGGCAGGCGCGGCGCGGTGTGCGCGAGGATCCGGCTGCGGTCGGCTTTGGGCTCGCCGACCGAGAGGCCGCCGATCGCGTAGCCGTCGAAGCCGATCGCCGTCAGGCCGGCGAGCGATTCGTCGCGCAGCGACTCGAACATCCCGCCCTGGACGATGCCGAACAGCGCGTTGGGCGAACCCTCGAAGGCGCGCCGCGAGCGCTCGGCCCAGCGCAGCGACAGCCGCATGGAGCTCGCCGCCTGGTCCTCGGTGGCGGGGTGGGGCGTGCAGTCGTCGAAGATCATCGCGGTGTCCGAGTCGAGCACGCGCTGGATGCGCATCGATTCCTCGGGGGTCAGCAGCAGCCGGTCGCCGTTGATCGGCGAGGCGAAGCGCACGCCTTCCTCGCTGATCTTGCGCAGGGCGCCGAGGCTGAATACCTGGAATCCGCCCGAGTCGGTCAGAATCGGCCCGCTCCAGCCCATGAAGCGATGCAGGCCGCCGTGCTTGCCGATCACGTCGAGCCCGGGGCGCAGCCAGAGGTGGAAGGTGTTGCCGAGGACGATCTGGGCGCCGATCTCGGCCAGCTCTGCGGGCGCCATCGCCTTGACCGCGCCGTAGGTCCCGACCGGCATGAACGCCGGCGTGTCGACGGCGCCGTGTGCGAGCTCGAGCCTGCCGCGGCGCGCCGCGCCGTCGCGATGCGAGACCTCGAACCTCATGTGGCCCTCTCGATCAGCATGGCGTCGCCGTAGCTGAAGAAGCGGTAGCGGCGCTCGATGGCGTGCGCATAGGCACGGCGGATATTCTCCGCGCCGGCGAAGGCCGCGACCAGCATCAGCAGACTCGAGCGCGGCAGGTGAAAGTTGGTCAGCAGGCGGTCGGCGACGCGGAAAGCGTAGCCCGGATAGACGAACAGGCCCGTTTCACCCGCAGTCGCCTCGAGCCGGCCGCCGCGCGCGGCGCTCTCGAGCGCGCGCAGCGCGGTGGTCCCGACGGCGAGCGCCCGCCCGCCCGCGCTATGCGCGGCGTGGATGGCGTCCACCGCGCTTTGCGGCACCGCGAAGCGCTCGCGGTGCATGCGGTGTGCCTCGACGGTATCGGTGCGCACCGGCTGGAAGGTGCCGGCACCGACGTGCAGCGTGATCCTGGCGATGCGCACGCCCTGCGCGGCGAGCCGCTCGAGAATCGCGGCATCGAAGTGCAGCCCGGCGGTAGGCGCTGCAACCGCCCCGGGATGCTGTGCGTACACGGTCTGGTAGCGCTCGGCGTCGTTTGCGTCCGGCGCGTGGGTGATGTACGGCGGCAGCGGCACCTGGCCGCAGCGCTCGAGCAAGTCCGCTGCGGTGCTGTCGACGAAGCGCAGACGGTAAAGATCGTCCTCGCGCCCGAGCACCTCGGCACGCACGCCGTCGCCCACCAGCAACTCGCTGCCTGCGCGGGGCGGGTGACTGGCGCGAATGAGCGCGAGAATTTCCCGCTCGCCTAGCAGGCGCTCGACGAACAGCTCGATGCGCCCCCCGGTGCTCTTGCGCGCCTTGAGTCTCGCCTTGATGACGCGGGTGTCGTTCACGACCAGCACATCGTGCGGCCCCAGCAGGCGCGGCAGGTCGGTGAAACGCAGGTCCTCGAGCGCGCCCGTGCGCCCATCGAGGTGCAGAAGGCGGCTTCGGCTGCGCTCGGTTGCAGGTTGCTGCGCGATCAGTTCTTCGGGCAGCGCATAGTCGAACTCGGCAACGCGCATGGCGCCGCATTATAGGGCTGGCGCTTCCCGCGCCCGCCGAACTCCGGGATAATCCCGAGCCACCGCGCCGGAATGGCGGAACAGGCAGACGCAGCGGACTCAAAATCCGCCGGTGGCGACACCATGAGAGTTCGAGTCTCTCTTCCGGCACCAGCTACGCGGTACGTGCGGCACAGCGCCGGAGCGCGCGGTCGGGTTGGTCAAGGTTTGCAAGAATGGTTAAAAATGTCGCGTAGTGCGGTCTTTTCCGCTTGCTAGACTTCACTTGGTCCCGGGCGTAGGCTTGGGCGCGATACGGAGGGGGATCCGCTTGGCCCAGGCTCAGATCAGGGCTCTGCCGTTGGCCCGAAACACCGTCATGGTGGTCGATGACCAGTCGACCGGGCGGGCTATCATGGAACAGGTGGTGCGCAGCCTCGACGAACGGGTCGGGGTCGAAGGCTTCGCGCGCCCGGTCGACGCGGTGGTATGGGCTACCCGGCACGTCGCGGACCTGGTGCTGGTCGATTACATGATGCCGGACATGGACGGCATCGAGTTCGTCAGGCGCCTGCGGGCGCTGCCCGGCTACGAACACGTGCCGATGGTGATGGTAACGGTGCACGACGACCGCAAGGTGCGCTACTCTGCGCTGGACGCAGGGATAACCGATTTCCTGGCCAAACCGATCGATGCGCGCGAGTGCCTGGCGCGCTGCCGCAATCTGCTCACCCTGCGCCGCCAGCACCTCGCGCTCGAGGATCGCAAGCGCCTGCTCGAGGGCATGGTCGAGGAGGCGACGCGGGAGGTCCGCGAGCGCGAGAAGGAAACACTGCTGCGCCTGGCGCGCGCAGGGGAATTCCGCGACAGCGAGACCGGTTACCACCTTATCCGAATGGCGCGCTATGCGCGGCTGATCGCGGACACAATCGGGCTGGATCGTAACGAAGCCGAGACCATCGAGCTTGCAGCTCCGCTGCACGACATCGGCAAGATCGGCATTCCCGACCAGATTCTGCTCAAGGAGGGCCGGCTGGATGATGCCGAGTGGGCGGTAATGCGCCGTCACCCGGTGATCGGCCACGAGATCCTCAAAGGCAGCGCTTCGAAGTACGTGCGCATGGGTGCGCTGATCGCCCTCGGTCATCACGAGAAATACGATGGCTCGGGCTACCCCAACGGCCTGGTCGGTGACCACATCGTGCTTTGCGCGCGGATCGTCGCGGTGGCCGACGTATACGACGCGCTCACTTCGGTGCGACCGTACAAGAAGGCCTGGGCGAGCGAGGATGCGTTCGCGCATCTGCGCGCCCAGCGCGGCGCGCATTTCGACCCGCGCCTGGTGGACGCCTTCCTCAGCGTCCGCGACGAGGTATTGCGCGTGCAACGCGAATGGAGCGATGCGCCGATAGCGGGGTCGGGCGGCGCGTGATGCAGGCGCTGACGCAAGGGTTTCACGCGCTGCGGGCCCGTCTGGCGGCGCGGCCCGATAGCGAGCATGAGCAGGCAATCGTGCGCCTCATTATCGGCGTGCTGATTGTGCTCTATTTTCTGCCCGATATTTCGAAGCCGGCGGGCGCGCAGGTGCTCTACGTCGAGAGCGCTTACGTTGTGATCGGCGCACTCATCTTTCTGCTTATCCTTTACTCGCCGAAGGCGTCCCCCGCGCGTCGCGTGATCGCGCTGATTACCGACCTTTCGACGTTGACCTGGTACATGGCCTTTCTCGGCGAGCGCGCGGCCCCGCTCTTCTTGGTCTATGTTTGGGTGACTCTGGCAAACGGTTTTCGCTTCGGCCCGCAATATCTGGTGATCTCGCTCGGGTTGAGCGTCACGGGATTTTCGGTGGTGCTTTGGCTAAGCGAGTTCTGGCGCGCGCACCTTCAGTTCGGAAGCTGGCTGCTGTTTGGTTTTATCACGCTTTGCCTCTACGTTCGCTCGCTGGTGACCAAGCTGTTCGATGCGCTGGCGCGCGCCGAGGCGGCAAATCAGGCCAAGCGCCGCTTTATCTCAGTGGTCAGTCATGAGATGAGGACGCCCTTGAACGCCATTATTGGCATGTCCGACCTGCTGCGGGACACGTCGCTCAAGCGCGAGCAGGCGGACATGCTGCAGACGCTGCGCGGGTCCGCGCGCGTGATGCTTGGCCTGGTCGAGGACGTACTCGATTTTTCGAAGATCGAGGCCGGCAAGCTGGCGCTAGATCACTCCGACTTCGATCTGCACGCTCTTGTCAACAGCACAAGTCGCATCATTGCCGCGCAGGCTGCGGCGAAAAACATCGAATTCGTAGTTTCGATTATGCCTGAGGTCCCTCCCGCAGTTCGCGGCGACCCGCATTATCTCCGTCAGATTCTGATTAATCTCGCCGGCAACGCAGTGAAATTCACCGAGCATGGCAGCGTGACCCTGCATGTTTCGGCGCAGCGGGAGACGGATGCGGCGGTGTTTCTCAAGTTTTCGGTGCGGGATACCGGCATCGGGATTCCAACGGAGGCGCAGGCTCGGATCTTCGAGAGCTTCGCCCAAGGCGAGCAATCGACCGCGCGCCGCTTCGGCGGCACAGGGCTGGGCACCACGATTGCGAAGCAGCTCGTCGAGCTGATGGGTGGGCGCATCGGTCTCGAGAGTGCGGTCGGGCTGGGCAGCACGTTCTGGTTCGAGGTCGACCTGGAGAAGCAGCCGGAGCGGGCGGAGGTCGCCGCGGGGGAACTCGCGGGTTCCCGCGTAATGCTGGTCGGCTTTCCCGCAGAGGAGCGCGAGGCGCTCGAGATGGCGCTTGTGGGCTGGGGAGCGACGCCGATTGCCGTCGCAGGCGTCGAGCAAGGCGTGGCGCGCCTGGTGAGCGAGATCAGCGTCGAAAAGCCGTACCATAGCGCCGTCCTTTACGCGAAGGCGGAGGACCTCCAGCTGGCACAACGCTTCCGACGCGCTGCTCCGGATCCGGCGCCGGCGACGGTGCTGGCTGTGCCGCGCGACGCTGGCGTCCCGCGCTTCGACGCTCTGTCCGCAGGCTTTGCCGCGGTGCTCGAGCTTCCCTTCGACAAGCGCCAGCTTTTCAATGTGCTTCATTCGGTCAGCGCCGGTGACGAGATGGGCGCGAGCGTCGTGCGGTTGCAGGATTACGCCCGCCGAACCGCAGGCGCGAGGAAGCTGCGCGTCCTGGTTGCAGACGACAACGCGACCAACCGCGAGGTGCTGGGCAAGATCCTCGAGCGTGGCGGGCATGCGGTGACTCTCGTTAACGATGGCGAAGAGGCACTTGACGCCGTCGAGCATGGTCGCTACGACATTGTGCTGCTCGACCGCAATATGCCGCGCATGGGTGGGATGGAGGCGCTGCAGGCGATGCGCCTGATGTTTGGTGGAGGCGAGCAGTTGCCCATCGCGATCCTATCGGCAGACGCAACGCCCGAGGCGCGCCAGGAGTGCCTTGAGGCGGGAGCCAATGCGTTCCTTGCGAAGCCGATCGAGGCGGCACGCCTGCTCGACGAAATCCAGGGTTGGGCTGGCGCGCCCGCAAAGTCGGCGCACGCGGAACCGCCGCCACGCGGCGTCCATCCAGCGGCGGCGGAGGTCGTAAACACCGAAACGCTTGCCCATCTTGAGGCGCTCGGCTCCTCACCAACCTTCCTCGAAAAGCTGATTGCCGTCTATCTTGCCGACAACTCGGTTCTGCTAAGCAAGATGGAGGCCGCGGTCGCAGCACGCAACCCGAATGACTTCCGTTCGGCGTTGCATGCCGTGAAGGGGTCTTCTGCGAGCATGGGAACCGATCGCCTGACGCAATTGTGCGCCAGTCTCGGGAAACTCTCCGATGCCGAAATGCGGCTGCGGGCGAGCGGGCTGGTCACTTTGCTTTCGACGGAGTTTGCGGCGGCGCGCGCTGAACTCGAGCGCTATCTGCAGAATCGGCGACAGTCCGCCGGTTGAGGGCGGTTACAATGCGGATCCGTCCGGCGCGCTAAGTGCACGTCGCCGCAATACCTTCATGTCGCCGCAGGAGATTTGTCCGCATGTCCTTCTTCATCACGCTGATTGAGCTGACCGACTCCAGCCGGCGCGACCTTGAGACAATTCCCAAGATGCACTCGATGATTCATCACGGGCTGAAGCTCGCCGAATATCGAGCGTTCTTGCATGATCTCTATTACATTGTGTGGAATTTCTGCCCGATCATGGCGACAGCCGCATCGCGCTGTGATGATCGTTTCCGAGGCGTACGGTACGAACTGTACGAGCGCATCGAGGAGGAAAAGAACCACGAAACGTGGGTGCTCGAAGACATCGAGGCGGTGGGAGGGGACGTCGCTGGCACCGTAGCCAATCCACCGAGCGCTCCGGCCCAGGCGATGATTGCATTTAACTATTTCAGCGCCGAAAGAGTGCATCCCTGTTCGGTGCTGGGAATGCTGTACGCGCTAGAGGTGATTGCCTCGGTATATGCCGGAAGAGTTTCTGAATCGATTGCACGCGCCATCGGACGTGAGGTCGACGGCGGCGGATTCAAGTTTCTGTCCTCCCACTCGACCATGGATCAGGACCACGTGGCGAGCCTCAACCGTCTCGTAAAGACGATTGACGACCCGGCCGCGCAGGAGTCCATCGTGAACTCCACGCGCGTCAACTTCTATCAGTTCGGGCAGATGTTTTACGAGGGCGGTTTCTCGTCTTTAATCGCCGAGTAACGTTCCGGCGTCCTCAGCCCACGGCCGAAGAGCGCTCTTCGGCAAGTGCCTCGGCGGCGACATCGGCGACGTCACCCTGCTCCATGCGGCGCATCTGCGCGCGCACAATCCGACCCATCATCTTCAGGTCGCGATCTCCGAGCCTGAACGCCGCGTCGACCCAGACATCCGTGATCGCGTCAAACTCTCCTCGCGTCACCGGGTTTACGCACTTGCGCGCGCGGAATGCTGCCTGCACCCCATTCCTGCGCTTGGCGTTCTTTGCGATCCACTCGTTCACTGCCGTGACGCCTTCGCCGTCATTTACCAGAACGTCAATTACACCCATCTCGTGCAATTGCCGGGCAGTCAGTATCCTGCCCGAAAGGATTAGTTCTTCTGCCGCACGCATGCCGATGCGACGCGCGAGGAGACTGTAGGCCCCCATTCCCGGAAACAGGTTGAACAAGATTTCCGGAAATCCAAGCTGCGCACTTTCCTCGGCGATGATCAGGTCAGACGCGAGTGCGCACTCGAACCCTCCGCCTAGGGCGTCGCCTTGGACCAGAGCGATCTTTGTGAGAGTCGGACTGAAGAAGCTCTGGCTGCGCGGATACATGTTGTCGATGCAGAGCTTTGCATAATGCGCCAACGCCTCGCGATCACGCGCTTTGATCAGAAGCACAAATAGCGCGAGATCGCCGCCCAAATTGAATACCCGTTGAATCCTCGAACCGGTGACGTAGTAATTCACCTCGCGCATCGCGCCCTCAATTTCAATCTGCCCGCCATTCGCGGCGAGTTGCTGATCGTGCGCCAGAATGTCCTTCATAAGGCCCAGGCTGAAGCAAGCTGTGCCACCCTTCGGATTGAAGTAGCCCCACACCGTGCCTGTCGCCGGGTCGAATTCGGTCTGGTACTGTGTTTTCGTCTTGCCGTAGGGCACGCGCAAGCCCACCACGTCGTTCATGTTGCTCATGTGGTTCTCCTTCCCTGATAAAAATGCCCCCTTGAAAGGGGGCAATTCGCCGTGGCCCGGGTTCGGCAAAACCCTGCCGTCAATCAGGCCTCCCGCGCCAATTAAACGCTCGTTGCGGCGTCTGTGCAATCCGTCACACTTAAGAATCGGGCCGCAAACCCGCCAACTGCCGTTTTCGTCGTATCTTCCCGTCCGCTTCGGGTGCCGCCCGAACGTGACTTATTTCACACTCGGTTGCCTCGGCCAAGGCGGCTTCGGTGGTGGAACAACGCAGCTGTATCGGTTAGATTCGGGGGCAGAGCCGCTTCGCGCGCAGGATTCAATGTAGGGGACGGTATGTACGCGATCGTCTACAAGGCTGACGGATTTCCGGTCTGCCGTCAGTTACCAGGCGTCAGCCCGGACCCGGTGGTTACCTGGAATTCCGAGGACGCCGCCAAGTCCTTCATCTCGGCCAAAGGCGGGGACGCCGAGTTCCGGCCGCTGCAGTTGACCGACGATACGATGGACGGACTCGCCAGGGCGATGGGCTGCCCGGTCGAATCGATCACCTTTGACCCCTATCCGGGGTAATCAGACCTCGACGTTGTCGATCAGTCGGGTGCCGCCAAGCCGTGCGGCGCCGAGCACCACCAGCTGAGTATCACCGCGATCGGGTGCGGCCAGGTCCGCTTGCCTGCGCACTTCGAGGTAGTCCGGCTTCCAGCCCGCGGCCGCGAGCTCGTGCATCGCCTCCGCGCCGAGTGCGTCGAAGTCCCTCCGGCCTTCGCCTAACCGGGCCTTGACACGATTCAGGACGCGCTGCAGCCGCGGCGCCTCGGCACGCTCGGAAGCGGTCAGGTAGGCGTTGCGCGAGCTCATCGCCAGGCCGTCCGCCTCGCGCAGCGTCTCGCCGGCGACGATTTCGATCGGCAGGTCGAATTGGTGCGCCATGCCGCGCACGATCATCAGCTGCTGATAGTCTTTTTTGCCAAAGACGGCGATCGCCGGCTGAACGCAGTTGAACAGCTTCAGCACCACGGTGGCAACGCCGTGGAAAAACCGCGGCCGAAACTGCCCTTCGAGCGCGTTCGCAATGGGCGGCGGCTCGACGACATAGACCTGAGGCTCCGGATAGAGCGTTTGCTCGTCGGGCGCGAACACCAGCTCGACGCCTTCGGCGGCGAGTTTCTCGCAATCGGAGGCGAATGTACGGGGATAGCGCTCGAAGTCCTCGCTTGGCGCGAACTGCAGGCGGTTGACGAAGATGCTCACCGCCACGCGCGGTGCGTGCTGCCGGGCAAGCCTGACCAGGGACAGGTGGCCTTCGTGCAGGTTGCCCATGGTCGGCACGAACGCGAGTGGGGCGCCGCGGGTCTGCGCGCGTAGCGCTGCGATGTCGCTGACGATGTGCATTTCAGCCCAGGTTGAAAAATTCGCGGCGGCTCTTCATGCCGCGTATTCGCTCGACCAGGAGCTCGAAGTCCGCGTCGCGCTCTACAAAATTGAGATTCTCCGAATTCACAATCAGTACGGGGGATGCATCGTAGTGATAGAAGAATCGCGTGTAGCTTTCGGCGAGCAGGGCCAGGTACTCTTCGCTTATGCCGCGTTCGAACAGCGCGGCGCGCCGCCTGACGCGATCAACAAGGATATCAGGCTGCGCCTGCAGGTAGACGACCAGATCGGGCGCAGGGGCGTGCGGGCGAAGCGCTTGGTAGATGCGTTGGTAGAGCGCGAACTCGTCGCCCGTCAGCGTGATGCGCGCGAACAGCGGGTCCTTGTCGAGCAGGAAATCCGACACCGTCGGACTGCGGAACATGTCGGTCTGCGCCAGTGGCTCGATTTGCTTGGCGCGCTGGAAGAGAAAGAACAGCTGCGTCGGAAGAGCGTAGCGCGGCATGTCCTGGTAGAAACGCGCGAGAAACGGGTTCTCCGCGGGTTGCTCGAGCAGCAGGTCGGCGCCGAGCCGTTCGCCTAGCCGCTTTGCCAAGCTCGTTTTGCCTGCGCCGATCGGACCCTCCACGACCAGGTAGCGGAAGCGCTCGCTCACGCCATGGGCTCCACGTCCTGGCTTGCGCAGTCTCGCAGCAGCTGCGTGGCCGTGCCGCGGCCCGGAACGCTGACGGCCGGCGAGATCTCGGCCAGCGGCCGCAGCACGAAAGCCCGTTCGTGCATGCGTGGATGCGGAACGGTCAAAGAGGCCGAGCTGATGACTGCCTCACCGTAAAGAAGGAGGTCGAGATCGAGCGTCCGTGCCGCGTCGGGAAAAGGGCGCTCGCGCCCGTGCCGATTCTCGATCGCCTGCAGCTCCGCCAGCAACCGGGGCGGTTCCAGCGCAGTGTGGATCCGGGCCACCGCATTGACGAAGTCCGGCTGGTCTTGGTGCCCTAGCGGTGCGCTGCGGTACAGCCCCGAGCGCCTCACCAGGCGTGTTTCGGGCAGCCCGGCGAGCTCCTCGAACGCCGCGAGTACCTGCTCACGCGGATGGTCGAGGTTCGAGCCCAAGCCGACGTAAGCCGTAGCGCGGGTCATGGAGTTTGCGCGCTGTCAGCGGGGGGCGGCTTCTTTCGGCGCCGCCGGCGGCGCTTCTTGGGCGCGGTCTCGGGCATCAGCATCGCCTCGCGCGTCTCGGCGTCGCCCTGCTGGAATGCCCGCCACCACGCCTCCACGTCCGCGCTCACCTCCCCGCTCGCGGCGCGCAGGGCGAGGAAGTCGTACCCCATCCGGAAGCGCGGCGATTCGATCAGGCGATAGGGGCGCTGGCCGGAGCGCTGGTCGAAGCGCGGTTGCATGCTCCAGACTTCGCGCATGGTCGCCGTGAGCTTGCGGGTGATGGCGAGCTTTTCGCACTGCGCGTTCAGTACCTCATCCATGGCCGACTCGAGCGCCGGCAGAGGTCGCTCGCCGCGTGCCTGCCGAGCCTTCCACGCCGCCAGGACTTCGTGCCATAGCAGCGCGGCGAACAGGAACGCGGGGGATACCGGGCGGTCCGTGCGCACCCGCTCGTCGGTTTGCGCCAGCGCGAGCGTGACGAAGCGCTCGCCGAGCGGCTGCTCGAGGATCACGTCGAGCAGCGGCAGCAGCCCGTGATGCAGCCCATCCTCTCGCAGCTGCCGCAGGCAGGCGCTGGCGTGGCCCGAGAGCAGCAGCTTGAGCATTTCGTCGAACAGCCGCGCCGGCGGCACCAGCTCGAGCAGCGGCGCAAGCTCACGGATCGGCGCGCGAGTGTCCGGGTCGAGCGTCAGGCCCAGCTTGGCGCCCAGGCGCACCGCTCGCAGCATCCTGACCGGATCTTCGCGAAACCGGGTTTCGGGGTCGCCGATCATCCGCAGCACGCGCTTGCGCAGATCGGCCAGTCCGCCGTGGTAGTCGACGATTTCCTCGGTCGCGGGATCGAAATACAAGGCGTTGACGGTGAAATCCCGCCGCCTGGCGTCTTCTTCCTGAGAGCCGAAAACATTATCGCGCAGAACGCGCCCATGCTCGTTCTTCTCGGCGGTCTCGGGATCGGCGGCGCGAAAGGTCGAGACCTCGACCGTTTCCTGGCCCACCATGACGTGCACCAGGCGAAAGCGCCGCCCGATCAGGAGCGCGCGGCGGAACAGCGGTTTGACCTGCTCGGGACGCGCGTCGGTGGCGACGTCGAAGTCCTTCGGCTCGATGCCGAGCAGCAGGTCCCTGACCGCGCCGCCGACCACGTAGGCCTCGAAGCCGGCCTGGCGCAGGCCGTCGCAGGTCTTCAGGGCCCCCTGGCTGAGGGCGCCACGCGCGAGATGGTGCTTCTCGCGCGGCACCCTCAGGGGCGCCCCGGAAGAAAGCCCGAGGACACGGCGGATGAATCTCTTGATCATGGAGGGGCCGGATTTTACCCGCGTAACGAGATTACGGCCCAGTCGCGGCTGCGTGCCTCGGCCGCCAGCTGCGGGTCCGGGTCGACCGCCACCGGCCGGTTCACCAGCGCGAGCAGGGGCAAGTCGTTGTGCGAGTCGCTATAAAACGTGCTGCGGACGAAGTCCGCCAGCGAGCGGCCCTGCTCCGCGAGCCACTCCTCGACCCGCCGGACCTTGCCCTCGCGGAAGCAGGGCGTGCCCGCGACGCGACCGGTGAAGCGCCCGTTGCGCGTCTCGGGCTCCGTGGCGATGAGGTGACGCACGCCGAATTCGGCCGCGATCGGCCTGGTGACGAAACTGTTGGTCGCGGTGACGATCGCACATAGGTCGCCCGCCTCGAGGTGGCCCTGCACCAGCTCGCGTGCCGGCGCGCCAATCATCGGCGCGATGCGCGAACGCATGAAATCGGTGCGCCAGCTGGCCAGTTCCTCGCCGGTGTGCTGTGCCAGCGGCCGTAGCGCAAATCCGAGGTATTCGTGGATATCGAGCGTGCCCGCGACGTACTGGTCGTAGTAGGCCTTGTTCTGCGCCTCATAGGCCTCGCGCTCCAGCACGCCGCGGTCGACGAGGAATTGGCCCCACTCGTAGTCGCTGTCGCCGACGAGCAGGGTGTTGTCGAGATCGAACAGTGCGAGGTTCATCGGCCGCCCGCTTTCAGCGCCTCGCGCACCAGGGGCAGCGTGATGTGCCGCTGCTGTGCGAGCGAATAGCGGTCCAGCAACTCGAGCGCCGCATTCAGGCTCGGCAGATCGCGCGGCAGGTGGCGCAGAAGGTACCAGATCACCTCGTCTGCAAGCCGCAGTCCACGGCGCTCTGCCTCGGCCCGCAGGTGACGCGCCTTATCCTCGTCCGTCAGGGCCTTGAGCTGGTACACGAGCCCCCATCCGAGCCGGCTGCGCAGGTCGTCTCGCAACGCGAGCTGCCCCGGCGGCGCGTTGCCCGCGGCGAGCACTGCGCCTCGTCCCTCGCGGGCTCGGTTGATGGCATTGAAGAGAGCGATCTGCGCCGGCTCTTCGAGCGTGTCGACGTCATCCGCGACCACCAGCTCGCGGCCGGGCGCTGCTGCCGCTGCCGCGGCGCGCAGCATATGGCTGCGCCCGCTGCCTGCTTGCCCCCACAGGTAGACGATCGATTCGCGCAGGGCCCCTTCAACGAGCTCGCGGACCCTTAGCAGCACCTCGGCATTCGCGCCTTCGATGAAGTTCCCGAACGTCGGCGCGGGGGCTGGGGAGATGGCGAGCGGCAGTTGCTGCATGCCTTATCGCGGTCCCTCGCCATAGAGAGCACTCTGCAGATACGCGCGGCGCAGATGACGCAACCCGACCAGCAGCGCAGCGCTCGCCGGCAGTGCGAGCAGCACGCCGAAGAAGCCGAACACCTGGCCGAAGGCAAGCAGGGCGAAAATCACGGCGACCGGATGCAGCCCTATGCGCTCGCCCACCAGGAGCGGAGTCACCGTAGTGCCCTCGAGGGCCTGACCGACGCCGAATGCGAGCCACACCCAGAGCAGCTCGGCCGCGCTGTCGAACTGCATCAGCGCAGCGATCGTGCCGAGCGCGAACCCGGTCAATGCGCCGACGTAGGGAATGAAGACCAGAACGCCGGTGATGATGCCGATCGGCAACGCGAACTGAAGTCGCGCAAGCCACAGCGCCGTCACGTAGTAGACGCACATGACGAGGATTACGACGATTTGCCCGCGCAGGAATTCGGCCAGCACAGCGTCGATTTCGCGCAGCAGCTGGCGCACCTTCGCGTGCAGTTGGCGCGGGATCATTTTGTCGACCCGCGCCAAGAAGACGTTCCAGTCGCGCAGCAGGTAGAACAGCACCACCGGTACCAGCAGAAGGTTGGCGAAAAACGCGATCAGCGCAAGGCCGCCGATCTTTATCGAACCGAGAAGTCGGGCAGCGACGTCCTGGTTGCCCGACAACGTTTCGGAGGCGATCTGCCGCACGCTCGCTGTGTCGAGCTGGAATTCGACTCCGAAATGAGCCTTGAGCCAGGGCGCCAGGTGTTGATTGACCCAAGCCAGGAACTCCGGCAGCTTGTCGGCGAGCAGGCGCAGCTCCTTGTAGAACAGAGGCAGCACCACCAGCAGCAGCGCCACGACCAGCGCCAGCACCAGCATCAGCACCAGCACCACCGCGAGCGTGCGCGGCAGGCGCCGGTTGGTCAGCTTCTCGACCAGTGGGTCGAGAATGTAGCCGAGGATGACGGCGAACAGGAACGGCGCGAGAATGGGCGACAACAGCCACGCCAGCCAGCCCGTTGCGACCGCAATGGCGGCCCAGGTCCAGAGCTGGGGGTTGGCGAACACCGGTGTGCCCATTGCGGGGTAGAATCCCTCGAAACGCGAAACTTTATCACGCTGTCGCGGCGCGTCGCCGCTCAAATCCTCCTATGCCGGACGGCCTTTCCTACCGCGATGCGGGCGTCGACATTGACGCCGGCGATGCACTCGTCGATGCCATCAAGCCGTTTGCCCGGCGCACCATGCGTCCGGAGGTGCTGGCGGGCGTCGGCGGCTTCGGCGCGTTGTGCGAGATTCCGAACAAGTATCGCCACCCGGTGTTGGTGTCCGGCACCGACGGCGTGGGCACAAAACTGAAGCTCGCATTCGCCATGCAGCGGCACGACACGGTGGGCATCGATCTCGTCGCGATGAGCGTGAACGATGTGCTGGTTCAGGGCGCCGAGCCTTTGTTCTTCCTCGACTACTTCGCCTGCGGCAAGCTCGACAAGGGCGTCGCCGCGGACGTGGTGAAGGGGATCGCACTGGGTTGCGAGCTGGCGGGCTGCGCGCTGATCGGCGGCGAAACCGCGGAGATGCCCGGCATGTATCCCGCGGGCGAATACGACTTGGCGGGGTTCTGCGTCGGGGTGGTGGAAAAGGACAGGATCATCGGCGGGCGCAACATACGGTCCGGCGACGCGCTGCTCGGCCTTGCCTCGAGCGGCGCACACTCGAACGGCTATTCGCTGCTGAGGAAGATACTGGAGCGCGCCCAAGCGGACCTGCGGGCGGACTTCCATGGGCGCCCGCTGGGCGACGCCATCCTCGAGCCGACGCGCATCTACGTCAAGTCGGTGCTGAAGCTGCTCGATGCCGTGCCGGTGAAGGGATTGGCGCACATTACCGGTGGCGGCATCACGGGCAACGTGCCGCGGATGCTGCCGGCGGAAACGCGCGCGGTAGTCAGAGGGCAGTCCTGGCCGCGTCCGCCGCTATTCGCGTGGTTGCAGCAGCAGGGCGGAGTTTCCGAGGACGAGATGTTCCGCGTATTCAACTGCGGCATCGGGCTCGTCGTCTGTGTCGCCGCTGCCGACGTCGCGCGCGCCACCGAGCTGCTACGCGCCGAAGGAGAGACCGTGTTCGAGATCGGCTACATCGAGCAGCGGCCGGGTGCACAGCCCGACTGCGTGGTCATTTAGCCGGCGCCTCGGCGCGAGAGGTAGATTCCGACCAGTACCACGCCACCGCCGGCGATCTGCAGCGGCGCCAGCGGCTCACCGAGCAGCACCCAGGCAAAGACGGCGGCCATTACCGGCTGGAACAGCAGGCTCACCGACGAGAAAGCTGCAGGCAGGTGCGCGAGAGCGTACGTGATCAGTCCCTGGCCTGCGGCGTGCGACACGAGCGCGAGGCCGGCGAGCGTCAACCATCCGAGCGCGGTTACGGGCATCATCTGCTCACCCGAGGCGAGCGCTACGGGCAACAGCAGTAGCGCAGTGATGGTGGTGGTGGCCGCCATGAGCTTAAGGGTCGCCGCGCCGCCATCCCTGAGCCGCTTCACCACGAGCAGATACCAGGCATAGAACATCGCGGTGACTACGCCCAGCGCGTCGCCGCCGAGCGCGGTGGGAGACAGCTTCGAGCTGGTCTGCACCAGCATCCCGACGCCGGCTAGCGCCATCGCGAGACCCGCCAAGAAAAGGCCCCGCGGGCGCTGTTTCCATAACAGCCACGCCGCGAGCGTGACGAAGATCGAGGCCAGATTGGCGAGCAGCGTCGAGTTCGCGACCGATGTCAGCTTGATCGAGGTGTGCCAGATCGCGAGATCGCCGGCGAATGCGATTCCCGCGGCCAGCAACAACTTCCAGTGCGCCATGAGCGGTGTGGCTGCGCGGCGTGCGAAGGGTTGAAGCAGCCACAGCGCCGGTGAGGCGAGTGCGACGCGCCAGAATGCCGCCGCCGTCGGGCCCGTCTCGGACACGCGCACCCAGATCGGTGACAGCGCGATGCAGGTTGCCCCGGCGAGCAGCGCGATGAGCGCAATACCCGCAGATGCAGGTGTGGGTGCGCGACCCGAATCGTCGGCGAGCGGCATGGGCCCGCGATGTTAACCGTTAGCGCGGAGTTGCGCGATGCCCGTGCGCTCGCCGCCGCGGTCGCCAGCTGAACGATCGGAATCACGCGTTTCATTTAACAATCCTCATGTTACGGATCGGCCGGCGATCGACGTGTGCGGGCCGAGCTACCCGATTGCGTCCGAGTGTCGATTAAGCCGGCGCCGGCCGTCTCGGGCGACGTGCTGCGGTGTTAGAATTTTTCCGATCCATGGCCGCGCCGCGCTACGTCCATCTCCGCCTGCACAGCGAGTACTCGGTGACGGACGGAATCGTCCGCATCGACGAGGCGGTCGCGCGCGCCGCGTCGGACGGAATGCCCGCGCTGGCGATTACCGACGCGGCCAACGTTTTCGGCATGGTCAAGTTCTACAAGGCGGCGCGTGCCGCCGGGGTCAAGCCCATCCTCGGGGCGGACTGCTGGATTCAGAACGAGGCCGACCGCGACAAGCCGCACAGGGTAGTCATGCTTTGCGCCTCGCAGGCGGGCTACCTGCGCCTGTCGGAATTGCTTTCCCGGGCATGGCTCACCAACCAGCACCGCGCGCGCGCGGAGATCGATCGCGCCTGGCTCGAGGAGCGGAGCACCGAGGGGCTGATCGTGCTGTCCGGGGCGGGCGCGGGCGACGTCGGCCAGACCCTGGCTGCCGGAAACGCCGATGCGGCGCAGCGGCTGGCGCGGGGCTGGCAGGCGCTGTTTCCCGGCCGCTACTACGTCGAGCTGCAGCGCGCCGGACTGACGCACGGCGAGACGCTGGTGGCGCGGTCGGTCGAGCTTGCATCGCAACTCGGCCTTCCGGTAGTGGCGACCCATCCGGTCCAGTTTCTCGACCCGGGCGACTTCAAGGCGCACGAGGCGCGGGTCTGCATCGCGCAGGGGTATGTGCTCGGCGACCAGCGCCGGCCGCGACTGTTCACTCTGGAGCAGCACTTCAAGACACAGGAGGAAATGGCGCTGCTGTTCGCCGATATCCCGCAGGCGCTCGAGAATTCGGTCGAGATCGCGCGTCGCTGCAATCTGGAGATCGAGCTTGGCAGGAGCCGCCTGCCGGCGTTTCCGACGCCGCCGGGGGTGACGCTGGACGATTTCCTGGCCCAGCAGGCGCAGGCCGGGCTTGCGGCGCGCCTGCAAAAGCTGTTCTCCGACCCAGGCGAGCGCGAGCGTCAGGCGCCGCGCTACGTCGCGCGGCTGGAGTTCGAGATCGCGACCATCGTGCAGATGGGCTTCGCGGGCTACTTCCTTATCGTTGCGGATTTCATCAACTGGGCGAAGACGCACGGCGTTCCGGTGGGGCCGGGACGCGGCTCCGGAGCGGGATCGCTGGTTGCCTACTCGCTCGGCATCACGGATCTGGATCCGCTCAAGTACGACCTGCTGTTCGAGCGCTTCCTCAACCCGGAGCGGGTGTCGATGCCCGACTTCGACATCGACTTCTGCCAGGACGGGCGCGACAAGGTAATCAACTACGTGCGTCAACGCTACGGCGAGGACAGCGTTTCGCAGATCGCCACCTTCGGTACCATGGCCGCGCGCGCCGTGGTGCGCGACACCGGCCGGGTGCTCGACCTCGGCTACAATTTTTGCGATCAGATCGCCAAGCTGATCCCTTTCCAGCCGGGCAAGACCATCACGCTCCAGGACGCGCGTGAGATGGAGCCGTTGCTGGCCGAGCGCGAGCAGAAAGAGGATGAGGTCAGGGAGTTGCTCGAACTGGGCGAGAAGCTGGAAGGGCTGACGCGCAACGTAGGCATGCATGCCGGCGGCGTACTGATCGCCGCCGGCAAGCTGACCGATTTCTGCCCGCTCTACGCCGCCGAGGGCACGACCAATGTCATATCGCAGCTCGACAAGGACGACGTAGAGGCCATCGGCCTGGTCAAATTCGACTTTCTCGGCTTGACGACGCTGACGATCCTCGACTGGGCCGAGCGCTACGTGCGCGGGCTGGGGCAGGACGATTTTTCCCTGGAACGCATCCCGCTCGACGACCCGGAAACGTACGCACTGCTGTCTTCAGGCAACACCACTGCGGTGTTCCAGCTCGAATCGCGCGGCATGCGCGATCTCATCAAGCGCGCCCGCCCGGACCGCTTCGAAGACATCATCGCGCTCGTGGCGCTGTACCGCCCCGGGCCGATGGACCTGATCCCCGACTTCATCGCGCGCAAGCATGGCCAGCAGCGCGTCGAATACCTGGACTCGCGACTGGAGCCGATTCTCGGCCCGACCTACGGCATCATGGTCTACCAGGAGCAGGTGATGCAGATCGCCCAGGTGATCGGCGGTTACACGCTGGGCGGGGCCGACCTTCTGCGCCGCGCCATGGGAAAGAAGAAGGCGGATGAGATGGCCGAGCACCGGGACATCTTCGTCTCGGGTGCGGAAAGGAACGGTCTGTCGAAGGGCAAGGCAACGCAGCTGTTCGACCTCATGGAGAAGTTCGCGGGCTACGGCTTCAACAAATCGCATGCCGCTGCCTATGCGCTGGTTGCGTATCAGACCGCTTACATGAAAAGCCACCACGCCGCCGCGTTCATGGCGGCCAACTTCTCGGCGGTGATGGACGATACGGACAAGGTGCGCGGCATTCACGAAGACTGTCTCGAGAATGGCCTGCGCATCTTGGCGCCGGACGTGAACGCCGCCTCGTACCGCTTCGTGCCGGTAGACAGGCAGACGATTCGCTACGGCCTTGGCGCGATCCGCGGCACGGGAGAGTCTGCGGTTCAATCAATCGTCGAGGCGCGAAAGACGGGAGCGTTCCCTGACCTGTTCGATTTCTGCCGGCGGGTCGACAAGCGCGTGGTGAACAGGCGCGCGATCGAGGCGCTGGTGCGAGCCGGCGCGTTCGATTCCGTGGAGTCGAACCGCGCCAGCGTTCTGGCGACGGTCGGCCGTGCGATGGAGGCGGCGGAGCAGGCGGAGCGGCAGGCTGCCCAGGTCAGTCTGTTCGGCGATGCCGAGGCGGCCCGCGGCGGGGCGCTTGCGCTGGTCGCGTCGGCGCCCTGGGACGAGAAGCAGAAGCTGATGGAGGAGAAGGCCGCGCTCGGCTTCTGTCTGTCGGGCCATCTTTTTTCGGTATACCAGCGCGAGCTCGCGAATTTCCCGCGACTCCCGTTGGCGAAGGTACGGCCGACCGACGGGCGACCCTGGCTTGCCGGCATTGTCGCCTCAGCGCGTAACCAGATGACGCGGCGCGGCCGGATGATGGTCGTGCTGCTGGACGACGGCAGCGCGCAACTCGAAGTAACGGTGTTCAACGAGCTTTACGAGAAACATCGTGAGAAGCTGAAAGAGGATGCGCTCCTGGTGGTACAGGGCAAGGTGCAGCGCGACGAATTCTCGGGTGGCTTCAGGGTCACTGCGGAGGAACTGCTCGATCTGGCGGCTGTGCGTGAGCGCTTTGCCGCGCGCCTGCGCCTCGACATGAACGGTCAGGCCGACGCCGGGCGCCTGGCGGAGTTGCTCGCGCCTTACCGCGGCGTGGGCGGCGGAGCGTGCTCGGTGTTCGTGCACTACGTGAACGAATCCGCATCGTGCGATGTCGCTCTGGGCGACGCGTGGCGTGTACGCCTCGACGCGGAGCTGCTAGAGCAGCTGTCGCGCTGGCTCGCGCCGGAAAATGTCCACGTGGTCTACGCCAACGGCGCCGCGGCTTGACCCTCACCCCCAACTCACCGTCACCCGATCGCAGCTGAGCAGGCCGCGGGCGTGCCGATACCAGCTGTTGTACAACCGGTCGGCGGGATCGAGTCGCCGCTTCTCGGCCAGGAAAGCTTTGAGTTGCGGGTAGCAGGCCTCGGCCTGCGCCGGGGACGCGTCGAAGATTCCTGCGGGCGTAAAGGCGCCGCCCTCCGCGATCGCCGTATCGATCAGCTCGCGTCGCGCCTGGGCCGCGCGTACCCGGCTGCCGAGCCCCGGCGGCGTCGCGAGGCGAAGCCTGACCTGCGCGTACTCGCGGCGGGCCCAGCGCAGGAAGGTCTCCTCTTCCGTCAGCGTATGCCGCGCTGCGGCGCTTACGATCGGAACCCGCCAGCCGAAAGTTTGTTCGCGCATCCGCTCCAGCAGCGCGTCAATTCGCTCCGGCGGCAGGAGCAGCGTGAGGTCGGACTCGGCCAGGAAATGCGGCGCGCAGCGCTCGAGCCTGACCTCGGGCCGAGGCGCGGCGCAGCTTTCCTGCAACGATGCAACGCGCAGCGTTACGCTGTAAGGAATGCCGAACAGCCCCTGTCCTCCGACCGCAAGCGCGAACAGCTCGCGGTTCGACTCCCGGCTCGCGCGCCGCAGCTCACCGTCGGCGGTCACCAGCGCCAGCGATTCAACGTGTGCAGAGATCGGACGGCCATCCGGGCCCGGTGCGTTCGCCGTTACGCTTTCCTCCACCGTGGCGGGCAGCCCTTCGTCGGCCATCAGCCGCGATAGCGCGGGGGCAGAGGCGGCGAGGTAGTCGACCAGCACCGACCAAGGGGTGGCGGCCTGGACTTCGAGCAGCTGGCGCGTTGCGTCGAAGCGCAGGACGCGGTCGAGCGCGGAAGCGTCGACCGCCAGCGCGCTGTGGCGGGCGTGCCGCATCGCCTTGCGCAGGTCGTCGGCGGAACGGACGCAGACCCGGTGCTGGCGTGGTGCCTCGTTCCCCGGCATGGCAGGCAGAGCGATTGTAGCGATCATCTTCTCCTCCCTTGAGCGATGCGTGTCGGCAAATGCTGGGCGGGCTCATTTGAGAATGCAATACGAATAAAGAAAGTATTGCATTGTGATACTCTAGGTTGCATGCCTGCGAGGGTCCGATTCGTCGAAGCATTGAAGAAGTGCCTCCGCGCGCGCGGCATGACCTACGCTCAGCTCGCCCGCGCAGTCGGATTGTCGGAGCCGAGCGTTAAGCGCATGTTTTCGCGCGGCACGTTCACCCTGGCGCGGGTGGACGAGATCCTGGCGGTGCTGGAACTGGACCTATACGAGGTCGCGCGCATGAGCCGCGGCGCACAACACGGTCCGACCGAAATGACGGTCGAGCAAGAGTCGGCGCTGGCAAAGGACGAGCGGCTGCTGTCGGTCTTCTGGCTGGTCCACAATGGCTGGGGCTTCGCCGACATCCTCGGCGAGTTCTCGATCTCGAAGACCGAGCTGACCCTCGCGCTGGCGCGGCTGGCGCGACTGAAGCTCGTCGACTGGGGGGCAGGAGAGCGGGTGCGGCTGCGCGTGCCGAAGGACTTCCGCTGGCGCGCAGGGGGTCCGGTCAAGAAGGCTTACGGCCGGCGCGTCACCCAGGAGTTTCTTGAGGCCCGCTTCGATTCGTCGCTGGAACTGCTTCGCTTCGAATCGCGAGAGATGTCGGCAGAATCGGCCGCAGTGCTAAAGCGGCGGCTGGAACGGGTGCTCGCCGAATGCACCGAACTCGCCGACCTGGACGCCGCGGCCCCGGCGAGCCGGCGGATCGGCGTGGCATTGCTGGTCGCCTGCCGGCCCTGGCAGTTCTCGGTCGTGAATGCGCTCAAGCGCCGCAAGGCGCACTGAGCGCGTCATGCTGTCGGCAGCTGTTCGAAGCGGACGAAGTGATAATTCGGCTCGACCTCCACGCCGGATACATGCACCGCGCTGACCCGGGCCGCGGGTGGGCCGCGGCGCGCCCAGGCGATGAAGCGCTCGAGCGCCTCGGCAGGTCCCTGGGCGACCGCCTCGACACGGCCGTCGATGCGGTTGCGCACCCATCCGGTCAGCCCCAGCCGCTGCGCTTCGATCCCCATCGCGGCGCGGTAACCGACGCCCTGCACGAGCCCTTCGATCAGCAAGCGGCGTGTGATCATTTGGCGGATTTTCGCGCCTTGGCTCGCAATGGTGTAGCCCCTTTTTGTGCGTGCTACAGTCACGGCGAGACGCGGGTTGTACGACAAGAACACAGGGGGGGCGATGCGAATCGTATTGTTGATCGTGGCGGGGCTGGCTCTAGCGGCGTTTGTTGTGGTCGCGGTCGTTCTGCCGCAGATGGAGAGCGCGGAAACGAAAGCAGCCGGTCAGGCGCTGATCGCCGGCGCGGCGCCTGCGCAGCAGCAGATCGCCACGGTGGCGGAAAAGGCGGGCAGCCTCGACGGTACCGGCAAAGGGCTCAAGCTGGCGCCGAAGTCGGATCCGAAGCATGGCGAGTTCAAATGGATGGTCCAGGACAACGGCTTGATCCACGGCTGGAACGAGAAGAACGCGATCGAGATTGCCCTTGCCCCGGTGCTCACCGGTGGCAAGGTAAGTTGGCGCTGCAGCGGCTATCCGAACACCGCGATGCCCGCGACCTGCGGCGGACGCTGACGGCGCGGACGTCTCATGCCTGCGACCGGAAAGGCGCTGTTCGCCGCCGGGTGCGCGCTGCTTTTGGCGGCCGCGGGATGCGCAGGCCTGGATCGTGCACCGGGTACGCAAAACAAGGTCGTCTACCATTTCAGCGAGGGGCTTGAGCAGGCCGGCAACGGCCTGCGCTATATGCGCAATCAGCTGGAGGTGGACCCGGAGGCGAAGATCGTGGCCGTGGCGCACGCGGCGGGCGTCGACTTCCTGCTCAAGGGCGCCAAGGACAGGAACGGCAACAAGTACGAAGACATCGTCGAGCGCCTGGCATTCGGCGGCGTGAAGTTCGAAGTCTGCGAGATCACGCTGCGCGAGCGCAGGCTGTCGAAACAGCAGTTCATCGATTACGCCACCTTCGTTCCGTCCGGCGTGGCGGAGATCGCGCGGCTGCAGCAGCGCGAGGGGTACGCCTACCTCAAGCCTTGATCCTTGCCGCCAATTGCGGTCAGGATGCCCTGCAGGATCGCCACTGGCGGCGGCGGGCAGCCGGGCACCGCGACGTCGACAGGGATGATGTTGGCCACGCGCCCGAAGCTCGCATAGCTCTCGCCGAAGATACCACCGGTACAACCGCAATCGCCGATTGCCAGTACTAGTTTTGGTTCCGGCGTCGCCTCGTAGGTGCTGCGCAGCGCTTGTTCCATGTTGCGCGACACCGGGCCAGTAACCAGCAGCATGTCGGCGTGCCGCGGACTGGCGACGAAGCGGATCCCGAGTCCTTCGAGGTTGTAGTACGGGTTGCCCAGGGCGTGGATTTCAAGCTCACAGCCATTGCACGATCCCGCGTCGACGTGGCGAATCGCGAGTGCGCGGCCGAAACGATTGAGTATCAACTCGCCGAAGCGTCGTTCGATTTGCCGCAGAGATTCATCCACGTGCGGTGCGGCTTCGGTGACAATGCCGGTGGCCAGGATCTGCTTCAGCAGTTGATACATCAGAGGTCCTGGCCGCTATACGAAAGGTTGAATGACTTGTTGATCAGTGGGAAGTCCGGAACGATGTTGCCGTGCACGGCGCGCTCGACAAGCGGCCAGTTCTGCCATGACGGGTCGTGTGGATGCAACCGGTGAATGCGGTTGCCGTCCGCCGTGTCTAGCGCCACCATGACCTCCCCGCGCCAACCCTCCACCCAGCCGATCCCGGTCCTGCCGCCGTCGCACGCCGCGACCGGGGCTCGGATATCGCCGGGAGGAAGCTGCCGAACAAAAGCTCGAACCAGCCGTATCGACTCAGCCAGCTCGTCGAAACGCACCGCAATGCGCGCCGCTACGTCGCCACGTGTATGCGAGGCAATGCGCGGCTCGATCCACTGCCAAGGCGGTACCGGGTAGTCCACGCGCAGATCGTGCCGGATACCGCTCGCGCGGCCGGCGAACCCGTTAAGGCCTAATTCTTCTGCGAGCGCCGGCAGTACTTGACCGGTCATGATGAAACGGTCTTGCGCTCCGGCGTGCTCGTCGTAGATAGATTTCAGCGTCGCCGCCTCGTCCCGGATCAGTTCCAGCCGCTCCAACAGTCGTTTGCAGCCTTCTTGCGACAGATCACGCGCCATTCCGCCCGGAACGATCGCATCCATCATGTAGCGGTGCCCGAACAGCTCGGCATGCGCACGCAGCAGGTCCTCTTTCAAGCGCCAAAACTGGTAAAAGCCAAAGGAAAGCGCGACGTCGTTGCCCAGATAGCCAAGGTCGCCGAGATGATTGGCGATGCGCTCCAACTCCAGCAGGATGCCGCGCAGTACCAAAGCCCGCTGCGGCGGCTCGGTCCGCGTCGCCGCTTCAACTGCCATCGAGTAGGCCCAGGCGTAGGCAACCGTTGAGTCGCCGCTCACGCGACCTGCGAGCTTCGCGCCCTCATCCAGAGTCATGCTCTCGAAGCGCTTCTCGATGCCCTTGTGGGTGTAGCCAAGCCGCTCTTCGAGTCGCAGTATCTTCTCGCCCACGATGGAAAAGCGAAAATGTCCCGGCTCGATGGTGCCGGCGTGCACTGGCCCAACGGGAATCTCATGCACGCCGTCACCTTCGACCCGTACGAATCCATAGTGGTCGCCGGCAAGCGGATACCGGCTCGCGCCGTCGAAGTCCTTGCGCAGCGGAAATACGCCGTCGGGCCAGCTGCCGTGCCGCAGCCATTTGCGCCGATCGGCGTTGCCCTGAGGCTCGATCCCGACGAGATCGTAGGCCGCACGCTGCATGCGGCCCGCTGCCGGAAAGAGGTCGGCTATGCCGGGATAATGCGGCTGCGCGCGGGGCAGCGCCACGGTTAGCCACAGCAACCCGCACGGCAAGCCCAGAGCAAGATGCAGCGCGTAACCCGCGCCGCGCGTAGTCTCGTCGCTGCCCCAGAGCGCGACAAGGCGCGCTTTCTGGGGGCGGACCTTGCCGCACACGTCGCGCAACTCATCCACTGCGATCCGAGCATGGAACGCCGGCATGGCGCCCGGCAGCGGTGCGGCATCTATTCCAAGATCTTCGATTGCGTTGCCCATGATTCCTGGGAGTTTGTAGCCGATTCGCATCTCAACCGATCAATGCGGCCGCCTGCCGGTACCAGGCGACGAGATAGGGCGGAATGTACAGGCCAAGAATCAGGACGATCGCCAGATGCACGAATACCGGGATAAGCGCCGGCGAATGCGGCAGCCGACGCGCCGTCGTCTCGCCGAAGACCATGGGTTGCACCTTGCCGAAGATCGCGGCAAACGCGACCCCGAGCGCAACCAGCAGAAACGGCGTCGCCCAGGGGTGCTCATGCATGGCAGTGGTGAGGATCATGAACTCGCTCGTAAATACACCAAATGGCGGCATGCCGAGGATGGCAAGGCTGCCGATCGCCAGGCCCCAGCCGACGGTGGGACTCTGCTCAATGAGGCCGCGAATGTCCGCCATGATCTGCGTGCCGGTTTTTTGCGAGGCGTGGCCGACGGTGAAGAATATCGCGCTCTTGGTGAGCGAATGCACGGTCATGTGCAAAAGGCCGGCGAAAGCCGCCACCGGACCCCCCATGCCGAAGGCGAAGGTAATGATGCCCATGTGTTCAATCGAGGAGTAGGCGAACATGCGCTTGATATCCCTCTGCCGGGAAAGCAAGAATGTCGCCACCACCACAGAGAGCAGTCCGAATCCCATCATCAAGCCGCCGGAGAATTGGCGTCCAAGCGCACCGTCCACCAGCACCTTGCTCCGCACGACGGCGTAGAGCGCGACGTTGAGCAACAGGCCCGAGAGCACCGCCGACACCGGCGTCGGGCCTTCGGCATGCGCGTCGGGCAGCCAGTTGTGCAGCGGCACCAAGCCCACCTTGGTGCCGAACCCCACCAGCAGAAACACGAACGCGAGTGACAGCACCGTGGGCTCGAGTTGGCCACGCACCTCGTGCAGATGCGTCCATAGCAGCGAACTGCCGCCGGGGCCGAGCACCTTCTCGGCGGCAAAATACAGCAGGATGGTGCCGAAAAGCGCCTGGGCGATTCCGACCCCGCAGAGGATGAAATACTTCCACGCCGCCTCGATGCTTGCCGGCGTCCGGTACAGGCTGACCAGCAGTACGGTCGTCAGCGTCGCACCTTCCATGGCCACCCACAGGATGCCGACGTTGTTGGAAAGCAGGCAAAGCAGCATCGCGAAGCTGAACAGCTGATACATTCCGTGATAGAGGCGCAGGCGAGCCGAGTTGACTCGTCCGTGGTGCTGCTCAATACGCATGTAGGGACGGGAGAACAGTGCCGTGGTGAAGGCGACAAACGCGGTGAGTGCGACGAGGAAGACGTTGAACGGATCGACGAAGAACTGTTCGTCCATCGCCGTCATCGGGCCATCGGTTATGACGCGGCCAGTGAGCAGCACCGCGGCGGCGAAGGTCGCCAGGCTCATCAGCGCGTTCAGCTCGGGCGCCCAGCGCTTGTGGCCCACGAGGGCAAGCAGCAGGCCGCCGAAAAGCGGTACGCCGAGGACAAGCACGACTTCCACTCTAGTCTTCCTTCAGCTTTTCCATATGCCGGATGTCGAGGCTGTCGAACGTTTCGCGGATATGGAAGAAAAAGATCCCGAATATGAACGTGCCGACTAGTACATCGAGCGCTACGCCCAGCTCGACCACCAACGGCATGCCGTAGGTTGCGCTGGTGGCGGCGAAGAACAGGCCATTCTCCATGGCCAGAAAGCCGATCACCTGCGGCACCGCCTTCCGGCGCACGATCATCATCAGAAAGGAAAGCAGGACGCTTGCCATCGCGATGCCGAGCGTCGAGCGCGTAAGCGTGCTCGCCATCTGCGAGATCGGCGTCGCCAGCGCGAATGCGAAGATCACCAGCCCGATACCGATCAGCATCGTGGTCGGAATGTTGATCAAGGTCTCGACGTCCCAGCGAATCTGCAACCGGTCGATGAGTCGATGCAGCACCCACGGGATGAGCACAACCTTTACGAGCACGGTAAGCGCGGCCGAAAAATAGAGATGAGGCTGGGCACTGGAGTAGGCGACGATCGCGGTGGATAGGGCGAGTGCCGCGCCCTGCCAGGCGAACAGGTGAATCAGCGTGAGGATTCTGCGTTGCGACAGCATGGCAAAGGCGAGCAACAGCAGAAACGCCGCGAGCAAATTGACGAACTGGCTGGTAAGCGGCATTCAGGTGCGCGTCAGGAAGTGAGTCAGCATCCCCAGTACCGCAAGGAGAAACGCGCTCGACAGGAACTCGGGCGCAAGAAACAGTCGCAGCTTGGCGAGCAGGGTCTCGAGCAGCGACAAGCCCGCGCCCGCAAGTACAAGCTTGAGCGTGAGCGCCGCGATTGCGAGTGGTAGCGCCGCCCAATCGCCCGCCGCGGCGATGCCCCAGGGTAGGAACAGCGCGATGCCGATGGTCATGTAGGCGAACAGCTTGATCGCCACCGCCCACTCGATCAGAGCCAGGTGCCGCGCGGAGTATTCCAGGATCATTGCCTCGTGCACCATGGTCAGCTCGAGGTGCGTGGCCGGGTTGTCAATCGGAATGCGGGCATTCTCCGCCAGCAGCACCATGAGGAACGCGACCGCGGCAAACGCGAGGCTCGGATGGATCGCGAATTCTCGGTGTGCCAGCGTATCGACGATGGTGGTGAGTTGCGTCGAGCCGGAAATGAATGCGGCGGTGAAAAGAGTCATTAGCATCGCCGGCTCGGCGAGGAATCCGATCAGCATCTCGCGCCGCGCGCCCAGGCCTCCGAACGAGGTGCCGATGTCCATGGCCGCCAGCGCGGAGAACACGCGCGCAAGCGCGAACACGCCGACCAGGGCAATGATGTCGGCGGCCGGGGCGAACGGGAGGTCGGTGGCGAGAACCGGCACGATGCCGGCGGCGAGCCACATGCATCCGAACAGAACGTAGGGTGTGATTCGGAACAGTGGTGACGCGTTGCGCGCAATCACCGCGTCCTTATGGAACAGCTTGGTGAGTGTCCAGTAGGGCAGCAGGATGGACGGTGCCGAGCGGTTCTGCAGCCAGGCGCGGCACTTGTTGACCCAGCCCATCAGCAGCGGCGCCGCGAGGACGACGAAGACCGATTGCAGAATCTGGAACGCGCTTCCGGCCGAAAGGTTCATCGCGCGAACACCAGCAATGCGATCAGGGTAAGGAAACTGAATAGAAGGTAGACGCTGATCCTGCCTTGCTGCAGAAGTGCGATTTTGGACGACACGAACTCCGTCAGCCGGGCGACTGGAAGGTACAGCCAATTCCAGTGACGGTCTTCGATCTCGAGCGAGAATCGCGGCTCGGGATCGTCCGGGTCGGGCATCTGCCTATGCATAAGGTAGACCGGACCAAACACGTGGCGGATCGGCTGACCGAAGGCGTCGGCGGTGTCCTGCATGCGTGAGGACTGCTCGGGAAAGCCGCAGCCCCACGGTTCGGAGACACGCACGCGGCCGTGATAGAAGCGCCGCACGAGCAAAAAGGCGAACAGCGTCACGGCGACGATCACGATCAGAAAGACTACTGGCGAGTAGCTTGCCTGCTCCGGCGCAGTCGGCACAAGCCACAGCCAGCTCGATTCGAGCGCTTTGATGGACAGCCCCTGCCCGGTAAGCGACACACCTACCCGGTTGAGCATCAGCAGGATCGAGGTGGGGAACAAACCTAGCACGAAGCACCCGGCAGCGAGCCAGGCCATGCCGTAGCGCTCAAATCCGCCGGCGTCGTGGCCAGCAGCGGCCTGGCGTGCGCCTTCGATCTCGCGCGGCTGACCGAGAAAGGCGACGCCGTAGACTTTCACGAAGCACATTGCAGTCAGCGCGCCGGCCAGCGCGAGTGTCGCGGCGAACAGCGGCACCAGGCTGCGGACGACGCCGTTCTGCAGGACCGGCGCCTGCAGCGCCGCCTGAAAGGTGAGCCATTCGGAAACGAAGCCATTGAGCGGCGGCAGCGCAGAGATCGCGAGTGCGCCGATGAGGAAGTAGAACGCGGTCTTGGGCATCTTGTGGATCAGGCCGCCCATGTGATTCAGATTGCGTAGTCCGGTGGAGTGCAGAATCGAGCCTGCGCCGAGGAACAGCAGCCCCTTGAACACCGCGTGGTTGAGGGTGTGGTAGAGCGCCGCGATGAGGGCAAGCGCGCCGGCTGCGGGATGGCCGAACCCGATAAAGACCATCGACATACCGAGGCCGAGCAGGATGATGCCGATGTTCTCGACCGAGTGATAGGCGAGCAGCCGCTTTAGGTCGTGCTGCATAAGCGCATAGAGCACGCCGAACAGCATCGTTCCTGCGCCGACGACGAGGACCAACATCCCCCACTCCCAGCGCACACCCCCGATCAGGTCATAGATGACACGTACCATGCCGTAGATGGCGGTCTTTAGCATGATGCCGCTCATCAGCGCGGAAACAGGCGAGGGCGCGGCGGGATGCGCTTCCGGCAACCAGGCATGCAGCGGAATCATCCCCGCCTTGGCGCCGAAACCGAAAAACGCGAGCACGAACGCCACGTTTGCCCACAGCGGCGCGAGGTGGGCAGCGCGTAGCGCCGCGAACGAGTAGTCGCCGCGGCCGCCGTTCATGACGCCGAAACACAGCAGGATCGCGATTGCGCCCAAGTGAGCGATCAGCAGGTACAGAAAGCCTGCGCTGCGAACAAGCGGGAGCTTGTGATCGGTAGTGACGAGGAAGTATGACGACAGCGCCATCGTTTCCCACGCCACCATGAACAGATATGCATCGTCGGCGAGCATGACGAATGCCATGCTGGCGAGGAACACGTGATATTGCAGGGTAATGAGCGTGAGGCGGCTTGCGCTTTCTTCGCGGAAATATCCCGTGGCGTAGACGGAGATACCTGCCGATACGGCGCCGAGCAGCATCAGGAAGAACCCTGCCAGCGGATCGACACGCAAATGGAAGGGCAAATCCGGCAGCCCGAGCGGGAGCGTCAGGCCCTGCGCGGGCAGCCACACCGCTTGCAGACCGAACGCAGCGAGCGCGAGACCCGCGAGCGCACCCAAGGGGAACGCAATCCGCCTCGCAAAGAATGCGTTGCCCGCGGGCGTGAGCGCGAGCGCCGCGAGCGCCAGCCAGACAACGGCGACGGCCAACGAGCCGGCAAGTGGCGAGGGGAGGCCCACTTCAGGTCACTTCATCTTCGTCCAGGGCCGCGCGTTGCTCAACGCTTCGCTCCCTTGACGATCCCACGCGCGACGAGCGCGCCGAGGATCGCGGCGCCGCTGACGACCAGCCAATCACGCCGGCGCCAGCCGCGCCGCGGCGGCTTCGGAACCGAGTCCATCATCTGCGTCGCGGTCAGCGCCTCGTCCTCGGCGCTGGCGGGGTCCGGCGCTTCCGCGTCGGTGAGCGCGGCGAGGCGCTGGGTTGCCTCGAACGAGTCGAAGCCGCGCGCCAGGCGATGCCCCGCCAGCTTGTCGAGCGGCAACGTCGACTGGTCGTCGTCGCGTGTGCGCTCAAACGTGTGCGCGTGGGCCAGCGTCTTCGCGCTGGGGTCGGCGATCGATGACCTGGAGCTCGCGCTTAGGGCAGCCGAGAACAGCTCTCGCTGACCCGTTTCGGCTTCCGGCAAGGTGAGCTGCCGCTCGCATTCGCGCAGGTCGGAGGCCAGCTCGGCTGCGCTCTGGTAGCGTTCTTCGAGCAACTTGGCGAGCATTTTGGCCACGACGTAGTCGAGCAGCTCGGGAACCTCCGGATTGCGCACGCTCGGCGCGGGCGGCGCCAGATTCACGATCTGGTACATGAGCGCCGTGACGTTCTCACCGCCGAAAGGGGCTGCACCCGTGAGCATTTCGTAGAGGATGATGCCGAGGGAGAAAATATCGCCACGCTGATCGGCGCGCTTGCCGAGGACATGCTCGGGCGACATGTACTTAGGCGAGCCGAGCATCATCCCGGTCTGCGTCAGGGATTCGGAGGCGCGCATGCGCGCGATTCCGAAGTCGGCTATCTTCACGCTGCCGCCCGGCGTCACCATGATGTTGGGCGGCTTGATGTCGCGATGCACGATGCCGCGCTCGTGCGCGTAGGTGAGCCCTTCGGCGACCTGGGCTGTGATCGAAATCGCCTGCGCCACGGGGAGCGGGCGGCCGCCGGAGAGAAGCGAGCGCAGCTCAACGCCTTCGACGAACTCCATCGCCATGTAGGCAATATCGCCGATCTTGCCGACGTCGTAGATAGTGACGATGTTGGGATGGTTCAGCCCGCCGGCGGCGCGCGCTTCCTGGTAGAAGCGCGCCTCGTAGTTCTCGATGCCGTCCCGCTCGAGCGCCATGTTGATCGTCTTGATGGCGACCGGGCGCCCGAGAACCGGATCGGTGGCCTTGTAGACGACACCCATCGCGCCGCGCCCCAGCTCCGAGACGATCTCGTAGCGGCCGACGCTGCTCGTGTCCATGTCGGGCGGCATAGCTATGGGTCGGCTCAGTGCCCCGCCTTCACCGAGCGGAACACGGGGCCCCATATAGGGTGTCCGGCCTCGGCCGGGGCAAGCTGCATCTGCGGGTCGATCGCAAGCGCGAGGCGAAACTCGTCCCGGCACCGGTTCTCGCGGCCCGAGGCGCAGTGAATGAATGCCAGGTACTTGTGCGCCCGCACCCGGTCGGCGTCCGACAACCCCAGCTCCAGGGCGGTCTGCAGATTCTTGGTCGCGTCCTTGTAATCGCCATTGTCATATTTGCGAATACCCACTGCCAGCGCGGGTTCGCCGTCGCGCTGGAACAGCTGCGAGAACGAGGTCCGGAGCTCGCGAATCGGCGCCCACGAGCAGCCCGCGAGCGTCACGGCCGCCGCGAACGCGATCAAGATTCGAATCATCCGTGCTTCCCCTCCCTCACTCTCGCGCCGCTTACCGGAAGCGATGCTTTATTTTCACCGCCTGCCCCGCCTTCACCTCGATCTTCGCCACATGGCTGGGGAAGGTCGTGTTGCGGATCTCCACCGTATGCGGGCCCAGCGGAGCCTCGATCTCCCTCAGCGGCGGGCTCACGCCGCGCTCCTTGCCGTCGACGATCACCCGACCCCAGGGAGCGATCGCGAGCCGAATCGTACCAAGTCTCGCCGCCGCAGCAGCTTGCGTCTTATGCTCCCGGCGCGGTTCGGCGCGCGTCGACTTCGGCGTCGGTGTCGGCTTTGGCGCCACTGTCGACTTCGGCGCCAGTGCCGACTTCGGCGTCGACGCCTCGTTCGCTTTGGCGCGGGGCGCGAGCACCTGCTCGGCCGGCGCGGCGGAAATCGCGTTTCGCTCCAGCCTGCCGCGCATGGTTACGCCAAATGCGACCAGCGCGACGAACACAAGCGACGCGGCGAGCAGCGCGGCGCGGTTCAGTCCCAGCGGTCCCGTCGCCGACAGCCAGTTTTTACCGCCGCCGCTTTCGCGCATGCGCGCAACGGTGTCAACGACCCGGCGGCCGGCCGGGATGCCCGAGCCGACGGAATAGACCTCGTGCGCGCGAACGTGCTTGTCAGTTCGGGAGCCTTCGTGGAAAAACAGCTTCTCATAGTCGCGCGAAAGGCGCGACACCACTTCGTAGAAGGAACGCGATACCAGCAACTGGCCGGGCCGGGCGAAGCCCATCACGCGCTGCGCGACGTTTATCCCGTCGCCGATGATGTTCATCTGGCCGTTCAGGTCCTTTAGCAGCCGCACGGGGCCGAGGTTGACGCCCAGGCGCACCGGCAACGCGCCGGCCGAGTCGCGGATCGACATCGCCGAGAACAGGGCGTCCTCGGGGTCGCCGATAAAGGCGATCGCGGCACCGTCGCCGGTATCGAGGATGATCCTGTCTCGCACCGGAACCTGGTCGAGAGCGCTCCCCAGGATGCCGTTGAAAGATTGCTTGAGCTGCAGTTGCTCCGCTACCGGCTTCTTCGAGTATTCCGCGATGTCGAGGAATACTACGCTGCAAACCAGCGTGCGACCGGAGTTCTCCATTGCAGGACGTCGCCCGACTTGCGGCGCGGGGCCGCGACGCGGTTATTTTACGCGCATGCCGGGCTGCGCCCCCGCGTCGGCGCCGATGAGAAATATGCCCGGTCCGTCGCCTGAGGCGGCCAACACCATGCCCTCGGACACACCGAAGCGCATCTTGCGCGGCGCGAGATTCGCCACCATCACCGTATGTCGCCCTTTGAGACTCTCCGGCGCATAAGCGGACTTGATGCCGGCGAACACGGTGCGGGTTCCCGCGCCGATGTCGAGCGTGAGCTTGACCAGCTTGTCCGCTCCTTCGACCTGTTCGGCGTCCACGATGCGTGCCACGCGCAGGTCGACCCTGTTGAATTCGTCGATTGAAATGATCTCGCTCACTGCGCTCTCCTCGGCGGCGTGCTGCTGGTGCTCGGCATGGCGTTGCTGGGATTGCTGCGGGACCGCGGGCTGCAAGCTTTCCAGGTTGGCCTCGACCAGCGCCGCGATCTGCTTCGCGTCGACCCGGGTCATCAAGTGCTTGTATGGTCTGATGCGCGTGACGGGTCGGCTGAGGTCGGCCCACGCGAACGGATACTCAAGACCGAGAAGCTCGGCGGCTCGCGCCGCGGTCTGCGGCAGGACCGGCGCCAGATAGTAGGTCAGAACGCGGAACGCGTTGACGCAGTCGGAGCACAGCATGTGCAGCTCGGCCTTGCGCGAAACGTCCTTCGCCAGATCCCAGGGCTTATCCTGATCAATCTGGCGATTGATCAGGTCCGCGACCCGCATGACCTCGCGCAAGGCCTTCCCGTACTCGCGGTTTTCGTAGGCTTCCCTGATCCTCTCCTCTGCGTCGTACGCGACCATCGAGTAACGTCGGGTGTCGGAGATCGATTCGGGGTTCTCGGGCAGCACCCGGCCGTCGAAGTGCTTGTTCAGGATCGCCGCGTAGCGGCTGATGATGTTCACGTACTTGCCGACCAGGTCGCTGTTCACCCGGGCGACGAAGTCATCCAGGTTGAGGTCGATGTCCTCCATCGTCGGCCCGAGCTTGGCGGCGTAGTAGTAGCGCAGCCACTCGGGGTTGAGGCCCAGCCGCAGGTAGCTCTCCGCGGTGATGAACGTGCCGCGGCTCTTGGACATCTTCTCGCCGTTAACGGTGAGGAAGCCGTGGGCAAAAATCTTCGACGGGGTGCGGTAGCCGGCGTGCTCCAGCATCGCGGGCCAGAACAGGGCGTGGAAGTAGAGGATGTCCTTTCCGATGAAATGCACCAGCTCGGTGTTGCCGCCCGGGCGCAGGAAGGCGTCCTGCTCGATTGCGGCGCCTGCGGCCTTGCGCCTGGTGACGTAGTTGGCGAAGCTGCCGAAGTAGCCGACTGGCGCGTCGAGCCAGACGTAGAAGAACTTCTTGCCCTCGGTGCCGGGGATCGGGAAGCCGAAGTAGGGCGGATCGCGCGAGATGTCCCAATCGGTGAGCCGGTTTTGGCTCTGCTCGCCGAGCCACTCCTTCATCTTGTTGGCGGCCTCGGGCTGCAGCCGCTCGCCCCCCTGGGTGAAGCGGCGCAGGAACGACTCGCAGCGCGGGTCGGAGAGGCGAAAGAAGTGGTGCTCGGAGGCGCGCCGCTCGGGCGTGGCGCCGGAGACCACGGAGTAGGGGTTCTTCAGCTCGGTGGGGGAGTAGGTGGCGCCGCAGACTTCGCACGAGTCGCCGTACTGGTCCTTGGCGCCGCACTTGGGGCATTCGCCCTTGATGTAGCGGTCCGGCAGGAACATTTCCTTGACCGGATCGTAGAACTGCTCGACCGAGCGCACGGCGATTAGCTCGCGGGCCTTGAGCTGCAGGTAAATGTCCTCGCAGAACGCTCGGTTCTCCGGGGAGTCCGTCGAGTAGTAGTTGTCGAAGCCGACCTGAAAGCCGTCGAAATCCCGCTTGTGCTCGTGCCAGACCCTCTCGATCAGCTGCCGCGGGCCGATCCCTTCGGCGTCGGCGCGCAGCATGATCGGCGTGCCGTGGGTGTCGTCGGCGCAGACGTAGTGGACTTCATTGCCGCGCATCTTCTGGAATCGGACCCAGATGTCGGTCTGGATGTACTCGACCAGGTGGCCGAGGTGGATCGCGCCGTTGGCGTAGGGCAGGGCAGAAGTGACGAGGATCCTGCGGCGGGACATCGGCGGGGGCCTGAAGCGGAGTGGGCGATTCTAGCAAAGCGCTCAGGGTTTCTACGCCGCGGCAAGGCCGTTTTCGGTAAACTTGAATGCTTTTTCTCCGCCCGAGCACGGCGCGGGGCGAGGAACCAGCCATGACCATAAGCGAAGCGCAAGTCCAGGCGGCACTCGGGCAGCTCATCGACCCGAACACGGAAAAGGATTTCCTCAGCACACGCTCGGCGAGGAACATCAAGATCAGTGGCGGCGACGTGTCGCTCGACATCGAGCTGGGCTACCCGGGCAAAAGCCAGTTCGAGCCGATCCGTCGGCAGGTCGTCGAGACGCTGCGCAAGGCCGGCGCGGCAGCCGTGACGGTAAACGTGAGCTCCAAGGTGGTGGCGCACGCGGTGCAGAAAGGCGTCAAATTGATTCCCGCAATCAAGAACATCATCGCCGTCGCCTCGGGTAAGGGCGGCGTCGGCAAGTCGACCACGGCGGTCAACCTGGCGCTCGCCCTTGCGGCCGAAGGCGCCTCGGTTGGGATTCTCGATGCCGACATCTACGGTCCGTCGCAGCCGATGATGCTCGGCATAGCGGGGCGGCCCGAATCGAAAGACGGCAAGAGCCTCGAGCCGATGGAGGGGCATGGCATCCAGGCGATCTCGATAGGTTTCCTGATCGACATGGACACGCCGATGGTATGGCGCGGCCCGATGGTGACGCAGGCCCTCGAACAACTGCTCAAGGACACGCGCTGGCGCGACCTGGACTATCTGGTGGTCGACCTGCCGCCCGGCACCGGCGACATCCAGCTGACGCTGGCGCAGAAGGTGCCCGTCACGGGCGCCGTGATCGTCACCACGCCCCAGGACATTGCCCTGATCGACGCCAGGAAGGGCCTGAAGATGTTCGAGAAGGTCGGCATCCCGATCCTCGGCGTGGTGGAGAACATGTCGACCCACATCTGCCCCAACTGCGGCCACGAGAGCCACATTTTCGGCAGCGGCGGGGCGGACAAGATGTGCGCCGACTACGGCACCGCGCTGCTCGGCCAGCTGCCACTGGACGCCGCCATCCGCGAGCAGGCCGACTCCGGCCGGCCCACGGTCGTCGCCGATCCTGACGGCCGGGTGGCGGATATTTACCGCCGCATTGCGCGGCGCTGCGCGGTCAAGATTGCCGAGTCGCAGCGGGACATGACCTCGAAGTTCCCCAACATCGTCGTGCAGAACACCTAATGACGATCAAATCAGACATCTGGATTCGCCGTATGGCGCAGAGCGCGCGCATGATCGAGCCCTTCGAGCCGGGCCAGGTCAAGGAGGTCGGCGGGCGCAGGATCGTGTCGTACGGCACGTCGAGCTACGGCTACGATATCCGCTGCTCGAACGAATTCAAGATTTTCACCAACATCAACTCGACAATCGTCGACCCCAAGGCGTTCGACGAGAAGTCCTTCGCCGACTTCCGTGGCGAGGTGTGCATCATTCCTCCCAACTCTTTCGCGCTGGCGCGCACGGTCGAATACTTCCGCATCCCGCGCAACGTGCTTACGATCTGCCTCGGAAAGTCGACCTACGCGCGCTGCGGGATTATCGTCAACGTGACGCCGCTGGAGCCGGAATGGGAGGGGCACGTAACGCTCGAGTTCTCGAACACCACCCCGCTGCCGGCCAAGATCTACGCCAACGAAGGCGTTGCGCAGGTGATCTTCATCGAGTCCGACGAGGTCTGCGAGACCTCGTACAAGGATCGCGGCGGCAAGTATTTCGGCCAGCAGGGCGTGACGTTGCCGCGCATCTGATCCGGCGCCGCTGCCGCCGGAGCACTATATGGCGCCGCGTGGCGCCGCGCACTGCGCGCGCCTCCCGCATTTTGTGGTCTTCCGGCTGTGGCGCGCGGCAGACGCGGCGTGTGCGGGATTGAAAAAAACGCGCCTAAGCCCTTGACTCAGCGAGGGTCGCCCATATAATCGGCGCAAGTTTTTCGTTACCAACCCTCAGCGAGGGCGAGGAGGTCATCATGACAGGCAGAAAGAGATACGCGATGCGCTTGGACGTTTGCGTTCTGGAAATTCCTGAGACTTAGTGAACCGGGAGACGTGAATGGGCGCTCGCCCCACTAGCATAGCTCGCAACAAGCAATCGACACACCCGCAAGAACAGCTCTTCGACACGCACCCCGAAGTCAGCCTCGACTTCGAGACCGTGCGCCGGGCCGCCCGCGAGAAGTACGCGCGGCCCTTCCTGATCCTCGACACTGCCATCGTGCGCGAAAAGGCCCGGCGCTTCCACGCCGCGATGCCGCGCGTGCGGCCGCATTACGCGGTCAAGGCGAATCCGGACCCGCGCGTGCTCAAGGTCCTGATCGAGGAGGGCGCAGGCTTCGAAATCGCTTCGATTGCTGAACTCGACCTCCTTCTTTCGCTGGGGGTGCCTGCCGCCGAGGTGTTCTACTCCAATCCGGTCAAATCGCGCGACTCGATCGCCTACGCCGCCGGCAAAGGGGTCGAGTGGTTCGTAATCGACAGCCTCGACGAGCTGCGGCGGGTGCACGGGGTCAAGCCCGACGCCAAGCTGTACCTGCGCGTCGCCACACCGAACATCGGCAGCGACTGGCCGCTGTTGGGCAAGTTCGGCGCTGGGGCCGCAGATACGCGGGAGATCGTCTCTACCGCGGCGAAACTCGGCGCCGACCTCGCGGGGGTGACTTTCCACGTCGGCTCGCAATGCCGAAACCCGGAAAACTGGCGGGTCGGAATGGAGAAAGCGCGCGCGGTGTTCGACGCGATGGCGAAAGCCGGGCTCAAGCCGCGCCTGCTCGACATCGGCGGCGGCTTTCCCGTGCGCCATGTGAGGCCGATCCCGTCGATCGAAGTGATCGGCAACGTGGTGAACGAGGCGCTGAAGGCGTTCCCGGCCGAGGTGCAGGTGATCGCCGAGCCGGGACGCTACCTGGTCTCGGACGCCGGATATTTCGTCTGCCGCGTTCTGGGTACGGCGGTGCGCGCGAGCAAGCGCTGGCTGCACCTGGATGCGGGTCTGTTCGGCGGCATCATCGAGACCACCGAGGGCCTCAAGTATCGCATCCGCACCGATCGCTCAGGTCCCGACATCCCGTGGAACGTTGCCGGCCCGACCTGCGATTCGGTCGACGTGATCCTGCGTGACGAGCCGCTGCCGTCGGACCTGCAGGAGGGGGATTTCTTCTACCTGCGCAATGCCGGGGCGTACACGACCGCGTACGCGAGCGAGTTCAACGGCTTCCCTCTTCCCGCAGTGAGGGTATTCGAATCCGAGGACTGAGCAGGACGCCCCCGGGGCTTGGTCGAAGGCGGGCCTTGTGCCCGCCTTTTTTATTTAACGCCTTGATATTTTAGGTGTTTATTTAGGCCGGTTGCGCTCGTAGCGAACGAAGTCGTAGCGCATGCCGTCGGCCGTCGAGTGCGCGATCCGATCGCGTTCGCGCCAGGCGGCGCGGTCAAACTCGGGGAAACGGGCGTCACCCTCGTAGTCGCGCTGGATTTCGGTCAGCATCAGAACGTCCGCGCAAGCGAGCGCCGCGGCGTACAGTTCGCCGCCCCCGATCACGAACGCCACCGGCGAATCCGCGCACAGGGCGAGTGCCGCCTCGAGCGAGGCCGCGACACGCGCACCCGGCGCATCGAACGCAGGGCTGCGGGTAACCACGATGTTGTCGCGCCCCGGCAAGGGCTTGCCGAGGGAATCCCAGGTGCGGCGCCCCATGATGACAGGGCGGCCGTAGGTGAGGGCTTTGAAATGCTGCAGATCCTCCGGCAAATGCCATGGCAGCTTGCCCCAGGCGCCGATGACGCCGTTCGAGGCGACCGCAGCGACCAGGTGCACTCGAGCGCCGCGGTGTTCGTCTACCGGCGTTTGTGACATTCGTCCTGTTTGTGATGGAATTTTGCAATAATTATAGGCAGATGGGCGCCAATCCGTCCCCGGCGGCTACGGCGCTTCCGTATCCGCGCTCGTTCCTTGGGCTGCTGCTTGCCGGCTTTACGCTGGTTGTGCTGCCGCTCGCGGGGGCGCTCGCCTATTCGGCGTGGAACACGGAGCGCCTGGCGGAGCAAAGCCGCAACGCGGTCTTCAGCGCGGCGCAGGCGGCGCGCGCCAGCCGATCGCTCGTCAATCGCATCGGCTCGATCGAGCGCCTGGCGCAGCAAGTGACCTTGCTCGCCGACCCCGTGCTGATGGAGGACTATGCGCGCGTGCACCGCAGCTTCAAGCAGGTGTCGCGAGAGCTCTCGCAGTTGCCGCTCGACGGGCAGCAGCTGATCGCGCTGGAGCGGACCGTCAAGCAGGAGCAGAGCCTGTACGATCAGCTCACCGCGCAGCCGCGCGGACGTCTCGATCCGCGCGCGATCAACGCCGAAGCGGATCAGCTGGCGGACAACGCCTATGAAATGCTCGCCATCAGCTACCTGGTTGCCGACCGCGAGGTCGACCGCTTGCGCTCGAGCGCCGAGATCGTGCAGCAGCGCCTGATTTTGCTGGTCATCTTCAGCACTGCGATCGCACTCTCGATCGCGCTTGGGCTCACCCGCTTCATCGTGCGCCCGATCGCGGAGCTGGACGCTTCGATTAGGCAGCTCGGCAGTGCCGACTTCAGCCGGCCGATCAGAGTTCGCGGACCGGGGGATCTGCAATACCTGGGGCAGCGGCTGGACTGGCTGCGGCGCCGCCTCACCGAGCTCGAGGCGCAAAAGAACCGATTCCTGCGCAATGTGTCGCACGAGCTCAAGACGCCGCTTACCGCGTTGCGCGAAGGTGCGGAGCTGCTGAACGACCAGGTGGCGGGGCCGCTTGCGCCCCCGCAGCGGCAGGTCGTCGCGATCATGCGCGACAACAGTGTCAAGCTGCAGCGCCTGATCGAGGGGCTGCTCGACTACCAGCGCGCGCTGCACGCGGCGTCTTCGCTCGACCTGCAGCCGGTCGAGCTCGACCTGCTGGTGCGCGACGCCGCGCGCGCGCAGCAGCTCGCGGCGCGCGCCAAGCGACAGAGTATTGCGCTCGATCTGCGGCCGGTGGTGGTCCGGGCCGACCCCGAAAAGCTGCGCTCGATCGTGGACAACCTGCTCGGCAATGCGGTCAAGTTCACGCCGGAAGGCGGGAGCATTTCGGTGGTCGCGCGGGAGGACGCAGGCGCGGCGACGCTCGAAGTGATAGATTCCGGGCCAGGCGTCCCGGCCGAGGAGCGCGAGTCGGTATTCGACTCCTTCTTCCGCGGCCGAGCGAAGGCCAGCGGGCGTATCGAGGGCAGCGGCCTCGGGCTGGCAATCGTGCGCGAGTTCGTCGAAGCGCACGGTGGACGAATCGCGGTGGTCGAGGGCGGGGGCGGTGGCCACTTCAGGGTGACGTTGCCGCACGAGGCCGGGGCGGCGCTTTCGGCGGCGGCATGAGAGCACTCATCGCTGCGCTGGTCTTGCTGCTCGGCGGATGCGCGCAACTTGCGCCGGGAGCCGACGAAGCGGCAGGGGTGAACGAGATTGTTTCTCGCACGGTCGCTGCCGTGCGGGCGCCGGCGAGCGAGCAGCAGCGCGCTCTGCGCCTGGCGCAGGAGGCCTATCGGCGCGACCGGAGCATTGCCAACCGGCTGCGCTTGGCGACGCTGCTGGCGACGCTGCCGGCGCCGCTGCGGGATGACGCCGCCGCGTATTCGCTGCTCAAGCCGCTGGCCGCGGCGCGAGGCGATTCGCCGTACGCGAGCTTCGGTGCGCTGCTCGCCGGCCAGATTGTTGAGCGCCAGCGGCTCGCGCGCGAAAGCGAGCGTGCAGTGAAGGAAAGCGAGCGTGCGGCGAAGGAAAGCGAGCGTGCGGGGAAGGAATACGAACGCTCGGCGCAGGCTGCCGAAGAGCGCGCGCAAAGGTTGCTCGAGCAGCTCAATGCCTTGAAATCGATCGAGCGCGGAATTGTCGAGCGCGAAGAAAAACTGCGCAGGAACAGGAGATGAAATCATGAGCAAAGAAGCCCCCAAGATCCTGCTGGTCGACGACGACAAGGACCTGCTGCAGCTGATCGCAATGCGCCTTGCCGCGGCCGGGTACTCCGTTTCGACCGCCGACTCCGGCGAAAGCGCGCTGGCGAGCTTCAGCGTTTCGCGGCCGCAGCTCGTCATCACCGACCTGCGCATGCACGGCATGGACGGCATGGCCCTGTTCGATGCCATCCACCGCGATGCGCCGTCGCTACCGGTAGTTATTCTGACTGCGCACGGGACGATCCCCGAGGCGGTGGCCGCGACGCGCCGCGGCGTGTTCAGCTTCCTCACCAAGCCGTTCGACAGCAAGGTGCTGCTCGATACGGTGGCCGACGCACTGCGTCTGTCGAGCATCCCGGCGGGGGGCGGAGGAGAGGGCTGGCGCGTCGAGATCATCACACGCTCGCCCGCGATGGAGGACCTGCTGGCGCAGGCCAAGCGCGTCGCGGCCTCGGACGCCAGCGTATGCGTGTATGGGCCGAGCGGTACCGGCAAGGAGCTGCTTGCGCATGCGATTCACAATGCCAGCCGGCGTGCCGAGGGGCCTTTCGTGGCCGTGAACTGCAGCGCGATTCCGGAAGGGCTGATCGAATCGGAGCTGTTCGGGCATCGCAAGGGCTCCTTCACCGGCGCGACGCAGGATCGCAGGGGTCTGTTCCAGGCCGCCGAGGGCGGCACCCTGTTTCTCGATGAAATCGGCGATATGCCGATCGCGCCGCAGGTCAAATTGCTGCGCGCGCTGGAGGAGAGAGTGGTGCGGCCGGTGGGCTCGAACGAGGCGATCGCGGTCGACGTGCGCATCATTTCGGCCACCCATCGTCGGCTCGAGGAGCGCATCGCCGCCGGGGAATTCCGCGAAGACCTCTACTATCGCCTTAACGTGGTCAAGCTCACGCTTCCGGCACTGGTCGAGCGGCGCGAGGACATTCCGTTGCTCGCGAACCATTTCTTGGAGCGCCTGGTGGCGCGCTACGGCCGGCGGCGTCTGGCGTTCTCGCCCGAGGCGATGGAGCTGCTGGTATCGGCCTCGTGGCCCGGCAACGTGCGCCAGCTGCTGAACGTGGTGGAGCAGTCGGTGGCGCTGACCGCGACCGACGTCGTTCCGGCCTCTTTGGTGCGCCAGGCGATCGACTCGCGAGACTCCACCCTGACGCCGCTGGACGAAGCGCGACGGGCGTTCGAGCGCGACTACCTGGTCAGGATCCTGAAGATTACGGGGGGCAACGTTACCCAGGCGGCGCGCCTGGCTGGCCGCAACCGCACCGAGTTCTACCGCCTGCTCGAGCGCCACGCGCTCGAGCCCGCGATGTTCAAGAGCGCGGCGCAAATGCACTGAGCGTGGGGTCGCGGCCCGCATCCGTGGCCGGGGGGTGGACGTATGGTCCTGACGGGCCCCACTTTTCGCTTCCCAGCATGGAGATACATGGCCGATGACCACCCGCCTCCCGCTCCGACTTGTCGCCGCACTGGCCGCATTATCTGCGGCGCTTCCGGTTGCGGCCGCCCCCTGTATCGCTAGCTCGACGCCGCGCACCGCGGCATTGGTCGAGCTGTACACCTCCGAAGGCTGTAGCAGCTGTCCCCCCGCGGACCGCTGGCTGTCGTCACTCGATTCCGGGTCGAGGGCCGCGGGCGACGTGGTGCCGCTCGCCCTGCACGTCGACTACTGGGATTACATCGGCTGGAAGGACCCGTATGCCAAGCGGGTGTTCACGGCCCGGCAGAGACGGGTTGCGGCGCTGCAGCATGAGACCTTCGTCTACACCCCGCAGGTCCTGCTGCAAGGACGCGATTTCCGCGGCTGGGGCTCGGAGGCATTCGAGCGGGCAGTGGCAAAAATCAACGCGCAGCCGGCCAAGGCGGCGATAACGCTCTCGATCGAGCGGCTGGGCGACGGCGCGTTGCAGGTCGAGGCGGCGGCGCAGGTGTTCGATCCCGGGCGCCGTGGTGCGGCCGCCCTCTACCTCGCCGTCTACCAGAACCGGCTGGTCTCGCGGGTCGACGCGGGCGAGAACCAGGGGCGAACCCTGGCGCACGACTTCGTGGTCCGTGACTGGGTCGGGCCGATCGATTTCCCCTCTGACGGACGGCTGCAAGACAGGCGCCCCCTGTCCCTGCCACCCGGGGCGGTGGCTAAGAACCTGGGGGTTGCCGCCTTCGTGCAGGATGGTGCCACCGCGGAGGTCCTTCAGGCGCTATTGCTTCCCGCCTGCTCAGGCTAGCCCGACCCCCGCCCCCCCCGCTCTCGGGTATATTTCCCCCTAACGGAGCCTAAGCAGGGAAAAAACCAAGGGAGGAAAGGCCGTGCTCGCGACGCAAATCCGGCAAAAGGACGGGGTTTTCTACTTTGCCAGCTACAAGGCAAAGGACCTCCTCGCCAAGGTCCGCTTCATCAGCCGCTTCTACGGCGAAGGCGAGCAGATCGCGCCCAGTCATATTGCCCACGACGACGACATCGCCCAGTTCATCGCCAAGATCGAGCGCACGGACGAGGCCTTCCAGAGGACCCTGTCGCGCGCCAAGGTGCGGGCGCTGAAGAATTTCTACGAGACCGCGGTCACCCAACCGCCGATCCCGGGCACGGTGCTGCTGTTCACCTCCGAGCGGCTCGGATTTCGCGCCAGCGACGGCGCCGTTGGGCACCTGTCGGAGCCTTCGGCAAAGTACCTGATCATCGACGGCCAGCACCGTCTCGCCGCGCTCCAGTTCTACCTCCACGAGCGCCCGGACGACGCCGCGACGATCAGCGTTCCATGCATCATCTTCGACGGCCGCAGCGAGGACTTCGCGACCGAGATGTTCGTCATCATCAATTCGACCCCGACGCGCATCAACAAGAGCCACCTGGTCGACCTTTACGACCGGGTCTCGTTTGCCGCCCCCGACCGCAAGTTCGCCGCCCGACTGGTCGAGAAGCTCTACAGCGAGGGCGATAGCCCCCTGCGCTATCGCATCAACCGCCTGGGCGGGCGCAGCCAGCGCGACAAATGGGTGCTGCAGGCGGAGATCTTCAACGAGCTGCACCGCTGGGTGCGGGCCCGCTGGCGCAGCATCCAGGTCTCGGGCGGCAGCGCGCACGAGGTGCCGCGCTACTACGCCGTCCTGCGCGACTTCTTCAAGGCGGCCCGCTCGGCCTGGGGCGACGCCTGGGGCAAGGACAACTACATGGTTACCAAGCCGGTGACCATCAAGGCCATGGTGCGGGTGTGCGCCGACCTGGCGCGCGAGGACGCCGAACCCGAGGAGGGCCGCGTCGCGCGCTGGCAGGAGCGCCTGGCGCCGTGGGCCGAGCAGGTGCGCGAGTTCCGCGACGACGGCTTCTACGAGCGCTTTCCCGCCAAGGGCGAAATCGAGCGCGTGGCGCGAATCCATCGCGACCTGGCGCGCGTGGCGAAGATCGAGGTCGCGCGGGCCAAGCAGTGATGCCTCGACGCCAGCCGACGCGGGCGCGCTAGAACAGCCCGTCGCCGGCGAGGCGCTCGACCTCGGCCTCGGCGAATCCAAGCTCGGCCAGGATCGGCCGCGTGTGCTCCCCCAGCGCGGGCAGGGGCCCCATTTTGGCCTCGAATCCGGATATGTTGAACGGGGGCAGCAGCGCCTGCAGCGGTCCCTGCGGAGAGCCCACCTCGCGCCAGCGCCGGCGTGCCTCGAGCTGCGGATGCGACCAGAACTCCTCCATGGTGTTGAGGCGCGCGTTGGCGATGTCGGCAGCCTCGAGTTTCTCGATCACCTGCGCCGCCGTCAGGCGCGAGAACACGCGCTCGATCTCGGCGTGGGTCGCGTCGCGGTTGGCGTAGCGTGCGGGGCCGGTGGCGAAGCGCGGGTCGCGCGCCAGCGCGGGGTTGGCGAGCACCTTGTCGCAGAAGCGCGCGAATTCGCGGTCGTTCTGGATGCTGAGGAAGACGGTACCGCCGTCGCCGGCGTGGAACGGGCCGTAGGGCACGATGGTGGCGTGATAGGCGCCGCGGCGCGGCGGCGCGGCGCCGCCGTAATGCGTGAAGTAGGCCGGAAAGCCCATCCATTCGCCCAGCGCCTCGAACATCGTGATGTCCAGCGTCGCGCCCTCGCCGACGCGCTCGCGCCGCAGCAACGCCGCCAGGATCGACGAAAAGGCGTACATCCCGGCGGCAATGTCGGCGACCGGAATTCCCGCCTTGGCAGGCGCATCCTCGGTGCCGGTCACCGACAGCAGCCCGGCCTCGCACTGCACCAGCAGGTCGTAGGCCTTCTTGTGCGCATACGGACCTGCCGGGCCGTAGCCCGAGATCCCGCACCAGACCAGCCGCGGGTGTCTGGCGCGCAATTCCTCCGCCCCCAGGCCGAGGCGCTCCGCGGCGCCGGGGGCGAGGTTTTGCAGGAACACGTCGGCACGCGCGACCAGCCGGGCGAGGACCTCCTTCGCTTGCGGGTGCTTGAGGTCGAGCGCCAGGCTTTCCTTGGAACGGTTGACCCAGACAAAATGCGATGACAGTCCGTTCACGCTGCGATCGTAGCCTCGCGCCGCGTCGCCGACGCCTGGGCGCTCGACCTTGATCACGCGCGCGCCGAGCTCGGCCAGCTGGCGCGTGGTGAAAGGGCCGGCGATCACCTGCTCGAGCGCGACCACGGTGATGCCCTCGAGCGGACGTATCACTCGAAGCTCACTTCCAGGCCTTTGAGCGGCAGGCCCTCGAACGCAGTGCTCCAGGTCTCTCCCGGCGCGACCGGGTGCGCGTCGGTGAGCGTGCCGGTGCTGACGATCTCGCCTGCCGCAAGGGGTGGCGCGTCGGCTTGCTGTGACAGGATCTCCACCAGGAAGGCAAGCGCCTCGAGCGGGCTGCCAAGCACGTTGGCACCCACGCCGCGGTCCACCACCGCTTCGCCTTTGCGCAATTCAACTCTCAGCGCGGGCAGCTTTGCGCCGAGCCCGGCCAGGTCGCGAACCGCGATCGGCGTGCCCACCACCAGCCGCCCGTGCAGCCCGTTGTCCGCGGTGCAATCCGCGATCTTCAGCTTCCAGTCGGGATGGTGGCACTGCACGATCTCGACCGAGTGCGCCACCCACTCGATCGCGCCGAGCAGCGCGTCGGCATCGTGCGTGACCGGCGGCGCGGCCTTCAAGCCGAAGCAGATCTCGGGTTCGATACGCGGCTGCGCCAGCCCGGCGAGGGACACCGTGGCGCGATCGGCCTGGGCGAAGATCACGGTCCTGTCGTAGACCGTGCCCCACATCGGCTGGTACACGCCGTAGCGCGGCCAGATGGTCCGGTTGGTGAATCCGATCTTGCGCCCGAGCGGCTTCCAGCCGAGCGCCAGGCGCAGCGCGTGCAGCCGCGCCGCGGCGCGATAGCCAGCGGGCGCGCTAAGCCAGGAATAGCGCTCGCTGAAGGGGGCGACAATGGCGCCGGCTTGGTGCAGCACCATGATCTCGTCGGCGAGGGAATCGATATCGGAGGCCGCGGCCATGCTTGTTGTCTCTTGGCGACCGCTGATTGTACAGGGCGCCACGCAGCGGTTGCGGAGAGCAGCCATGCGTGCGAAATTAGGCCGGCTGAGGAGATCATCATGACCGTATCGGCAATGAACCATTTCACCATCCTCACCGCCGACGTGGACGCGACGCTCGCGTTCTACGGCGAGTTCCTTGGGCTGCGCGCGGGGCCGCGTCCGCCATTCGCTTTTCCCGGGGCATGGCTGTACGCAGAGGGCGGCAACGATCCGATCCTGCACGTGATCGGCGGGCGCCGCAGCGAAGAGCTGGTCAAGGGGGTGATCGACCATATGGCGTTCACGGGTCGCGGGCTCGGGAGCACCGTAGCGAAGCTGAATGCGAAGGGTGTGCGGCACGAGCTGAGGAAGCTGCCGGATTACGGCACTTGGCAGCTTTTCTTCCACGATCCGAACGGCGCCAAGGTCGAGATCGACTTCGACGCCGCGGAACCGGGCCCCGCGTGAAACCGCCGAACCTGCTGCAGCGCATCCTCGGCGTGATGCTCGGCATCGCGCTGTTCGTCCTGGCGTTCGTCTTCGCCTCCGTGATCCTCGCCATCGTCGCCGCGGCGGCGCTCGTGATCTGGGGCTGGCTGATGTGGCGCACGCGCGAAATCCGTCGTGCCGCGCGAGAAGGCGAAAATGTGATTATCGAGGGGGAGTACCGCGTGGAGCGCGACATGGGCCGCCTCGACGACGATGGGCGGGCGCCGCCCCCTTGACCGAGCGCCGGCCGGTCCGCCGAATCCTGACGTGTTCTTTGCGTTCGCGGGAAATCGGGCTAGACTCGACCCGCTAGTCCGAGCGACCGGGGTCGTTTGCCCCGCAGAAGGATTTCACAGTGGACAATTGGAGGAGGTTTGCATGAAACGAACCATCAAGATCCTTTCTATCGCCAGCGGCCTGCTGCTCACGGCCCCGTTGGCGAATGCGCAGACGTTCGTGCGCATGGTATCCGGCCCGGCCGGCGGCAGCTGGTACCCGCTGGGGGCGAAGATCATGCAGGTCATGCAAAAGGAAGTCGGCGGCATCGCCACCTCGAACGGCCCGGGCGGTGGTGTGGGCAACATCAAGGACGTCAGCGAGGGTAACGCCGAGATCGGCTGGAGCTACGGCCATACGGCCTACAACGGCTATGTCGGGCGCGGCAAGTTCGACCGCCCCTACAAGAACGTCGCCTTCTTCGCCACCCTGTATCCCGGCATCGTGCAGATCGCCGTACCGAAAAACTCGAGCATACGGTCGATCAGCGACTTCAAGGGCAAGAACATCAGCCCCGGAAAGTCGGGCTGGACCGGAACCGCGTTCGCGGAGACGGTGCTCAATGCCTATGGCCTTGACTTCAACAAGATCCGGCAGGCGGGCGGTACGGTGCACCACGTCGACTACAACGATTCCGTGGCGCTGATGAAGGACGGTCATATCGACGTTTTCGTCGCGGTCACCTCGATGCCGCAGGCGTCGTTCATCGACCTGAACTTCAAGCCCGGAATCCGCTTCATCGGTATCGCCCCCGACAAGATGAAGGGCATCATCGCCAACAACCCGGGGGTGATCGCGACCAAGATCCCGAAGGGGACCTACGAAGGCATGGACGCCGACGTTCCGACCCTTGCCACGGCGACGGTGATGGTCGTGCGCGCCGATCTGCCCGAGGACCTGGTCTACAACATGTGCAAGGTGTTCTGGAAGGAGCATGACACCTTCACCGCGGTCAAGAAGACCTGGAACGACGTGAAACTGGCGGATGCATTGTCGGCGGCAGCCATCCCGGTGCACCCGGGTGCCGCGCGCTGCTACAAGGAGCTCGGCGTCAAGAAGATGTAACGCGCCGCCCGGCGTGCATTTCCGTGGCAAATGAGCGCGCTCATGGCTGAGCCCGCGCAGGCGCAAGGCCGTCTCGAGTACCACGAGATCAAGGAGATCTCGCTGCTCGAGACGGTGCTGCGCGACCGCCAATTCCGCCTGCCGGTCGTAGTCGCCGCCGTAGCGGCCGTACTGGCGATCGCGCTGGCGCTATTCCACCTGTATGCGGCCGTCTTCGGCACGCCGGAAACGCGCTCGTTCCGCGGCACGCACCTCACCGTGATGCTGGTGCTGACGCTGCTGCTCAATCCCCTGTTGCGGAAGTCGCACCGCGATCCCCTGCTCGTGGCGGGGGATGCGCGCAACGCGTGGCGGCTGGCTGGCTTCGTGGCCGACCTGCTGCTGATCGGTTTCGGCCTGTTCGTGCAGGTTTACACGCTTTGGGACGTCGACGCCTTCAATATGCGCGGCGGCGACATCACGCAGCTCGACCTGTGGGTCGGCATGGGATACATCCTGCTTGTCATGGAGGCGACGCGCCGCGCGGTCGGGTGGGCGATGGTGGCCGTGACGTCGTTCTTCGTGCTGCACAGCCTGTTCTCGAACCACTTCTTCGGTTTCCTTTTCGGACCGCCGACCTCGCTGCGCAAGTACGTGGATGTCATCTTCATGCGCGCCGACGGCATCTTCGGCATCCCGCTGATGGTGGTGGCCACTTACATTCTGCTGTTCATCATTTTGGGAGCCCTGCTGATCCGGTCTGCCGCAGGGCGCTTCTTCATCGATCTGGCGATCTCGCTTACCGGCCACCGAACGGGAGGGCCCGCCAAGGCCGCGGTGGTGGCGAGCGCGATGATGGGCACGGTCTCGGGCTCGGCGGTGGCCAACGTAGTCACCACGGGCTCGTTCACCATTCCGCTGATGAAGCAGCTCGGTTACCGGGCGCGGTTTGCGGCCGCAGTAGAGGCCTGCGCGTCCTCGGGGGGGCAGATCACGCCGCCGATCATGGGCGCCGCGGCATTCATCATCGCCGAGTTCCTTCGCGTGAACCTGCTCACCGTCATCATCGCGGCGACCATTCCAGCGTTCCTGTACTACGCCACCATTTATTTCATGGTTCACCTGGAGGCGGAGAAGCACGGCTTGCACAAGATTCCGCGCGCCCAGCTGCCGAGCTTCCGCGAGGTCCTCAAACGCGGCTGGCATCTCATGCTGCCGCTCGTGGTTCTGATCGGCCTGCTTTCGTACGGCTTCAGCGCAATGCTGGCGGGGTTCTGGGCGATCGTTAGCGTGGTCGGACTGAGCTTTGTCAACAAGAGCACGCGCATTAGCTCGGTGGATCTGTTTTCCGCGCTGGAAGAAGGCGTGCGCAGCACGGTGCCGGTGACCATCGCTTGCGCCTGCGCCGGCATCATTATCGGCTCGGTGTTCGTCTCCGGCCTCGGGCTGAAATTCACCCAGTCGGTGATCGACCTTTCCGGCGGCAGCCTGCTTGCCCTGCTGTTTCTCACCGCCGCGGCCTCGATCGTGCTGGGAATGGGCCTTACGACGACGGCCGTCTATATCACCCTGGCCGCCCTCATCATCCCGGCGCTCGAGCGCATGGACGTGGTGCCGATGGCGGCGCACCTGTTCGCGTTTTATTTCGGCGTGGTGTCTTCCATTACGCCGCCGGTGGCGCTCGCGGCCTTCGCCGCCGCGGCGATCGCGGGCAGTCCGCCCATGGCCACGGCATTCGAGGCGTCCAAGGTCGGCATTGCAAAATACCTGGTGCCGTTCATTTTCATCTACAACCCGTCGCTCCTGTTCGTGGGCCCTCTCTGGTTGACCGCTTTTTCGACGGTCACCGCCCTGGCGGGTGTCTGGGCACTGTCCGCGGCCATTGAGGGATGGCTGCACGGACGGCTCGGGTTGGCGACGCGAGTAGCGATGCTCGGTTCCGCGGTCGTGCTGCTCTACCCGCCGCAGCTCAGCTTCATGGGGCTTTCCGGCTACGCCGCGACGATCGTGGGAGCCACCTGCGTGGGCGGCATCTACCTGATGCGCATCCGCTCGCGCGAGGCTCTTGCCGCGGTAGGGGGCCAGCAATGAAGCTCAGGGAGATTTTTCTCGGCAAGCCGATTCATTGGCTGCCCTGGCCGATCATCGCCGCGCTGATGGTGTGGATGAATTCGGTGCATTTTCACATTCTCCGATTCAACATGTACGCACTGTCGCTGCTCGCCATATCCGCCGCAGTGGTGGCGTTTGTTCTCCTGACCTCGAAACGCGACGAGCAGGTCACGCGCGAGCCCTTCGCGGAGCACCGCGAGGGAGCGGGCGCCGGCACGGAGGATTAGCCGTTACGCTGCAACGTGCGGGTCGTGCCAGCCGGCGGCCGAGCCGACGATGGATGCCGCCTCGGCGGGTCCCCAGGAACCCGGCTGGTACGCGTGCAGGGGCGACGCCTGGGCAATGATCGGGTCGACGATGCGCCAGGCCGCTTCCACCTCGTCCTGGCGCGCGAACAGCAGCTGGTCCCCGTTCATCGCCGCGCTCAGCAGAAGGTCATAGGGCTCGCTCTGCAGCTTCGGGTCGCGGCGCGCATAGAGCTCGACGTTCGCCGTGGCGCCGCGTCCGCCCGAGGCGAGCACCGTCGCGCCAAGCGCGATCTCGACATTGGGCCCCATGCGGAAGCGGAAGTGGTTCGGTGCGCCGGTGTCGAACGCGCGCCCCGAGAAGGTGCGCTGCGGCGGAGGCTTGAGCGTGACCAGGACCTCGGTCGCGGTCACCGGCAAGCACTTGCCGGCGCGGACGTAGAACGGCACGTCCTGCCAGCGCCACGAATCCAGCTCCAGGCGCAGCGCGGCGAAGGTCTCGACCTGCGAATCCGGCGCAACGCCGCCCTCATCGCGGTAGCCGCGGTACTGTCCGCGTACTACACGGTCGGCCGCGGGCGGACGGATTGATTTCAGCACGCGTGCCTTTTCGTCGCGGAAGGCCTCCATGTCCGGGCCGACCGGCGGTTCCATGGCCAGCAGCGCAACGATCTGCAGCAGATGGTTCTGCACCACGTCGCGAATCGCTCCGGCTTCTTCGTAGAACTTGCCGCGGCCGGCGACGCCGAATTCCTCGGCCATCGTCACCTCGACGCGCTCGATGTAGTTTCGGTTCCAGATCGGTTCCAGGAACGAATTGCCGAAGCGGAAGTAGAGGATGTTCTGCACCGTCTCCTTGCCGAGGAAGTGGTCGATGCGGAAGATCGACTCTTCGCCGAACGCCGCATGCAGCGTCCCGCTGAGGGCCTGCGCGGACGCGAGGCTGCGGCCGAAGGGTTTCTCCAGCACGACGCGCGCGCCGCTCGCGCAGCCGGAAGCAGCGAGCCCCTCCACCACCGCGGGAAACAGGCTCGGCGCGATGGCGAGGTAATGTACGGGGGACCGCGCGGCCCCGAGCGCCTGGCGCAGGCGCTTGAAGGTGTCGGCTTCGACGTAGTTTCCGGGGACGTAACGGATCAGCTCGGCAAGCTTGCCGAACGCCGCGGGATCGAGCGCGCCGTCCTGCGTTGTGATGCTCTCCCGCGCGCGCGCGATCAGCCGTTCCCTGCTCCAACCCTCGCGCGCGACGCCGACCACCGGCACGTTGAGGCGCTCCGCCTTCGCCATGGCGTGCAGGGCGGGGAATATCTTCTTGAACGCGAGATCGCCGGTGATGCCGAACAGCACCAGCGCATCGGCCTGTTGCATGCCCCTCCTTCAGGCGGGCGTTCAGACCACCCGGGTCAGCACCGGCTTGCCTGCAAAATGCCGGCGCAGGTTCTCGACCTGCAGATCGCCCATCGCGCCGCGCGTCTCGTTGGTGGCGCTGCCGACGTGGGGAAGGATCACCGCGTTGTCGAGCGCGAAGAACGCGGGCGAGATGTTGGGCTCGTTGGCGAAGACGTCCAGCCCCGCGCCGGCGATGCGCTCGCGCTGCAGGTAATCGAGCAGCACCGGCTCGTCGACCACTGAGCCGCGCGCGATGTTGACCACGTAGCCCTTCGGCCCGAGCGCGTCGAGCACCTTGGCGCCGACCAGTGCCTTGGTTTCGCTACCGCCTGGGGTGGCGACCATCAGCACATCGGAGTTCCTCGCCAGCGCCACCGCATCGCCATCGTAGGCATAGGCAACGTCCTTCTCGTTGCGGTTGTGGTACCGGATCTTCATGCCGAAGGCGAGCGCTCGACCTGCGATCGCCTCGCCGATGCGACCCAGACCGAGCACGCCCATGGTCTTGCCGCCGAGCGAGGTCGTCTTTTCGTAATCGCCGCGCGTCGCCCAGTAGCCGGCGCGCAGATACGCTTCCGACTGCGGGAACTTGCGCATGACGTTGAGCGTCAAGGCCATCGCCGTGTCGGCCACGCAGTCGTTCAGCACGTCGGGCGTATTGGTGACGATGACACCGCGCTTCTTCGCCGCCGCGAGGTCGATTGCGTCGACGCCGACGCCGAAGTTGGAGATCAGCTCGAGCTTCGGCAGCGCGTCCATCAGCTTGGCGTCGGCGCCCGCGGCACCGAAAGTCGCGAGCGCGCGCACACTCGGCGCGAGTTGCTTGAGGAATGCATCGCGGTCGGTGGCCTCGTACAACTTGTGGCAGACGAACTCCTTCTCGAGGATCGCCTGCGTCGGCGGGAAGATGCGGGTGGTAAGGACGATTTCGGGTTTCATGTCTGTCTTTTTCAGTGCTTGAATTTCTCGGCCAGCGCCTCGGCGCCGCGCGCCAGGATGCCGACGTCGGCGCCCACCGCGCAGAACTGGCACCCGGCGCCGATCATGCGCCTGGCGTCGGCCTCGACCGGCGACAGGTAGCCCGGCGCCTTGCCCGCCTTGCGGATGCGGCGCATCGCCTCCTCGATGAGCGGCATGACCGCCGGGTTGGCGGTCTCGCCCGGGTGGCCCATCGAAGCGTGCAGGTCGGCAGGCCCGATGAAAACGCCGTCGACGCCGTCGACCGCGCAGATCGCCTCGAGCTGATCGAGCGCGGGTTTGGTCTCGACCTGCACCAACAGGCAAAGTTCCTCCTGTGCGCGCTTGGCATAGTCCTTGACCCGCCCGAAGCGCGAGGCGCGCGTGGTGCCGGCCACGCCGCGCACCCCCGCCGGCGGGTAGCGCGTCGCCGCGACCGCGGCCTTCGCCTCTTCCGCGTTGCAGACGTAGGGCACGAGCAGCGACTGGGCGCCGATGTCGAGCACGCGCTTGATCGTCACCATGTCGTTCCATGGCACGCGCACGATTGGCGTGGTCGGGTAGGGCGCGGCCGCCTGCAGCTGCGTCAGCAGGCTCTCGAGGTCGTTGGGCGAGTGCTCGCTGTCGAGCAGGATCCAGTCGAAGCCGGCGCCGGCGATCACTTCGACGCTGTAGCTCGAGGACAGGCTCGACCAGAGGCCGATCTGCGTCCCACCGGCCTTGAGCGCACGCTTGAACTCGTTTCTTAGCAGATCCATGCTCATCCCCGGGACAAAGAGCCCGATTATCCGGCAACCGCGGCGCCCGGTGCGTCCTGTTTCGGTATGCGCCGGTTCATGATCGCGAACCAAAGCGGCGGTACCAGCGCGAGCGGGACCATGGCAGCGTAGCCGGCCGGCAGCTTGGGCGTGCGTGGCCGGTGCTGCAGGTCCTGGTAGGGCCGCGCCGGATTGAGATGGTGGTCCGCGTGGCGCTGCAGATGGATGAGGAAGATGTTGGTCAACGCCTGGTCGGCGTCCCAGGCATGGCGCTCGGTGACGCGCTCGTAGCGCCCATCGGCCAGCCGCGCGCGGCGAAGGCCGTAGTGCTCGACGTAGTTCACCGCTTCCAGCAGCAGCACCGCCATCGCGCTCTGGACGAAGAAGAAAAGCACCGCGAGCGGCCCGAAGGCTGCGCCGAGCGCTCCCGCGGACGCGAGCGACAGCAGCGCGTATACGAGCATCCGCCCGCGTGTGCGCTCGATCGACCATGCGTGCAGGTAGCTGCCCGCCAGGGTGCGCGGCAGGAAGGCCCAGAAGCTCTCGCCCAAGCGCGCGCTGGCCGGGTCCTCGGGGGTGGCGACGCGCACATGGTGGCCGCGGTTGTGCTCGAGGTAGAAGTGGCCGTAGCAGACGGTCACCAGCAGCAGCTGCGCGAGCAGGCGATCGAACAGGGAGCGGCCGTGGCCGAGCTCGTGCGCGATGGTGATTCCCTGCGCGCCCGTGACCACCCCGACCGAGAGCGCGAGCCCGAGCGCCTGAGCGGGCGACAGCTCACCGCGCGCAAAGACTGCCGCGCCCCAGACGATCAGCGCGAGCTGGATCGGAACGTAGGCATACAGAATTGCACGGTAGTAGCCGTTGCGCAGGCGCTGCCTGGAATCGTGCAGCGGCTCGTTAGTGAGGTCCTTGCCGACCAGCCAGTCGAGCAGAGGAATCACCATGAACGAAACGACGAAGGTGTAGTAGTTCGCCTGCTGCAGGTAGCCCACCAGCGGCATGCTCGACAGCAGCAGCGCCAGCAAAAAGCGCGCGGGTCTGAGGTCGCGCAGCATACGCCCTTCAGTGGATCTCGGGCTCGGGGGTGGGCGCGGCGCCTTCGAGGAAGTCGAAGTCGCAGCCCTGGTCGGCCTGGCCGATGTGTTGCGAAAACACGGCACCGTAGCCGCGCTCGAACTTGTGCGGCGGCCGTTTCCACGCCGCCCGGCGTTGCTGCAGCTCGGCTGCGGGGATCTTGAGCTCGAGCGTGCGGCGCTCGACGTCGAGCTCGATCGGGTCGCCGTTCTCGACCAGCGCCAGCGGCCCGCCGACGAAGGATTCGGGCGCCACGTGCAGCACGCAGGTGCCGTAGCTGGTGCCACTCATACGCGCGTCCGAGACCCGCACCATGTCCTTCACGCCCTGTTTGAGCAGCTTCTTCGGTACCGGCAGCATGCCCCATTCCGGCATCCCCGGGCCGCCGAGCGGACCGCCGTTCTTAAGCACCAGCACCGAATCTGCGTCGACCTCGAGGTCGTCGCGGTCGATGCGCGCGGCCATGTCGTTGTAGTCCTCGAATACCACCGCGCGCCCGCTATGCCTGAGAAGATGCGGGCTCGCCGCGCTCGCCTTGATCACCGCACCGTCGGGCGCCAGGTTGCCGCGCAGCACGACGATGCCGCCGGCGGCCTTGAGGGGATTGGCGCGCGGGCGGATGACCTCGGGGTTCTGGATCGCGCCACCGGCGAGGTTCTCGCCCAGGGTGGCGCCGTTCACGGTCCGCGCGTCCAGCCTCAGCAGGTCCTTCATCTCGGCGAGCATCGCGCGCAGCCCGCCGGCGTAATAGAAGTCCTCCATCAGGTACTCGGCGCCCGAGGGCCGGATGTTGGCGAGCACGGGGGTCCGCGCCGAAATCTCGTTGAAGCGCTCGAGCGGCAGCTTGAGGCCCGCGCGC
>Ga0315556_1000030_pt1 | contig 62114 bp, 60 predicted proteins | sample SalMarSW160310MG_FD_202112 | JGI IMG/M metagenome (GOLD analysis project Ga0315556, IMG submission 202112) | Salt marsh sediment microbial communities from the Plum Island Ecosystem LTER, Massachusetts, United States - Salt Marsh Sediment SW1603-10 ...
GCCATTTCGATGACCACCGGCGGCGGCGCCTGGGACAACGCCAAGAAGTACATCGAGGACGGCAACTTCGGCGGCAAGGGCTCCGACGCGCACAAGGCGGCGGTGACCGGCGACACGGTAGGCGACCCGTACAAGGACACCGCGGGTCCGGCCGTCAACCCGCTGATCAAGATCATCAACATCGTCGCGCTGCTGATCGTGCCGTTGATGGTCTGAGGGACAGCTCGATGGTCAGTCACGAAAGGGCAGCCGCGGCTGCCCTTTTGTCTTTCAGTGCATGAAAAACATCCTGTTCCTGTATTCCACGGTCGACGGCCACACCCTGAAGATCTGCCGGCGGCTGCAGCACGTGGTCGAGCAGGCGGGGCTTCAGGTGACTGTGGCGGCCTTGCGGCCCGATTTCGAACTTGAAGCTTTCGACACGATCGTCATCGGGGCCAGCATTCGCTACGGCAAGCACCGCCCGGAGGTCGCGCGCTTCATGCGCGCCAAGCGCGCGATCCTCGAGCGCAAGCCGAGCGCGTTCTTCTCGGTCAACATCGTGGCGCGCAAGCCCAACAAGAACACGCCGGAGACGAACCCCTACGTCGGGAAATTCCTACACCAGATCGGCTGGCGTCCGCGGCACGTGGCGGTGTTCGCCGGCATGCTGGACTATCCGCGCTACGGCTTCTGGGACCGCCAGGTCATTCGCTTCATCATGTTGCTCACCAAGGGGCCGACCGACCCGGAGAGCGTGGTCGAGTTCACCGACTGGGAGCAGGTCGAGGCCTTCGGGCGCCGGATCAGTGCGCTGTAGCGCAGCGCCCGCATCATAGTGCGAAGCGCGGCACGAAACCGTCGCCCTGGCCTTCGATGCGGCAGACAAACGGCGCACCGAAGTGCGCCGGCATCAGTAGTGCGCCGCCAGCGCAGTGCTCGAGGACCTTGCGGCGGCTGGCGCGGGCCTTGAGCGCGTCGGCGCAGGCGAAACTATTCCATTCGGGGCGGTAGACCTGCAGGGCGTGGTGCAGGATATCGCCGCAGAAGATCGCCTTCGCGCCGCGCGCGGTTTGTGGTTGCCGACGCAGGCATCGATCAGTATGCGCTTGCCGCCCGCGGTCAGCAGCCAGCTGTGGACGCTGAGCTTGAGGCAGCCGGAGGCGGGATCGTAGTGATCGGGCGAGAGCCAGGCGCCATGCTCCTGCATCACCGCGGGGTCCCAGTCGGGAAAGAATTTGACGGCGCTGAAATTTGGTTCGTAGGTTTCCTCGACGCGCGCCGCGATGGCGGCGCCGATGCTCAGTTGCGTCATGGCCGTCTCCTTCTTCCGTGCCAAAGTTTAGCGCAGGATAAGTTCCGTCCCGATCCAACGCGCGTTTCCTGTTGCAGCGAAACATCCCTCCGCGCTTGGCCCGCGGGCTGATAAAGTTCACGGCATCATGGCGGCGGGAACCGGCATTCGCGAGACGGTCTTCGGCGCGCTGCAGCGGCGCGCCTTCTACGGCTGGACCATCCTCGCGGTCGCGGGGCTGGGGATCTTCGCCAGCGGTCCCGGCCAGTCGCACACCTTCAGCGTTTTCGTGGGCCCGATCGGCAGGGACCTTGGCCTGTCGAAAACGGAGATCGCTTCCGCCTACGGCCTCGCGACGCTCGCCGCGGCCTTCCTGCTGCCGAAGATGGGCCGGCTCGTCGATCGCTACGGCTCGCGTCGCATGACGCTCGTGGTCGCCCTGCTGCTCGGCGTGGCGTGCGCGTTCTTCGGCGCGGCTTCCGGATTGATCACGCTCGCGGTCGGTTTCGCGCTGTTGCGCTTCCTCGGCCAGGGTTCGCTCATGATGAATTGCGCCACTCTGGTGGCACAGTGGTTCAGCCGCCGACGCGGTTTCGCCATGGGGTTGATGGCGCTCGGATTCGCCACTTCGATGGCGGTGCATCCTCCGCTCGGCCAGTATCTGATCAATCAGCTCGGCTGGCGCTGGGCTTGGGTCGTGCTCGGCCTGATGACCTGGGTGATCCTGTTGCCGCCGGTGCTGCTGCTGGTCTACGACAAGCCCGAAGACAAGGGCCTCGCTCCGGACGGCGAGTCCGCGCCCGCCGGCGGCGCGCCGGCCGCCGCGATCGACGGGTTGACGCTGCGCGAGGCGCTTGCGACGCCAACCTTCTACCTGGTCGCGGCGGGCTGGTTCGGAATGGCGATGCTGGTGACGACGCTGCACTTCTATCAGGTATCGATCCTCACCGCGGAGGGACTGGCGGCAGCTACCGCGGCTCGCGTGTTCCCTGTTTCGGCGCTCGTCATGGTGCTCGCGATGCCGATGGTCGGGCGCATGTTCGATCGCGTGCGCACGCGCTACGTCTTCGCCGCCGGGCTGCTGGTGCAGGCGGGTGCGCTGGTCGGCGTGACGCTGGTCGCGAACACCGCCTCGGCGATCGCGTACGCGGCCTGGTTCGGGCTCAACAACGCCTTCAGCATGACGATGTTCGGCTATCTGATGCCGCGCTTCTTCGGCCGCAAGCACCTCGGTAGCCTGCAGGGCACGGGACAGATGATCGCCGTGGTCGGCGCCTCGCTTGGCCCGCTTCCGGTCGGCCTCGCGTTCGACCTGCTCGGCAGCCCGACGCTCACCCTGCGCCTGCTCGCCCTCTATCCCCTGGTTTGCGCGGTGGCAGCGGCGCTCTGGCTGCGCACGCCCGCCGGCGTGACCCACCCCAGCCATCTGGAGTAGCCATGTCCACGCTCGAAATCGCTCCCGGCGAAAGCCTGCACTACGAGTACGATCCGCCCGCTGCCGCCGGGCGCACTTTCGTGTTCGTCAACGCGCTGACTGGCAGCACCGCGGCTTGGCAGCACCCCGAGCTCGGCCCGCGGCTGCGCGCCGCGGGCTACGGCACGCTGGCGTGGAACTTCCGCGGCCAGGCCGATACGCGCTTCGGCGAGCGCACCGCGCTCACGCCGCAACGGGTGGTCGATGACCTGCTGCGGCTGCTCGAGGCGGTGGCGCCGCCGCGGCCGATTCTGGTCGGACTTTCGATCGGCGGGCTGTATGCGGCGCAGGCGCAGCTCGCCGGCGCGCGGGCCGAGGCGCTGGTGCTGATCAACACGCTCAGGAAGTCCGGCACGCGCCTGGAATGGATCAACCGCGCGGTCCTGACGCTGGCGCGGCTGGGTGGCTCGCGGCTCGTGATGGAGGCGAACCTGCCGATGCTGGCGAACCCCGACATGCTCGAGGCGACGCGCCCGAACGCGTTCGGCCCCGAGCCCTACACGGCGGCGGATCCCGCGGATGGGCTGTTCCGGCTGCTCGAAGGGTCGCTTGCCGCAGACTGGGACCTGGCCTACGAGCAGCTGCGCGTGCCCGTTCTGCTGATGACCGGGCGTCACGACCGCGTGTTCTACGTCGCCGAGGACTTCACTGCGCTCGCCGCACGCATTCCGCAGCACAGCTCGGTGGTGTTCGACGATGCCGGACATCTGATCCCGATCGAGCGCCCCGCGGCGTTCGCCGCGGCGCTGCTCGAATTCGCGCACACCCTGTAGTGCGGCTGAACTCCGAAATGCCTCGTGCCCGGTGGGCGGCGGCGGGCGCCTGCCTCTTGTTCTGCGCTCTTGCCTTCGCGCAGCCCGCGCCCGAGGCCGCAAGCGGCTGGAGCGCGAAACGGGCGGTCAGCGCCAGGCACGAGATGGTCGCGGCGGCGAATCCGCTCGCGGCGCAAGCCGGGCTGGAGATGCTGCATGCGGGCGGCAGTGCGCTGGATGCCGCGATCGCGGCACAGATGGTCCTCGGCCTGGTCGAGCCGCAGTCGTCGGGGCTCGGCGGCGGCGCGTTCCTGCTGTACTGGTCGGGCGCCGAACAGCGTCTGCGAAGCTACGACGGCAGGGAGACAGCGCCGCAGGCGGCGCGGCCGGATCGTTTCCTTGACGCGAACGGCCAGCCGCTGCAGTTCTACGACGCGGTGACCAGCGGCAAGTCGGTTGGCGTGCCGGGTGTTCTGCGCATGCTCGAGCTCGCGCGCCGGCGCCACGGACAGCTGCCCTGGGCACGCCTGTTCGCCCCCGCGATTCGGCTGGCCGAAACCGGATTCGTGGTTTCGCCGCGGTTGCACCTGCTGCTCGAGCGCGACCGGTTCCTGCGCGCGGACCCGAACGCGCGCGCCCTGTACTACGACGCGGACGGCCACGCGCTGGGAGCGGGTACCGTGCTCGTCAACCGGGCCTACGCCGCGACCTTGCGCAGCATCGCCGCGCACGGGGCGGATGCGCTCTATGCGGGACCGATCGCCGAGGACATCGTGCGTGCCGTGCGTGCCCGCGGCGGCGACCTGGCGCCGGCCGACCTGGAGCGCTACGCGGCACGCGAGCGTGATCCAGTGTGCGGCCCCTACCGCCGCGTGCGCATCTGCGGCATGGGGCCACCGAGCGCGGGCGCGGTCACTCTGCTCGAGCTGCTCGGCGTGCTCGAGCGTACCGTGTTCGACCGCGCGCCGCCGCTGTCGGCGCCGGCGGTGCACTATTTCAGCGAGGCTTCGCGCCTGGCCTATGCCGACCGCGCGCGCTACATCGCCGATCCCGCCTTCGTGCGCGTGCCGGTAAAAGGGTTGCTCGAGCCCGACTACCTCGCGCAGCGCGCGCGCCTGATCGGCGCGCGCTCGATGGGCGCGGCGCAGCCCGGGCGGCCGGCGCTCGCTCCGCTCGCCGCTGACGTGCCGGACACCGAGCACCACGGGACCAGCCACCTCTCGATCGTCGACCGCGAAGGCGATGCTGTGGCCATGACCACGACGATCGAAAACGCATTCGGCAGCCGCATCATGGTGCGCGGCTTCCTCCTCAACAACGAGCTAACTGACTTTTCCTTCCAGCCGCAGGCGCGCGGGCTGCCCGCGGCCAACCGGGTCGAGGCGGGCAAGCGGCCGCGCAGCACCATGGCGCCGACGATGGTGTTCGATCGCGACGGCAGGCTTCGCATGCTGCTCGGCTCGCCGGGCGGGCCCGCGATCGTGGATTTCGTAGCCAAGACGCTGGTCGCGGCGCTCGACTGGGGCTTCGACATCCAGGCCGCGATCGCGGCGCCCAATTTCGGCAGCTTGAACGGCCCGACCCTGCTCGAGCGCGATACCCCCGTGCAGGACCTCGACCAGAAGCTCGCCGAGCGCGGTCACGTCCTCAATTTTGCGCGGCTGACCAGCGGCGTGCAGGGTATCGAGCGCGTGCCGGGAGGCTGGCGCGGCGGCGCCGATCCGCGGCGTGAAGGCGTCGCGCTCGGCGACTAGGGCGCAGGCGGAGTTGCGAGGGGAAGGCGCACCGCGACCTTGAGGCCGCCTGCGCCGCCCGCGTCCTCGAGCGCGATCGTTCCGCCGTGGTGCTCTACGATCTGCTTGACGATCGCCAGCCCGAGCCCGCTGCCGTCGCTGATTTCGCCGGCGCGGCGGTAGAAGCGGTCGAACACCCGCGTTCGCTCCTCGGGCGGAATCCCCGGCCCGCTGTCGCTCACCTCGAGCGCGGCTTGCGCGCCGTCGCGGAACACGGCGATGTCCACGCGCCCCGGCGCCGGCGTGTAGCGCACCGCATTGTCGGCCAGATTGGAGAGCAGGGTCCTCAACCCCGCGGCGGCGCCCGCTACGGTCACCGCCTCGATCCGCGCCAGCCCGAGGTCGACGCCGCGCGTCTGCGCCAGCGGCGTGTATTCGGCTGCCACGTCGCGCGCGAGCTCGTCCAGGCGCACTGCGGCCGGCGCGATCTTCGTGGGCATGTCCTCCTCGCGCGCGAGGGTCAGCAGCTGCTGCACCAGGTGGCTGGCGCGCTCGACGCCCTGCTTCAGGCTGCCCAGCGCCTCGCCGCGCTCGGCCGGGTCGGTGGCGCGCTCGGCGACCTGCGCCTGCAGGCGCAGGGCGGTGAGCGGCGTGCGCAGTTCGTGCGCTGCGTCGGCGACGAACGCGCGCTGCGTATGCAGAGCGCGCTCCAGCCGCTGCAGCAGGTCGTTGAGCGATTGCACCAGCGGCCGGACCTCTATCGGCAAGTCGCGCTGCGGCAGCGGATCGAGCGCATCGGGCGAGCGGCGGCCGACGTCGCGCGCCAGGCGCTCGATCGGCGACAGGCCTCTGCCGACGGTGAACCAGATCAGCAGCCCGAGCAGCGGCAGCACGGCGGCCAGCGGCCAGGCGGTGCGCAGCGCGACGGTGGCGGCGATGCGGTTGCGCACCGAATAGGGCTGGGCGACCTGGATGACGTGGTCGCGCACCTGCACCGAGTACACCCGCCAGCGGCCCTGGCGCGAGGCGACGTCGGCAAAGCCGAGCTGGGCGCGGTCCGGGATGCCGGACCTGGGGTGCGACAGGTAGAGCCGCACGCCTTCCTGGTTCCAGATCTGGACCAGCACCTCCAGCCCCGGTCCGTCCTCGTCCTCGTGCGGAATCAGGCCGTTCGCCAGCGCGTGGTCGCGGAACGACAGCGCCATCTGTTGCAGCTGGTAGTCGGCGAGCTGATTGGCCTCCTTGCGCGCGACCAGATAGGTCGAGACCGCGCCCGCGGCGACAGCGAGCGTGGCGCTGCCCAGCAGCCAGACGAGCAGCTGGCGCCGGATCGAAGGGGTCATCAGGCCTTGGGCACCATGTAGCCTGCGCCGCGCACGGTGCGGATGAACTCCGCGCCGAGCTTCCTGCGCAGGCTGTGAATGAAGACCTCCACCGCGTTGGATTCGACTTCCTCGCCCCAGCCGTAGATGCGCTCCTCGAGTTGCGCGCGCGACAGGATCGCGCCGGGGCGCGACACCAGCGCCTCGAGCACCGCGAATTCGCGCGCCGAAAGCGAAAGCGGCTGGTCGCGGTAGGTCGCCTGGTGGGTCGCCGGATTGAGCGCCAGCTCGAGGTATTCGATGACCGGCTCGGCGCGGCCATCGCGCCTTCGCACCACTGCCCGCACGCGCGCCGCGAGCTCGTCGAGGTCGAACGGCTTTAGCACGTAGTCGTCGGCGCCCGCGTCGAGCCCCTTGATGCGATCGGGCACGGCGTCGCGCGCCGTGATCACCACCACCGGCGCCGGATTGCGGACGGTGCGCATGCCGCGCAGTACGTCCATGCCGTCCTTCTTGGGCAGCCCGAGGTCGAGCAACACGCAATCGTAGTGCTCGGTCTCGAGCGCGAGCTCGGCGGAGTTGCCGTCCTGCACCCAGTCGACCGAGAAGCCGTCCAGGCGCAGGCCTTTCTGCACGCTCTCGCCGATCATGCGGTCGTCCTCTACCAGCAGCAGCCGCATTCATCCGTCTCCGAGTACGCGTGCAGCGGCTATTCTAGCGACCTGAGGGCCGGTCGATCAGGAGGCGGCCCATTCGAATACGACCCGGTGGTGGGCCTGACCGACGACGACGTGGCGCTCGATCTTCTTGCCGCGGTGCGCGGCGATTACGGTATAGCGCCCGTGCGGCAGCTCGATCAGCATGAACGGGCCGTGCGAGGTCGCGCTTAGCAGCTCCTTGCCATTCATGCCGGTGACCGTCACCGGCACAGCGGCGGTGAATTCCGCCCTCGCGCCCTTGCGATCGGGCTTGACGATGAATTCAAGGGTGAGCGGGTAACGGGGCGAGGCGTGCTCGAACGCCTTGGCCTGCGATTCGCCGATGCCGCCGGAAACCCAGGCGAGGTCTCCCTTGGTCTGCATCGGGGGAAGGGCGTGCGGGCTCTGCATCGCGGCGTGCGCGATGCCGGTACTCAGAAAGGTGGCGAGCAATGCGCCTGCGGTCTTGGTCATGGCGGTCTCCTTTCACGGGGTGAGGGAAAGGGAAAGCAGGGCGGCGCCGGCAGGGGGTTGGGGGGGAAAGCCGGCGCCGCCCGCTCTTCGCCGGTGGGGACTCAGCCGAGGTCCACCGGAACGAAGATCTTCGCATCGTCGCGCTGGATCAGCAGCGCGACGTGCTTGCCTGCGTTGGCAACCAGCGTGCGCAGCTGCCGCACGCTCTTCACCGGGTTGCCGTTGACGGCGAGGATCACGTCGCCGTCCTGAATGCCGGCCGCCGCGGCCGGCCCGCCGGCGTCCTGGACCAGCAGGCCGCCGTCGAGTTGCGCCTGCTTGAGCTCGTCGCTGGTAAGCGGCCGCACCGCGAGGCCAAGGCGACCGTTGTGGTCGCCGCTGCCCGCAGCGCTTGCGACCTTGGCGCCCTTGAACTTGCCCACCGTGACGGTGATCTCCTTGCGGCTGCCCTTGCGCCAGATGTCGAAGGTGGCCTTGTTGCCCGGCTTCACGGCCGCGACCATGGGCGGAAGCTCGTTCGAGCGTTCGACCTTTTGGCCGTTCATCGCGAGGATGACGTCGCCCGACTCCAGGCCGGCCTTGTCCGCGGGGCTGCCCTTCTCGACCGAAGAAACCAGCGCGCCGGCCGGCTTGTCGAGGCCGAAGGACTGCGCCAGTCCCTGGCTGACGTCTTGGATCGTGACGCCGATGCGGCCGCGCTCGACCTTGCCGTGCGCCAGCAGCTGCTGCTCGATCTGCGAGGCAAGATTGATCGGGATCGCGAACGACAGGCCCTGGTAGCCGCCGGTCCGCGAGTAGATCTGCGAGTTGATGCCAATCACCTGGCCGTTCATGTTGAACAGAGGTCCGCCGGAATTACCGGGATTGACCGCGGCGTCGGTCTGAATGAACGGAGTGTAGGTGCCGTCCGGCAGCGCGCGAGAGGTCGCGCTGACGATGCCCGCGGTGACCGTGTTCTCGAAGCCGTAGGGCGAGCCGATCGCCAGTACCCATTGGCCTACCTGCACCGCCTTGGAGTTGCCCAGCTTGACCGTCGGCAGGTCCTTGGCGTCGATCTTGACCACCGCGATGTCGGTCTGCTTGTCGACTCCGATCACCTTGGCCTTGAACTCGCGCCGATCGGAGAGCTTGACCGTGACGTCGCTCGCGCCATCGACCACGTGCGCGTTGGTCATGATGACGCCGTCCGAACGCACAATGAATCCCGAGCCCAGGCCGTGCATCGGCTGCTGCTGCTGCGGGATCTTGAACTGACGGAAGAACTGCGAGAACGGATCGTTGCCGCCGAAGTCGGGGAACGGTGACTGCGTCGAAGTCTTCTGGTTCTCTGTCACGGTGATGTTCACCACCGCGCCCCTATTGGCATCGACGATCGAGGTGAAGTTCGGCAGCTGCACCATGGCCGGCGCCGGTGCGGGGGCAGGCGTGCTGGCGTGGGCCGGGGTCCAGGGCGATTCGATGTGCATGCCGCCCCAGGCGCCGAGCGATAGCAACCCCGCTGCAGCGAGGGTGACGACAATTCCTTTTGCCTTCATGACGATCTCTCCTTGTCCGCTGAATGCGCACTGGATGCGCTGTACGGACCGGATCGTCGCGCGGCGGGCTTAACCCATCCTTAAGGCTTGCTGTCGAGCGCGGCGGCGATCAGCGCCGCGCAGCGCTCCGGCGGCTGGGCGGCGTCGATCTCGGTCGCGCCCGCGGGCGGCTCGAGCGTCGCGAGCTGGCTCGCGAGCAGCGAGGCCGGCATGTAACGGTGCCTGCGGCCGGCGAGCCGCTCGCGCAGCACTTCGGCGCTGGCGCGCAGATAGACCAGCTCGCAGCGCGCTAGGCCGGCCATGAGCCGGTCGCGATACGCCTGCTTGAGCGCCGAGCAGGCGAGAACCGTGCGCTCGGCGCGCGCCTCGCGCCGGCGCAGCTCCTCGTTCAGGCGCGCGAGCCAGGGCCAGCGGTCGGCGTCCTCGAGCGGCACTCCCGCGGCCATCTTGGCGACGTTCGCAGGCGGGTGGAAGTCGTCCGCGTCGATGAAATCGCAGCCCAGGCGCTGCGCGAGCAGGCGGCCGATGGTGGTCTTGCCGCAGCCCGATACGCCCATCAGCGCGACGATCATGCTGCGCGGTCCTCGGGCGCGCGCGACAGCGCGAGCTCGCACCAGCGCTCGCACGCCTCGGGCTCGAACGGGTCGAGCACGGCGTCGAACGACATCGAGCGCAGCCAGGTCAGCTGGCGCTTGGCGAGCTGGCGCGTCGCGGCGAGCGCCTTGTCGCGCATCTCGCGCGCGCCGTACGCGCCCTCCAGGAAACTCCAGGCCTGGCGATAGCCGACGCTGCGCATGCCGGGCAGGGCAGGGTTCAGCGCATGACGCCGGCGCAGCGCGCGCAGCTCGTCCACCAGGCCGAGTGCGAGCATCCGGTCCAGGCGCTCGGCGATGCGCCGGTGCAGCAGCGCGCGATCCGCCGGGACGAGCGCGCAGCTCGCGAGCGCGAACGGCAGCGGCTGGCGCGGCGCGGTGTGGAGTTCCGAAAGTGGCCTGCCGGTCGCGCGGTAAACTTCGAGCGCGCGCTGAATGCGCTGCGCGTCGTTCGGCTGGAGCCGGTGCGCGCTCTGCGGGTCGACCCGCGCGAGCTCGGCGTGCAGCGCCGGCCAGCCGGCGCGCGCTGCCTCGAGGTCGATCGCGGCCCGCAGCGCGGGATCGGCGGCGGGAAGCGCGTCGATGCCATGTGTCAGCGCGCGGTAGTAGAGCATCGTGCCGCCGACCAGCAGCGGCAGCCGCCCGCGCGCGAGCACCGCACTCACCGCTTCGATCGCGTCGGCGCGAAAGCGTCCGGCCGAATAGGTCTCGGTCGGTTCGACCAGGTCGATCAGGTGGTGCGGCACGCGCCGCCGCTCGGCCGGCGAGGGCTTGGCGGTCCCGATGTCCATGCCGCGGTAGACCTGGCCCGAATCGACGCTCACGATCTCGAGCGCCAGCCGTTCGGCCAGGCGCAGCGCGAAGGCCGACTTGCCGCTCGCCGTGGGGCCCAGCAGCGCGAGCGCCACCGGCTTCATTAGCGCCCCCGCAGGAAAAGCTTGTCGAGGTCGGCCAGCGTCAGCTGGTACCACGTGGGGCGGCCGTGGTTGCAGCTGCCTGAGCGCTCGGTCTGCTCCATCTCGCGCAGCAGCGCGTTCATCTCCGGCACGGTGAGGCTGCGGTTGGCGCGCACCGCGGCGTGGCAGGCCATGCCGCCGAGCAGCGCGTCGCGCCGCGTTGCGAGCGCCTGCGCCGCGCCGTACGCGCGCAGCTCGGCGAGCACGTCGCGCGCCAGCCCCGCGACGTCGCCCGAAGCGAGCGCCACCGGCGCGGCGCGAACCGCGAGTTCGTTCGGCCCGGCGACGCTCAGCTCGAGCCCCAGCTGCTCGAGCGCCTCGCGGTTCTCCTCCGCGGTCGAGACCTCCAGCGCATCGGCACGAAATACGCTCGGCACCAGCAGGCTCTGGCGCTGAACCGCGCCGGCGTCCAGGGCCTGCTTCAGCTTCTCGAACACGATGCGCTCGTGGGCGGCGTGCATGTCGACCAGCACCAGGCCGGCGCTGTTCTGCGCCAGGATGTAGACCCCGTGCAGCTGCGCCAGCGCGTAGCCCAGCGGCGGCGCGTCATCGGGCGCGGCAGCGGGCAGCGGCGCGGGTTGCGTCGCGGCGGCGATGAACGATTGATACGCCGCGGCGGACTGCTCGATACCGAGCGTGCCCTGGGCCGGGGCGCCGAGGGCGGGCGCGCGCGCGAAGGCGGCGTAGGACACGGGCGCCGCCGCTGCGCCTGGCGACAGGGCGCGTCTGAGCGCGTGCAGCACAAACTGGTGCACGCTGCGTGCGTCGCGAAAGCGCACCTCGGTCTTCGCCGGATGCACGTTGACGTCTACCGCGCGCGGCTCGAGCTCGAGGAACAGGACGTAGGCCGGCTGGCGCTCGCCGTGCAGCAGCTCGGCGTAAGCCTCGCGCGCGGCGTGCGCGAGCAGGCGGTCGCGCACGTAGCGTCCATTGACGAAGAAATACTGGCTGTCGGCGCGCGCGCGCGCCGCTTGGGGGCCGCCCGCGAGGCCGTACAGGCGCAGCGGTCCGGCCTGCGCCTCCACCGCGAGCGCTCCGGCGCAGAATTCCTTGCCGAGCAGCGCCGCGGCGCGCTCGGGCAGCGCCTGCGGCCTGAGCACGGCGCTGACGCGACCGTTGTGCCGCAGGCTCCAGGCCAGGTCGGGGCGCGCCAGGGCGGCGCGGCGGAAGACTTCCTCGCAGTGTCCGAACTCGGTCGCCTCGGTGCGCAGGAACTTGCGCCGCGCAGGGGTGTTGAAATACAGGTCGCCGACCGAGACGCTGGTGCCGGCAGCGCGCGCGGCGGGTTCGACCGGGCCGGGCTCGCCGCCCTCGGCGCGAAGCGAGAACGCGTGCCGCGCGTCCCGCGCGCGCGACACGACTTCGACCCGCGCCACCGATGCGATCGACGCGAGCGCCTCGCCGCGGAAGCCGAGCGAGGCCACGGCTTCGAGCTCGTCGAGCGTCCCGATCTTGCTGGTCGCGTGGCGCGCGAGCGAGAGGGGGAGGTCGTCGCGTGCGATCCCGGCGCCGTCGTCGTCCACCTGCACCCGCCGCGCGCCGCCTTCGGCGAGTGTCACGCCGAGCTCGCTTGCGCCGGCATCGAGGCTGTTTTCGATCAGCTCCTTCAGCACCGACGCCGGCCGCTCGACCACCTCGCCGGCCGCGATCTGGCTGATGAGCAGCTCGGGCAGGACGCGTATCGCGCTCATCTCAGACCGACACGCTCTGGCCGAACTCGGCGGGGGTGCCGCGCGTGAGGCTGCGCAGCGTCTCGAAGCTGAGTTCGAACACGGTGTTGGGGTGACCGGCGGCGGCCCAGATCCGTGCGTGCTGCGCGAGGGCGAGATCGATCAGCGTGTTGAGCGGCGCGGGATGGCCCACCGGCGCCACGCCGCCGATCGAGAAGCCGGTGTGCTCGCGCACGAACGGTGCGCGCGCCATCTCGACCGGCTCGCCCGCGAGCGCCGCGAGCCGGGCGGTGTCGACGCGGTGCGACCCGCTCGCCATCACCAGCAGCGGCGCGCCCGAATGCTGGCCGCGAAACACGAGCGAATTGGCGATCTGCGCAACGCTGCAGCCGAGGAATTCGGCGGCGGCCTTTGCGGTGCGCGCGGCGTCGGCGAGCTCGACGATCGGCGTGTCGTGGCCGGCCGCGGCGAGCGCAGCGCGAACGCGCGCGACGCTCGGTGACGAAAGGACGTGGCTGGTCATTGCGGCGCAACGGGGATCGAGCGCGATTATACCCGGCGCTCCGGCTACAATCGGGCGATGGAAATCCTCGCCGCGCTGTGGGACGTCGCTGCCCATCTCGACCGCCATCTCGCTGCCTTCCTCGCCCAGCACGGTGCCTGGGTCTACGCGCTGCTGTTCGCGGTCGTGTTCTGCGAGACCGGGCTGGTGGTGACGCCGTTCCTGCCGGGCGACTCGCTGCTGTTCGTCGCCGGCGCGGTCGCGGCGACCGGCGGCATCGACGCGCGCGTGGTCGCCGCGACGCTGGTCGCCGCGGCGCTATGCGGCGACAACGTGAATTACTGGATCGGACGCTGGCTCGGCCCGCGCGTGTTCCGCTCGACTGATGCGCGCTGGTTCAACCGCCGCTATCTCGCACGCACCGAGGAGTTCTACGAGCGCCACGGCGGCAAGGCAGTGGTGATCGCCAGGTTCGTGCCGATCGTGCGCACCTACGTGCCGTTCGTGGCCGGCGTCGGGCGAATGGCCTATGCGCGCTTTCTCGGCTTCAGCATCGGCGGCGCGCTGCTGTGGGTGGTGTCGCTCACCGCCGCGGGCTATTTCTTCGGCAACCTGCCGCTGGTGAAGGACAACCTCACGCTCGCCATCCTGGGGGTGATTGCACTGTCGCTGCTGCCGATCGCGTTCGAGTGGCTGCGCCACCGGCGCGCAAAGGCCTCGACCTGAGTCAGCGCAGCGCCGCCAGCGGCGACTGCGGGCGAGGCGGATGCTTCGCGAAGTAGTCCTTGATGCCGGCGAAAATCGCTCGCGCGATCTTGTCCTGGTAGGCGCCGTCGTTGAGCCGCCTCTCCTCCTTCGGATTGGAGATGAACGCGGTCTCGACCAGGATCGAAGGAATGTCGGGCGCGGTCAGCACGGCAAAGCTCGCCTGCTCGACGTGGCCCCGGTGCAGCGGATTGACGCGCCCGAGCTCAGACAGGACCGAGGCGCCAAGCTTCAGGCTGTAGTCGATGGTCGCGGTCTGCGACAGGTCGAGCAGCGTCTTGCGCAGGTAAGTGTCCTTCCTGCTCAGGTTCGCCCCGCCGATCAGGTCGGAGTCGTTCTCGCTCTTTGCCAGCCAGCGCGCCGCTTCCGAAGTGGCGCGTCGCTGCGACAGCGCGTACACGGAAGAGCCGCTAGCGTGCCGGCCCATAATGCGGGCGGAGTCGGCGTGGATCGACACGAACAGGTCCGCGTGCACCTGCTGCGCCTTCTCGACCCGCGCCGCGAGCGGCAGGTAGTAGTCGCCATCGCGGGTCAGCATCGCGCGCATGTCGGGCTCGGCGTCGATCAACTTCTTCAACCGGCGCCCGATCATCAGGGTGACGTTCTTCTCGTAAGTGCCGTGGCGCCCCTTCGCGCCGGGGTCTTCACCGCCGTGCCCGGGGTCGACGACGATGGTCGCCAGCCGGGTCACGGTCGGCTCGGACGCGCCGCCGCCGGAACGAGCGGGCGCCAGCTTGCCGTCGGACTCGATCAGCGCGAGCAGAGGGTCTTTCGGGTGCGCGGGGTAGACGTCGAGCACCAGCCGGTCGCTGTACTCGGCGATCGGCTTGAGGGCGAAGATCTGCGGCTTCACCTCCGCCTTGAGGTCGAGCACCACGCGCACCACGTCCGGGCGGTTGCGCGCGACGCGCAGGCTCTGGACGTAGGGGTCATCCGGGCTGACCTTGGCTTGAAGTGCTTGCAGCGCGGGGCCGAGGTCGACGCCCTCTAGATCGAGCACCAGGCGATCGGGGCCCTTGACGCTGAACAGCTTGAACTTGATCGGATGCTTCGACTCGAGAGTCAGCCGCGTGTAATCGGGCGCTGGCCATAGCCGTGCGGCGACGATCTGCTCCTGGGCGAAGGCGGGCGGTGCGAAGTAAAGCAGCAGCAGCGCGATCAGACCTGCGACCAGCGCCTCAAGGCAGCGGCGAGCCAGTCGCGGCCGGCTTCTGTTCGCGGCGCCAGGTCCACTTGGCGACCGGTGCCGGAAAGTTCCAGCCGCAACTCGAGGTCGGGCGGCGCGAGCAGGCCCGCGACCCGCTCGGGCCACTCGACCACGCACGCCGAGTCCTGGCTGAAGTATTCCCGAAATCCTAAGTCGACCCATTCAGATCGGTCTTCGAACCGATAGAAATCAAAGTGATACAAGTTTAAGCTCGAAACCTTATAAAGTTCAACCAGAGAATAGGTGGGGCTCTTGACCCTCCCGGAGAAGCCCAGTGCGCGAAGAAGTCCTTGAACCAGCGTTGTTTTTCCCGTTCCGAGGTCGCCGCGGAGGAAGATCACGCGCCCCGGGGCGATGCCCGCGGCGAGCGCCGCCCCGAGCCTTCGGGTCGCGCCTTCGTCCGGCAGGAAGAACGACTCGGTCATTTAGTATCCGGCATGTGGACTACGACGCGCTCGCGGCGAAAATCAAGCAGTGGGGTGGTGAGCTCGGCTTCCAGGCCGTCGGCATCGCCGCCACCGATCTCGCGCCCGCCGAAGGGCGGCTCGCCGAGTGGCTGCGCATGGGCTGGCAGGGCGACATGGATTATATGGCGCGCCACGGCGCGCTGCGCGCCCGGCCGGCCGAACTGGTGCCGGGAACGCAGCGCGTGATCAGCTGCCGCATGGACTACGCTCCCGCCGCGGGCGACGAATGGGCGGCGCTCGGCGACGGCCGGCGCGCCTACGTCGCGCGCTACGCCCGCGGGCGCGACTATCACAGGCTGCTGCGCATGCGGCTGCAGAAGCTGTGCGAGCGCGTGCAAGGCGAGGCCGGTGCGTTCGGCTACCGCGTGTTCGCGGACTCGGCGCCGGTGATGGAGGTCGAGCTGGCGACGCGGGCCGGCATCGGTTGGCGCGGCAAGCACACCTTGCTGCTGTCGCGCGACGCCGGGTCGTGGTTCTTCCTCGGCGAAATCTACTGCGACCTGCCGCTGCCATCGGATGCGCCCGCGGGCGAGCACTGCGGCAGCTGCACAAAGTGCATCGACGTCTGTCCGACGCAGGCGATCCGTGCCCCCTACTGGCTCGACGCGCGGCGCTGCATTTCCTACCTCACGATCGAGCACAAGGGAGCGATCCCGCAGGAGCTGCGCGCCCTGATCGGCAACCGCGTTTACGGCTGCGACGATTGCCAGCTGGTGTGTCCCTGGAACGGATTCGCGCAGCCGACGGCAGAGGAGGATTTCGCTGTGCGCAACGGTCTCGACGGCGCGACGCTGGTCGGATTGTTCGCGTGGAGCGAAGAGCAGTTCGACGCGCGCATGCGCGGCTCGGCGATCCGCCGCATCGGCTACGAGCGCTGGCTGCGCAACCTCGCGGTCGGCCTGGGCAACGCGCCGCGCGCGCTCGAGGTGCTCGCGGCGCTGCGCGCGCGAGCGGATCATCCTTCACCACTGGTGCGCGAGCACGTCGAATGGGCGTTGGCGCGGCATGAGTGACTGGCGCCCCGATCCGCTGCTCGAGGGCTTCGAGGCGAAGACGCTCGAGTTTCCTCCCGATTACGACGGCCGGGTCGTGGCCACGCTGGTGCGCCTGCCCGCCGGCAGCGCGCCGCGAGGCGCGGTGCTCTACGTGCACGGTTTCACCGATTATTTTTTCCAGCGCCACATGGCGCTGCGCTTCGCGCAGGAAGGCTATGCCTTTTACGCGCTCGACTTGCGCAAGCACGGACGATCGCTGCTCGCGCAGCAGCACCCGTGCTTTTGCAAGCGCATCGACGAGTACTACCCCGAGATCACGCGCTCGCTCGAGGAGATCGGCCAGCCGGCGCTGCTCGCCGGGCATTCCGCGGGCGGCCTGGTGTGCTCGCTCTACGCCGCCGAAGGCGAGCGCCGCGGGCAACTGCGCGCGCTCTGGCTCAACAGCCCGTTCTTCGAGTTCAAGGGGCGGGCGCTCGATCGGCTGCAGCTGCGCTTTGCGGCCGCCCTGGGCAGGGTGCTGCCGTTGCTCAACAATCCGCGCGCGATCAGCTCCGCGTACGTAAAGAGCCTGCACCGCAGCTTCGACGGCGAGTGGGACTTCGACTTGCGCCTCAAGCCGGTCGAGGGATTCCCGGCCTATTTCGGCTGGCTGGCGGCGGTAGCCGACGCCCATGCCAGAGTGCATGCGGGGCTGGCGCTGCCGCTGCCGGTGCTGTCGATGCACTCCGACGAGGCGGACATCGTGCTCGACTGGCGAGACATCGCGCGCTGGAGCCGCACGCTCGGCCCGCAGGTGAGCGTGCTCGCGTTCCCGGGCGGGCTGCACGACCTGGTGCTGTCGCGCGCGCCGGTGCGCGAGGAGGTTTTCAGGCAGCTCTTTTCCTGGGCGCAACGAGCCGCGGGATAAGCAGCGTCGCCGGCGCCTAGGCCGGGCCCTTCGCCTGCGGCCGGCGCGGATCGGCGATCCATTCGCTCCACGAACCGGCGTAGATGCGCGAGCCGGGAAGGCCGGCGACTTCCATCGCCAGCAGGTTGTGGCACGCGGCGACGCCCGAGCCGCAGTAATGCACCACTTCGGCCGGATCGCGCTCGCCGAGCAGCGCGGCCAGTTCCTTCTTCAGCGCGCCGGGCTGCTTGAACGTGCCGTCGGGCGCAAGGTTCTCGCCGTTGAACCGGTTGCGCGCGCCCGGGATGCGGCCGGCGACTGGATCGATCGGCTCGGCCTCGCCCAGATAACGCGCTGGCGCGCGCGCGTCGACCAGCAGCATGTCCGCCGCGCCGAGGCGCCGTTCCACCAGATCCACCTCGGCGTTCATGTCGGGGCGGAGGCGGGCGGCGTAGTCGGTAGCGGGGAAGGACGGTACTTCGGCGGTGACTTCGCGTTCCTCCTCGAGCCACTTGGCGAGGCCGCCGTCGAGCACCGCCGTCGCGTCGTGCCCGACCCAGCGCAGCATCCACCACAGGCGCGACGCCATCGCGCCGTTGTTGGCGTCGTAGGCGACGACCTGGTCGCCCGGCCGCAGGCCCTGGCGTCCCAGCCAGGCGACGAACACGGCCGGGTCCGGCAGCGGGTGGCGTCCGTTGCGGCCGTCCGGCGCGGCCGACAGGTCGCGATCGAGGTGTGCGAACAGCGCGCCGCGGAGGTGCGCATGGGCGTACTGCTGCTCGCCCAGATAGGGCCTGGACAGGTCGTGACGACAGTCGAACACGCGCCACTCGGGGTGGCGCGCCAGCTCTGCGGTCGAGACGAGAGTGGTATGAGTCATGTAGGCCGGGGATTCTAGCGCGGCACGGGTTTGACCGGCCAGCGCCCGGTCGGCTAAGGTTTCGCTCTCTATGAGCAAGTCCCCCCGGCAAAGTTCCGCCGCCGAAGCCAACCCGCCGTCCGAGCTGAGTTTCGAGAAGGCGCTCGCCGAGCTCGAGCGCGTCGTGGCCCGGATGGAGGGCGGCAGCCTCAGCCTCGAGCAGGCGCTCGCCGCGCACAAGCGCGGGCTGGAACTCGCGCGCTTCTGCCAGCAGCGGCTCGAGGCCGCCCAGCAGCAGGTCAAGGTGCTCGAAGGCGAGGTGCTCAAGCCGCTTGCTGCCGCCGGGACCGAGCAAGGTGACGACGACTGAGCCGGACTTCCAGTCCTGGCTGAGCGCAGTCCAGGCGCGCATGGAGGCGGCGCTGGCGCGCCTGCTTCCCGCACCGCAGCTTGCGCCCGTACGCCTGCACCAGGCCATGCGCTACGCGAGCCTCGGCGGCGGCAAACGGGTGCGGCCGCTGCTTGCGTTCGCCGCCGGCGCGGTTTCGGAAGCGAGCCCGGAGCGGCTCGAGATCGCCGCCGCGGCGGTGGAGATGATCCACGCCTATTCGCTGGTTCACGACGACCTGCCGTGCATGGACGACGACGTGCTCAGGCGCGGCAAGCCGACGCTGCACGTCGAGTACGACCAGGCGACCGCGCTGCTGGCCGGAGACGCGCTGCAGGCGCTTGCCTTCCAGCTCTTGGCGGAGCAGCGGCTGGCGGATGATCCGGCGGCCCAGCTCGCGATGGTGCGTGGGCTCGCCCATGCCGCCGGCTCGCACGGCATGGCGGGCGGCCAGGCGATCGACCTGGAGTCGACCGGCAAGTCGCTCACGCCGCCCGAGCTGGAGCTGATGCACATCTGCAAGACCGGCGCCCTGATCCGCGCCGCGGTCGCGATCGGCGCCGCCTGCGGCCGATCGCTGGGCGAGGCGCAGGGTGCCAAGCTCGATCACTACGCCAAGTGCGTCGGACTTGCGTTCCAGGTGGTGGATGACGTGCTCGACGCGGAGGCGAGCACCGCCACGCTGGGCAAGACCGCGGGCAAGGACGCCAGGCAGGGCAAGCCGACCTACGTCTCGACCATGGGGGTGGGCGGCGCGCGCGAGTTCGCCGAGACGCTGCGGCGCGACGCCCACGCGGCGCTGGCGGATTTCGGCGCGCGCGCGCGCCGGCTGGGCGAGCTGGCGGACTACATCGTGCTGAGGAAATTCTGATGGCGGCCATCACCGGTGCGCCGGACGCGCTGCCGCGCGAGGACGGGGACGCGCGCGTGCAGGACTACAATCCGACCATGTACGAGCTGCTCAGGACGATCGACGATCCCGCCGCGCTGCGGCAGCTCGAGCGCAAGCAGCTCAAGCAGCTGGCCGACGAGCTGCGCGCATTCGTGCTCGACTCGGTCTCGACCACGGGCGGCCACCTGTCCTCGAACCTGGGCACGGTCGAGCTCACGATCGCGCTGCACTACGTATTCGACACTCCGGAAGACCGCATCGTGTGGGACGTTGGGCACCAGACCTACCCGCACAAGATTCTTACCGGCCGGCGCGAGGCCATGGCCCAGCTCAGGCTGCTGGGCGGCATCTCCGGCTTCCCACGCCGCAGCGAGTCGCCCTACGACACCTTCGGCACCGCGCACTCCTCGACCTCGATCTCGGCCGCGCTCGGCATGGCGACCGCGGCCAAGATGAAGGGCGAGCAGCGGCGCGCGATCGCGGTCATCGGCGACGGCGCGATGTCGGCGGGAATGGCGTACGAGGCGATGAACAACGCCGGCGCCATGGACGTCGACCTGCTGGTGATCCTGAACGACAACGAGATGTCGATCTCGCCGCCCGTGGGAGCGCTCACGAACTACCTCGCGCGGCTGCTTTCGGGGCGCATCTATTCCACTGCCCGGCGCGCGAGCGAGCACCTGCTCAAGCGCGTGCCGGGGGTGTGGGAGCTCGCGCGCCGGGCCGAAGAGCACTTCAAGGGCATGGTGACGCCGTCCACGCTGTTCGAGGAGTTCGGCTTCAACTACATCGGCCCGATCGACGGCCACGATCTCGATGCGCTGATCCCGACCCTGGCCAACATCGCGAAACTCAAGGGGCCGCAGTTCCTGCACGTGGTGACGCGCAAGGGGCAGGGCTACAAGCTGGCCGAGGACGACCCAATCGCCTACCACGGCCCCGGCAAGTTCGATCCGGCCGAGGGAATCAAGAAGACCACCGGCGGCCGGCCCAGCTACAGCCAGGTCTTCGGCAACTGGCTGTGCGACATGGCCGAGCTCGATCCGCGCCTGGTCGCGATCACGCCGGCGATGCGCGAGGGCTCGGGCATGGTGAAGTTCTCGGACATCTTTCCGCAGCGCTACTTCGACGTCGGCATCGCCGAGCAGCACGCGGTCACTTTCGCGGCGGGACTCGCCTGCGAGGGCGTCAAGCCGGTGGTGGCGATTTACTCGACCTTCCTGCAGCGCGGCTACGACCAGCTGATCCACGACGTGGCGATTCAGAACCTGCCGGTGGTGTTTGCGCTCGACCGCGGCGGGCTGGTCGGCGGCGACGGCGCGACGCACAACGGCGCGTTCGACTACGCCTACCTGCGGACCGTGCCGAATCTGACGCTCATGGCGCCATCCGACGAGGACGAATGCCGGCAGATGCTCTACACCGCGTTTACGCTCGATTCGCCGGCCGCGGTGCGCTACCCGCGCGGCAGCGGCCCGGGGGTCGAAGTGCGCAAGGCGATGAGCGCGCTGCCGATCGGCAAGGCGGAGCTGCGGCGCGAAGGCCGGCGGGTGGCGATCCTCGCTTTCGGCAGCATGCTCAAGCCGGCGCTCGAAGCGGCCGCCGCGCTCGACGCAACGGTCGCCAACATGCGCTTCGTCAAGCCGCTCGACGTTGACCTGTTGCGCCAGCTGGCCGAGAGCCACGAGTTGTTGGTGACGGTCGAAGAACATGCGGCGATGGGCGGTGCGGGCGGCGCGGTTTGCGAGGCGCTCGCCGCGCTGGGGATCGAGCGCAGAGTGTTGCTGCTCGGCCTGCCGGACCGTTTTATCGACCATGGCGATACGTCCAAGCTGCTTGCATCGGTCGGACTGGACGCGGAAGGTATCGGCAAGGCGATCAGAATCGCAATATCCGAGTAAATTAGTCGGATGTTATAATTGCGGCCATGAAATCACGCGATCTGTACAACATTCCCGACGTCCAGGCGTCGGCCGACACGCGCAAGCTGGCGATCGACAAGGTCGGGGTCAAGGCGATCCGCCACCCGATGCGGATCCAGGAGCGCTCCGGCAGCGTGCAGCACACGGTGGCCATGTTCAATATGTACGTCGGGTTGCCGCATCACTTCAAGGGCACCCACATGTCGCGCTTCATCGAGATCCTCGAGGCGCACGAGCGCGAGATCACGGTCGAAACCTTTCAGGTCATGCTGAAGGAGATGGTCGAGCGGCTGGAAGCCGCGGAAGGCCTGATCGAGATGAGCTTCCCCTACTTCATCGAAAAGGCTGCGCCGGTGTCCGAGGTGAAGAGCCTGATGGACTACGAAGTCACGTTCGTGGGCGAGATCCGCGACGGCAAGCAGACCTTCACCATGAAGGTCCTGGTGCCGGTGACAAGCCTGTGCCCCTGCTCGAAGAAGATTTCGGCCCGCGGCGCGCACAATCAGCGCTCGCACGTCACTGTGAGCGCGCGTCTGAACGATTTCGTCTGGATCGAGGAAATCGTCGACCTGGTCGAAAAGCAGGCCTCGAGCGAGCTGTACGGCCTGCTCAAGCGGCCCGACGAGAAGTACGTCACCGAGCGCGCGTACGACAATCCGAAGTTCGTCGAGGACATGGTGCGCGACGTGGCGGCGGTGCTCAACCTCGACGAGCGCATCGAGTCCTATGTGGTCGAGTCGGAGAATTTCGAGTCGATCCACAACCACAGCGCCTACGCGCTCATCGAGCGCGACAAGTCCGGGCACTGAGCGCGCGTGACGACCTACGCGGCCCAGCGCGAGCGCATGGTCGCGGAGGTCGACGCGATGTACGCCGAGACCGCGGCCGAGACCGGCCTTGCGGCCATGTCGCCCGCGGTCCGCGCCGCGCTGGGCAAGGTCGAGCGCCACCGGCTGGTCCCGTCCCAGGAAGCGTCGCTCGCGTACGGCAACTTCCCGCTCTCGATCGGCGCCGGCCAGACCATCTCGCAACCGTACATCGTCGCCCTGTCGACCGACCTGATCGGGCCGCGTCCCGGGCAGGTCGTGCTCGATGTCGGCACCGGGTCCGGCTACCAAGCGGCAATCCTGGCCGAGATCGTGGCCAGGGTGTATTCGATCGAGGTGGTGCCGGAGCTCGGCCGCAGCGCGGCCGAGCGGCTGGCCGGCCTCGGCTATGCCAACGTCGAGGTGCGCGTCGGCGACGGCTACGGCGGCTGGCCGGAGAAGGCGCCGTTCGACGCGATCGTGGTTACGGCGGCGGCGCCGCAGGTTCCCCCGGCGCTCGTCGACCAGCTCAGGCCCGGCGGCAGGATGGTGATCCCGCTCGGGGAGCGCTGGGGCGCGCAGGAACTAGCGCTGGTCAGCAAGCACTCGGATGGTCGCGTCGAGCGCACAAGCGTGCTGCCGGTGCGCTTCGTGCCGCTGGTGCATGGCCTGAGCGGGGAGGCTCAGTAGCGCCGGGTAAGCACCATCGACTGGCCGTCGCGCTGCATCTCCACCCGGTTCAGAAAGCTCATGCCGAGCAGGGCGAAGCTGAGCCCGCTCTGCAGCACGACCGCGTCCACGTTCTGCAGCGTGATGTTGCCCAGGCGGACCTCGTCAAGCTTGACCTTGTAGGCGACCGTCGGGCCTGCGGCGGTCTGCGTCAGCCCGCGCGGGCCCTTGCGATAGTCGATGCCGAGCCGGTCGGCGGTGCTCCCCGGTAGCGTAATCATGGTGGCGCCGGTGTCGACCAGGAAGCGAACCGAGCCGCCGTTTACCTGCCCCTGGGCGAAGAAGTGTCCGCTCGGGTCCGCGGCGAGGGTCACCTTCTGCCGTCCGTCGTCGCTCGCGTTGCTCGCGTACTGGCCGAGCCTCAGGGTGCGGCGCTTGCCCGCGACCTCGATCACCGCCTGCGCTTCGTCGGCCGAGACGACGCTCACGCCCCGCGTCGTGCGGCCGATCCTGACCGTGGTCGGCGCACCGCCGTCGATCACCAGCACTGCCGCCTTGCCGGGAAACACGCCTACCAGGCCGACGTCGGTCGCGCCGGCGGGAAGCGCTATCAGCAGGGCGGCGAGACCAATAAAATAGCGGCTTTGCAAAGGCAGCTCCGATGAAGCCGGTCGCGATTTTCAGGCATGCCCGAATCGAGGGGCCAGGGTATTTTGCCACCACTCTCGAACGGCGCTCAATTCCTGCCCGGCTGGTCGCGCTGGACGAGGGGGAAGAACTGCCGCGCGACGCGCGCGCGTTCAGCGGCCTCGCCTTCATGGGCGGGCCGATGAGCGTCAACGACCCATTGCCTTGGATCGCCCGCGCGCTGGAGCTGATCCGCGACGCGGTGCGCAAGGACGTTCCGGTGATCGGGCACTGCCTGGGCGGTCAGCTCATGGCGGGCGCGTTCGGCGGCAGGGTCGAGCCCGCGGCGGTGAAGGAGATAGGCTGGGGCGAGGTGCAGGTCGCGGATAACGCGCTGGCGCGGGAGTGGTTCGGCGAGCTGCAGTCGTTCGAGTCTTTCCACTGGCACGGCGAAAGCTTCAGCATTCCGCCTGGCGCCACGCGCCTGCTGACCAATTCCCGCTGCCCCAACCAGGCCTTCGCGCTCGGGCGTCACTTCGGCATGCAGTGCCACGTCGAGATGACCGCCGATCAGGTGCGCACCTGGTGCGAGGCCGGGCGCGACGAAATCGCCGCCGGCGCCGCCAGCCAGGGCGTGCAGCAGCCGGAGGAAATGTTGCGCGACCTGGAGCGGCGCGTCGCGGCGCTGCACGAGGTCGCCGATCTGATCTACGAGCGCTGGTGCGAGGGGCTCAGTCGCGGAAATTGATGTACTGCAGCGGCACGTCGGTTACCGACTGCCGCACCAGCTGGATCGCCGCCTGCAGGTCGTCCTTCTTGCCGCCGGAGACGCGCACTGCGTCGCCCTGGATCGAGGCCTGTACCTTGATTTTGGATTCCTTGAGCAGCTTGACGATCGACTTCGCCTTTTCCTGTGCCACGCCGACGCGGACGGTGAGCGGGCGCTTGACCTTGTCGCCCGAGATCTTCTCCACTTCGCCCGGTTCGAGGCAGCGCACGTCGACGTTGCGCTTGCTCAGGCGAGCGCGCAGCACGTCCAGCACCTGGCCGAGCTTGAACTCGTCGTCGGCGAAAACGGTCAGCTGCAGCTCGTTCTGCTCCACCCGCGCATCCGATCCCTTGAAGTCGAAGCGGTTGGCGACTTCGCGGTTGGTCTGCTCGAGCGCGTTCTTGACTTCCTGCTTGTCAACCTGGGAAACGATGTCGAAAGATGGCATGGCGTTCCGGTCCCGTGAAATGGTGGAGGGGTAGCCTACTTCTTGCCCTTCAGCAGCGAGTCGAGCGCCGCGAAGGGATTGTGCGTGGCGGGCGCCGGACCGGTGTGAGCGTCCGGCACACCGCCGCGTTGCTCCGCCTCCAGCTGCCGCGAGTGCTCGTTGTCGTGGCAGTACAGGCACAGCAGCTCCCAGTTGCTGCCGTCGGGCGGGTTGTTGCTGTGGTTGTGGTCGCGATGATGCACCGTCAGCATGCGCAGGTTCCTGCCCGAGAATTCGCGCCCGCAGCGGCCGCAGATCCAGGGGTAGATCTTGAGCGCCTGCGCGCGGTAGTCAGCTTCGGCCATGATTGGCTCCGCGTCGCATCCCGCCTAGCGAACGTTGAGGCGCTGCAGGTCCTCGATCCAGCGCGCGGTGGCGAGCTTGATCCAGGCCAGGTCGGCGGCCGATTCGTAGGTGCTGTAGACGGAAATGCTGAGCGCCTTGCCCCGCAGGTTGAGCAGGGTGGTGGTCGACAGCATGTATTCCGGCTTCGCGCCGAAGCCGGGGGGGGCCGGCAGGCGCGTGCCCTGCAGCACCGATACGACCGTTGTGTCGCGCCGCAGCTCGCCCAGCAGCGCCGCCTTGCCGCGCGGCCGGGCATCGAGGTACTTCAGCACGTCGCCCTGCGGCGGCGGCAGACCGCCCAGCTCACGCAGCACGTCGCCGACGAAGGCGTCGAACTGGCGCGCACTCAGGCTCTGGTCTTCCAGCGCGCGCGGCGTGACGGCGATCATGAAGCGGCGCAGTGCGGGGCGATCGCCCTGCATGAACAGGCGCAGGTCGCCGTCGCTGATCGCGAACAGAAGAATGCGATTCGAGGCAGAGGTAAGCGATTCCGCGATTTCGCGCAGGCGCGGCGAGCCTGTGAAGCCGGTGTCGGCGAACCCGGGCGGCGCCTCCAGCCCGATGCGCGCGTCGCCCACGGGCGCCGCGAATGGCGCCGCCCAGGCCGGCGCAGTGGCCAACAGCAAGGCGGCGAGCCAGGCGCGCATCGTCAGCGGCGTTTCTTGCGCAGGTTGGCCGCGATGCGCAGGCGCAGCGCGTTGAGGCGGATGAAGCCGGCGGCGTCGGCCTGGTCGTAGGCCCCGCGGTCGTCCTCGAACGTGGCGATCGATTGATCGAACAGCGAGTCCGACTTCGAGCTGCGGCCCGTGACCAGCACGTTCCCCTTGTAGAGCTTGAGCCGCACGCTGCCGTTGGCGCTCGCCTGCGAGGCGTCAATCAGGCCCTGCAGCAGCTTCCTCTCGGGGCTGAACCAGTAGCCGTTGTAGATCATGCGCGCGTAGCGCGGCATCAGATCGTCCTTGAGCGCCAGCACCTCGCGGTCGAGCGTGATCGACTCGATGGCGCGGTGCGCCTTGAGCATGATCGTGCCGCCCGGGGTCTCGTAGCAGCCGCGGCTCTTCATGCCGACGTAGCGGTTCTCGACCATGTCGAGCCGTCCGACGCCGTGCCGCCCGCCGACCGCGTTCAGCGTCGCGAGGACCTTGGCCGGCGTCATCTTCCTTCCGTTCACCGCGACGATATCGCCGTGGCGGTACTCGAGCTCGATGTGCTGCGGCCGGTCGGGCGCCTTCTGCGGCGACACCGTGATGCGCCACATCGACTCCTCCGGCTCGAAGGCCGGATCCTCGAGCACGCCGCCCTCGTAGGAAATGTGCAGCAGGTTGGCGTCCATCGAGTAGGGCGCGCCGCCCTTGCGCTTCTTGAAGTCGACCGGGATGCCGTGCCTGTCGGCGTAGGCAAGCAGCTTCTCGCGCGACAGCAGGTCCCATTCGCGCCAGGGCGCGATGACCTTGACGTTCGGCATCAGGGCATAGGCGCCGAGCTCGAAGCGAACCTGGTCGTTGCCCTTGCCGGTCGCGCCGTGCGAAATGGCGTCTGCGCCGGTCTTGCGCGCGATTTCGACCATGCGCTTGGCGATCAGGGGCCGTGCGATCGAGGTGCCGAGCAGGTATTCGCCCTCGTACACTGCGTTGGCGCGGAACATCGGGAACACGAAGTCGCGCACGAATTCCTCGCGCAGGTCCTCGACGAAGATCTGCTTGACCCCGAGCATCTTCGCCTTCCTGCGCGCGGGAGCCACTTCCTCGCCCTGGCCGATGTCGGCGGTGAAGGTGATCACCTCGCAGCCGTACTCGTCCTGCAACCACTTCAGGATGACCGACGTGTCGAGCCCGCCCGAGTAGGCGAGCACGACCTTCTTGACGCTCTGCTTCTTCTTTGCCATCAAAGTTCCACTTTGCCCAGTAACAGGAATTCCAGCAGCGCCTTCTGCGCGTGAAGCCGGTTCTCGGCCTCGTCCCAGACCACGCTGTGCGGCCCGTCGATCACTTCGGCGGCGACCTCTTCGCCGCGGTGCGCCGGCAGGCAATGCATGAACAACGCGTCCGCCTTCGCCACCCGCATCATCTCGCCGTCCACCTGCCAGTCCTGGAAGTCGCGCTTGCGCTCGGCATCCTCGGACTCCATTCCCATGCTGGTCCAGACGTCGGTCGTCACCAGGTCGGCGCCCTTCGCTGCCTGCATCGGGTCGCGGAACTCCTCGTAGTGGTCGGTTCCGTACAGTCCGGCGCGCTCGGGCTCGACTTCGTATCCCGGGGGGGTGGAAACGTGTACGTTGAAGTCGAACACCTCGGCGGCCTGCAGCCAGGTATTGCAGACGTTGTTCGAGTCGCCGATCCAGGTTACGGTCCTGCCGCGGATTGAGCCGCGCTGCTCGAGGAACGTATAGATGTCGGCCAGGATCTGGCACGGATGATACTCGTTGGTCAGGCCGTTGATCACCGGTACGCGCGAGTGGGCCGCGAAGCGCTCCAGGGTGTCCTGCTCGAAGGTGCGGATCATGACCACGTCGCACATGCGCGAGATGACTTGCGCGGCGTCTTCGACCGGCTCGCCCCGGCCGAGCTGCGAGTCGCGCGTGGAAAGAAAGATCGCCGCCCCGCCGAGCTGGTGCATGCCCGCTTCGAACGACAGCCGCGTGCGGGTCGATTGCTTCTCGAAGATCATCGCCAGCGTGCGGTCTTCCAGCGGCCAGTAGCGCTCGTAGCGCTTGAAGCGCTCCTTGATCCAGCGCGTGCGTGCGAACACGTGCTCGTACTCGCCGAGCGTGAAGTCCTTGAACTGCAGGTAGTGCCGCAGGTCCATAGCCGCGCCGTGTTCAGCGCGCCGCGGTGGCCTGCGGCAGCGAGGGTTCGCGCGCCAGCAGCGCCTTGACCAGCGGTACCAGCCGCTCGACCACCATGGCGCCCTCCGCCTCGCTCATGACGAGCGGCGGCAGCATGCGCACCACGCTGTCGGCGGTCACGTTGACGATCAGCCCGACCTCCAGCGCGGCCTTGACCAGTTCGGCGCAGGGCCGCTCGAGCTGCAGCCCGAGCATCAGGCCCATGCCGCGGATTTCCGCCACTCCCGCGAGCCCGGTCAGCTCGGCGCCGAGGCCCTCGCGGATCACCTTGCCTACGCGCACCGCATTTTCGAGCAGGCCCTGCTCGCGGATCGCGTCGATCGTGGTCACTACCGCGGTGCAGGCGAGCTGATTGCCGCCGAAGGTCGAGCCGTGGTTGCCGGGCTTGAGCACCCCCACGGCACGTCCGCCGACGACGCAGGCGCCAACCGGCACGCCAGAGCCGAGGCCCTTGGCGAGCGGCACCACGTCGGGGAGGATCCCGGCGTGCTGGTAGACGAACCACTTGCCGCTGCGCCCGAGGCCGCACTGCACTTCGTCCAGCATCAGCAGCCATTCGTTGCGGTCGCAGATCTCGCGCAGGCCGCGCAGGTACTCGATACCGCCGACGTTGATTCCGCCCTCGCCCTGTATCGGCTCGACCAGCACCGCGGCCACGTTGCGATTGATCTCGGCGATCTTCTGCACTGCCGCCAGGTCGCCGTAGGGCACGCGTACGAACCCCGATACCAGCGGCTCGAAACCCGCCTGCACCTTGCGGTTGCCGGTCGCCGAGAGGGTCGCCAGCGTGCGGCCGTGGAACGAATTTTCCATCACCACGATCGCCGGCTCCTGGATCCCGCGCTCGTGGCCGTACTTGCGCCCGATCTTGATCGCCGCCTCGTTCGCCTCGCAGCCCGAATTGCAGAAGAACACTTCATCGAGGCCGGTGATCTCGGCGATCCGGTCGGCCGCCGCCTCCTGCAGCGGGATGCGGAACAGATTGGAGGTGTGCAGCACGCGCCCGGCCTGCTCCGCCAGCGCGCGGGTCAGCTTGGGGTGCGCGTAGCCGAGCGTGCTGACCGCGATCCCGGCGAGCGCATCCAGATATTTCTTCCCGGCTTCATCCCAAAGCCACACGCCCTCGCCGCGCACAAAGGCGACCGGCTGGCGGGCGTAGGTGTTCATGACGTGGGACATGGCACCACCTCCAAAATGCAAAACGGCGGCCCCGGCCGCCGTTTTTTGAATGCTAGCACAGCGCCCGGACGCCGGTCATCCGGCACCGCGTGGCACGGTTTCAGCAGGTGGCCGAGGCGGTCGCTATAATCGCAACAACCTCGCGCTGCGCTGGCTGCGCGCTTTCCCAGCTCTTACAAAATGTCCCCAGCAGCGCTCGCCGCATTCGCGTTTTGCGCCAACCCCCGGAGCGGCGGCGCCGCGGCGAGCCGTGGCTTACGGCAGCGCCTTGATGGCGCGCGAAAGACGGCTCTTGCTTCGATTGGCGGCGTTGCGGTGCAGAACGCGCTTGGACGCGATGCGATCGATCACGCCCTGCGACTTTTGCAGGGCCTGCTCCGCGGCGGACTTGTCGCCCGCGGCGATCGCCTTCTTGACGTTCTTGATCGCGCTGCGCACCGTGGTGCGCAGGCTCATGTTGTGGGTGCGGCGCTTTTCCGCCTGGCGGGCGCGCTTGCGCGCAGAAGCGATGTTTGCCATGAAGTCGGGACCGGGCTGAAAAAGGGGCGCATTGTAGCGGCTAACTCCCCGTCGCGCAAGGAAAATTGCGCCCTGCGCGGGCGCCCGCGGCGATGAACCTGCTGCGCGCGCTGGCCACCATCAGCAGCATGACGCTGCTGTCGCGGGTGTTCGGGCTGGTGCGCGATTTCTTCATCGCCCGGGTGTTCGGTGCCGGGCTCGCGACCGACGCCTTCTTCGTCGCCTTCCGCATCCCCAACCTGCTGCGCCGGCTGTTCGCCGAAGGGGCGTTTTCGCAGGCCTTTGTGCCGATTCTTGGCGAGTACCGCAACCGGCAGTCGCCCGAAGAGACCCGCGCGCTGGTGGACTGCGTCGCGAGCGTGCTGTTCATCGCGCTGGTGCTCGCCGCCGTGCTCGGCGTAGCGGCGGCGCCGCTGATCGTATACGTTACCGCGCCCGGATTTGCGGCCGACCCCGGCAAGTTCGCCCTGACGGTCGCGATGCTGCGCGTCACCTTTCCATATATTTTCTTCATATCGCTGGTCGCGTTCGCCGCCGGCATCCTCAACACTTGGAACCGGTTCGCCATCCCGGCGTTCACGCCGGTGCTGCTGAACGTGAGCTTCATCGTCGCCGCGGCATTTTTCGCTGGTCGCTTTCATCCGCCCGCACTCGTGCTCGCTTGGGCGGTCTTCGGCGGCGGCGTGCTGCAACTTGCCCTGCAGCTGCCGGCCCTTTCCAGGCTCGGCATGCGCCCGCGCTGGCGCTTCAATCCCCGCCACCCCGGGGTCAGCAGGATCCTCAAGCTGATGGGGCCGGCGGTGTTCGGCGTGTCGATCAGCCAGATCTCGCTCCTGATCAACACCATCTTCGCCTCGTTCCTCGCCGCCGGCAGCGTGTCGTGGCTGTACTACGCCGACCGTCTGATGGAGTTCCCGGCCGGAATGCTGGGCGTGGCGCTCGGTACCATCCTGCTGCCGAGCCTGTCCAAGTACCACGCCGTGGCCGATAGCGACGAGTATGCCAAGTTGCTCGACTGGGGGCTGCGCGTGACGCTGTTGCTCGCGGTGCCGGCCGCGGTCGCGCTCGGAGTCATCGCGCTGCCCTTGATCGCGACCCTGTTCCACTACGGCCGCTTCAGCGCCGAGGACGCCTGGATGACACGCCAGGCGCTGGTCGCCTACAGCGCGGGCCTGGTGGGCATGATCCTGGTGAAGATCCTCGCGCCGGGTTTCTACGCGCGCCAGAATGTCGTCACGCCGGTGAAGATCGGCGTGACGACGCTGGTGGCGACGCAGGCGATGAACCTCGCTTTTATCGGCCCGCTCAAGCACGCCGGGCTCGCGCTCGCGATCGGACTCGGCGCCTGCCTGAACGCGGGCCTGCTGTACCGCTATTTGCGCCTGCACGGCATCTACCGGCCGCAGCCGGGCTGGGCCGCGTTCGCGGTCAAGGTGCTGTTCGCCGCCGCCTTGATGGCCGCCGCGCTGCACTTCGCCGCGGGCGATGCTCAGTGGTGGCTGGGCGCGGGATGGCGCAGCAAGGTGCCCGCGCTCGCCGGCCTGGTGCTTGGCGGCGCGGCCGTGTACGGCGCATGCCTGCTCGCGCTCGGATTTCGCGTGCGGGATTTTTCCCGCCGGGGCGCCGAGTGAGCGGCGCGCTGGAGGCATTCGCCGCGGCCGTCGCGGGCGACGATTCGAAGATCGACCTGGCGCGCGCCTGCCTGCTGATCGCCGAGGACGCCTACCCCGGCCTCGAAGTTGAGCACTACCTGGGTGAGATCGAGCGCCTCGCGATTCGACTGCGCGGCCGGCTGCCGCAGTCCTGCAGCGCCGAAGATCGGGTCGTGGCGCTGAACCAGTTCCTGTTCGAGGACCTCGGCTTCTGGGGCAACACCGACGAGTACTACGATCCGCGCAACAGCTATCTGAACGACGTGATCGAGCGCAAGACCGGGATCCCGATCACGCTCGCCATCCTGTACATGGAAATCGGCCGACGGGTCGGCCTGCCGCTCGAGGGCATTTCCTTTCCGGGCCACTTCCTGGTGCGCCTGCGCCTGCGCAGCGGGATGCTCGTGCTGGATCCGTTCGGTGGCGGTGCGCCCCAATCGGAAGACGAACTGCGCGAGCGGCTGCAACGCGTCATTCCGGAGGGCGCCGCGGGCGGCGTTCCGATCGCCGAGCTGCCGCTCGACCAGTTTCTCGAGCCGGCAACCAAGCGCCAGATCCTGGCGCGCGTGCTGCGTAATCTGAAGGGGATCTACCGTGAATCGGACAAGCCCGAGCGCCTGCTCGAGGTGTTGAACCGGATTCTCGTGGTGACGCCGGAGGCGCATGCGGACCTGCGCGACCGCGGCCTCGTCTACCAGCGGCTCGAGGCGTTCAGGGCGGCGCTCAAGGACCTCAGCGAGTACCTGGAGCGCGAGCCCGACGCGGAGGATTTCGAGGAAGTTCGAGCCAGGGTGATGGAGCTGAGCGCGACCTGCTCCAGGCTCAACTGAGAACAGCTTGCAAAAAGCTTGCACGCTGGAATAGGCACGGGCCGCTTCTACGCTTACAATTCAGCCACCGAACCGGGCGCATTGGCGTAGAAGACTGGCTGTTTCGCGTGGTTCCCGGTCGTTTGGTTAAATCACCCAGGAGGAGAGTTATGCAGCGTCGTTCGTTTATAAAGAAAGCGGCGGTAGGGGTTGCTGCCGGCAGCGTGGCCGCGCCGGCCATCGCGCAGTCCAATCCAAAGATCAGCTGGCGCCTCGCGGCGAGCTGGCCCAAGAGCCTCGATACCATTTTCGGCGGCGCAGACGAGATCGCCAGGACGGTCAGCGAGATGACCGGCGGCAACTTCACGATCCGCACTTTCGCGGGCGGCGAACTCGTTCCCGGACTGCAGGTCCTGGACGCGGTGCAAAACGGCACGGTCGAGCTCGGCCACACTGCGCCGTACTACTACATCGGCAAGGACCTGGGCTTCGCTTTCGGCACCTGCGTGCCGTTCGGCATGACCGACCGCCAAGCCAACGCCTGGTGGCACTTCGGCGGCGGCAAGGAGATCATGGAGCCGCTGTTCACCGAGTACGGCGTGAGGGCGATCCTGTCGGGCAACACCGGCACCCAGATGGGCGGCTGGTTCCGCAAAGAAGTCCATACGGTCGAAGACATGAAGGGGCTGCGCTTCCGCATCGGCGGCCTCGGCGGGCGCGTGATCGCGAAGATCGGCGTGGTGCCCACGATGGTGGCCGGTGCCGACATCTACCCCTCGCTGGAGAAGGGAACGATCGACGGCTGCGAGTGGATCGGCCCCTACGACGACGAGAAGCTCGGCTTCCAGAAAGTCGCCAAGTACTACTACGCCCCGGGCTGGTGGGAAGGCGGGCCGAAGCTCATGACGATGGTCAACCTGCAGAAGTGGCACGACCTGCCCAAGCACTACCAGGCCATTCTCGAGACCGCCTGCCACGCCTCCAACGAGTGGATGATGGCCAAGTACGACCACGTCAACCCGACCGCACTGCGTCGCCTGATCGCAAGCGGCACCCAGTTGCGCTATTTCTCGAAGGAGATCATGGAGGCTTCCGAGCGGGGCGCGTACGAGCTCTACAAGGAGAACATGAGCAAGAGCAAGCACTGGGCGCGCATTTACCCGCAGTGGCTCGAGTATCGCAACCAGGAGATCGAGTGGCACCGCTTCAACGACTCGACCTACCAGAACTACCTGTTCTTCTCGAAGATCAAGGCCACGACCTGATCCGGAGTCCGGACCAATTAAAAACCCCGCCTTGGCGGGGTTTTTTTTTGGGGCCCTAGTTCTGGCCGGGGTAGCTGGGGGGCGTGGGCGGGCTGAGGCCGCTGTTCGGGTCGCCGGGCGCACTCTGGTCGTGTTGCCCGTAGTCCGGCTGCGGCACCATGATGTGGATCTTCGAGGTATCCGTATTGACCTCCTGCAGGTTTCCGGTCACCAGCTGGGGGAACGCCAGCACGATCGCGACTCCGATGATCTGGATAATCACGAACGGCACCGCGCCCCAGTAGATCTGCCCGGTGGTGATCGGCGCCGTGAGCTTGCCCGTGATCTTGTCGACGTATTCCTTCGCCGGCGCGACGCTGCGCAGGTAGAACAGCGCATAGCCGAACGGCGGGTGCATGAACGAGGTCTGCATGTTGATTCCGAGCAGGATGCCGAACCAGATCAGGTCGATGCCGAGCTTCTCTGCCACGGGCCCGAGCAGCGGCACGATGATGAACGCCAGCTCGAAGAAATCGAGGAAGAACGCCAGGATGAACGTCAGGATATTGACGAAGATGAGAAAGCCGATGTGCCCGCCCGGCAGGCTGGTCAGCATGTTTTCGATCCACAGGTCGCCGTTGACGCCGCGGAAGGTGAGCGTGAAAACGGTCGAGCCCATCAGGATGAAGATCACGAACGAGGACAGCTTCGCGGTGGAGTTCATCGCCTGTCTGAGCAGGCTCCAGCTCAGGCGCCGGTTCATGAGCGCCAGCACCAGCGCTCCGGTGGCGCCCATGGCGCCGCCCTCGGTCGGCGTCGCAACGCCGAGGAAAATCGTGCCGAGCACCAGAAAGATCAGCGCCAGAGGCGGGAGCAGTACGAACACCACCCGGCCGACCAGCTTCCAGCCGCGTAGCGTGCGTGCCTCGGGGGGCAGCGCGGGCGCCCGCGTCGGCGCGAAAATCGTCACGCCGACGATGTAGGCCGCGTACATGCTGGTGAGTACCAGTCCGGGGAAAATGGCGCCCTCGTACATGTCTCCCACCGAGCGCCCGAGCTGGTCGGACAGCACGATCAGCACCAGCGAGGGCGGGATGATCTGCGCCAGCGTGCCGGAGGCGGCGATGATCCCGGTCGCCAGGCGCCGGTCGTAGCCGTAGCGCAACATGATCGGCAGCGAGATCAGGCCCATCGAGATGACGGAGGCCGCCACCACGCCGGTAGTCGCGGCCAGCAGGGCGCCGACGAACACCACCGCGTAGGCCAGCCCGCCGCGCACCGGGCCGAACAGCTGGCCGATGGTTTCAAGCAGCTCCTCGGCCATGCCGCTGCGTTCGAGGATCAGCCCCATGAAGGTGAAAAACGGCACCGCCAGCAGCGTCTCGTTGTGCATGATGCCGAAAATGCGTTCGGGCAGCGCCTGGAACAGCGCCGGGGTCAGCAGGCCGAGCTGGATGCCGAGGTAGCCAAACGAAAGGCCGATGGCGCCGAGCGAAAAGGTGACCGGGTAGCCGATCATCAGGAACACGGCCAGCGCAGCGAACATCAGCGGCCCGACGTGGCCGGTTATGTATTCGATCATTTCGTGCCTTCCCCAACTTTGTCTTGAACCATTTCGAGCGCCGCCTCGACGTGCTTCTCGAGGGGATCCGGAACCAGTCCCATCAGGAAGGCAATCCGTTTGATGAGCTCCGACACGCCCTGCAGCGATAGCAGGAAGAAGCCCACCGGCACCAGCAGCTTGACCGGCCAGCGCACCAGCCCGCCGGGGTCGGCCGAAACCTCGTGCACCATGTAGGCTTCCTTGAACATCGCCCAGCCGAGCACCATGATGAATAATGTCATCGGCAGCATGAAGAAGATGGTGCCGAAGATGTCGACCCAGATCTGCGTGCGGCGCGAGAATCGCTGCGACAGGACGTCGATGCGGATGTGCTCGTTGTGCAGCAGGGTGTAGCCCGAGCAGAGCAGGAAGATCGCGGCGAACAGGTACCACTGCATCTCGAGCCAGCCGTTTGAGGTCTTGTTCAGCACGTAACGCGACATCGCGTTGGCCGAGCTGATCAGCACCGCGGCGAGCACCAGCCAGTAGACCAAGCGCCCGATCCGCTCGTTGAGCCAGTCGATTGCGCGCGACAGCCTGAGCAACAGTTTCATCATTGCAATTCCTTGACGGAACAAGAAGCCAGAGCAGGCCCCCTCTTGGCCTCTCCGGGCGGGATATCGCTGGCGGGCGGGCCCGACGGCGAAAACCCAGGGCGGGATTGTCACTTATTGGGGCCGGACTGGCAAAAAGGATATGAAACGGGCCGTTTCCACGGCCGGTCAGTCCGACGTCAGACCGGCGCGATACAGTACTCTCGCCTACCATGACAAAGCCCGTCGACACGCGCAGCCGGTTCGCCGTGCCACTGATCGTGGTCGCGGAGCTGCTGGGCGCGTCGCTCTGGTTCAGCGCCAATGCTGCGGCGGGCGACCTGGCGCATGCCTGGGGGCTCGACCTGGCGCAGCTCGGAGCCCTGACCAGCGCGGTGCAGCTTGGTTTCATTGCCGGCACCCTGTTCTTTTCCCTGTCGGGACTGGCTGATCGCTTCGCTGCGAGCCGCATTTTCGCCACCTGCGCCCTGTTGGGCGCGCTGGCCAACGCGGGCTTCGTGCTTGCCCATGGCGTCGTCGACGGCAGCCTGTACCGCTTTGCGACCGGCTTTGCGCTCGCGGGGATCTACCCGCTCGGCATGAAGCTGGTGGTGACCTGGGCGCCGGCGCGCGCCGGCGAGACGCTTGGCTGGCTGGTGGGCATGCTCACGCTCGGCACCGCCCTGCCGCATGCGATCCGCGCCGCCGGAAGCGGCGCGTCGTGGCGGGTCGCGGTGCTCGCCGCTTCGGTCTGCGCCCTGGTCGCCGGGCTGATGGTGCTTGCGCTCGGCGACGGCCCCCACTTGCGACGCACCGCGGCCGCGCGCAGTCCCGGCTGGGGGAGCGTGCTGCGCGCCTTCAGGGTGCCGGCTTTTCGCGCCGCGGCGCTCGGCTATTTCGGCCACATGTGGGAGCTGTACGCGCTGTGGACGATCACGCCCGCGCTGGTCGCCGCAGCGCTGGCGCGCGCGGGCTCGGCCGACGCGGTGAGCATCTCGGCCTGGTCGTTCGCGGTCATCGCGGTGGGAGGGGCGGGCTGCGTGCTCGGCGGCTGGCTCAGCCGCCGCTACGGCAGCGCGCGCGTCGCCGCGGCCGCGCTCGGCGTCTCGGGCGCCATGTGCCTCGCCTATCCGCTGGCGGGCGGCGCGCCCGCCTCCGTGGCGCTCGCGCTGCTGCTGGTTTGGGGCGTGGCGGTGGTGACCGACTCGCCGCAGTTTTCCGCACTCTCGGCGCGCGCCTGCCCGCCGGAGTTGCTCGGCAGCGCGCTCGCGCTGCAGAACAGCGTCGGCTTCCTGATCACCGTATTCTCGATCAGTCTCGTCACCGCGCTGCTGCCGGCGATCGGGGACCGGGTGGCCTGGCTGCTGCTACCCGGGCCGCTGCTCGGGCTGCTCGCCTTCGCGCCGCTCGTGCGGGCACGCGTCGCGCGCGCCTAGCCCGCTCGCTGCACTGCGGAAAAGACGCTACAATTCATCATTTTAAGCGCGCCAGATGGTTGTCACGCACGGCTCCGTATTGCCCGTCCGAGGCGCGCACGCGCTCACGATCGGCAACTTCGACGGCGTGCACCTCGGCCACCAGGCGATGCTCGAGCGCGTGGTGGAGCAGGCGCGCGCCCTCGGCGTGGAGTCCTGCGCGTTGACCTTCGAGCCGCACCCGCGCGAGTTCTTCGCTCCCGACGCCGCGCCCGCGCGCCTGAGCCGGCTGCGCGAGAAGCTCGAGCTGATCGCCGCTACCGGGATCCAACACGTGCACGTCGCGCGCTTCGACGCCCGCTTCGCCTCGCTCGACCCGGAGCGCTTCGTCGCGCAGGTGCTGGTGCGCGGCCTGCGCGTGGCGTGGCTGCTGGTGGGGCGCGATTTCCGCTACGGTGCGCGCCGGGCGGGCGATTTCGAGGCGCTCGAGCGCGCGGCGCGCCAGCACGGCTTCGCGCTCGCGGCCATGCCTGAGGTCAAGCTCGGCGGCGAGCGGATCTCGAGCTCGGCGGTGCGCGAAGCGCTGCTGGCCGCGGATTTTCGTCGCGCCGAGCGGCTTCTCGGCCGCCCGTACACGCTCTCGGGTCGCGTGGCGCACGGCGCCAAGCTCGGGCGCAAGCTCGGCTTCGCCACCGCCAACCTGATGCTGCCCAGGCGCGCGCCGCTGGCCGGAATCTACGTGGTCGAAGCCTGCGGCGCCGACGCAGCCGACGGCGCGCGATGGTTGCCCGGCGTCGCCAGTGTGGGAAGGCGACCGACGGTGAACGAGGTCGCGGTGCCGCTGCTCGAAGTGCATTTGTTCGATTTCGCCGAAGAGCTGTATGGTCGGCACCTGCGCGTCAGGTTCATCGAGAGGCTGCGCGACGAGGCGAAGTACCCGGATCTGAGCACGCTGCGCGCGGCGATCGCGCATGACGTGGCGCAAGCAAAGGAGTTTTTTGCAAAGCATGGCTGATTACAAGAGCACGCTTAATCTTCCCGATACCCCGTTTCCGATGCGCGGCGACCTCGCCAAGCGCGAGCCCGGCTGGGTGCGCGACTGGCAACAGCGCGGCGTCTACAAGCGCCTGCGCAGCATCGCCAAGGGCCGCCCGCGCTTCGTGCTGCACGATGGCCCGCCGTATGCCAACGGCGATATCCACATCGGCCACGCGGTCAACAAGATCCTGAAAGACGTGATCGTGAAGTCGCGCACTCTGGCGGGTTTTGACGCGCCTTACGTTCCCGGCTGGGACTGCCATGGCATGCCGATCGAGGTGCAAATCGAGAAGAAGCACGGCAAGCATCTCTCGGCCGAGCAGACGCAGCGCCTGTGCCGAGCCTATGCCGCGGAGCAGATCGAGCGTCAGAAGGTCGACTTCCAGCGTCTCGGTGTGCTGGGCGACTGGGACAACCCCTATCTCACGATGGCCTACCGCAACGAGGCCGACGAGATCCGGGCGCTCGGCACGCTGCTCGGCAAGGGCTACGTCTACCGCGGCCTCAAGCCGGTCAACTGGTGCTTCGACTGCGGTTCGGCGCTGGCCGAAGCCGAGGTCGAGTACGAGGACCGCAAGGACCTGGCGATCGACGTCGGGTTCCCGTTCGGCGAGCCCGACAGGGTGGCGCAGGCCTTCGGCCTGCCCGGGCTGCCTGACAAGCCCGGCTTCGCGGTGATCTGGACCACGACGCCGTGGACCCTTCCCGCCAACCAGGCCTTGAATGCGCATCCCGAGTACACCTACCACCTGGTGGACACCGAGCGCGGCCTGCTGATCCTTGCCGCGGACCTGCAGCAGAGCTGCCTTGCGCGCTACAAGCTGAGCGGTACGACGCTCGCCGCCTGCAAGGGCTCGGCGCTGGAGGGGATCGCGTTCCGACACCCTTTCTACGACCGCCTGTCGCCGGTCTACCTCGGTGACTACGTAACGCTCGATACCGGCACCGGGATCGTGCATTCGGCGCCGGCGTACGGCGTCGAGGACTTCGAGTCGTGCCGGCGCTACGGTATGCAGGACGAGCAGATTCTGACCCCGGTCCAGGGCGACGGCAGGTTCGCGAAATCGCTGCCGCTGTTCGGCGGCGCGATGATCTGGGACGCCAATCTGGAGATTGTGGCCGAGATCGAGCGCCGCGGCGCGCTGTTCGACAAGGCGCCCTATGTCCACAGCTACATGCACTGCTGGCGGCACAAGACGCCGGTGATCCTGCGCGCCACGGTGCAGTGGTTCGCCGGCATGGACGCGACCCCCGGCTACCACGGCGTCAAGCCGGCCGAGACGCTGCGCAGCACCGCGCTGCGCGGAATCGATGCCACGCGCTTCTTCCCTGCCTGGGGCCAGGCGCGGCTGCACGGAATGATCGCCAGCCGCCCGGACTGGACCCTGTCGCGCCAGCGCCAGTGGGGCGTGCCAATGCCGTTCTTCATCCACAAGGAGACCGGCGAGTTGCATCCGGACACGCCCGAGCTGCTCGAGGCGGTGGCCAAGCGCGTCGAGGAGGGCGGCATCGAAGCCTGGCAAAGGCTCGATGCGCGAGAGCTGCTGGGCGATGACGCCCAGCGCTACGACAAGATCAAGGACACGCTCGACGTCTGGTTCGATTCCGGGTCGACGCACTTCACCGTGCTGCGCGGCTCGCACAAGGAAGAGACCGCGTTTCCCGCGGATCTCTATCTCGAGGGCTCCGACCAGCACCGGGGCTGGTTCCATTCGTCGCTTCTCGTGTCCTGCATGATGAACGGCGTGCCGCCGTACAAGGCCCTGCTCACGCACGGCTTCGTCATCGACATGGAAGGGCGAAAGATGTCGAAGTCGCGCGGCACCGGCATGTCGCCCCAGGAGATCAACGGCACGCTCGGAGCGGAGATCCTTCGCCTTTGGGTTGCGAGCACCGACTACTCCAGCGAATTGAATCTGTCGAAGGAAATCCTGAAGCGGGTGGTCGAGAGCTACCGCCGCATTCGCAACACGCTGCGCTTCTTGCTCGCCAATACGGCCGACTTCGATCCGGCCACGCACGCCGTCGCGCCCGGGGACATGGTCGAGATCGACCGTTACGCGCTCGCCCTTGCGGCGCGGCTGCAGGAGGAGCTCGCCGCCGACTACGAGCGCTACCAGTTTCACCTCGTCGTTCAGAAGCTGCAGACTTTTTGCTCCGAAGACCTCGGCGCGTTCTACCTCGATATTCTCAAGGACCGCCTATACACCTGCGGTGCGGATTCGCACGCGCGCCGTTCGGCGCAAACCGTGCTCTACCACGTGACCCACAGCCTGGTGCGCTTGCTGGCGCCGATCCTGAGCTTCACCGCCGAGGAGCTATGGGCGGTGTTCACCGGCCGAGGCGACGACAGCGTGTTCTTCCATACCTGGCACGCGCTGCCCGCGCTCAAGGAGCCGGAGGTGCTGATGGCCCGTTGGAGCCGCCTGCGCGCGCTGCGCGCTCCGGCGCGCAAGCGCATCGAAGATCTGAGAGCCGAGGGAAAGGTAGGCTCGTCCCTTCAGGCGGAGGTCGACTTCCATCTCGACGGCGCGGACTATGATCTGCTCGCTAGCCTGGGCGACGATCTCAAGTTCGTCATGCTCACCTCGGCCGCGCGCGTGCATCGCGCGGCCGAGGCGCGCGTCGACGTCGCGCCCAGCACGCTGACCAAGTGCGAGCGCTGCTGGCACTATCGCGAGGACGTCGGCGCCGACGCGTCGCACGCCGATCTGTGCGGGCGCTGCGTCGCCAACCTTTACGGCGAGGGCGAGGCGCGCCGGCATGCCTAGGCGTTCCGCCTGGTTCGCGCTGGCGCTGGCCGTGGTGGTGGCGGACCAGCTCTGCAAGTGGGCGGTCCTGTCGGCGTTCGCGCCCGGCGAGCGGCTGGCGCTGAGCGGCTTCTTCAACCTGGTGTTGGCGTTCAACAAGGGCGCGGCGTTCAGCTTCCTGGCCGGCGCGCAGGGCTGGCAGACCCCGCTTTTCATCGCGGTGGCCGTGATCGCGATCGTGGTCGTGTCCGTGCTACTGGTGCGATCGCCCGCCGACCGCCTGGTGCGCGCCGGCCTGGCGCTGATCCTGGGAGGCGCGTTGGGTAACCTGATCGACCGGGTGCGCTATGGGCAGGTGGTCGATTTTCTCGATTTCCACCTCTACGGCTGGCACTGGCCGGCGTTCAACGTAGCCGATTCGGCGATCACGATCGGCGCCGGCCTGCTGATCTACGAAAGCTTGCTGCACCGGGGAGCGGACGGTGAGCGCAGACGCTGAAAGCGGGGTCATGACCTTGCACTATCGCCTCAGGCTCGAGGACGGAATCGAAGTGCTGTCCACCTTCGGCGGCAACCCCGCCACGCTCGCTTTGGGCCGCGGCGAGCTCGCGCCCGGTCTCGAGAAGTGCCTGGCGCACGCGGAGCCGGGCGGCAGCTACGTGTTCGAGCTCGAGCCGACGCAGGCGTTCGGCGAGCGGCGCGAGGACCTGGTGCAGTCGTTGCCGCGCGCGTCCTTTGCGCACGAGCTGGCACTGGAGGAGGGTGCACTGATCGAGTTTTCCGCTCCCGATGGCACGCGCCACACTGGGCAGGTGCGCGAGCTGCATGTCCACGACGTGCTGGTGGATTTCAATCATCCGCTCGCCGGGCGGCGGGTACGCTTCGAGGTGGAGGTTCTCGCCATCGTCCGATGATGGCAACATAGGCTGATGAAAGACGATTCCCGGGAAACGGAAGTTCTGCTCGCGAATCCGCGCGGTTTTTGCGCCGGGGTCGAGCGCGCGATCGAGATCGTGGAACGTGCGCTGGCGCTGTTCGGCGCGCCGATCTACGTCAGGCACGAGATCGTGCACAACAGGTTCGTGGTCGACGGCCTGCGCGCCAAGGGCGCGGTGTTCGTCGACGAGCTGGACGAGGTTCCCACCGGCAGCACCGTCATCTTCAGCGCGCACGGCGTGGCGAAGTCAGTGCGCGCGGATGCCGAGGGGCGCGGGCTGAAGGTGTTCGACGCGACCTGCCCGCTGGTGACCAAGGTGCACGTCGAGGTTGCGATGATGCTCAAGCAGGGGCTCGAGATCGTCATGATCGGGCACCGCGGCCATCCGGAAGCCGAGGGCACCATGGGGCAAGCCGACTCGCACATCCACCTGGTGGAAACGGCAGCAGAGGTCGCCGGCCTGCACATCGCGGATTACGCCAAGGTCGCCTACGTGACGCAGACCACGCTTTCGGTGGACGATGCCGAACGGGTGGTGGCTGCGCTGCGGGCCAGATTCCCGGGGATACGCGGGCCGAAGAAGGACGATATCTGCTACGCGACGCAGAACCGCCAGGACGCGGTGAAGCTGATGGCGCCGCGCTGCGATGTGGTCATCGTCGTGGGCTCGCCCAACAGCTCGAATTCGAACCGCCTGCGCGAAGTGGCGCGCAATATCGGCACCGAAGCCTACATGATCGACCGCGCCGCGGACCTGCGGCCGGAATGGATCGCCGGCAAGCGCCGTATCGGCGTCACCGCCGGCGCGTCGGCGCCCGAGGTGCTGGTGAACGACGTGCTGGCGAGGCTGAAGGAGCTCGGCGCCGCCCGCGTTTCTCAGCTCGACGGCATCAGCGAGGGCGTGGCGTTCACACTGCCGCGCGAGCTGGCGGCGAGGAAGTAGCCCTGGACGCGCTCAGCGCCAGCCGGCGGGACGCGCCGGCGGCGGGGTGTCGAAGCGCACTTCGATCGTCATCTGCGCCTTGACCGGGTGTTTGTCCTTCATCCCGGGAGTAAAGCGCGCCGCGCGGAAGGCCTGTTCGGCGGAGCGCTCGAACACGCCGGCCGGTCGGGCGCGCAGGGTTTCGACCCGGTCGACGGCGCCGTTCTCATTGATGTAGAGCCGCAGCACGACCGTGCCCGACAGGCCGCGGCGCGCCGCGGCCTCCGGGTATTCGGGCTCGACATGGGTCTTGACGCCGGGGCGCGCATCCAGCTCGGCGCTGCGATAGTAATGGGTCGATGCCAGCGGCGCGGTGCTCCCGGGGGTGGTTGCGATCTGGCCCTGGGACCAGGCGTCGGATCCCGCCCCGGCCAACGCGAGCGCTACGACCCCGCCGAGAAGTGCTGCCGGCAGGCGCGTTAAGCGTCTGCCGGCGCGCGTTGGCTGCGTCACTGCGAGATCAGCTCACGCCAGGACACGCGGCGCCCCTGAACGTTGCTCGGCGTGACCGGCGTCGACTGCGTAAGCTGCTGATTGTCCGCGGTGGTCACGATTGATTTTACCGAGCCGCCAGGCAGCTGCACGACGTTGATACCCACGACCAGCGAGCTCGATATCTTGATGCTCGCCATGTTGAGGTTTGCTCCCGGAACATAGGCTCCCGTCGCGTAGTTGAGGTAGTTGACCCACGCGTAGCCGCCCGCGACACAGGCGTCGCTGGTGGGCACGTTCGTCGCCACAATCAGCGTGCCGAGCTGTAGCTGCGGATCGACGTTCACTCGCTCTCCGGAGTCGGGCAGGTCCACCCACCACCCCATGTTGGTGCCGAAGCTGACCGTGTTGTTGGACGTGGTGCGCTGCGGCGGGTTCGCGCCGCTGATCGTAGTCAACGACTGCTGCACGAACGCGCCGGAAGTGCGCACGTCGGGTAGCGGCGTCGACGAGAGGTCGTCACGCAAGGCGTAGATCGACTCGACCTGGGTGGTGGTCAAATCGCTGGTTCCCAACATGCGCCCGGTGCCGACATACACGACCGCATACCCGTTGACCGATGCGAGCTCGGGTTTGGTGGTGAGCGGCTGCACGACGCCTGAAGGGTCTTTCAGGGTCTCGAGCTTGAACGCCGTGTTGACGCCGTACTGCGTGGAATCGAGCTGAAAGCGCCAGACGTTGCCTTTGAGGTCGACGCCGTACACGCGCAGCGCGGTGTTGTCGTAGAAGGAGTTTTCGACCCACGCGTTGATGTGGTTCAGACCGCTCGGATCGGCCGTGCCCGACACGCACGGCGCGGTCGTGCTCACGCCGTCGCAGCCCACTCCGGTGCCGATACGCTGCAGAATCGCCCCGGTCTGCGCATCCAGGATGTACAGGTACCCTTGGCCGTTCCCTGGATTGACGTTGTTGTAGCCGGAGGTGACCATCACGACCCATCTGCCGTCCGACGGGCGCTTGACGATCAGGGGACTGCCGAAGCTGTAGCCGAGGTTGCAGTCCTGGAACGTCGGATTATAGGATGGGGGCCCTGACGCGCACTGGCTGGAGGAGGGGGGCGTGAACTCCCACAGTCCTTTCGGATTGCTCGGGTCGGTCACGTCCAGCGCATAGTAGCCGCGCCCGCCGGCGTTCAGTCCGGCGACCAGGATCGTGTGCCATTGCGCGGCCGACGCGCAGGGCGTGGACAGCGTATGGCCGAAGCACACGTCGCCGATCTGCGGCGAGCCGTCGGTGTAATACTGGTGCGAGTACGGCGAACTCGCCAGATTCTTCAGGTCTGGCAGGAGCATCGATGGCACGAACGCCCAGCGTTCCGAGCCCTGACCGCTGCTCGCGTCGGTCACGAGCGTGCCGGTGAAGCTGTCGTCCGAGCCCGTCTGAGTCCCGATCCCCGCGGTCTGGTAGTACAGCTCGCCGCTGGGCCCCTCGGTGTTGAACGCGTGCAGCATGCCGTCGTTGGCCGCCGCGAACACAAGCCCCGGGCGGGTGGCGGTGCTCGCCTGGAAGGTCGCATAGTTGGGATCGGTGCCGGCGTAGGATCCGCTGTCGTAGCCGAAGGGCGCCCCTCTCACGTAGGCCGGCTGCGCGTCCACGATATCGCCGAGCAGGTGCGTGCGGGTGCGATACAGGTCGCTAACCGCGGTCCCGCCGGTGGTTTCGTTGGCGGTGTCGCCGCGCAGGTAGTCCACCAGGTTCTGCGGCGTCGCGGAAACCGTGCGCCCGCTGCCGTCGGTCCCCCAGGGCGCGGCCTGGGTGAGCGAGAGCGGATTGAAGTCACTCATCTCCGTGGCGCTGAGCTCGGCACCGTCGCTGCAGGCCGGATAGTTCCCAGTGGCGAACGCGCCGGGCCAGCAGAAGCTCTTCAGCAGGTTGCCGTTCTGCCCGCCGCCGGGCGTCGTATCGGTCGGGTCGAAAGTGTAGATGGTGCGGTCGTAGGGCGTGCGCTCGTCGAGCAGCGCCGAAGCCGACCAAAGCGTGGCGTACGAGACGTTGCCGGTGCCGAGGTCGATGGTGCGTGCGCTCAGGTCGCCGTTCCAATCCACCGTCTGGTACTGCGCGGTGAAGGCGAAGTTGTCGCCCGCTACCGGCTGCAGGTTCGAGGTCGCCGCCGCCGCGCCGGCGCCGACACGGGCCGCAACGCTGTTAAGCGCGGTGGCAAGCGCGTTCGACAGTGTGTTGGGGTCGCGCGCGGTGAAGTACTGGCCATGGCCGTTGACCGCCGCGTGCCACAGGTCGTCGAGCGCGGTTTCGCCGCCGGACACCGGCAGAGGCCAGTTGGCGCCCTGCTTGATGGCCCAGAAGTCGCCGCCGGTGGTGGCGTTCTCGTTCAGGTAGTTCGGGTCGTAGGTGAGCTGTCCGGCGAGCCCGAGGCCGACCGCGAACAGGTCCATGTGCTGCGCCGGGTTGGGGTCGCTCGACGTGGTCGGCACTTGGTCCCCGAGATCGGTGCGCAGGTCGGTCTGGTAGTAGTACATCGCGGTGTCGGCCAGGGTATTGCTTGCGCCCGACACGCCGCCGTCGTAGGCGCCGATGGCGCGCGTATGGTAGCCGCTGTCGGTGTCGTCCTGATTGCCGATCGACCCGCCTGAGAGTGTCTCGCCGGCGCTGCCGTTCCAGTAGCCGTCGGTCACCAGCACGGTGTAGTTCGCCTGGCAGGCATACTGGATCGGGCTGCCGCCCATGCCGTTGGCGAGCCGGGGCGTGCTAGTCGAGCCCAGGCCGGCGAAGTACTGCCCGACCCGCGAAAGGGCCTCACGCGTCGGAGTGCTGCTGTTGGCATCGACGCCGTAGATGTGGGTGTACCAGTTGTCCTTCTGGTTGCCGGCCCCGGAACTGAAATCGTCGACCGCCAGGTACTTGCTCGAGCTGACCGTGCTGCCGGGGTTGAGGGTGATCATGCCGACCCGGAACGCGCTGGTGATGGTGATGAAGGCGCGTCCGATGGTGGTCTTGGTCATCGTGTTGCGGGTGCGGTAATACGCGTACCAGTTCGCGAAGTTGGTCATCTCCTCGCTGTAGCTGCATACCCCGGCCGTCACCCTGCCGCAGTCGCTGCGACCGGGATAGAGCGGGTAGTTCTGCCCCGGGACGATGCTGGTGCGGGTGAACGTGCCGAGCCCGGTCCGGCCAGCCGAGGCGGCGTTCTGTCCGCCGCCGAAGTTCGTCGCCGAGGTATTGATGACGTTCGGCGTGATACCGCCGGACATATTGGTGGTGCTGACCGAGACCCGCCAATCGCTCTCCGATATCGATGCGCCGTTGAGCTCCGAGCCCGTACCGGAGGGCGCAATGATGGTCACCGTGCTGCCGCTGGAGGTGGCGCTATAGCCGCTCGTGCCGGTGAAGCTGTTGATCTGGTTCTTGACCGCGGTGGCCATCGTAGTCGTGTTGGTGGTGCCGGGTCTCACCGTCGCGCCGAGGATCTCGGTGCCGTTGACCTTGATCGAGTTGATATAAGCGTTGCTCCTGTTCATGCGCGAAATGGTAAGGGTCCCGGTCGCGGGCGTAACCGGCGTTCCCGGCGTTGAGACCACCGCGACGGCATTGCCGTTGGCCTGCGTGCAGTCGGCGGTGGGGTTGCAGGCCGCCAAAGTTCCCGCGTAGATCGTGACGGTATTGCCCGAGCTTGCGGCGGTATAGCCGCCGTTGGTCGCGGTGCCGTTGTTGATCGCGAGCATGACGTTCGAGGCGACCGTGGTCGTGTTGATCGGGCCGGGGGCCGGGGACACCACGCCCGATGGGTACCCCGGGCCGAACAGGTTCGCACCGTTGACGGTGACGTTCTGGATCGTGCCGCTGGTGTTCGATTGCGATCCGACCGTGATGGTCGCGGTGGCGGTCGTTCTCGATACCGCAATGTTGTTCCAGACGCCGGTGAACTTGGGCCGCGCATAGCCGCCGGTGTAGTTCTGCTCGCAGTCGGAAAGATTTGGTACGCCGCCGCTGTCCTTGCAGTAGCGCACCGGCGCGGGCACGTTGTAGTTCACGCCGCCGACCAGCGTAGGGGCGGTGGCCGAAACGCAATTCGAGAGCGTCAGGTCGGAGCAGTATTCGGTCGTCTTGATGAGGTAGTAGTAGGGCGCACCGTAGGTGTAGCGGATCGAACCGGTGGACGTCTTGCCGTAGCCGTAGGTGGCGTCGGGATAGCCGTAGCTTGTATTTAGCCTGCAGTTGCTGTTCGGGTAGCTGGTCGAGGCGCCCGCGCTGTTGCACCATTCGCGATCCGGGAAGTTGGTCGCGAGGTTCGATGTGGCGACCTTCGTCGAGCTGCTGGCGGGGAACATGCTGATCGTCTCGACGCGCAGCGTGTTGAGCCCGCTTGCGCTGACCCCGTCGGTCGGCACCGCCGTCCAGTTGCTGGTGTATGCGGCGGTCATGGACGGTTTCGCGGTGCCGTCGTAGTTCACCGCCGGCAGGTAGGTAATGGCCGGGTTGTAGTACTGGAAGTTGAACTGCGGCGACATGATCGGCGGGTCGCCGACCTCGCAGTTCTGCAAGGTGTTGGTGATGCTGCCGCCGGAGTCGAGGGAATCCAGGCACAGCCGATTGCTGTCGAAGCTGTTATAGCGTCCGATGAAGTCCGGCGTGTACTGCTCCTGCATCGAGCCCGAGTCATCGAACAGCACCATGATGTTCGGCGGCACGTTGGCGGCCGGCTGGGCAAGCGGCTGCGAGGCGATATCGGTCAGGCCGGCCGCGCCGACTGTCGCGGGCAGCAGGGCCGCGGCGTATAGCGCGCTGCGGAGCATCTTCATGAGCTTGGTGGTTCGGGTACGCATGGTGATTCTCCCTGTGGGGCTGTTGCGCTCAGAACACCGTGGCCTGCACGTAGCTGACGGTGTTGCGCGGCCCTGAAACTTGCACTGTGATGCGATAGAACGTGCTGACCGGAACCGAGAGCACGCCGCCGCCGTAGCCGCCTGCGCCCTTGGAGCCGGTTGACGACACGGCGCCGCCCGCTGCGGCTGAAGCCTTGATGCAGTTGGTGCTCGCCGGATCGCCTGATGCTTCGCACATGCGCTGGATCATGTATTTGACCGTGTTGCCGGCCGCATCGGTACCGACGGTCACGGCGGTATTCCAGTCGTACGGCGTCAAGCTCGAGTCCTGCCCCAGCAGGTCGACGCTCGACTGCCAGGTCGAGTAGTAGGCATTGCCGCCGGCCACCCCGGGAAGATCGGAATACAGCGTATTGCCGCCGGAGTTGGTGACCAGCCACGCACGCGCGGTCTCGATTCCCCAGTCGGCGGCGCTGGTCGCGCTTTGCTTGAACGCGAGGTTGCTTGCGATCATCGCCCCGGTGCCGACGCTGCGCATCATCGCGATGCCGGCAAGGGACATGGCGACCAGTACGATGAGCGCGATGAACAGCACCACGCCCTGCTGCCGAAGACGCGGCGCTGCGATCACGAGTATCTCCAGATGAGGTTGCGGATCGGGACGATCGTCTGGTACACGCGGTAGCGGTAGCAGCTCGGCAGCCCTTCGGGCACCGTGAAGCTGCCCCCTGCCCAGGTGGGCGCGGTCGTGGTCGCGGAGCAGGCGCCGCCGGGGGTGCTCGGCTTCTCGTAGTTGCCGATACGCGTCAGAACACCGACCCGGATCGACAGCACCTGGGACCAATCCGAGCCGGTCGCCGGCTGTACGTTGTTGTACTCGTCCACCACGCCGTCGCCCGCGGTTCCGGTTCCTGCGCCGTCGTCCTTGCCGTACTGCGCGCGCAGGTCGACGACGTCGTCCGCCAGATCCTGCGCGACGCCGCCGCCCGTAATCAGCAGGCTGTCGGTCACCTGCAACCGGTATTGACCCACGGCCGGGCTCGCGACGGAGTAGGTGCGCACACTCGGGTTTCCGATGTCGAAGATCAGATCGTTGGTCACGTAGGTGGTCGGGAAACTGCCCCATCCGGACGGGTTGTAAGAGGCCGTGTTGAATTGCAGTTGGGAGGAAACGGGCTGAACTGCGGTCAACTGTGCCAGCGTGCAGCTTCCCCCGGCGCTCTGGCTGACCAGCATCACGAAGTCTCCGGAGTAGAAGCCCGCCGTGCCGTCCACGGTCGCGTAGGGCGGCGTAAAGGTGGCGATGGTCCCCGGCACCATTCTGGTGCTTCCGCTGGAGAACATCATCGTGATTTTGTTCGGCGTGACCGACGAATCGATGTAGACCGGGGCCAGGGTCAGGGGCGGCAAGGCCGTTCCGGCGGCTTGCCCGGGAACGTTGGCCGAGTAATTGCCGTTGTAGTAGTAGTACAGCGTGCCGCAGCCGAGCGCCGCCGACTGGTTCAGGCCGTAGCCCGCCATTTCCGCGTCGCGCTGGATGGTAAACAGCGCGATCAGGCCGTTGGTCTGTCCGCTGCCGGCGCCGAGCGTCGAGCGGCTGAATTTGTCGCTGGTAAGGTAGGCCTGGGTGATGATCAGGATCCCGATCAGGCCGATCGCGACCCCCACCATAACCTCGACCAGGCTCATGCCTCGCTCGCGAATGCGCAGGGAAGGTGTCATGTGCAGTTGGAACACTTGATATGTGCGATTACGGTCTGCCGGTTGACCAGCGGGTCACCCGGTTTTTGCCAGTACACGGTCACGGCGACTTGGCTCGGCGGTGTTCCGGTCACCGTTATCGTGGGCGCGTTGGCGCCGGTTGCCTTGGGCAGGGCGCTCTGGACCTGTGCCACCCATGCGTCGCGCGGCGCGTAACTGCTCGCGGTCGTGTCGTAGCTGGCGATGTTGGTCTGGTCGACCCAGATCTGGCTGACGACCTGATTGGCGAGAAAGGCGGCGTCGGAGCGGTACTTTGCGTCGACCGTCGTCTGGATGCCGACCGTTTGCATGCCGAGCATGGCCAGGATGCCGATCGAGAAGATCAGGATACCGACCAGCGCCTCGATCAGTATCATGCCGCGCTGTGTGGGGTGTGGACGTGAGGTCATCATCGCTCGTGCTCAGTTGCAGACGCGCGGATCGGTGGTGTCGGTCACCTTCGGATCGCACATTTTCGCCTGCCCGCCGGTGGAGAGCTGGATGCGCAGGCAGCGCATCTTGCCGTTGACGGCGTCGACGTAGGTGCAGGTGCCGCCCGCCGGGTTGGAGAAGTCGATCTGCGTAATGCCCGCGCCGGCGAGGCGGCCAAGGCCGCTGAAGATGGCGCTCGGTCCGCCGACCACGACGACGGCAACGTTGGGGTTGCCTTCGCTGGCCGCTTTTTCCTCGACGATCTGCGGCGCGGCGGCGCCGGCCAAACTGGCGTTTCCGCCCTCGGGGGGAACGTTGCACAGTCCCGTCGGGTCGGCGAGGCTGACGATCCAGTTGAGCGAGGTGGCGGACAGCGTGCAGCCGGAGGTGAAATCGCTCACCAGCTGGAAGCGCACCGGAGCGTTGAGGCGTACCGCCTCGGCGCGCGCCAGGTTGAGGCCCTGCAGCGTTGTTTCGGCCGCGTTGCGGATCTGCGTGTTCTGCAGAAAGGTGGCGAACGAAGGCACCCCGAGGAACAGCACCAGCGCGACAATGGCCAAGCCGATCATCAGCTCGATCAGCGTCACGCCGCTTTGGGTAAATCGCATCAGCACGACTCGCCCTTCTTCGTGACCCAGCAGGTCGTCGAATCGTTCCAGCCCGTGACCGGCGAAGTGAAGGTCGAGGTCCGGACGTTGGATTCGTTGAGCGTGTACTTGAACCCGTTTACGCCGCCGACCCCGGTTGCGGTAATCGTGTAGGTCTGGTCGCCGATCGCGTTTGCGTTCCCTGACACGCAGGTGATGGTGAAGTATTGTGCGTCGGCACCGCTCGGCATGGTCACGCCACAGACGTTGCCGGTGCCGTACATGTGGTTGTCGGCGTAGTATTTCTCGAGCTGCAGGCGCGTGCTCGAGAGGTTCGAGATCGCCTCGGATATCTTGCCGCGCTGGATATACTGGATGTATGAAGGCACGGCGATCGCCGCCAGGATCGCGACCACCACCACGGTGATCATGAGCTCGATCAGTGTGAAACCGGATACCTTGCGCATGGAGATCCCCTTTGTCCGTGAATGCATGCTAGGAGCTTGCCGGGCGAGCATGCAAAAGTGGGCGACCGGCGGCCGGATTGGCGGCTTGAACGGCGGCAGACGTGCGGGTTTGCGGGGAATTTTTCACATTCGGGGCCGCGCGAGGCGATCGGCGTATAATCCGTCGCTCGTGCGCCGGGACGATGGCGGCGCGCTCGGCTGGTGTAGCTCAGTTGGTAGAGCAACTGATTCGTAATCAGTAGGTCCGCCGTTCGAGTCGGCGCACCAGCACCAAGGTCCCGTCGGTAACAAAACTTCAACTCACGCGATGGCGGCGCGCATTCTCGTAGTAGACGACGACCCGGACATCCTGGGCCTGATGCGGCTGCACCTTTGTGCGGCGGGCTACGAGGTGCGCACGGCGCAGGACGGGATCGAGGCCGGGTACATGGTGCTCGCCGAGGCGCCGGACCTGATCATCTCCGACGTGAGCATGCCCAATATGGACGGCATCGCATTCGTGACCGCGCTCAGGGCCGATACCACCCAGCCGCACATCCCGGTGATCTTCCTTACTTCGGTAGAGGACGAGGACAACCGCGTGCGGGAACTCGGCGCTGCGGGTTACCTGACAAAGCCGGTGCGCGCAGATCACTTGCTTTCGATGGTGGCGCAGCACGTCCCCGGCGGAGCTTCTCCGGGCGGCTGAGACAAAACGCGGCGCGCTGCTATATGCAGTCGCGCAGCTCGCTTCCTGGGATCGATTGCGCGACCACGCCCAGCCGCGTACGCAGCGTGGCGTCGGTGTCGCGCACCCGCAGCCAGACCTTCGGTACCTGGCTCACGCGCGCCCCGACCTGGGCGCTGTGCACGCCCTTGGTCTTCAGTTCCGCAAGGTGCGCCTGCGCCGCCGCTTCGCTGCGGAAAACGCCGAGCGATATCGACCACTGGTAGCTGCCCTCGTCCTGCACAACGAAGAAGGTGTCCACGCCGAGCGCCTTGAGCTCGGCGCCTTTGCGCTGCGCGCCCTGGCGATCGCCCTGCGGCGGGATGTACACCCACCAGTTGGCAGTCTCCTCGACCTGCCGTTCGCTCAGCCGCGCGCCGAGCGCGAGCGGGTCGAGCCGCTTGCGTGCGGCCGGCAAGTCGGTCAGGGTGAAGCTGCCCCATTCGACGCAGCCCGCCGTAGCGGCGACCGGCGCGGATCGCGTGCCGGCAGCCGCCCCGCGCGCCGGGGCCGGCGACACGATCGGCAGTTTCTGCGGATCGATCTGGCGCGACAGGGGCTGCGAATCGGAACCCGCGTCCTGTTGCGCGAGGTAGCGCGCCCAGGTAAAAAATGCCAGGTTGGCGAGTAACAGAATCAGGAAGAGCGTGCGCATCCGGTCGTTCGCGACCTAGGACGCCGTGGCGGCCGGCCGTTCGCTCAGCGCGATGCGCGCCAGGCCCTCAAGCACCAGGTTTTCGACGTAGCGGGCGGGCACCTCGAGCTGCTCCAACAGAGCGCGTCCGGCGCCACCGCCGACCAGGCACACCGTTTCGGGCCCCATCTTGCGGTACATGCGCTCGACGGCGCCGGCTTGCGCATGACGGCAGCCGGTCTCGATCGCGTCCAGCGTGTTGCGCGGCGCGTCCCTGTAGCTGCCTTCCTGGATCGGCAGCCGCCCGGTGTGCTCGTGCAGCACGAAGCGCATCAGGTCGACACCGGGAAGGATGATGCCGCCGAGGAATTCGCCCTGCGCCGAGAGCATGTCCGCGGTGGTGGCGGTACCCGCGTTCACGACCAGGCAGGGGCCTGCGTGCATCGAGCGCGCGGCGACGAGCGCCGCCCAGCGATCGGCCCCGAGCCGCTCCGGCTCCTCGTAGCCGTTGCGCACCCCGCAGCGCTCGGCCTCGCCCCGCAGCCACAAAGGCTCGCCCTCGAAAATGCTGGTCCAGTTCACCAGCAGTTCGTGCGCACCGTCCCCGGCGACGTTGGAAATGACGATTCGCTCGGGCTCCTCATGCGTCGCGGCGAAGGGATTGATGTCGTGGCTTGCGGCGGCGAACTCGATCAGGGAGACGGTCGCGAGGTTGGCCCATTGGCGGCCGTCGTGCCAGCCCCACTTCACGCGCGAGTTCCCGGCGTCGATGGCGAGGATCATGCCGCCCGCGCCGACACCACCCGCCCGCTGCGGATCGCCCGCATGCCGGCCCGGGTACGCAGGCGCAGGCCGCCGTCCTCGGCCAAGCCGTCCGCCACGCCGGCCAGCACGCGGCCGTCGGCCAGCCGCACCCGCAGGCGCTGTCCGGCGTAGGCGTGCATTGCCTCCCATTCCTGCTTGAACGCCGTCAGTCCGCGCGCGTCGAAGGCGTCGAAGGCCGCCAGCAGTTCGTCCGCCACCCGGGCGGCGATCGCGTTACGCGAAGGCATCGGATCGACGAATTCCTGCAGCGCCGCGATGCGGCGGCGCAGCCGCGCTTCCAGGCCGGGCGTGGTGCGGCAATTAATCCCGATGCCGGTGACCGCGATCAGCTCGCGGCCTTCGAGCCGGGTCTCGATCAGAATGCCGCCGACCTTCCCGCCGCGCACCAGCAGGTCGTTCGGCCACTTGAGCGCGGCGTCGGTCGCGCCGAGAGCGCGCAAGGCGCGCACCGCGGCGACGCCCGCCGCCAGCGGCAGGGCGGCGAGCTCGCGCGGCGCACAGGAAAACCCGCGGCGCAGCGACATGGTCAGCGCCGTGCCGACGCACGAAAGCCAGCGCCGGCCGCGCCGGCCCCGCCCGGCGAGCTGTTCCTCGGCGAGCAGCAGCCGCGGGCCGGGCGTCGCCGCCTGGGCGAGCACGGCGGAGCTGGTCGACAGGCAGGCGTCCGCCACGTCGATCCGAAGGTTCACGGCGCGGCGGCCGAGGCCGCGCGCGATGTCCGTGGCGTCCAGGAAATCGAAAGGGGCGGCGAGTCGCGCCGCGCCGTACTCGGTCGTCACGAACCCCGTTTGCTCGAGCCGCGCGAGGCAGCGTTCGATCTCGGGGATGCGCGCCTCGCAGGCGGCGGCGAGCTCGCGCGCGGAGCGCGGCGCCCGCGCGCCGAGCGCGCGCAGCAGATCGATGGCGAGGGAACGCATGGCCGAAGTATATGAGATCGGGATTGCGGGCGCGCCGGCCGGATTGCTCAACCCGCGCCGAAGGCGAAGTCGCGCCCCGGCGCGGCGGCGAACAGCGCGCGGGTGTACTCGTGCCGGGGGCTGCCGAAGACCTGCAGCGCGGGACCCTGCTCGACGATGCGGCCGTGCGACATCACCGCGACATGGTCGCACACCTGCGCCGCGACGCGCAGGTCGTGGGTGATGAACAGCATCGCCAGGTTGAGCCGCGCGCGGATTTCCTCGAACAGCGCCAGCACCTGCGCCTGGACCGAGACGTCGAGCGCGGAAACCGCCTCGTCGGCGATCAGCAGTTCGGGCTCCATCGCCAGCGCGCGCGCGATGCAGATGCGCTGGCGCTGCCCGCCCGAAAACTGATGCGGGTAGCGGTTCAGCACGCCGGGGTCCATGCGCACCAGCTCCATCAGGCGACGCGCCCTTTCGAGCGCCTCGCGCCGCGACAGGCCGTAATTGCGCGGCCCCTCGATGATCGCCTCGCCCACCGTGCGGCGCGGGTTGAGCGAGCGGTACGGATCCTGGAACACGATTTGCACCTTGCGCCGCAGCGGGCGCAGCGCGGCGCGCGACCGGGCGGCGATCTCCTCGCCGCCGAGCCGGATTTCGCCGCCACTCGGGTCGATCAGGCGCACGATGCAGCGCGCCACGGTCGACTTGCCCGATCCTGACTCGCCCACGATGCCGAGCGTCTGGCCGCGCCGGATCTTGAGCGTGACATCCTCGGCCGCGTGCACCTCGCGTCGCCCGGAGAACCAGCCGCGGTCGACATAGGTCTTCGACAGCCTGCGCGTTTCCAGCACCAGCGGGGCGGAGGCGTCGGCACTGCGCCCGAGCGGATGAACTTTCGGCACCGCCGCGATCAGCATCCTGGTGTAGAAGTGCTGAGGCCGCATCAGCACCTCGTTCTTCGGCCCCAGCTCGACCATCTCGCCCAGGCGCAGGACCGCGACGCGGTGCGCGATCTCGGCCACGACACCGAAGTCGTGCGTGATGAACAGCACGCCCATGCCGTGGCGCGCCTGCAGCTCCTGGATCAGCTTCAGGATCTGCGCCTGCGTCGTGACGTCGAGCGCGGTGGTCGGTTCGTCGGCGATCAGCAGAACCGGTTCCAGCACGAGCGCCATCGCGATCACGATGCGCTGGCGCTGGCCGCCCGAGAGCTGATGCGGATACGAGGCGACGACGCGCTCCGGATCCGGCAGCGCGACTTCGCGCACGATATCGAGGATCTTCGCCCGCCGCGCGGCGGGCGAGAGGCGCGTGTGCTGGCGCAGCACCTCGTCGATCTGCTCGCCGCAGGTCATGACCGGGTTGAGCGCGGTCATCGGCTCCTGGAACACCATCGACATGCGCGTGGCGCGCAGCTCGCGCAGCCGCCGGGCACCCAGCGTCACCACGTCTTCGCCCTCGAGCAGGATGCTGCCGCCGGTGACCGGCAGCGACGGCGGCAGCAGGCCCATCAGCGCCTGCGCGATGACCGACTTGCCCGAGCCCGATTCGCCCACCAGGCAGACGATCTCGCCGCGCTCGACGCTGAACGAAACGCGCTCGACCGCGCGCCGGCGATCTCCGCCCGCGGGCAGCGCCACCGAAAGGTCGCGCACCTCGAGCACCGCGCTCATAGGCGCCTCGCCATCTTGGGATCGAGCGTGTCGCGCAGGCCGTCGCCGAGGATGTTCACCGCGAGCACCGTGACCGCGAGGAACAGCCCCGGGAAGAAGACGTTGTGCGGATACTCGTTGAACTGGACCCGACCCTCGGCCATGATGTTGCCCCAGGTCGGGATGTCGGGCGGCAGGCCGACGCCGAGGAACGACAGGATCGACTCGAGCAGGATGGCCGAGGCGCAGATATAGGTGCCCTGCACGATCAGCGGCGCGATGGTGTTGGGCAGAATGTGGCCGAACATGATCTTCCAGGTCGGCGTACCGAGCGAAACCGCCGCCTCGACGTACGGCTCCTCGCGGATCGACAGCACCAGAGAGCGAACCAGGCGCGTGACGCGCGGAATCTCGGGGATCGCAATTGCTATCACGACCGTGGTCAGGCTGCCGCGCCACAATGCCACCAGCGCGATCGCCACCAGGATGCCGGGGATCGCCATCAACCCGTCCATGAAGCGCATCAGCACGCCGTCGAGCCAGCGCAGGTAGCCGGCGCCCAGCCCGGCGACGATTCCGAAGGCGAGCGCGAGCAGTGCCGCCAGCAGCCCCACGCTGAGCGACACGCGGGTGCCGTAGATCACTCGGCTGTAGATGTCGCGCCCGAACGAATCCGATCCCATGAGGAAGCGATGCGGGAGGGTGTCGCCGTCGAGCGTCGTGATCTGTCCCGTCATGCCGGGCCGCAGGTCGCGGCTGCCGGCGTCGAACAGCGTCGGGTCGACGGTGCCCAGGTAGGGTGCGGCCAGTGCCACCGCGACCATCAGCGTGAGCACCGTCGCGCCGATGCGCACCGACCAGTTGCGCCGCAACCGGCGCCAGGCCGACTCGTGCCGGCGCAGGTCCGCGGTTTCGACCGGGAGGGCGTCGGCGTCCATCAGTAACGGATCCGGGGATCGAAGATCACGTACGACAGGTCGATCAGCAGGTTGACCACCACGTACACGAAGGAGAAGAACAGGATCACGCCCTGGATGGTCGGGAAATCGCGCGCCAGCACGGCGTCGACCGTGAGGCGGCCCAGACCCGGGATTGCGTACACCGACTCGGTCACCACCACGCCGCCGATCAGCAGCGCAATACCGATGCCGATCACGGTGACGATCGGCACCGCGGCGTTGGCGAGCGCGTGCGCGATCAGCACGCGCGACTCGGGCAGCCCCTTGGCGCGCGCGGTACGGATGTAGTCCTCGCCCAGCGCCTCGATCATCGAGGCCCGCGTGACCCGCGCGATCAGCGCGATGTAGATCACCGACAGCGTGATCGAAGGCAGGATCAGGTGGCGCAGGAACGGCCAGAAGCCGTCGGCCAGCCTCCTGTAGCCCTGCACCGGCAACCAGCCGAGCTTGAGCGAAACGATGTATATGAGGATGTAGGCCAGCACGAACACGGGGATCGAGAAGCCGAGCACGGAAAAGCCCATCAGCGCGCGGTCGAACCAGCTGCCGAAGCGCCAGGCCGCGATCACGCCGAGCGGCACCGAGACCAGCACGGCGATGACCAGCGTGAAGGTCGCCAGCGCAAGGGTCGGCTCGAGCCGCTGCGCGATCAGGTCGGTGACCTTGATCTTGAAGTAGAACGACTCGCCCAGGTCGCCGTGCAGAATGTGCGAGACCCAGATGCCAAACTGCACGATGATCGGCTTGTCCAGCCCGAGGCTGATGCGGATCTGCGCGATCTGGTCGCGGCTGGCCGCGTCGCCGGCCAGGATCGCCGCCGGATCGCCCGGGGTCAGGCGCAGCAGCAGGAACACGAGCACCGCGACGATCACCAGGACGGGAATCGTCGCGAGCAGGCGCCGGGCGATGAACTTGTACACGATGGCTCGAAAAAAAACGGCCCCGGGGGTCAGCCCGGAGCCGTCATGCTAGCGCAGCGGCTCAGTTCTTTTTCACGTTCCAGTAGAAATCGCCCGGCCCGACCACCAGACCGGTAATGCCCTTGCGCAGCGCGACCGGGTTGATGTACTCGCCCAGCGGCGCGTGCGTACCGTAGGCGAAGGCCTCGGCCTGGATCTCGGCCGCCAGCTTCTTGCGCTTGCCGAGGTTGAGCTCGCGCGCGAACTGGGCCTTGAGCTGCTCGATCTTGGGATCGTCCGGCCAGCCGAACCAGGACGCCTTCTCGCCCTTGGTGTCGAGCGCCGCGTTGCTCAGCGGGCTCCAGATGTCGGGCGCCACCCACGCGGTGCAGAACATGTTCCAGCCGCCCTGCGAAGGGGGATCCTTCTTGGCCCGGCGCGACACCAGCGTCTGCCAGTCCATCGCCTGCAGATCGACCTTGAACCCGGCCTGGCGCATCAGCTGTGCGGCGACATCGGGCAGTTTCTGGATCGCCGCCAGGTCGGTGGGTTTCATCAGCACCACCGGCGTGCCGTCGTAGCCCGAGGCCTTGAGCAGCTCGCGCGCCTTGCGCATGTTCGACTTGGCCATGATCTCGCTGCCGGCGGTGCTCGCGTAAGGCGTGTTGCAGGTGAACATCGAGGCACAGGTGTGGTAATACTCCTTCACCCCCACCTGGGCCTGGAGAAACGCTTCCTGGCGGAATGCGGCCAGCGCGGCGCGTCGCACCGCCGCCTTGTCGAACGGCGGGTGCAGGGCGTTGAAGCGGCACATGTACTGGAAACCCATGGGGTCGCGGTTGACGATCTCGACGCCCTTGATCCCCTTCAGCTGGCCGTAGCTCTCGAAGGCCGGACGCTCGAGGATGTCGACCTCGCCCTTGGCCAGCGCGTTGACCTGCGACTGCGGGTCGCGCAGCGCGAGGTTGAACTCGACCCGGTCGACGTACACCCGCTTGCCGCCGGTCGTGCCCGAGGCGGGCTCCTTGCGCGGCACGTACTTGGTGTTCTTGACGTATACCGCCTTGTCGCCGGGCTTGAACTCGTCCTTCTTGAAGATGTACGGCCCGGAACCGGTGTAGTCGTCGATCTGCTTGAACGGGTCGGTCTCGGCGACGCGCTTGGGCATGATGAACGGCACGTTCGACGACGGCTTGCCCAGGGCCTCGAGCACGAAGCCGCAGGGCTCCTTGAGCTTGAGCACGAAGGTATCGGGCGCGGGCGTCTCCATCTCCTCGACGAAGGTCATCAGCTGTTGTCCCAGCGCGTCGCGCCGGCCCCAGCGTTTGAGCGACGCCACTACGTCCTCGCTTGTCACCGGCGCGCCGTCGTGGAACGCGAGCCCCTTCCTCAGCTTGAAGGTCCAGGTCTTGCCGTCCTTCGACATGGTCCAGGTGTCGACCATCTGCGGCTTGATGCGGGCCTTGGCATCGGTCCCGAACAGCGTGTCGTAGATCATGTAGCCGTGGTTGCGGCTCATGTAGGCGGTGGTCCAGATCGGGTCGAGGATTGACAGGTTGGAGTGCGTCACCACGCGCAGCACCTTGCCTTGCGCAAAGGCGCCCGAGGAGGCGCCGATGGCGGCGAATGCGGCGGCGAGCACGGCGATTCTGCGAAATGAGATCATTTGGGTCTCCGGGAAGGACAGCGCCTGACACGATAATTGAACGCTTACGCCCCAGCAAGCATCCATTCGCAACATGTAAGGATCCCTCATGGCACGCATCGCAGTCGGCGGTTTTCAGCACGAGACCAACACCTTCGCCCCCTCGCGCGCGGACTACGCCGCGTTCGAGGCCGGCGGCGGCTGGCCCGGGGTCAAGTACGGCGAGGCGCTGTTCGAGGCGGTCGAAGGCGCCAATATCCCGGCCGCCGGGGCGATCCAGGCCCTGCGCGACCAGGGCCACCGGCTGGTCGGCACCGCCTGGGCGGCCGCCAGCCCGTCGGCGCACGTCACCCGCGACGCCTTCGAGCGCATCCTCGGCGGCATGATCGAAAACCTCAAGGCGGCGCTGCCGGTGGACGGCGTCTACCTCGACCTGCACGGCGCGATGGTGACCGAGGCGCACGACGACGGCGAAGGGGAGATCCTGCGCCGCGTGCGCGAGTTGGTCGGCCCGCGGGTGCCGATCGCCGCCAGCCTCGACCTGCACTGCAACCTGACGCGCGCCATGCTCGAGCGCGCCGACGCGCTGGTCGCCTACCGCACGTATCCGCACGTCGACATGGCCGACACCGGCGCGCGCGCCGCGCGCCTGCTGGATCGCATGCTCAAGTCCGGCTCGCGCCTTGCCATGGCCTCCCACACGCTCGACTTTCTCACCGGGCTGCCTTCGCAGTCGTCGTTCATCGAGCCCTGCCGCGGCCTGTACCGCGAGCTGGGCGAGCTGGAGAACGTCAACGACGTCGTGCTTTCGTTCACCCCCGGGTTCCCGATGGCGGATTTCGAGGAGTGCGGCATGGCGGTATTCGGCTACGGCGGCGACGAGCACGCGGTCGGCGCCGCGGTCGAGCGCCTGCGCGAGGCGGTGGCGGGCGCCGAGCGCGAGTTCGCGCTCGAGCTGCACTCGCCCGACGACGCGGTGCGGCGCGCGCGCGCAATCGGCGAGCCGGGCGCGCCGGTGGTGCTGGCCGACACCCAGGACAACCCCGGCGCGGGCGGCAACGGCGACACCACCGGGCTGCTCGCGGCGCTGGTGCGCCAGAACGCGCCCGAGGCGGCGCTCGGCCTGCTGATCGACGCGGCCGCCGCGAAGCGCGCGCACGAGGCGGGGCAGGGCGCAACGCTCGCGTTCTCCCTCGGCGGGCGCTCGGGCATCGCCGGCGACGCGCCGTTCGCGGGCGAGTTCACCGTCGAGCGGCTGGCGGACGGCAATTTCACCTGCACCGGGCCGATGTTCAAGGGCTTTCGCATGACCCTGGGGCCGATGGCGCTGCTTCGGAGCCGCGCCGCGCCCGGGGTGCGGGTCGCGCTTGCCTCGAAGAAGGTACAGGCCGCTGACCAGGAGATGTTCCGCCATCTCGGCCTCGAGCCGCGGCGCGAGCGCATCCTCGGGCTCAAGAGCTCGGTTCACTACCGAGCTGATTTCGAGCCGATCGCACGCGAGATCCTGGTGGTCAAGTCGCCCGGACCCGCGCTCGCCGACCCGGCCGAGTTCAATTGGACCAAGCTGCGCAAAGGCCTGCGCCTGCGCCCGCTCGGGCCAGCGTACGCCGGCTAACCAGGCGGCTCGGGCCAGGCCTTCTGCGCCGGGCGAAGTTTCTCCAGCGCGTGCGCGAAGCGCAGCACGCCGAGATCGTCGAAGCGGTGCCCGATCAGCTGCACGCCGATCGGCAGGCCGTCGGCGCTGAAGCCCCAGTTGAGCGACGCGGCCGGCTGCTCGGACATGTTGTACGGCACGGTGAACGCAATGTGCGGCAGCGCGTCGTGCGGGTCGCTGCCGGGGGCCGGGCTTTCGGCCTCGTACGGCAGGATCGGCGAAACCGGCGAGAGGACGAAGTCGTAGGGCTGGCAGGCCGCAACCGCGGCTTCGCGCATCGCCATCACCAGCCCGTAGGCCTGCATCACGTCGCGCCCGCTGAAATCCTTCGCACGCCAGCTGCACCATTCGGCGATGAACGGCAGCACCTGGGCTTGCTTGGCGGAGGGGAGCTGCGCGAAATCGTGGTACGAGCGCGCCTCGAAGAAGCGGCACATGCCGTCGAGCATGTCCGGGCTGAGAAAGCTTCGCATTTCCTCGACCGCGCAGCCGGTGCCCTCGAGCGCCTTTGCGGCGGCTTCGGCGGCCGCGCGCACCTCGGCATTGACCGGCAGTCCGGCGCGCATGTCGGGCAGGAAGCCGATCTTGAGCGTCTTGAGCGCCAGACCATCGAGCCCGGCGAGGTAATCGACGCTCTGCGGCGGCAGGCTCATGAAATCGCGCGCGTCGGGCCGCGCGAGCAGGTTCATCATCAGCGCCGCATCGGCCGCGCGGCGCGTCATCGGTCCGGTCGCCCGGCCCATGTACGGCGGGTAGATCGGTACCCGCCCGAGCGAGGGCTTGAGGGCGAAGATGCCGCAATGGGTCGCCGGCAGGCGCACCGAGCCGCCAATGTCGGTGCCCAGGTGCAGCGGCGCATATCCGGCCGCGGCGGCCGCCCCGGCGCCGGAGCTCGAGCCGGAGGTATTGCGGTCGAGCCGCCAGGGATTGCGGGTCACCCCGTGCAGGCTCGAAAGGCCCGACGAGAGCATGCCGTAGTCGGGCATCGTGGTCTTGCCGAGGATCACCGCACCGCCTTCGCGCAGGCGCGCCGCGGGCGGGGCGTCGGCCGCGGCCGGCGGGGCGTCCTCGTTGGCCCGGGTGCCGATCGGCGCCGGGTCGCCCCGGGTGGCGATGTTCTCCTTGATCGTGACCGGCACCCCGTCGAGCGCCGACAGCGGCGCCCCG
>Ga0315556_1000031_pt1 | contig 61924 bp, 55 predicted proteins | sample SalMarSW160310MG_FD_202112 | JGI IMG/M metagenome (GOLD analysis project Ga0315556, IMG submission 202112) | Salt marsh sediment microbial communities from the Plum Island Ecosystem LTER, Massachusetts, United States - Salt Marsh Sediment SW1603-10 ...
CGGTTGCGGTAGCCGACCGAGAACACGACCCAGCGCGGCGCCGTCGCGGCGACGAATGCGGAGCTCGACGAGGTGCGGCTGCCGTGGTGCGGCGCGAGCAGCACCTCGGCGCGCAGCGCCGGCGGCGCATCCGACGCGAGCGCTGCTTCCGCGGCGTGCTCGATATCGCCGGCGAGCAGCATCGCGCGTGAGCCCGCGCTGACCCGCAGCACGCAGCTGAGGTCGTTGCCGCTGCGCGAACTGTAGTCTTCGACCCGCGGCGCAAGCAGCGCGAAGCGTACGCCGTCCCACTCCCAGCCATCGCCGCGCACGCAGCGCCGGTTCGTTGCGGCGAGCGCGAGCGCGGGGTGGCGCGCCGGCAGCGAGCTCAGCAGGGCATCGGTCGGGACGTTTTCCATCACCGAGAGCGCGCCGCCGATGTGGTCGGCGTCGTCATGCGACAGCACCATGGCGTCCAGCCGCGCCACGCCGCTCGCGCGCAACAGCGGCACGACGGTGCGCTCGCCGCTGTCGCCCCCGCCCGCGAACGCGGGACCGGCGTCGTACAAGAGCGCGTGATCTGCGGTGCGCACCAGCACCGCGAGCCCCTGGCCGACGTCCAGAGTGGTGATCCATGCCTCGCCGGGTGCCGGCGCCGGTGCGCGCAGCGCGAACGCGGGCAGCATCAGCGCGAGGCCGCTCGCGCGCCACGGCAGGCCGCGCGGCGCGAGCAGCCAGCCGACCCCCGCAAGCGCGAGCAGGACCGTCCAGGGCGGCGGCGCGCGTCCCTGCCATACCGCGAGCGGCAGCGCGGCGCAGACCTCGAGGAATTCGAGCAGACGCTCGGCGAGCCAGGCGGCGAGCTGGAGGATGGCGTCCAGCGGCACCGCCGCGCCCAGCAACGCGAGCGGCGTCACGACCATCGATACGAGCGGGATCGCGACCGCGTTCGCGAGCGGCCCGACCAGCGACACCTGCCCGAACAGGAGCAGCGCCGCCGGTGCGAGCCCCAGCGTCACCGCCCACTGGATGCGCCCCCATTGCAGGATCCTGCGTTCGCTTCCAGTCCAGCCCGCTGCGACGTAAAAGATGATCGCCACCGCGCCGAATGAGAGCCAGAAACCCGGTGCGAGCGGTGCCCAGGGATCGGCCAGCACGACCGCGCCGAGAGCGAGCGCGAGCGTGCGCACGGGCGAAACGACGCGCTCCGACCACAGCGCAAGCGCGACTACGCACACCATCAGCAGGGTTCGCTGCGCGGGCACGCCGAACCCCGCGAGCAGGGTGTAAGCGAGCGCCGCGGCGACCGCCGCAGCCGCCGCGGCCTTGCGCGCAGGCAGCAGCACGCACAGCCGCGGCAGCCGGCGCCAGCCGAAAGCGACCAGCCAGGCGATGAGCCCGGACACCAGTGTTACGTGCAGGCCTGAGATGCTCATCAGGTGGGTCACCCCGGTGCGCTGGAACAGGCGCCACTCCTCGCTCGAAATTGCGCGCTGGTCGCCGATCGCCAGCGCGGCGAGGATCCCCGCCTCCGGGGTCGCCCCGAGCACGCGCAGGAAGCGCTCGCGCACCGCCTCGCGCGCCCGCTCGATGCGGTCGCGCGCTCCGCCGCGCGCCCCCACTCGCAGCGGCGCCGGGAACCGCCGCACGTAACCGGTCGCGCCGATGCCCCGCTCGAGCAGCCACGCCTCGTAGTCGAAGCCGTAGGGATTGACCTGGCCGTGCGGACGGCGCAGCCGAACCGTGAACCGCCAGCGCTCGCCCGGGTGCGCCTCGGGCCCGGGCGCCGGTGGCGGCGGCGCGTACCACGCCAGGCGAATCTTGCGCGGCAGCCGCACGCCAGGCGGCGCGGACTCCGGCTCGAAATCGAACCGCAGCCCGCGCACGCCGACAGCGGGCAGGCCGGAAACCACGCCCACCACCTGCAGCTCGCGCCCCTCGAGCTCGGGCGCCAGCCGGTCGGCGATGCGCAGATGCGCGCAGCCGGCGGCCCACAGGAAACCGGCCGCCACGGCAGCGGCAGGGCGCAGCCCCCGCCCCCAGATGCCGAGCGCGAGGCACGCCGGCAGGCCCCACAGCCAGGCCGCGGCGGGAAGCTCGCCCTGCTGCTGCAGCAGCAGCACCCCAGCCACGAAAGCAAGCGCCCCCGACGTCATCTACAATGCAACGGCCCGGCAGCGCGCCGGATGACCATGCCGCGAAAGTTCTTCCGCAAATATCTGCCCGACGCCGCGAAGGTCCGCTCCTACCGTATTGTCGCGGTGTTCGGAACACTGCTGCACCACCCCAACCTGTGGCATTTGAACCGCGAGTCGGTCGCGGGCGGGCTGGCGATCGGGTTGTTCGCCGGTCTGGTGCCGGGCCCCTTCCAGATGCTCGTTGCCGCGCTGCTGGCGGTGCCGCTGCACCGCAACCTGCCGGTCGCGCTGGCTACGACGCTCTACACCAACCCGTTCACGATCGTGCCGCTGTACCTGCTCGCTTACCAGTACGGCGCGCTGCTGCTCGGGGCGGGCGGCCGCGCGCCGGTCGCCGCGCCGCCGGATTTCGACTGGACGCAGCTGGTGGCGTCGCTGCACGCGCTCGCCCATTGGTCGCTCGCGCTCGGCAAGCCGCTCGCCGTGGGCCTCGTGGCGCTCGCCTGCACGCTCGCGGCGCTGGGCTATTTCGGCGTGCATCTGGCGTGGCGCGCCTACGTCGTGCTCGCGTGGCGCGCGCGGCGGGCGCGCCGGCGGCGGCGACTATGACGCGGGTCGAGCGCGCAACGCCCCCCAAGGAGGAGCCTCAAGCGTGAAGATTCCACCTCGTTTCATGGTGCGCGACGCGCAGGCCGCCGACCGGCAGCGGCTGGTCGCGTTCGTCGCCGCCCTGCAGGACCTCGAGCGCACGCTGCACGCAGGGCGCGCGGAAGGACGCCGCATCGCGGCCGCGCACCTCGCTCACCTCGAGCGGGCGGCGCACCAGCGCCGCGGGCGCGTGCTGGTCGCGGCGCGCGGCGACGAGCGGCTCGGCTTCCTGGTCGGCTGGGTCGAGGAGGAGGCGCGCGGCTCGCATCACGTGCGCCCGGCGGAGCGGCGCTACGGCGTGGTCACCGACCTGTACGTCGAACCGGGCGCCCGCGCGCGCGGCATCGCGGTGGCCCTGATCGAGGAAGCGGCGCGCCATTTCGCCACCCTGGGGCTGACGCGCCTGCGGGTGAGAACGCTGGCCGCCAATCAGGCCGCGCTGCGCTTCTACCGCGCGCTCGGCTACGCGCCCTACGAGCTCACCCTGGAGCGCGAGCTGCCTCATGCAAGACCCCGTCGCGCAGCTCGAAAATCCGCTCGGCGCGGGCCGCGAGCGCGGGGTCGTGGGTGACGATGACGAACGCCGTGGCGTGGGTCGCCGACAGGCGCACCATCGCCTCGAACACTTCGTCCGCGGTTCGCAGGTCGAGGTTGCCGGTCGGCTCGTCGGCGAGCACGCAGGCGGGCTCGGTGACCAGCGCGCGCGCAAACGCGCAGCGCTGACGCTCGCCGCCCGAGAGCTCGCCCGGCTGGTGCTCGAGGCGCGCGCCGAGGCCGACCTCCTGCAGCACCTTGGCGGCGCGCCCGAGCGCATCGGCGCGGGCGGTGCGGCGGATCAGCAGCGGCATGGCCACGTTCTCGAGCGCGCTGAACTCCGGCAGCAGGTGGTGGAACTGGTAGACGAAGCCGAGCGTCGCGTTGCGTACGCGCCCGCGTTCGGCTTCCCCCATCTCGCTGAACGGCCGGCCCTGGACGCTCACGCTGCCGCCGCTCGGGGCGTCGAGCCCGCCGAGCAGGTGCAGCAGCGTGCTCTTGCCGGATCCGGAGCGGCCGATGATCGCGATCCGCTCGCCGACTTCAACCGTGAGGTCGACGCCCCGCAGGACCGGAACCGCGGTCGGCCCGAGGTAGGTCTTCTCCAGGCCGCGGCAGGTGATGACGTCACTCATAGCGCAGCGCCTCGGCCGGATTGATGCGCGCGGCGCGCCAGCTGGGGTAGAGCGTGGCGAGAAACGAAAGCGCGAGCGACACCAGGCCGATAATGACCACGTCGCGCAAGTGCACGTCCGAAGGCAGCTCCGGTATCAGGTACACGTCCTTGGACAGGAACTGGACGTTGAACGCGTGCTCGATCGCCGGCACCACGGTCGAGATATTCAGTGCCAGCAGCACCCCGCAGATGACGCCCATCAGGGTGCCGATGACGCCGATCACCGCGCCCTGCACCATAAAGATCTGCATCACCGAGCCGGGCGGGGCGCCGAGCGTGCGCAGGATGGCGATATCGGCCTGCTTGTCGGTCACCAGCATCACCAGCGCCGAGACGACGTTGAACGCCGCCACCGCGACGATCAGCAGCAGGATGATGAACATGACCCGCTTCTCGATCTCCACCGCGCGGAAGAAGTTGGCGTGGCTGCGCGTCCAGTCGGTGGCGTAGACGTCCGGGCCGAGCCGCGAGGTCAGCTCGCGCGCGACTTCGCGCGCGGCGAACAGGTCGTCCAGCTTCAGGCGCACCCCGCTCACCGCGTCGCCCATCTGGTAGAGCTTCTGCGCGTCCTGCAGGTTTATCAGCGCAAGCCCGGCGTCGGCCTCGATGAAGCCGATGTCGAAGATGCCGACCACGGTGAACTGCTTCAGGCGCGGGATCACCCCGGCCGGCGTCACCAGCCCCTGCGGTGCGATCAGCGCAACCTTGTCGCCGGGCAGCACGCCCAGCGCGCGCGCCAGGTCGACGCCGAGCACGATGCCGAAGCGGCCCGCTTGCAGGGCCTCGAGGCTGCCGGCGCGCATGTGCTTGCCGAACTGCGCTACGCGCTCCTCCTCGCGCGGCACGATGCCTCGCACTATGGCGCCGCGCACGGCCTGGCCGAAGGTGAGCATGCCCTGCGCGCTGACGAACGGCGCCGCGGCAATTACATGCGGATTTCGTGCCGCCTCTGCAGCTGTTTCCTGCCAGTGGCTCAGGCGATTGTCGGCCCCGATGACCTGCACGTGCGACACCACGCCGAGGATGCGCGCGCGCAGCTCCTGCTGGAAGCCGTTCATAACCGACAGCACCACGATCAGCGCGGCGACCCCGAGCGCGATCCCCGCCATCGAAATGAGGGAGATGAAGCTGATGAAGTGGTTGCGGCGCTTGGCGCGCGTGTAGCGCAGGCCGATGAGGAATTCGTAACGCACAGTGGCGCGAGAATACTACAATGGCCGTGATGGATGCCGATGCTTCTGCCGCACTCGCGCGACTGATACGGAGCGTGCGCGTCGCCGCGCTCGGCACGCTGCGCCAGGGCGCGCCGCAGGTGTCGATGGTGGCGTTCCTGCCCGAGGCGGATTTCGGCGCCTTCTGCCTGCGCGTCAGCCGGCTTGCATGGCATACGCAGGACATGCTTGCCGACCCGCGCGTTTCGCTTTCGATCGTGGAGACCGACGACGGCCGCGCCGACCCGCAGACCCTGGCCCGCGTCGCGCTGCGCGGCGAGGCGCTGCAGGTCGCCAGTGAAGGCGAACCGTTCGAGCGCCTCAAGGCCGCCTGGCTCGAGCGCTTTCCCGCTTCGGCGGTGACTTTTGCGCTCGCCGACTTCGGCTTCTGGCGCCTGGTACCGCGCGACGCGCGCTTCGTCGCCGGCCTCGGGCGCACCTACAACCTGTCCGCCGAAGCCCTGCGCCGCGCGGCGATTTGAGCAATTGCCGTATTGAGGGCAAAATAGAGCCCCCGCGCCCGCCATTTCCGGCGGGCATCCCGCAATGAAGGATTTCTTATAAGCGACGCTACGGCATGCGCAGGCACCGCATTCGACTACCCGCGACGGATCCACACCAGCTGGACCAGGACGAGGCTTATTTTCTGCTGGCCAATCCATCCGGCGAGGAAGTAAAGCTCCGTTTCCACGACTACGACGCGATCTACAACCGTCCCGGCCTTTACGAGCAGTTGTTCTACGACCGGCTCAAGTGCTGCTCGCCGAAGAAGGTGATCGACATCCTGCACTACACGATGAGCACCGCGGGGGAAAGCTTCTCAGAGCTGCGCGTCCTCGACCTGGGCGCCGGCAACGGCATGGTCGGCGAAGAGCTGAGGCAGCACGGCGTGGCGCGCATCGTCGGCCTCGACATCTCCACCGCAGCGCGCGACGCGGCCGAGCGCGACCGCGGCGGCGTCTACGACCAGTACTACGTCAGCGACCTGACCAAGCTCGAGGCCTCGCAGCGCGAGGAGCTCGCGGAATGGCGCTTCAACTGCATGGTGACCGTCGCCGCGCTCGGCTTCGGCGACATCCCGGTGCGGGCCTTCTGGGAGAGCTTCAATCTGGTCGAGGACGGAGGCTGGATCGCCTTCAACATCAAAGAGACCTTCCTCGACAACAAGGACATCAGCGGCTTTTCGGTGTTCGTCAAGAACCTGATCCTGACCGAGCACCTCGATATCCACCACATCGAGCGCTACCGGCACCGGCTCTCGGTCGACGGCCGGCCGCTGCATTATTTCGGCGTCGCCGGGCGCAAGAACAGCGCGATCCCGGAGTCGATGATCGGTTGACTCGACTACGCCCGTGCCCGCCTTCCGTTTCCTGGACTAACGGATGAGCGGGCAGTCCGGCGCTGACCCTGCCCACTTGCGCGCGGTAATTTCCGCAGCATACTTCTGCAGATAGTGCGCGATGGTCTCGACGCGGATCTTTACCGAGCCCGCGGGCTTGGTCGAGTCGAGATCCTGGAACGAGAAGAACAGCGTGCCGGAGCGCTCGACGATCTGCTGCACCGGCGAGTAGGTCGGCTGGTCCATGCCGCACTCGTAGCTCGACAACCGCACCACGCAGGCAATCCACGGCATGCGCGCCGCAAACTTCGCGCCCCACAGTATCTCGTTGGTGTTGGCGCTGTAGGACGACGGCCAGACATCGGCGATAGCGAGCGGCGAGCTGGTGTGCCCCTCCGCGATCTCCGAGCCAAACATCCATTGCATCAGGTCGCCGTCGATCGGCAGGTACTGCGCCCACAGAACCGGGTAGCCGTAGGCCTGCAGGTCGACCTCGATCTCGTGGCCGATGCCCGGATCCATATGGTAGGGCCGCGCCAGCACCAGCATGCACGGCTTCCCCTCGCGCGCGCACCACTCGAGCACATCGCGGCTTTTGCGCCGCAACCGGCGATCGTAGGCCTCAAGCGCGCGGTAGCCCTCGTCGACCGCGCACTCGACCTCCTTCGCAGTGAGGCCGCCGATCACCCCCTTCAGTGCGCTGTAGAGCTGGCGCGGCACCAGCGGTCGGTCGCCTAGCGACACCAGCGGCGCAACATAGCGCACCTCCTGCTCGCCGAACGCGTCGCGCTCCTTGATGAATCCGGCCTTGATGTTTTCGGCGGCGGCCATCACGCGCGGGCAGGCGAGCGAGGCCGCGACGTGTCCGTTCAGGAACGACGGCAGCGAATACACCATCGGCGAGAGCAAGATGTCGATCTTTCTCTTGTTCCGTGCGAGCAACTCGCCATAGTGGCCGGAAACGCACTTCACCGGGTAGCAGCAATCCACCGTGCCGCGCCCCTTGGCGTAGCTGCGCGCCTGTTCCTCCGAGCTGTCGCTCGAGAACTCGATGCGCCGCGCGTCGATACCGAGCGCGCCGAGGAACCCGACCCAGAACTGGTGCGTGGACCACATGTTAAGCACGCGCGGAATTCCCACGCGCAGCTCCTCGCGCGCCTTGGCGACCGGCGCCGCGGCGGGCGGCGCCTCGCTTTCCCAGCCGTCGCGATCAAACTTTTGCTTTAGCCCCGCGAAAGGCGTCTTCTCGAACCAGTTCAGCAATGTTGGGATAGGCACTTTTCGCCTCCTCGAGCTTTTGTCTGACTGCTTTCATTTCGTTGACGTCCTCGACCAGACCTTTGGGACAGGAGTTGCCGCTGATGACGCGCTCCCAGCCTTCCGCGAGCGACAGCTTGCTCCATGGCCTGCCGCCGCCTCCCGGCATGCGCACGTCGATGAAGGTGCGCTTGCAGTTGACCGCGCACCACCTGCAAGTGGTGTGCTCATTGGTGGTGCTCGTGTATTCCAGCGATTCCACCAGGTCGTAGCCGCGGAAGCGGCTCGGCGTGCCCGCATCCGCCCAGTCGATCGCGCACAGCGCGGCGCCGATCGCGCCCGCTTCGCCGGAGTAGGGGTGCACCACGATCTCGGCGTCCGGCACCTTGCCGCGGATGAAGTCGACCTGTGCCTTCACCACCGCGAGATTGCGGTGCGTGCCACCCTGCAGCACGAACTTGCGGCCGGCGGCCGCCAGGTTCTGCAGCTGTCCCGCGTATACCCAGACGTTGAGCGGCAGCACCGCCGCAAGCGAGGCCATGATCTCGTCGCGCGACCAGCCCTTGCGCTGCTGGTTGACGATGTCGGACTGCAGGAACACGCCGCAGCCCATCGCCAGCGCCGGCACCGCGCGCGCTTCGAACGCGCGCTCGGCGTACTGGTCGAGCGGCACGTCGTAGCGCTCGGCCACGCCCTGCAGGAACGCGCCGTTGCCCGAGGAGCACTGCGAGTTGAGTCGGAAATCCGACACCGTGCCCTGGCGCAGAATCATGATCTTCACGTCGCAGCCGCCGACGTCGCAGATCACGTCGGCGTCCGGAAAATAGTGCAGCGCCGCGGTGGCGTGCGAGACGGTCTCGACGATCGCGACGTCGGCGCCGACGATGTCTTTGAGCAGGTCCTTGCCGTATCCGGTCACCCCGAGCGCGCCGACGCACTCGAAACCCTGGCTGCGGATCTCGCGCAGGATCGCCTTGGCGTCCTCGATCGGGTTGCCGTTCGAGGGCACGTAGCAACTCGCGAGCGGCTCGCGCCCGGCCGAGAGCACCACCGCCTTGGCAGTGGTGCTGCCGAAGTCGCAGCCAACGAATACCGGCGCAGCGCGCTCGGCGGGATCGGCCCGGGGCATCTCCGTGCGCGGACCACCGTAGCAATGCATGAAGCGCTTGAATTCCTCCGGGTCGCCGACCAGGCCGCTCGCGCCCTCGCGCGCCTTTTGCTCCTGCTGCCCCCTCTCGATCCACTCGCGCAGCATCCCGACGCCGCCGTAAATGCCGACCTCCGGCGCCTCGCCCGTGCCGATCTCGATGCAGCCGAGGCAGGCGTAGTACAGCGCCTGCTCCGGCACCAGGATCAGGTCCTCCGGAGAGGCGCCCGCGGGCAGCTCGAGTTTCCGCTCGCCCCACAGCCTGCTCAGGTGGTGGCGCCAGGCCTGCTGCAGCCCGGCGAAGAACAAATTCGGCCCGCCTAGCAGCAGCACCCGGGGCTGCGGCGTGTTGCCCTTGGTGAGCGTGGCGAGGTTCTGGTAGACCACGGCCTCGAACAGGCTGGCAATGATCTCTTCGACCGGGACGCCGCTCTTGACCAGGGTATTCGAGTCGGCCTCGGCGAAGATGCCGCATTTCGAGCTAATCTTGTGCAGCGTGACGCCGGCGTAGGGCATGACCGCGAGCTGCTCGGTGGCGATCTGCAGCTTGCGCGCAGTCTTCTCGATGAAGGTGCCGGTGCCTCCGCTGCAGGCCGACTGCATGAAGACTTGCTTCGACTTGCCGTCGCCGCTCGGCGTGAAGAACAGCGTCTTCATGTCCTCGCCGCCGATCTCCGAGACGAAACTGACCTCGGGATGGAGCTTCTCAACCGCCGCCGACACCGCCACCACTTCCTGTACGAACTTGCCGCCGAGCAGCGGAGCAACGATCCCCGCGCCCGATCCGGTGAGGAACACGCGGTCGCGCCCCGCCGTCAGGCCGCACTCGGCCTCCATGCGGACGAGGAAATCGAGCGCCGTTTCGGCCTGCCTGGTGTCATGGCGGCGGTAGTCCCGCCAGCGCGGCGCGGCGCCCTCGGCGAGCACCGCCTTGATGGTGGTCGATCCGACGTCAAGGCCGACGGTAAGCATCACCGCCTCCCTGCCGCGAGGTGCAGCGCCAGGTTCGCCGCCGAACCGGCCACGCCGTGGTGCGGAACCGCGAAAGTGGCGCGCGCAAGCTCGGGGCGCGCGCGCACCGCTTCGCGCAGCGTGACTTCGCTGAAGCCGCATCGCTCGAGCGACTGCTCGTACTCGCCCCGGGCGCGCTTTTTGGCCTCAGTGAGGATCATCTGGCAGCGCGAAAGCGCGTGCACTTCGGCGTCGCCCTTGATCTCGAGCGGCGCGTAGAGCAGGTCCGGATGCTTGCCGAGCACCGCCGCCATCGCACCGACGCTCATCGTGTTCGGCATGCACGAGTAGGGCGAAAGCTCGCAGATCATGTGCGCCTTGCCGTAGCGGTGCGCCCACAGCGCCTTGCCGACCAGCATGTCACCCTCGCCGCCGTTCAGGCGGCTGTGGTAGTACGGCGCCGCGAGGCGCCGCAGCTCGTACTGATCGGGCAGCCCGTGCGGCACGCCTCCCAGCGCGCGGCGCATACGCCCGTGCGTCCACCTCAGCAGCCGCTGCACACCCCTGATCGCGGCCGCCTTGAGCCGCGCACCGCGGTCGATGCCGATGTGGTCCTCGAACTCCTGCCCGGCGAGCCGCAGCAGATAGTCGAACCAGATGGTCATCGCAGCGGGATAGACCTCCGCCCCTTCGCTCTCGAGCCAGCGGTGGATGTTGTAGTTCGGATCGCCTTCCACGGTTTGCAGGTAGAATTCGCCCGTGATTTTCACCACCGGCTTAACGCACAGCCGGTCGACTTCGATGCGGTCGTAGAGCCGGCACACATCGCGCATCGCATTGACGAAGTAGCTCGTGCCGAGATGCCACAGGGCTGCGCTCCATTTCTTGCCGCGCGATGGACGCTTGAGGAACGCCTGGTAGATGCGCTCAACCGCCTCGTGCGTGACGCGCTCGGTCTCGCCCTGATTCACCTCGTAGGGTCGCGTGCGGTATTCCATGTCCTGGATGACGTCGGTCAGCACGCACGCCCACAACGCGCCCAATGTGAAGGGCACGTCGAGCTCGAGTCCTCCGCCCGCTGCCGCGCCCTGTTCTAGGCCCTCCTGAGCGAGCAGGAACATCCGGAACGACTGCAGCCCGACGTTGCGCAGCGCGAGCTCGTAGCTCTGGTGGTACTGGCCGAAGCGGCAGGCGCCGCACGAGCCCGCGGTGACGTAGACGAACTTCTGCGACACCTCCTCGGCGCCGATGCGCGCCGCCTGCTCGCGCAGAAAGTTCGCCAGGTTGCCGGTCGTGAAGCTGGTCGGGCAGCATTGTCCGATGTCGGCCACCTCGCGGCCGGTGAGCAGGTCCTGGCGCGTCGCGGTGGGCAGGATGCGCGCGTTGTATCCCATGTTCTCCATCGCGCCCTGGATCACGCGCTCGACGCGCCAGTGCAGTCCGCCGAACAGGACCGTGACGTCGGCGCGTTCCGCGCGCGTGATCCGGCGTGGCTTGTAGGCGCGGTAGGGGGCGGCGCCCGCGGGCGTGCGCTCCGGCGGCGCCACTTTGCGCAAGCCCGAAACGCGCGCGTCATCGGCCTTGACGACGCGCACTTTTTCGAGCGACTTCCAGTTCGCTGCGAGCTTCTTATCGAACGAGGCGGATTCCATGTCGAGTCCTTTCCTTTGTTCAGCCGCGCAATGCGGGCAGGAACGTGCTAAGCCACGGCAAATAGGTAATGGCGAGCAGGCCGGCGGCGAGCGCAGCAAACAGGGGCGCTACCGCGCGGAACACCTCGGTCACTGGCCTGCCGAACCGGTACGAGGCGAAGAACAGGTTCATCCCGACCGGCGGCGTCAGGTAGCCGAGCTCCAGATTGGCCAGGAACACGATGCCGAGGTGCACCGGGTGCACTCCGAAAGCGATGCCGATCGGCGTCACCAGCGGCGCCAGCACCACGATGGCGGTGAAGATGTCCATCACGCAGCCGGCGAAGATCAGTAGCGCGTTCAGCGCGAGCAGGAACACGATGCGGCTTTCGATCGTCTGCTTCACCCAAGCGACCATGTGCTCGGGAATCTGTGCGTCGACCAGGTAGTTGGTGAGCCCCAGCGCGACGCCGAGGATCAGCAGGATTCCGCCCACCATCAGCCCACACTCGGCGACAACCCGCGGCAAGTCTCGCAGGGGGCGCAGGTCGCGGTGAATGCAGCTGGTGATGACGAATGCGTAGGCGGCAGTCAACGCGGCTGCTTCGACGGGCGTAGCGAGGCCGCTCGCCAGCGCGGCGACCGGCACTACCGGCAGGCTCAGTTCCCACTTGGCGGCGGCAAGCGCCCTGCTGGCACGCTGGGCGTCGAACCGTTGCGCAGGGCCGAAAGACGCCGGCTGGCGCGAGATGCCCCATGCGGCGATGATGCCGGCCATCAGCAGTGCAGGCAGCGCGCCGCCGAGGAACATGTCCTCGATGCTGACGCGCGCGACGATAGCGTAGAGGATCAAAGGCAGCGCCGGCATCAGCAGCACTCCAGGAAGCCCTGCCCCGGTCACGAGACCGAGCGCGCGCTTGGAAGCATACCCCGCACTGGTGAGCAAGGGCATCACCAGCCCCCCCAGCGCGAGGATGGTGACCCCCGATGCGCCGGTGAAGCAGGTGAAGAACGTGCAGGCGAGCACCGTCACGATCGCGGCCCCGCCGCGCATGCGGCCGACGAGCGCGTCGAATACGTCGACCAGGCGGCGCGGCGCCCCGCTTTCGGCGAGCAGGTAACCGGCCAGCGTGAACATGGGTATCGCCGGCAGCGACGGGTTGATCACTAGGCTGTAATGGTTGACCGCCAGCGCGGCAGCCGGCACTCCCTGTGCGAGCAGCAGGAACAGCGCCGTGCCGCCCAGCACGGCGAAGATCGGTGCGCCGAGCAAGGCCCCGGCCCCGAGCACCGCAAGCGCCGGATAGAGCTCCGCCGCAGGGTCGATGTGGGCGCCGCGCTGCGCGGCGAGCACCAGCGCGGCGAGCGCGGCGGCAGCGAGCCGCCCCGCGGTTCCCGGCGCAGCGTGCCAGGCAAGGCGCACGGCGATCAGCGCGAACCCCAGGGGCAACGGAAGCTCGGCGAGCCACTGCGGGATGCCGTAGGTGAGCGTGTTACCGGCGCCGCGTTCAATGGCCACAAAGTCGGCGGCGGCAAGCGCGAGCAGCCCCGCGACGACACACGCGATCAGGCCGGCGGCAAAGCGCGCCGCGTCGGCCGCACGCCCGGAGAGCATGTTGCCGGTGGCGAGCGACAGCAGGCGCTGCTCGCGTGCGGCGACGGCGGCGCCGAGCATGCCGAGCGCGAGCGTCAGGTGCTGCACAAGCGCGGCAACGCCTTCGATCCCGACGTTGAGCGTCGCGCGCAGCGCCAGCTCCGCCAGCGGCAGCGCCACGGTGAGGGCGAATACCACGGCGAGCGCGGCGTTTTCGATCGCGACTAGCGCGTGCGCTGGCTTGAGGGACACGGGTTGCATGACGGGTTCCATGGTCGTAGCGGGGTTCATTTCTTGGCGCTCCTGTAATCGGCAAGGATCGCGCGCACGTGGTCGAAGGTTTCGGCGGGCACCATCGCGCCGCGCACCTGCGGCCAGGATTTCTCGGCGACCGCGCGCCATGCCTGCTCGAGCCCCGGCGTGAGAGGCTTCACGTGCAAGCCGCGCGCCTGCATGGCTCGAATCGACTCCTCGTCCTGCTCCTCGCGGTGCGCGCGCAATGTGGCGGTCGCCTTCCGCGACGCCTCGAGCAGCGCCGCCCTCGCCTTCGGCGACATCGCGTCGAAAGTCTGGCGCCGCATCACCGTAGCGCCGACGATCGGCACCCAGTTCACGCGCAGCATGTAGCGGGTTACGCGGTCGAACTGGCCGATCAACGCCCAGAGTGGCGCGACCGGCACCGTGTCGACCATCCCGGTTTCGAGCGCCGGCAGGATGTCCGCAAGCGGAATCGCCACCGGATGGAAGCCGTTCGACTTCATCACGCTCGCCTGCACGATGTCGCCCGACCAAGCGAAGATGCGCCCTCGTTTGTATTGCTCGGGCGTGGCAATGTCTTCCTTGGTGAAGAACTGCACCCAGCCGCCCTCGCCCCAGATGAGCACGACGAAACCCTTCGCGGCGAGTTTCGCTTCCAGCTCGGGCCGCAGCTTCTCGCGCACGTAGTCGAGCTCCTCCCAGGACCGAAACATCATCGGCATGAACTGCAGCGCCGCCGCCGAGCGATCAATCTCGCTCAGGCCCACGACGGTCAGCATCGAAGCGTCGAGCTGGCCGACACGCATGCGGCGTACGGTGTCGGCCTCGGTGCCCTGGATGCTGTTGGGATAGATGATGAATCGCCCCTTGCCGTCACTCGCGCGGCGATACGCTTCGCCCATCTCCTGCAGCACCCGGTGGTAAATCGAACCCGTGGGCGCGATCGTCGCGACCTTGACGACGGCGGGTCCGGCCAGCGCCTGCCCGGAAAAGAGGAGCGTGAGGACGGCGATGCCGCGGGTCAGACGGGCAATGGATTGATTGAATGTCTTGTCCATGACGGTCACTCCGGAAAAAGCTCGTCGGCGCGCGCGAGAAGCCAGCGTGCGCGGCGCTGCATGACGAGGTTGGCGAGCTTCCATTCAGGGCGCGCAGCGGGGTCGACCCGCAGCGCCTTGACGAGCATCGCGTGGAATTCGCGCCGCTCGCCGCGCGGCGCCGAGACCGACTCGGCGAGCGACACGTAGGGCGCGGCCTGCTCGCCGTCCGAGAGCTCGACGGCGTGCGCGAAATGGGCGCGCGCACGGCGCTCGGCGTCCCGGGCCGCGTCCGGTCGGCTCATTTCGTAGCCGATCAGGAAGGTCTGCAAAGTGCCGTGGTCCCAGTCCGGATCGAGCTCCGCGGCGCGCGCAACGAGCGCACTGACAGCAGGCAGGCCGGCAAGCAGCGCCGGGCTGTCCTTGCCGAGCGAGATCGCTGCCGCCCAGGACGCCGCGGTCCAGTAAAGCAGCGGCACGTCCGCGACGGTGGTCGCGGCGAGCGTGCCTTTCGGGTCGGCGAACAGCCGCCGCTGCGCGTCCGCTTCCGCGAGCCCGAGACCACGCAGGCCGTAACCGCGCGCCCGAAGGTAAAACCGCCGCGCGCGGGCGCGCATGGCGTAGGCCGCGGCGACGTCGCGCGCCTCCAGCTCGTCGGCCGGCATTTGCACATAGACGTAGGCGTACTGCGTAAAGCCCCGCGTCGCGGCGAGCAGCAGGCCGCGATGCTCGGGGACAGTCTCCAGCAGCGACTCTATGGTCTTGAGGCCGAACGGGATGGCGGCGCCGACAAACTCGATGTCGTCGTCCGCAGCGTAGACGTCGCCCCCTTGCACCAGTGCGTCCCCGATCGAGTTCGCGGCGTACTGCCGAACCGAGCAGCCGGATGCCATGGCGATCAGACACAGCGCCGCAATGACGGCACGCCATGGCCCGGCGCGGTGCAGTTGCTGTTTCGTGGTTTTCATCTGATCAATCTCCCGACAATTCTTCGGTTGACCATATCCGCCGCATCGACCGTGCCAGCTTCTCAACTCATTGGTTTATTGGAATAAGCGCCCATCCAGCGCCAGCGTAGAGTCACGTTCACCAACATTCATTGACGGTCGAACTGCATTGATTGCATGCCCTCAGCCAGGTCGAGCTGGCGCAACTCGAGCGCGCGCCACACGGCTGCGCGCGCGGTGTGAACTTCGAATTTGCGGTAGATGTTCTTGGCGTGGCTTGCCACCGTGTGCAAGGACACGCCGAGTTCGTCGCCGATGCGCGAATAGGTATGCCCCCGCGCAAGCAGCCGCAGCACGTCGACTTCGCGGGCGGTCAGGTAGTTGGCCTTGTCCATGATGTTTTCGCCTCTATTCAATTGCGACTGACAGGTTGAACTTCCGGTAGCTGTAGAAAGCGATGTTCGAACGGTTGCGCTCGAGGGATGCGACGAGCGAGATGCGGCTGTCGCGCCAGCGCCACTGCTTGTTGCCGAGTGTCAGCTCGAGGCGCTGTGTCGAGTCGGAGCGCCGCTCGCCGAACAACGGGTCGACCGCCTTGTACCTGCGCCCGCCCAGCGAGGCGCGCGCACCGACCAGATAGAGCGAGCTCGGCCAGAAGAGGTCGACGCCGGGCCCGAGCTGCCAGCCCACGTAGGAGTACGGATCCTCCCTCGCGTGCGAGCGCTCCAGCGTTGCGCTCAGCGACGTGGTCGCGGTCGCCGACAAGACCTTGCGCACCGACGCCGACGCGCTCAGGTAGTTCGCGTCGAGGTAGCCGAAATCCGCGAACTTCACCTTGCCGAGCTTCACTTCGCCTGTCAGCCGCGCCGTTTGCGTCTGCTTGAGAACCGAGTCCAGCCCCAGGTAGGGAAAGTGATACAGCCGCTTGCCGCCGAAGGTGCCGAACTCCACGCCCGCCTTGCCGCGCACGCGCCCGGAAGAAGAAAGGGGCTTCAGCACACCGAGATCCGCGGTGATCCGGTCGAGCTGGTGGCCGGGATAGTCCGCGTAGGAGGCGCTCAGGTAGCCGCCGGCACGGGACGAGCCGTGAAAAGGCCTCCAGCCCTGCACCGAATAGCGCAGCCCGTTCATCTTCTTCGGCGCCTCGGTCGGCGTCACGCGCAGGTTGCCGATCGTGAACTCCTCCTGCGGCGCGAGATTGCGCGGGTTCGAGTCCGAAACGATCGTCACGCCCAGCTTGAGGTAGCCCGAGCGCTCTTCGATCGAGCGCACGAAAGGCGCGATGTTGTCGCGCACCCGCCAGGGCGTGTCCGACTGCATCGACACCTCTTTGAACAGCGCCTTCGCTTCCGCGTCCTTGCCCTCGAGATAGAGCACGCGCGCGAGCTCGAGCTTCACCCGCGGGCTGTGGGTGCGCTCGAGCATGCCGCGCAGAGTGCGCTCGGCCTCGTCCAGGTGACCCGCCCGCAGCTGCTGCATCGCCTCGACGAACTCGCGCTGCATCGCGTCGGCGGGCTGCGCGCGCGCCGTCCCCGTGGCGGTCGCGGCGGCGAGAAGCAGCGCGAGGACGAGTCGTCTCATGGCGGGCCCTAGCGCTTGGCGCCGTAGGCGCCGGTGAAAGTCTCGACCGTGGTCGGCGACTTGACCGCGAACACGCCGCCTACCTCCTGGGCCACGGGACCGTAGAACTGTCCCTTGGTCGTGCCGCTCATGGTCCCGCCGTTGTTCTTCACCGATCCGGCGAAGCTGCTCGACCCCGGCGCGTAGGTGAGCGCGCCGTACAAATCCAGTTGCGGCGCGCCGCTGGCGCCGAGCCCGCGCGCGAGGATCGTGTTGTACGAGGCGAGCTGGACATAGCGCGTGCTGAAATTCACGTCCACAAGCATGTCGGCGGTAGCCAACGATCCCTGTCCGGCGGGCGAGACATAGAGCCCGGCCAGCTTGCCGCGGAAGGTCGCGTAGCCCGTGGCCGGCAGCGCGGACACCGGCGTCGCGGCGCCGTAGGAGCTCGCCGCGATGACGGGGGACGCGCCGGAACCGTTGCTGTTCCAGACCAACTTGTAGGGATTCGCGATCAGCCCGAGCTGGCGATGCGCCGCGTCGCTGAAGTCGGTCTGGCTCCCGGAATCGCCGACGGCGTCGATTCCGTCGCGTCCCGTGAACGGGCTGATCTGCGCGTGCGCCAGGTCGATGTACTGCGACCGGAACTGCGCCAGTTGATCCACGCCGGAGTAGCTCAGGTCCGTGGCGACGCTCTGATTGAAGCCGGGCGCGGAAGTCGAGCCGATCGAACCGTCCGTTGCGCGCTGGTACGAGACTTCGACCTCCGGGCCGTAAGCGCGCACGGCATCGCGCTGGTTCAGGTGCGCGCTCCATTTGGTAAACGTGGGCGGCGGCGTGTAGTCGTAGCGGTTGTCTGGCGGATCGCAGCCGACGAGCGATCCAAGCCCCCCGCAGATGACCACCAGCTCGCCGAGACCCTCCGCGCAACCGCCGAGCAACGTGGCCGCCACGAGCGCCACGAGCGTCAATGATTTGGGTTTCATGATGCTCACCTTTCGCAGGCAATCAAGGGCTGCGCGCTAGCGCTTGGCGCCGTAGGCGCCGGTGAAAGTCTCGACCGTGGTCGGCGACTTGACCGCGAACACGCCACCGAGCTCCTCGGCCTTGGGGCCGTAGAACTGACCGTTGGACGGTCCGCTCATCGTGCCGCCCGCGCTCGTGAGCGTTCCGCTGAACGCGTTCGAACCGGGCGAGTAGCTCAGCGTCCCCTTGAGGTCGAGATTCGGCGCCGCGCCTGCGGTCGCGACATCCCGAGTGGTGATCGTGCCGATGGACGCAAAGCTCAGCGATCGCGCGCCGAAGTCGGCGTTGACCGACAGTTCCGCTGCGGCCAGCGACCCCTCTCCGGTCGGCGAGACGTACTGGCCGGCTAGCCTGCCGGTGAACGTGGCCGAACCGCTGAGCGGCACCGCGGAGCCGGCGGTGGCAGCGCCATAGGATATCGGGTTGACATAGCCGTGCTCACCGCCTGCGGCCTCGGTATTCCAGACCCCGAATGACTGATACTCCCAGCCGTTGACATAGGGGTTTGCGATCAGCCCGACGGCGCTGGCCGAAACACTCGTAAACGGGGTCTGCGGGTAATCGTCGCGAACCTTGTCGAAGCCGACGTCGATTCCCGCGTACCCGACCCTGGAGAGATCGGTGTAGGCGCCCGTGTCGAACAGGTTCGTGAAATAGAGAAGCTTTCCCTTCGCGTCGTACTTGTAGTAGGCAATCCCGGGATAGTCGTCCCATTGCGCGCTAGTCGAGCTGATGCCGCTCTGGTAATAGACGATCGTGTCCGGACCGTAAGCCTTGCGCTCGACATCCGGCGGTTCGGTCGACCAGCTCTCGAATGTTGCGGGCGCCGAAGGGCCGGGCGCGAAATGACTCACCGCGTTCGAAGGCGCGGACGCGCTCGAGGAACCAGTGGAACTGCTCGTCCCGGCAGAAGTTGTGCTCTTCTTCGCGCCGCAAATGAACAAAGGGGCGCAGAGCAGCAACTCGAGCGCATTGTCGCCGATGACGTCGTTGCCGAACGTGCTTCCGCCCCCACCCGCACAGCCGGCAAGCATCGCGGCTGCAGTCGCTGCGGCTACCAGCTTCGTTTCGCGTTTCATGTCGCCTCCTTGTCAGAGGAAGTGGCAGGCAGAGCCGCGCTCGCGCCTGCGCCGGAGAAAGGTGTGCTTTGCTTTGCGCCGCAATCCGTGCCGGGAACGCAGAACAACATCTCGAGCACTTTGTTGCCGAAGATCTCGGCATCGGCTGTCTTGCGGCCGGCCTCCATCGAGCGGCCAAGCATTGCCGCCACAATCGCGGCGGCGATCGCGACCGCTACTGCCACCGCTACCGCCTTCCATTCGCGCTTCATGTCGCCTCCTTGCCGCAAGGCTTGGTCTCGCGGCCTCCGTTGGGTCCCATCCTCAGTTCCAGCGACCCACGAACCGGTTACCCCGGACTTGCTTATGGCTTACAGCTGCAGCCGATCGCCCCCGCAGCGGCGACGACACCCGCCTCGCAGCACCTGCCGTGCCTGGCCAATAACTTGTTGTTTTAATGGATTAATGAGATTTGTAAGCCAGAGGCTGTTGCATCCTCTTATGGCATCGTCTGAGGGTTCGGCATACATTGGATGCATGCCCTCCGCCCGCCTTAGCGCCGCCGACCGGGAGTTCTTCGCGGCGCTCGCCCAGGTCGTGTTCGGCAACCTGTACAGCCTGCGGCGCGCCGAGCTGATCGTTCGGCTGGCGCCGGAGGCGCGGCTGGGCGATCTCACGGCGCAGCCCAACCCGCTGGCGCAGGCGGTCGAGGCGCGGCTCGCCCCGCTATTCGCCGACAACAGGGCGGCTCTGGCGCGATTGGGCGACGCGGACCGCGCCGTCGTCGAACCGGCGCTGCTGTACGTGTGCTTTCACCGTTTCGTGCCGCAGCTCGACGCGCTGATCGAGCGGCAGCTGAAGCAGAGGGGCGCGCCGGTCAGCGTGCCGTTCGGCGACGACGCGCTCGGCGAGCTGGTGCGCAACGGCTATTCCGAGGAGCGCGCGGCTCGCTACTTCGCGTTCATCTTCCATCTGCGGCGCGCGTTCTATTTCATCCACGGCGCGCTCGCAGGCGAATCCGAGTCGATGCGCCGCCTGCGCGAGGCGCTGTGGAACAACATCGTGACGCACGACATGCGCGGCTACGAAACCGCGCTATGGAACCACATGGAGGACTTTTCGACCTTGCTGCTGGGCGAGACCGGGACCGGCAAGGGCTCCGCGGCCGCGGCCATCGGCCGCGCCGGCTTCATTCCGTATCTCCCCGCCGAGCACCGCTTCGCGGCGAGCTTCGCCGACGCGTTCATCGCCATCAACCTGTCGCAGTTTTCAGAGGCGCTGATCGAGTCGGAGCTCTTCGGTCACGTCAAAGGCGCCTTCACCGGCGCGATCGGAAACCACGCCGGCCTGTTCGAGCGCTGCAGTGAGCATGGAGCCCTGTTTCTGGACGAGATCGGGGAGGTCTCGGTGCCGGTGCAGATCAAGCTGCTGCAAGTGCTGCAGGACCGCGTCTTCACGCCGGTCGGCGGCCACGAACGCAAGCGATTTTCCGGGCGCGTCGTCGCCGCCACGAACAGGCCGCTCGGCGCGCTGCGCCGCGAGGGGCGCTTCCGCGACGACTTCTTCTACCGCCTGTGCTCGGACGTGATCGAGATGCCGACCTTGCGCCAGCGTATCGCCGAGGCGCCGGGCGAGCTCGAACAACTGGTGCGCCTGCTGGTTGCCCGCATCGCGGGCACCGAGGACACCGAGCTCGCGGACAGCGTGATGGAGGCGCTCGAAGCGAGCGTGCCGCCGAGCCATGCCTGGCCGGGAAACGTACGCGAGCTCGAGCAGGCGGTGCGGCGCGTCCTGCTCACCGGGCGCTACGCAGGAGACCTCGTCGACGCGCCGCACAGCGAAGACGACGCGCTGGTCGCCAAGCTGCGCGCGGGCGAGCTGAGCGCTGCGCAGCTGCTGGAGCAGTACTGCGCCCTGCTCTACCGGCGCTTCGGCACCTACGCGGAAGTCGCCAAGCGCACCGGGCTGGATCCGCGCACCTCGCGCAAGTACGTCGAGGGCGCGAAGTCCGAATAGAAGAATTATCCTTTCATTTCTTGATGCACTTCGACAGGAGACGCGAAAATGGCAAATGAGGGCTACCACGAGCCGATCGGCGAGATGTCGGACGAAACGCGCGACATGCACCGCGCGATCACCTCGCTGATGGAGGAGCTGGAAGCGGTCGACTGGTACAACCAGCGCGTCGACGCGTGCAAGGACAAGGGGCTCAAGGCGATTCTGGCGCACAACCGCGACGAGGAGAAGGAGCACGCGGCGATGGTGCTGGAGTGGATCCGGCGCAAGGATCCGAGCTTCGACAAGGAGCTGAAGGACTACCTGTTCACGACCAAGCCGCTCGCGCACGACTAGCGGCGCGGCGCCTCGCGCGGGGCGACGGCCGGCTCGTCTGCGCCGTCGCGTAGAATTCCGCCCATGGAGGCAATCGCCGATTTCGCCGAAAGCGCGAAAGAGCAGCTGCTGCGCGAAGACCGGCGCTTGCTGGGCCGGTTGCTGGGCGATGCGATACGCGAGCAGGTCGGCGAGGAGATGCTCCACCGCATCGAGCTCATCCGTCAGACCGCGGTCGCGTTCAGGCGCACGGAAGAGGGCGCGCAGGAGGCGAAGTCCGAGCTCGAAACGCTGCTCAACGCGCTCGACATCGAGCAGACGCTGCACGTGGTGCGGGCGTTCAGCTTCTTCTCGCATCTGCTCAACATCGCCGAGGACACGCAGCAGAACCGCAGGCGGCGCGCGCACGCCGAAGCGGGATCGGCGCCGAGACCCGGCAGCATCGCGTACGCGTTCCAGCGCCTGCGAACCGAGGGCCTGGACGGCGAGGATCTGCTCGCCTGGTTTCGTCGCGCCCGGGTGAGCCCGGTGCTGACCGCGCATCCGACCGAGGTGCAGCGCCAGAGCATCCTCGATTGCGAGCGCGAGATCGCGCGCCTGCTCGCCGCGCCGCAGGATTCGGCGCGCGACGCAAGGTTGCAACGCGAGGTGCTGCGCCTGTGGCTGACGTCGATGCTGCGCCTCACCAAGCTCGAAGTGCAGGACGAGATCGCCAACGGCCTGGCCTACTTCCGCATGACCTTTCTCTCCGAGCTGCCGCGTCTGTACGAGGAGCTCGAAGACTCTTTGCAGGAATGCTTCGGGCTCGCGCAGGCGCCGCGGCTCGCGCCTTTCCTCACGATCGGCAGCTGGATCGGAGGCGATCGCGACGGCAACCCGAACGTGACTGCGCCGACGCTCGCTGCGGCGCTGACGCAGCAGGCGCAGCTCGTTCTCGAGCACTACCTCGAGCAGGTGAACCTGCTCGGCAAGGAGCTGTCGATCTCGACCCGCATCAAGCAGGTGCCCGCGGCGCTGCTCGCGCTCGCCGAATCGTCGGGCGACGACTCGCCGTACCGGCGCGACGAGCCGTACCGCCGCGCGCTGTCGGGGATTTACGCGCGCCTTGCGGCGAGCGCCGAGGCGCTCACCGGCCGGCACTCCGCGCTGCAGCCGAGCGCGCAGCGCCCGACCTACGCCGCAGCGGAGGAACTGGCCGCCGACCTCGACACGGTCGCTCTGGCGCTCGTCGCGCAGGGCGCGCAGCGGCTGGCCCAGGGCCGGCTGGCGCGTCTGCGCCGCCAAGTGAGCCTGTTCGGCTTTCACCTCGCGTCGATCGACCTGCGGCAGAGCTCGGACGAGCACGAGGCGACGGTCGCGGAGCTGCTCGCGCGCGCCGGCGTCGAGGCGAACTACGCCGCGCTGGACGAGGAGGCGCGCGTCGCGCTGCTGACGCGGGAACTGGCCGGCCCGCGGCCGCTTCGCTCGCCGCACCTGGAGTACTCGCAGCGCGTTCAGCGCGAGCTGGCGGTGCTGGCCGCGGCGGCCGACGGCTGCCGCCGCTTCGGCCCGCGCGCCGCGCCGCATTACGTCATCTCGCACTGCGAATCGGTTTCCGATCTGCTCGAAGTCGGCGTGCTGCTGCGCGAGGCGGGATTGCTGCGCCCCGGCGCGCGCCCGCGGCTCGAGATGGACATCATTCCGCTGTTCGAATCGATCGCCGACCTCGAGCGCAGCGGCGCGATCGTCGATCGCGCGCTCAAGCTGCCGCTCTACCGCGCCTGGGTGGACGCGCGCGGCGGCGAGCAGGAGGTGATGCTGGGCTACTCGGACAGCAACAAGGACGGCGGCTACCTCGCCTCGAGCTGGTCGCTGCACGAGGCCTCGACCGAGCTGGTGCGCGTATGCCATGGGCACGGCGTGCGCCTGCGCCTGTTCCACGGCCGCGGCGGAACGGTCGGCCGCGGCGGCGGGCCGAGCTACGACGCGATCCTGGCGCAGCCGCCGGGCAGCGTCGACGGCGCGCTGCGCCTGACCGAGCAGGGCGAGGTGATCGCGAGCAAGTACGCCGACCCCGAGCGCGGGCGGCACAACCTGGAGACGCTCGCCGCCGCGACGCTCGAAGCGAGCCTCGGCGCGCGCCCGCGCAGCGACGCCGAGCGCGATCGCCATGCCAAGGCGATGGAGCAACTGTCCTCGATCGCCTTCCGCGCCTACTGCGCGCTGGTCAAGGAGACGCCCGGCTTCCTGGAATATTTCCGCGCCTCGACGCCGATTGCCGAAATCGCCGACCTGAACATCGGCAGCCGCCCCGCGGCGCGGCGCCACTCGGCCCGGCTGCAGGACCTGCGCGCCATCCCCTGGGTATTCAGCTGGAGCCAGTGCCGCCTGATGCTGCCAGGCTGGTACGGCTTCGGCAGCGCGGTCGAGCAGTGGCTGGCGCAGCCCGGCGCCGCGATCGAAGAGCTGCGCGCCATGCACGAACGCTGGGCGTTCTTCCGCAGCGTGCTGTCGAACCTCGACATGGTGCTCGCCAAGACCGACCTGGCGATCGCCTCGCGCTACGCCGAGCTGGTGCCCGACGCGCAGCTGCGCGCGCGGGTGTTCGGCGACATCTCGGCCGAATGGCATCGCACCCGCGACTGGCTCGCGGCCATCACCGGGCACGGCGAGCTGCTGGCGGACAACCCCACGCTGGCCCGATCGATACGCAGCCGCTTTCCCTACCTCGATCCGCTGAACCACCTGCAGGTCGAGCTGCTCAGGCGCTACCGCGCGGGCGACACCGACGAGCGCACCAAGCGCGCCATTCACCTGACGATCAACGGCGTCGCCGCGGGACTGCGCAACAGCGGCTGAGAGGAAGACATGCACCTCGTGTACGGCAACTCGGATTCCGGCAACTGCTACAAGGTGAAGCTGGCGCTGGATCAACTGGCTCTGCCGTACCGCTGGATCGAGACCGACAGCGTCGCCGGCGCCACGCGCACGCCGCAGTTCCTGGCCAAGAACCCGAACGGCAAGGTGCCGCTGCTCGAGCTCGATGACGGCAGCTTCCTGCCGGAGTCGAACGCGATTCTGTGGTACCTGGCCGAAGACACGGCGCTCGCGCCGGCCGGACGCCTGGGGCGCGCCCGCGCGCTGCAATGGATGTTCTTCGAGCAGTACAGCCACGAGCCCTACGTCGCCGTGGCGCGCTCGATCGCGCGCTACCTGCCGCCGGACTCGCCGCGGCGCGCGGAGCTGCCGCGGCTGCGCGAGCGCGGCCACCAGGCGCTGGCCGTGATGGAGCGGCACCTGGCGCGCGAACCGTATTTCGTCGATGCAGTGTATTCGATCGCCGACATTGCCCTGTTCGCCTACACGCACTGCGCCGAGCAAGGCGGCATCGAGCTCGCCGCCTACCCGGCGCTTCGCGCCTGGCTCGAACGCGTGCGCGCCCAGCCGCGCTTCGTACCGATGCAATGACGCCGCTGTTCCTGAAGGGGCTGGCGTTCGGCTTCGTGCTTGCCGCCACCGTCGGCCCGATGTGGCTGCTTTGCTTGCGCCGCACCATCGCCGCGGGAGCACTGACGGGGTTCGTCTCTGGCATGGGCATCGCAGTTGCCGACGCGATCTATGGCGCGATCGCAGCATTCGGCCTGACCACAGTGTCGGGATTCCTGCTTGCGCAGAAATTTTGGCTCGGACTGGTGGGCGGCGCGTTCCTCGTCTATCTGGGTATTCGGGCACTGGTCGCGAATCCATCCACGGGCAGCGACCCGACGCCGGCGAATCCAGGGCTGCTGCGCGCCTTTGCCTCGACCCTCGGCCTCACGCTCGCCAACCCGCCGACGATCCTTGCCTTCGCCGCGATCTTCGCCGGCCTTGGCCTGGGCGCCAACCCGCGCTACTCGGCCGCGGCAACGGTGGTGCTCGGCGTATTCCTCGGTTCGGCCACGTGGTGGGTCATACTCGCGCTCGGCGCAAACCGCTTGCGCGCCCGCCTCGGCGCCGGCCTGCTGCGCGCGATCAACGTTGTTTCCGGGCTCGTCATCCTGGGCTTCGCGCTCTGGCAGCTCGCTCGGCTGCTCTGATATCCTGCGAACTGGACGGATATCCACTATGCAGCTTCTCGACGCGCCGCTCGCCATCGTCGACCTCGAGACCACGGGCGCGAATGCAAGCTGGGATCGCATCACCGAAATCGCCGTCATCGAGGTCGATGGCGACGAGATCTCCGGCGAATGGTCGACGCTGGTCAATCCCGGGAGCGCGATCCCGCCGGCGATCCAGGCACTCACCGGCATCACGAACGACATGGTGGCGGGCGCGCCGACCTTCGATGATCTCGCGCGCGAGCTGCACCAGCGGCTCGCGGGCCGCGTGGTGGTGGCGCACAACGCGCGCTTCGACTACGGCTTCCTGCGCCATGCGTTCGAGCGCGCGGGGATCCGCTACGCGGCGCGCACGCTGTGCACCGTCAAGCTTTCGCGCCGCCTGTATCCCGGCCATGCGCGCCACAACCTCGACAGCCTGGTCGCGCGCCACGGCCTGCACTGCCGCGCGCGGCACCGCGCGATGGGCGACGCGGACGCCATATGGCAGTTCCTGCGCGTTGCCGCGGTCGAGCACGGCGCCGGCGCGCTCGGCGACGCCGCGCGGCAGGTGGCCAAGCAGCCGAGCCTGCCGGCGCACATAGAGCGCGAGGCGATCGACGCGGTGCCCGAGGCCCCGGGCGTATACCTGTTCTACGGCGAGGGCGAGGCACCGCTGTACGTCGGCAAGAGCGTCAACATGCGCAGCCGCGTGCTGTCGCATTTCGCCGACGACCTGCGCTCGTCGCGCGGGATGCAGCTCGCGCGCGAGGTGCGGCGCATCGACTGGCAGCGCACCGCCGGCGAGCTCGGCGCCCTGCTGCGCGAGGCCGAGCTGGTCAAGGCGCTGATGCCCGTCTTCAACCGCCGGCCGCGCCGCGCGCCGCTGAAGACGATCGCCTGGCCCTGGCGCGGTCCGGTCGGCGTGGTCGAGGAGGATCGCGAGCGCGAAGCGAGCGACGTCCACGTGGTGCACAACTGGTGCTATCTCGGCACCGCGCAGTCGGAATCCGAGCTCGCCGAGCTGCTCGAGGGCGGCCCGCGCCCGCGCTTCGACCTCGATCAATACAAGATCCTCGCCCGCCATCTGCTGAAGGGGCGCGCGCGGGTGGTCGAGCTTTCGACCTGACGATGCACTGCGAGCTTCTGGTCCCGGCGCTTTTCCCGACGCGCGAGCCCGCGCGCGAGGCGCTCGCCGCGCTGCGGCTGCCCGCGCTCGAGCTGCTGCTCGCCCGCGGCCGCGCTGCGGGCGCCGAGCCGCAGGCGCCCGAGCGCTGGCTGGTCGAGGCATTCAGTGGCGACGACAGCGGCGAGGACGCGCCGCTCGCCGCGGGCGCGCTGACCGTGCTCGCCGACGGCGGGGAGCCTGGCGACGAGGCGTGGCTGCGCGCCGATCCGGTGCACCTGCAGCTGGGGCGCGAAGGGCCGGCGCTCGTTCCGAGTACCGCGTTCGAAGTCACGCGCGAGGAGGCCGAGGCGCTGTGCGAGGCGCTCAACCGCCATTTCGCCGGCGCGCTGACCTTCTACCCGCTCGTGCCCGCGCGCTGGTGCGCCCGCCTGACCGATGAATTCGCCGCCCCCGCCGAGTCGCCGCTCCAGCTCGCGGGCGAAGACGTCAACCAGCGCTTCGCCGCCGAACCCGCAGCGCGGCGCTGGCATGCGCTGCTGACCGAGATCCAGATGGCGCTGCACGAGCACCCGGTGAACGCCGAGCGCGAGCGCCGCGGCGCGCCCGCGCTGAACAGCCTCTGGCTGTGGGGCGCCGGCCGCGCGCCGCGCGAAGCGGCGGGACCATGGCAGTCGGTCTGCGCCGACGAGCCGCTGGCGCTCGGCCTGGCGCGCCTGGCCGGCGTGGCAAGGCGCGCGCTTCCGGCCGCGGCCGAAGAATGGCTGGCGCGGGCGCCCGAGGACGGCCGCCACCTGCTGGTGCTCGACGCGCTGCGCGCGGCGCACGCCCTGGACGACGCCGAGGCCTACGCCGCGCGCCTGCGCACGCTCGAAGCGCGCTGGTTCGCGCCGCTGCTCGCGGCGCTGCGCGCCGGGCGCATCGGCATGATCACGCTGCACGTTCCTGACGCGGCGGACGCGCGCTCGTTCGAGACCGTCGGCGGCGACCTGCGGCGGATCTGGCGCCGCGCACAGGCGCTCGGGCGCTACGCATGAAGATCGTCGAGCGGGCCTATGCCGAAGCGGACCGGCGCGCGCTCGAGCGCGCCGGCGTCCATCCGGTGCTGGCGCGCGTATTCGCCGCAAGGCGCATCCGCTCGGCTGAAGAACTGGACTATCAGGCGTCGCGCCTGCTCGCGCCGGCGCTGCTCGCCAACGCCGAGCAGGCGGCGGCGCTGCTCGCCGACGCCATTGCCGGCGGGCGGCGCATCCTCATCGTCGCCGACTACGACGCCGACGGCGCCACCGCCTGTGCGCTCGGCGTGCGCGCGCTGCGCAGCCTCGGCGCCGATATCCAGTACCTGGTGCCGGACCGTTTCGTGCTCGGCTACGGCCTGTCGCCGGAGCTGGTCGACCTCGCCGCCGCACTGCGCCCGCAGCTCCTGGTGACCGTCGACAACGGCATCGCCAGCGTCGAGGGCGTGGCGCGAGCACGGGCGCTCGGCATCACCACGCTGATCACCGATCATCACCTGCCCGGCCCCGAGCTGCCGGCGGCCGAATGCATCGTCAATCCGAACCAGCCCGGCTGCGGCTTCCCGTCCAAGGCGCTGGCCGGGGTCGGCGTCATGTTCTACGTCATGCTGGCCTTGCGCGCCGAGTTGCGCCGGCGCGGCGCGTTCGCGGCGCGTGCCGAGCCCAACCTCGGCGCGCTCGCCGATCTGGTGGCGCTCGGCACGGTGGCGGACGTGGTGCCGCTCGATGCCAACAACCGCATCCTGGTCGCGCAGGGCCTCAAGCGCCTGCGCGCCGGGCGCGGCGCGCCGGGGCTGAACGCGCTGCTGCGCCTCGCCGGACGCGTGCCGGCGCAGGCAACGGGGTTCGACCTCGCCTTCGTCGCCGGCCCTCGCCTGAACGCCGCCGGGCGCCTGGCCGACATGAGCCTGGGCATCGAGTGCCTGATCACCGACGACGAGGCGCGCGCGACAAATATCGCGCAGCAGCTCGACCAGCTGAACCGCGAGCGCCGCAGGATCGAGGGCGAGATGCTCGAAGAGGCGCTGCGTGCCGCGGCCGGCATCGAGGCTGCGCCGGGCGCCGCCGCCGCGCTGTTCGAGCCGGGCTGGCATCAGGGCGTGGTCGGGATCCTCGCCTCGCGCCTGCGCGAGCGCCTGCACCGCCCGGTGGTGTGCTTCGCGCGCGCCGGCGACGGCGCCAACGCCGGGCTGCTGCGCGGCTCGGGGCGCTCGATCGCGGGGCTGCACCTGCGCGACTGCCTCGACCTGGTGGCCAAGCGCGAGCCGGACTTGATCCTGCGCTTCGGCGGCCACGCGCAGGCCGCCGGCCTCACGCTGCGCGAGCGTGACTTCGAGCGCTTCGCCGACGCTTTCGAGCGCTCCGCGGCCGACACCATCCCCCCTGAAGCGCTGGCGCCGGTGATCGAAACCGACGGCACGCTCGATCCGGCGCACCTCACGCTCGGCGTGGCGCAGCTGCTGGAGCAGCAGATCTGGGGCCAGGGCTTTCCGCAACCGCTGTTCTGCGATACATTTTCCGTCGACAGCCAGCGCGTGGTGGGCGAGCGGCACTTGAAGCTGCGCTTGGTCAAGGACGGGCAGCGCTTCGATGCGATCCGCTTCAACGCCGTCGACCCGCGCTCGGCACAGCGCGGCGACGGCCTCGGCTCACGTATCCGCGCCGCCTACCGGCTTACAGTGAATGAATTCAACGGCCTGAGGAACGTCCAGCTCAATGTCGAACACATCGAAACCTAGCACCAGGCTGCGCATCCGCGCGGGCCGTACCGAGTTCGAGGTCGCGCTCGACGACACGCCGACCGTCGCCGCGCTGCTCGAGGCACTGCCCTTCGAGTCGTCGGCCCAGACCTGGGGCGACGAGGTCTACTTCGACGCCCCGATTGCGGTCGACCTCGAGCCGCAGGCGCGCCAGATCGTCGAGCCGGGCACGGTATGCTTCTGGGTCGAGGGCTCGGCGCTCGCCCTGCCCTTCGGCCCGACACCGATCTCGACCGACGGCAGACCGAAGCTGGCCAGCCGCTGCAACGTGCTCGGCCGGGTGCTGGGGGACGCGCGCGTGCTGGCGCAGGTGCGCGCGGGCGACAAGGTGAGCGTGGAGGCGGCCTGAGATGGAGCGCAAGCGCGTCAACTCCTCGAAAATCCGCTCGATCGGCTACGACGAGAAGAGCCAGACGCTCGAGGTCGAGATGTCGAACGGCCGCGTGTTCCAGTACCCCAAGGTCTCGCCCGAGGTGCACCGGCGTTTCATGGCGGCGCCCAACCCCACCAGCTTTTTCGAGGACCGCATCGAGGAGGACTACAGCGGCAGGGAAGTCAGGTGAGCGACCTCGCAGCCGCGATCCAGGAGCGCCTGCGGGGCCTTTTCCCCGAGCTGCTGGGGATCCGCTTCACCGAGGTGACGCCGGAGCGGGTCGTCGCCGAGCTCACGGTGCGCCCCGACCTGTGCACCGCCGCCGAAGTCATGCACGGCGGGGCGATCATGGCCTTCGCCGACACGCTGGGCGCGGTGGGAACGATCGTCAACCTGCCCGCTGGCGCGCGCACCACGACGATCGAGTCCAAGACCAACTTCGTAAGCGCCGCACCGGTCGGCTCGCGCGTGCTGGGCGAGTCGACTCCCGCGCATCGCGGCAAGACCACCATGGTGTGGCAGACGCGCATCAGCTCCGAGAGCGGAAAACTGCTGGCGCTGGTGACCCAGACGCAGATGGTGCTCCCGGCGCCTGTATAATCCGCTCTTTTCGCGCGGCCCCGATGGAAGCAGAACGCATCAACCAGATCGCCTCGTCGCTCGAAGACCTGCGCCAGCGGATCGTCGAGCTGCGGAGGTATCTTTGACTTCGACGGTAAGCAGAAGCGCCTCGAAGACCTGAATCGCGAGCTCGAAGACCCCAAGCTGTGGGAGAAGCCGCAGCGCGCCCAGGAGCTCGGCAAGGAGAAGAAATCGCTCGAAGCAGTGGTGCTGACGCTGCAGCGCGTCGACGCGGGCGTCGCTGACGCAAGCGAGCTGTTCGAGCTCGCGCGCGACGACGAAGACGACGCCACGCTGGAGCAGATCGGCCGCGAGGCGGCCAAGCTGGAGACGGAGGTGGCGGCGGTCGAGTTCCGCCGCATGTTCTCCAACCCGCTCGACCCCAGCAACTGCTTCGTCGACATCCAGGCCGGCTCGGGCGGCACCGAGGCGCAGGACTGGGCCGCGATGCTCGAACGCATGTACCTCAAGTTCTGCGACCGCAAGGGCTTCAAGGTCGAGATCCTCGAGCATACGGACGGCGAGGTGGCGGGGATCAAGAGCGCCGCGCTCAAAGTCATCGGCGACCACGCCTACGGCACGCTGCGGACCGAGATCGGCGTGCACCGCCTGGTGCGCAAGAGTCCCTTCGACTCGAACGCGCGCCGCCACACCTCGTTTGCCAGCGTATTCGTGTACCCGGAAGTGGACGAGTCGATCGAGGTGGACATCAACCCGGCCGACCTCAAGATCGACACTTACCGCGCCTCCGGCGCCGGCGGCCAGCACGTGAACCGGACCGACAGCGCGGTGCGCATCACGCACCTGCCGACCAACACGGTGGTGCAATGCCAGAACGACCGCTCGCAGCACCGCAACCGCGCGGAGGCGATGGCAATGCTCAAGTCGAAGCTGTTCGAGCTCGAGCTGCGCAAGCGCCAGGTGGAGCGCGACAAGCTCGAGGATTCGAAGTCCGATATCGGCTGGGGACACCAGATCCGCTCCTACGTTCTGGACCAGTCGCGCATCAAGGATCTGCGCACCGGAATCGAAATCGGCAACACGCAGGCGGTGCTCGACGGCGACCTCGACGAGTTCATCAGCGCGAGCCTCAAGCAGGGAGTGTGAAATGACGCAAACGAACAAGCCCGAGGCGCCGCGGGACGAGAACCCGAGGCAGGACGAGAACCAGATCATCGCCGAGCGCCGCGCCAAGCTCGCCAAGCTGCGCGAGGAAGGCACGGCCTACCCGAACGACTTCACGCGCGACGACCTGGCGGCGCGCCTGATCGAGGGCTACGGCGAGCTTCCGGCGCAGGAGTTCGAGAGCAAGCAGGTGCCGGCCACGATCGCCGGCCGCCTGATGCTCAAGCGCGTCATGGGCAAGGCGAGCTTCGGGGTTCTGCAGGACCACAGCGGGCGGCTGCAGATCTACGTCTCGGACGACAACACCGGCAAGGAAAGCCACGCCGCTTTCAAGCACTACGACATCGGCGATATCGTCGGCGTGAGCGGCTTCCTATTCAAGACCCGCACCGGCGAGCTGACGCTGCGCGCGCACGGGCTGCGGCTGCTGGCGAAGTCGCTGCGGCCGCTGCCGGAGAAGTTCCACGGCCTCACCGACCAGGAGCAGCGCTACCGCCAGCGCCACGTAGACCTGCTGGTGAACGAGCGCTCGCGCTGGGTCTTCGCGGTGCGCTCGCGCGTGGTGCGGGCGATGCGCGAATACATGGCGCGCGCCGACTACCTCGAGGTCGAGACGCCGATGCTGCAGCCGATTCCCGGCGGGGCCACGGCGCGTCCGTTCCGCACCCACCACAATGCGCTCGACATGGAGCTTTACCTGCGCATCGCCCCCGAGCTGTACCTCAAGCGTCTGGTAGTCGGCGGCATCGAGAGAGTCTACGAGATCAACCGCAACTTCAGGAACGAAGGCATCTCGACGCGCCACAACCCGGAATTCACCATGATGGAGGTGTACTGCGCGTACACCAACCACCGTTACATGATGTCGCTCACCGAAGCGGTGATCCGGCACGCCGCCGAATCCGCGCTCGGCGCCACCAAGGTCGAATACCAGGGCCGCGAGATCGACTTCGGCAAGCCGTTCGCGCGCCTGACGATGGCGCAGGCGATCCAGAGCCACGCGCCCGAGCTCTGGAGCGCCGCGCAGCTGCGCGACCGCGCCTTCCTCGCCGACAAGCTGCGCGGGCTCGGCATCGCCTTCGGCGACGAGCAGGGCTGGGGCTCGCTGCAGCTGCTCCTGTTCGAGGCGCTGGTGGAGAAGCAGCTGATCGAGCCGACCTACATTCTCGACTTTCCGGCCGAGGTCTCGCCCCTGGCGCGGCGCAAGGACGGCGACCCGGAGGTCACCGAGCGCTTCGAGCTGTTCATCGACGCGAAGGAAATCGCGAACGGCTTTTCCGAGCTGAACGACCCGGAGGACCAGGCCGAGCGCTTTCTCGACCAGGTGAAGAAGAAGGACGCCGGAGACCAGGAAGCGATGTACTACGACGCGGACTACGTCCGCGCGCTCGAGTACGGCATGCCGCCCACCTCGGGCGCCGGCATCGGCATCGACCGCCTGGTGATGCTCCTGACCGACAGCCCCTCGATCCGGGACGTGATCCTGTTCCCGCAGATGCGTCCGGAGGCGTAGCGCGCTAAAGGCGCAACGCCAACAGGCCGGCGAGCACCGCCGTCGTGGCGCCGGCGCGCCGCAGCGTAATGCGCTCGCCGAGGAACAGCGCGCCGAGCGCAGCGGCGAAGATTACCGAGGTTTCCCGCACCGCGGCCACCAGCGCGACCGGGGCCCGGGTCATGGCCCACAAGGCGATGCCGTAGGAGCCGAGAGTCAAGGCGCCGCCGACCGCCGCGCGCAGCCAGTGGCGCCGCAGGTACGCCGGGATCTCGGCCCCGCGCCGGGCCGCGCCGAGCGCGATCTGCACCACGCTGTTGGCGATGAAGAACCACAGCGCGTAGCTCACCGCGGCGCCCGAGACGCGCACCCCGCGCGCATCGATCAGCGTGTAAGTCGCGATCACCGCCGCGTTGCCGACCGCGAACAGCAGCGCGCGGCGGCCGGCCCGGACGTCGCCGCGCGGCCCGCTGGCGAAGGCCAGGATGCCGCCGCAGATCAAGGCCACCGCAGCGCCCTGCGCCCAGGAAAGCGCCTCGCCGAAGACCGCGATGCTGGCCAGCGCGACCAGCACGGGCGCGCCGCCGCGCATCACCGGATAGGCGAACGACAGGTCGCCCCAACGATAGGCCCCCGCCAGGGCCCAGAAATAGGCCACGTGCACCACGACCGAGGCGGCGAGCCAGGGCCACGAGGCCGGCGCGGGCAGCGGCAGCCATGGCACGCAGGCGAGCGCGAGCGCGCCGCGGCTCACCGCGAGGGCGACGTTTTCGAGCGCCTTGTCCGGACTCGACTTGAACAGCGCGTTCCAGCCCGCGTGCAGCAGCGCGGCGCCGAGCACGGCAAGCGTGACCTGGGGCGAGAGATCCATCCTTGCCACTCTAGCAAGCTTCGCACTTGACCCGGATTGAGCGATCGCTCAGAATAACTGAGCAGTTGCTCAATTTTTATCCACCATGGTCCGACTCTCCACCCGTTCCGAGGCCGCCGCTGGCGGCACCCGCGAACGCCTGATCGCCGCCACGACGCGCCTGATGTGCGAGCGCGGCCTGGCGCGCACCAGCACGCGCGACATCGCGCGCGCCGCCGGCGTCGCCGAGGGCGCGCTGTACCACCACTTCGCCGACAAGGCCGAGCTGCTGCTGGCGGTGATCGAGGCCGGAATGGGCGAGTTCAAGCAGGTGGTGGACAGCCTGGCGTTGCAGGTCGGCCGGCATAGCGTGCGGGCGAACCTAGAGCAGGTCGCGCGCGCCGCGCTCGAGTTCCATCTCAGGGTCTCGCCGATGGTGTGCTCGCTCTACTCCGACCGCTCGCTGCTTCTGCGCGTACGCCAGATTCTCGACCGCCAGAAGATCGGACCGGGCGAGTCGGCCGCGTCGCTCGTGGCTTACCTGGAGGCAGAGCGGAAGCTCGGACGGGTCGCCAGCGGAGCCAACGTGACCGCGGCGGCGGACCTGCTGCTCGCCGGCTGCTTCCAGGCCGCGATGCGCGAGCATTTCAGCTGCCGCGCCTCGCCGCTCAAGCATGGCGTGCGCGACATGGTCGGCGCGCTCATTGAAGGCCTCGCCCCAAGCGCCGGCGCGGGGGCTCGCGCGTGAGCACACGCTCGATCCGGTTCGGCGCGCTCGTCGCCGCCAGCTCGGTCCTGGCCGCCTGCGCCGTCGGACCGGACTTCCGCCGTCCCGAGCCACCCGCCGACGCGGGCTACGCGGCAGAGCCGCTGCCGGCGAAGACCGCCTCGGCGCCGGTCGCCGGCGGCGCCGAGCAGCGCTTCGTATACGGGCGCGACATCCCCGGCCAGTGGTGGCAGGTCTATCGCTCGAACGCCCTCGACCAGCTGATCCGCGAGGCCCTCGCCGACAGCCCCAGCCTCGAGGCGGCGCAGGCGGCGCTGCGCGTGTCGCAGGAGAACCTCAGGGCGGCGACCGCGGTGCTCTACCCCAGCGTCGACGCCAAGCTGAGCGCCTCGCGGCAGAAGATTTCCGGCGCATCCCAGAACCAGCCCAACGCACGGGTTCCGGAGTTCAGCCTCTACAACGCCTCGGTGAGCGTGTCCTACCAGATCGACGCGGCCGGCGGCGCGCGGCGCGAGCTCGAGCGGCTTGAGGCGCAGATCGACTACCAGCGCTACCAGATCGCGGCCGCATACCTGACGCTCACCTCCAATATCGTGACGACCGCGGTGAGCGAAGCATCCCTGCGGGCGCAGATCGGCGCCACGCGCGACATCGTCGATGCCCAGCAGCGCTCGCTCGCGGTGCTCGAAAAACAGCTTGCGCTGGGCGCGATCTCGCGCGTCCAGGTGCTCGCGCAGCGCGCGCAGCTGGCGCAGACGCGAGCCGCGCTGCCGCCGCTGGAGAAGGCCCTGGCGCAGACCCGCAACGCGCTCGCGACGCTGGTGGGCAAGACACCCGCCGCCGCGCGGCTGCCCCGGTTCGAGCTCGCCGGGCTCGAGCTGCCGCAGGAGCTGCCGGTCAGCCTGCCCTCCGAGCTGGTGCGCCAGCGCCCCGACATCCAGGCCGCCGAGGCGCTGCTGCACCAGGCGAGCGCACAGGTCGGGGTCGCGACCGCAGCCGAATACCCGCAGATCACGCTCAGCGCGACCTATGGCACGGTCGCGAACAAGGCGGGCGACCTGTTCGGCGCCGACAACATGATCTGGAACGCCGGCGCCGGGCTGCTGCAGCCGATCTTCCACGGCGGCGCGCTCAAGGCGCAGCAGCGCGCGGCGGTCGCCGCCTATGAGCGCACTTTCGCGCAGTACCGCCAGACCGTGCTGGGCGCGTTCCAGAACGTGGCCGACGCGCTGGGCGCGCTCGAGAGCGACGCGCAGTCGCTCCGGGCGCAGTCCGAGGCGGAAGCCGCGGCGCGCGCCAGCTACGAGCTCGCGCGCAGCCAGTTCGAGCTCGGCGCCACGAGCTATCTCGCGCTGCTCAACGCCGAACAGCAATACCAGCGCAGCCGCATCGGGCTGGTGCAGGCCCAGGCCGCGCGCTACGCCGACACGGCCGCTCTGTTCCAGGCGCTCGGCGGCGGCTGGTGGCAGGACGCCGCCGCGCTGGCGCCCAATTCCGACACTGCAGGGAGTCGCAATCCATGACCAAACGCATGGTCCTGATGCTGCTGATCGCCGGCCTGATCTTCGGAGGCATCTTCGGCTTCCAGGCATTCAAGTCGTACAAGATCAAGCAGTACCTGTCCTCGCAGGGCGTACCGCCGCAGACGGTATCGACGATCAAGGCCGGCTTCCAGGAATGGCAACCCGAGCTGAGCGCGGTCGGCACGCTGCGCGCGGTGCGCGGCGCGGACCTCGCGGCGGAAGTGAGCGGCGTCATCTCGGCCATCCACTTCCGCTCCGGCGAAGAGGTGAAGGCGGGCGCACCCCTGGTTCAGCTCAATGCCGCGACCGATATCGCGCAGCTCGAGTCGCTCAAGGCCAACGCAGAGCTGGCCGAGCTCACCTACCGGCGCGACCAGCGTCAGCTCAAGGTCCAGGCGGTGAGCCAAGCGACCGTCGACGCGGATGCGGCCAACCTCAAGGTGGCGAAGGCGCGCGTGGCCGAGCAGCAGGCGCTGGTCGACAAGAAGTACGTGCGCGCGCCGTTTGCCGGCCGGCTCGGCCTGCGCGCGGTCGACCTCGGCCAGTACGTCGCACCCGGCACCAAGCTGGTCACGCTGCAGTCGCTCGACCCGGTGTACGTCGATTTCAGCGTGCCCCAGAGCGACCTGGCCGAGGTCCGCAAGGGGCTCAAGGTCAGCGCGAGGACCGATGCACTGCCTGACGAGCGCTTCGAGGGGACGATCGATGCGATCGACGCCAAGGTCGACCCGGCCACGCGCAACGTGCAGGTACGCGCCGCGCTGTCCAACCCGCACCACCAGCTCCTTCCCGGCATGTTCGTCACCGTCGCGGTCAACACGGGCGAGAGCGAGCGCCACCTGACGCTGCCGCAGAGCGCGATCAGCTTCAATCCCTACGGCAACACCGTGTTCGTCGTCGAGGAAAAAGGCAAAGGGCCCGACGGCAAGCCGAAGCTCGTCGCCACGCAGCGCTTCGTAACCACCGGCGCGACGCGCGGCGACCAGATCGCGATCGTCTCCGGCGTCAAGCAAGGCGAGACCGTGGTGACGGCGGGCCAGCTCAAGCTGCGCAACGGCGTGCCGGTGATCATCAACAACAGCGTGCAGCCGTCCAACGACGCGGCGCCGCAGCCCAAGGACGAGTAAGGGCGGCGCGCCGATGAAATTCACCGACATCTTCATCCGCCGCCCGGTGCTCGCCACCGTGGTGAGCCTGCTGCTGCTGGTGCTTGGCCTGCGCTCGGTGCAGCTGCTGCCGGTGCTTCAGTTCCCGCGCACGCAGAACGCGGTCGTCACCGTGACCACCACCTACGTCGGCGCGGACCCCGCGCTGGTGGCGGGCTTCATCACCGCGCCGCTCGAGAACTCGATCGCCCAGGCGAACGGCATCGACTACATGACCTCGAACAGCCGCCAGAGCGTGAGCACGATCACCGCCAACCTGCGGCTCAACTACGACCCCGACAAGGCGCTCACCGAGATCAACACCAAGGTCAACGCGGTGCTCAACCAGCTGCCGCAGGGGGCGCAGCAGCCGACGCTTTCGGTGCAGGTCGGGCAGACCATAGACGCGATGTACATCGGCTTCGCGAGCACGGTGCTGCCGGCGAACAAGATCACCGACTATCTGGTGCGCGTGGCGCAGCCGCAGCTGCAGGCGGTCGAGGGCGTGCAGACCGCCGAGATCCTGGGCAAGAAGCTGTTCGCGCTGCGCGCCTGGCTCGATCCCGACAAGCTCGCCGCCTACGGCCTGACGGCCGCCGATGTGCAGCAGGCGCTGGCCGCCAACGACTATCTCTCCGCGGTGGGAACCACGAAGGGGCAGATGGTGCAGGTCAACCTCACCGCCTCGACCAGCCTGCATTCGGTGGACGAGTTCAAGCGCCTGATCGTCAAGCAGAAGAACGGCGCCATCGTGCGCCTCGAGGACGTCGCCAACGTGACGCTCGGCTCGGAGGACTACGAAACGTCGGTCGGCTTCGACGGCAAGCAGGCGGTCTACATCGGCATTCAGGTCGCCCCCTCGGCGAACCTGCTCGAGGTGATCAAGCGCGTGCGCGACGCCTTCCCCGCGATCCAGGCCCAGCTGCCGCAGGGCCTGGACGGGCGGATCGTGTACGACTCGACAAAGTTCGTGAACTCCTCCATCAGCGAGGTGGTGAAAACGATCGCCGAAGCGCTGGTCATCGTCACGCTGGTGGTGTTCGCCTTCCTCGGCTCGGTCCGCTCGGTGATCATTCCGACCATCGCCATTCCGCTTTCGCTGGTGAGCACCTTCACGGTAATGCTGGCGCTCGGCTTCAGCATCAACCTGCTCACCCTTCTCGCGCTGGTGCTCGCGATCGGGCTGGTGGTCGACGACGCGATCATCGTGGTCGAGAACGTCAATCGCCACCTCGAGCAGGGCATGAAACCGATGGAGGCCGCGGTCGTCGCCGCGCGCGAGCTCGCCAACCCGATTCTCGCCATGACGGCGGTACTGATCGCCGTCTACGTCCCGATCGGGTTCCTGAGCGGCCTCACCGGCGCGCTGTTCACCGAGTTCGCCTTCAGCCTGGTCGGCGCGGTGACGATCTCGGCGGTGCTCGCGCTCACGCTCTCGCCGATGATGTGCTCGCGCCTGCTCAAGCCGCACGATCCGTCCGGCCGCGGCTGGCAGGCCCACCTCGTGATATGGCTCGACCGCGCCTTCGACGCGCTGCACCGGCGCTACGAGGCGCTCCTTCACCGCACGCTGAACTACGTCCCGGTCACCGCGGTGTTCGCCCTGATCGTGCTGAGCAGCATCTATTTCCTGTACGCCGGCGCCAAGTCGGAGCTCGCGCCGCAGGAGGACCAGGGCGTGCTGATCGCCGCCTCGACCGCAGCGCCGGACTCCACGCTCGAGCAGCGCGGGCTGTATACGAAGCAGATATACGAAAGGTTCGCCTCCCACCCCGAGACGGACCACGTCTTCCAGCTCGACGTGCCGGGCCGCACCATCGCGGGCATGGTGCTCAAGCCCTGGGACAAGCGCACCAAGACCGCCACCCAGCTGCAGCCGGCGGTGCAGAAGGACGTGAATCAGATCGCCGGTCTCAAGACCGTGCTTTTCCAGCCGCCGCCGCTGCCGGGCGCGCGCGGCCTGCCGGTCGAATTCGTGATCCAGACCACCGAGCCGTTCGAGCGCCTGGACCAGGTATCGCAGACGTTCCTGCAGGCGGCGCAGAAGAGCGGGCGCTTCATCTTCATCGACAGCGACCTCAAGTTCGACCAGCCCCAGTCGACGGTGGTGATCGACCGCGAGCTCGCGGCCCAGCTCGGCCTGTCGATGCGCGACGTCGGCGGCGCGCTCTCGGCCATGGTCGGCGGCGGCCACGTCAACTACTTCAGCCTCTACGACCGCTCCTACAAGGTGATCCCGCAGGTACGACAAGCCGATCGCCTGAACGCCGACCAGCTGCGCAACTACTATCTGCGCACCGCGAGCGGCGACATGGTGCCGCTGTCGACCATCGCGCACATCGAGACCAAGGTCGTGCCGCAGACGCTGAACCATTTCCAGCAGCAGAACTCGGCGGCCATATCGGGCGTGCAGTTTCCCGGTGTCTCGCAAGGCGAGGCGCTCGCCTACCTGCAGGACCTGGCCAAGCGCACGCTGCCGGAGGGCTACTCGGTGGATTATTCGGGGCAGTCGCGCCAGTTCGTGCAGGAGTCGAGCGCCCTGGTGGTGACGTTCTTTTTCGCTCTGATCATCATCTACCTCACGCTGGCGGCGCTGTTCGAGAGCTTCCGCGACCCGATCATCATCCTGGTCTCGGTGCCGATGTCGATCTGCGGCGCGCTGATCTTCATCAGCCTGGGGGTGGGCGGGGCGAGCCTGAACATCTACACCGAGGTCGGGCTGGTGACCCTGATCGGGTTGATCAGCAAGCACGGCATCCTGATCGTCGAGTTCGCCAACAATCTGCGCCGCGAGGGCCACAACAAGCGCCATGCGATCGAAATGGCAGCCGGCATCCGGCTGCGCCCGATCCTGATGACCACCGCGGCGATGGTGCTCGGCGTGGTGCCGCTCATCACCGCCAGCGGCGCGGGCGCGGTGAGCCGCTTCAACATGGGGCTGGTGATCGCCTCGGGCATCGCCATCGGCACGCTGTTCACGCTGTTCGTCGTGCCGGCGATGTACATGCTTCTCGCCAGCAGGCAGGTGGCGCAGGCCGCGTCGAACCCGGTCCCCGAAGCCGCGGCCCAGGGCTAGCGAACGCGCGGCCGCCTGCCGGTCACCGGATAGCGCGGATCGGTGTATCCGGGCGTCGAGGGATGCCCGGGCGGGACCAGCGTGTCGATCAGGGCCTCGTCTTCCGCCGTGAAGCCGCGTTCGAGGGCACCGAGGTAGGCGAGCCACTGCGCCATGGTGCGCGGCCCGGCGAGCACGCTCGCCACCGCTTGGCTGTTGAGCACCCAGCTGAAGGCGAAATCGGCCGCGCTCATGCCGCGCCGCTCGGCGTGCGCCTTGATCTTCTGCGCGATCTCGATCGACTCGGCGCGGAACTCGGTCTGCATCATGCGCTTGTCGCCGCGCCCGGCGCGGGTTTCGGCGGCCGGCGGCTCGCCCGGCCGGTACTTGCCGGTGAGCACCCCGCGCGCGAGCGGCGAGTAGGGCACCACCCCCAGGCCGAAGTGCTCGCAGGCGGGAAGCAACTCCACCTCCGGCATGCGGTTGACTGCGTTGTAGTACGGCTGGCACACCGCCGGACGCGGCACGCCCATCCGGTCGGCGAGCAGCGCGGCCTCGGCGATGCGCCAGGCGCGGAAGTTGGACACGCCCCAGTAACGGATCTTGCCGGCGCGCACCAGGTCGCCCATCGTCGCCACCGTTTCCTCCAGCGGCGTGCCGGGATCTTCCAGGTGCAGGTAGTACAGGTCGACATGGTCCATGCCGAGGCGCCCGAGCGAAGCGTCGATCGCGCGCATGACGTGGCGCCGCGACAAATCGGCGTCGTTCGGCGGCGGCGCGCCGGTGTTGCCGACCTTGGTCGCGACGATCCAGCGCCCGCGCTCCGCCGCCATCAGGCGGCCGAGGATGCGCTCCGATTCGCCCTTTGCGTAGGCGTCCGCCGTGTCGACGAAATTGACCCCGGCCTCGCGCGCCGAGCCGACGATCCGCCCGGCTTCGGCCTGGTCGGTACGGTCGCCGAACATCATCGCGCCGAGGCACAGCACCGACACCCTGAGTCCGCTCTCTCCCAGCCTTCGGTATTCCATCTCACACCTCTATCATTCGTTCGATCATGGGGCGCGCGCGGGCGACCGCCGCGCGGCCCTCCTCGATCGCCTCGGCCGCGCGGTGGAAGTCCATGGTGGCGAAGTCGGGCAGCAGCGGCGTTACCATCGCCTCCGCCGGATCGCCGGCGAGGCGGCTGCGCGCGACCCTCACCTGCATGATGTCGATGCTGCTCAGCATCGCCTCGATGATCGACGGCGCGCTGCGGCGCTCTTCCTGCTCGCTTACCTCGCCCCGCCGCACCAGCCGGGTGAGCCGGTCGAGCCACGACGGCGCACGCAAGCCGCCCTGTCTCGCGCCGACATGCTGGCGATAGCGCCCCAGCTTCGCCCAGCCCAGATCGACCGCGAACACCACCTCGGCGCCCAGCGCGCGGCACATCGACACCGGCACCGGATTGACCAGCCCCCCGTCCACCAGCAGCATGCCGTCGCGCTCGACCGGCGTGAACAGGCCGGGCATCGCGATCGAGGCGCGCACCGCCTCGAGCAGCGGCCCCTCGCGCAACCAGACCTCGCGCCCGGTAGCGAGGTCGGTGGCCACCACGCCGCAGGGCAGGGCGAGCGCCGCAAGGTCCCGGTCCTCGATGTGGGCGGCGAAGAAATCGAACAGCCGACGCCCCTTGATCAGGCCGCCGCCCCAGGCAACGTCCATCATCCTCAGCACGTCGCCCCGCGTGAGCCCCCGCACCCAGCGCTCGAGCCGTTCCAGGTCGCCTGCCGCGTAGGCGGCGCCCACCAGCGCGCCGATCGAGGTGCCGCACACCACATCCGGCCTGACGCCCAGGTCATGCAGCGCGTGGATCACGCCGATGTGCGACCAGCCGCGCGCGCCGCCGGAACCGAGGGCGAGTCCGATGCGCGGTTTTTGTGCCTGCCGTGCCATGGTGCGCGATACGCTCCGGTTAGGCTATTCTTGGAGCATGCCGAAAGCAATGTGGAACGGCGCGCTGCTTGCCGAGGCCGCCGCGGATGCGGTGCAGCGGATCGACGGCAACGTGTACTTTCCGCCCGAGGCGGTCGACCGGACCTACCTGCGCGAGTCGCAGACGCACACGGTGTGCCACTGGAAGGGCACCGCGAGCTACTACGACGTCGTGGTCGACGGCGAAGTCAACCGCGACGCGGCCTGGTACTACCCGGTCACCAAGCCCGCCGCCGAGCACTTCGCCGGCCACGTCGCGTTCTGGAAGGGCGTCCAGGTCGAGGACGACTAGCCCAGGCGCTCGAAAATCGCGGCGATGCCCTGCCCGCCGCCGATGCACATGGTCACCAGCGCGTAGCGCTTGCTCGTGCGCTCGAGCTCGTACAGCGCCTTCACCGTCAGGATGCAACCGGTCGCCCCGATCGGGTGCCCAAGCGCGACCGCGCCGCCGTTCGGGTTCACCTTCTTCGGGTCGAGGCCGAGGTCCTTGGTCACCGCCATCGCCTGCACCGCGAACGCCTCGTTCGACTCGATCACGTCCATGTCTGCGGGCTTGAGGCCGGCCTTTTCGAAGACTTTCCTCACCGCGGGGATCGGCCCCAGCCCCATCAGCTGCGGCTCGACGCCGGCGTGGGCATACGCCACCAGGCGCGCCATCGGCCGCGCGCCCGCCTTCGCCGCCGCCTGCGCCTCCATCAGCACCACCGCCGCGCCCGCGTCGTTCAGCCCCGAAGCATTGCCCGCGGTGACCGTGCCGTCCCTCTTGAATGCGGCCCTGAGTTTTTGCAAGTCCTCGATCCTGGCGTCGCGCCGCACGTGCTCGTCGGCGACGAACTGCTCCACGCCTTTGCGCGTCTTCAGCTCGACCGGCACGATCTGGCTCTTGAAGAAGCCCTTCTCTAGCGCGTTGGCTGCGCGCCGGTGGGATTCGAGCGCAAACGCGTCCTGCTGCTCGCGCGTGAAGCCGTACTTGGCGGCGATGTTCTCGGCGGTGACTCCCATGTGGCCGTGGCCGAAGGGGTCGTGCAACGCGCCGGTCATCGCGTCGACTAGCGGGCCATCGCCCATCCGGGTTCCCCAGCGGGCTCCGGGCAGGAAATACGCCGCGCGGCTCATGCTCTCGGCGCCGCCTCCGATCGCGACGTCGACGTCGCCGAGCAGAATGTGCTGCGAGGCCGAAACGATCGCCTGCAGGCCGCTGCCGCACAGCCGGTTCACGGTCAGGCACGGCGTGCCGACCGGCAATCCGGCGTCGATCGCGGCGACCCTCGACATGTACATGTCGCGCGCCTCGCCGTGTATCACGCTGCCGACGACGACGTGCCCCACGCTCGCCGGGTCGATCTTGGACCGCGCCAGCGCTTCCTTGATCGCCGTCGTGCCGAGCCGGGTCGGCGCCACGTCCTTGAGGCCGCCGCCGTAGTCGCCGATCCCCGTGCGCGCTCCCGCTACCACCACCACTTCACGCGTTGCCATATCGCCTCCTTGCTGCGAAATCAGGCCGCCAGACGAGCCGTCAGATCATGCTCGCCCGCGCCCTCCACGATGACCGCGGCGAACTCGCCGGGCCTCAGCTTGCCGCCGTCGCGTATACGCACCACGCCGTCGATTTCCGGCGCGTCCGCGCTCGAGCGCGCGACGGCGCCCTTGCGGTCGACCTCGTCGACCAGAACCTCGAGCCTGCGTCCCACCCTGGCGCGCAGGCGCGCCGCGCTGATCCCCGCCTGCAGCGCCATCAGCCGGACGCGTCTCTCCTGCTTCACCTCTTCCGCAACAGGGTCCGGCAGCGCATTCGCCGCCGCCCCCTCGACCGGCGAGTAGGCAAAGCAGCCGACACGGTCGAGCTGCGCTTGCTCGAGGAACGCGAGCAGCTGCTCGAACTCGGCCTCGGTTTCGCCGGGAAAGCCGACGATGAAGGTGCTGCGCAGGGTGATCTCGGGACAGATGGCGCGCCAGGAACGAATCCGTTCGAGCGTGTCGCTGGCGTTCGCCGGGCGCTTCATCAACCTCAGGATGCGCGGCGCGGCGTGCTGGAACGGCACGTCGAGGTAGGGAAGGATATTGCCCTCCGCCATCAGGGGCACCACTTCGTCGACATGCGGATACGGATAGACGTAGTGCAGCCGCACCCATACCCCGAGCTCGCCGAGCGCGCGCGCGAGCGCCGTCATGTTCGTCTTGAGCGGACGGCCGTTCCAGAATCCCGTGCGGTACTTGAGATCGACGCCGTAGGCGCTGGTATCCTGCGAGATCACCAGCAGCTCCTTCACACCGGCGCGCACCAGGGCTTCGGCTTCCTGCATTACCTCGCCGATCGGTCGCGACACCAGGTCGCCGCGCATCGAAGGGATGATGCAGAAGGTGCAGCGATGATTGCAGCCCTCCGAAATCTTGAGATAGGCGTAGTGCTTCGGCGTGAGCTTGATGCCCTGCGGCGGAATCAGGTCGCTGTACGGGTCGTGCGGTCGGTCGAGCCGGCCGTGCACCGCATGCATCACGGCCTCGGTGTCGTGCGGGCCGGTCACCGCGAGGACGCTCGGATGCGCGGCACGCACCACGTCGCCCCGCGCGCCGAGACAGCCGGTGACGATGACCTTGCCGTTCTCCGCCAGCGCCTCGCCGATCGCGTCGAGCGACTCCTCGACCGCGGCGTCGATGAAGCCGCAGGTATTGACGATTACCAGGTCGGCGTCTTCGTAGCTGCCGGAGGTTGCGTAGCCTTCGGCGCGCAGCTGCGTGAGAATGCGCTCGGAGTCGACCAGCGCCTTGGGGCAGCCGAGCGAAACGAAGCCGATGCGGGGCGGCGCCGTCTTCACCCTAGGACTGCTTGTCGGGGTCTTCGTTCTTCTGCGGCGTCGCGCCGGGAAAGCCGGGAAACGACATACCCGCGAACATGTTGCGGGCCTGGTTCTGCATCTGGTCCTGAAACTGCACGAACATCTTCTGGCTCTGCTCGATATAAGCCTGCATCAGACTCTGCATCGCCGGGCCCTGGAGGTTCATGAACTGCGACCACAGCTCCTGCGGCGCGTGCGCGTTGTCGCCGTACATGCGCTGCGACTGCTCCTGCAGCGACTTCTGCATCTCCTGGAAGGCATGGATGTTCTTCTCCAGGTAGCTGCCCATCAGGCCCTGCATCGCGTTGCCGTAGAAGCGAATCAGGTGCGACAGCAGGTCCGAGGAAAACATCGGCATGCCGCCCGACTCCTCCTCCAGGATGATCTGCAGCAGAATCTGGCGCGTCAGGTCGTCGCTGGTCTTGGCGTCGATCACCTGGAAGTCCTCGTGCTTGAGGACCATCTGCTTCACGTCCGCGAGCGTGATGTAGCTCGACGTCTTGGTGTCGTACAAGCGCCGGTTGGGATACTTCTTGATCATCCGTACCTGATTTTCCATTCCCTTCCCCTCAATACATGTGCTGGCCGCCGTTGATCGAGATGTTCGCCCCGGTCACAAACGCGGCCTCTTCCGAGCACAGGTAGATGATCAGCCCGGCGACTTCGTCGGGCTTGCCCAGCCGGCCGACCGGGATCTGCGGCAGGATTTTAGAATCGAGAATTTCCTTCGGGATCGCGGTAACCATCTTGGTGCCGATGTAGCCCGGAGAAATCGTATTGATGGTCACGCCTTTCCTCGCCACTTCGAGCGCGAGCGCCTTGGTGAAACCGTGGATCCCGGCCTTGGCAGCCGAGTAGTTGGTCTGGCCGAAGGCGCCCTTCTGCCCGTTCACCGACGACACGTTTATCACCCGGCCCCAGCTGCGCTCGAGCATCCCGTCCATGATCTGCTTGGTCATGTTGAAGCAGGAATCGAGGTTGGTGCGCATTACCGCGTCCCAGTCGGTCTTGGTCATCTTCTTGAACGTCATGTCGCGCGTGATGCCGGCATTGTTGACCAGGATGTCGATCGTTCCGCATTCCTTGACGATCTTCTCGCTCTTCGCGGCGCAGTCGTCGAAATCGACCACGTCGACCGGGTAGGCGGCAAAGTCGTATCCGCGCCCCTTCATTTCCTCGAGCCAGGATTTCCACTTTGTGTTCGAGGGCGAGTAGGTCACCACCACCCGGTAGCCGGCGTCGGCCATCTTGGTAGATATCGATTCGCCCAGACCGCCCATGCCGCCGGTCACGATTGCCAGCCTCTTGTCCGTCATGCTCCCCTCCTCCTCGTTGACTCCGCGCCCCAGTGCCTACGACATGTACATGCCGCCGTTGATGGCGATATTCGCGCCCGTAATATAACCGGCTTCCTCCGACGCCAAGAAGGCGATCAGCGCCGCGATTTCCGCCGGGTGCGCCAGGCGCCCCATCGGGATGCCCGCCACGATCTTGTCCAGCACATCCTTGCGGATCGACTTCACCATGTCGGTTTCGACATAGCCGGGGGACACCGAGTTCACCGTGACGCCCTTGCGCACGACCTCCTGCGCCAGCGCCTTGGCGAATCCATGCAGGCCCGCTTTCGCGGCCGAGTAGTTGGTCTGGCCGAACTGCCCCCGCTGGCCGTTGACGGAGGAAAGATTGACGATCCGCCCCCAGCCGCGCTCGGTCATGCCGTCGATCACCTGCTTGGTGACGATGAAGGCGCTGTTCAGGTTGGTGCTGATCACCGCCAGCCAGTCCGAGAGCGACATCTTCTTCAACATGTTGTCGCGCACGATACCCGCGCTGTTGACCAGGATGTCCACCGGCCCGATCTCGGACTCGATCCTGCGCACCATCGCAGCCGCCGAATCGAAGTCCGCCACGTCGCCCTCGGCGGCAAAGACGTTGTCGTAGCCCTCTGCGCGCAACTGCGCCAGCCATTCTTCCTTCTTTTCGTAGCCCGGCAGGCAGTTCGCCATCACAACGTTGTCGTTCATGCGGGCAAGCCTGCGGCACACCGCCGTGCCGATGCCCCCCATGCCCCCGGTTACCAGTGCCACGCGCTTGGTCATGCTCGATCTTTCATGTCTACGGAAAAATTCATCGCTCCACCGCCAGCGCCACGCCCATGCCGCCGCCGATGCAGAGCGACGCCAGGCCCTTCTTCGCGTCGCGCTTTGCCATTTCGTGCAGAAGCGTCACCAGGATTCGGCAGCCCGAGGCGCCGATCGGATGGCCGAGCGCGATCGCGCCGCCGTTGACGTTCACCTTGGAGATATCCCAGCTCATCTGGCGGTTGACCGCTATCGCCTGCGCCGCGAACGCCTCGTTGATCTCCATCAGGTCGAGCTCCTGCGGCGTCCAGCCGGCACGCGACAGGCAGCGCTTGGAGGCCGGCACCGGGCCCATCCCCATGTACTTCGGGTCGACCCCGGCCGAGGAGAAGGACTTGATGCGCGCCAGCGGCTTCAAGCCCAACTCCCTCGCCTTGCGCGCCGAGGCGAGCACCACCGCCGCGGCGCCGTCGTTGATGCCGGAAGCGTTGCCGGCGGTGACGCTGCCCGCCTTGTCGAACGCGGGCTTCAGGCTCTTGAGCGAATCGAGCGTGGCGCCGTGGCGCGGAAACTCGTCGTCGCAGAACACCACCGTGCCTTTGCGCGATGCGATCTCGAACGGAATGATCTCGTCCTTGAACTTGCCGGCCTTCTGCGCCGCCTCGGTCTTGAGCTGGGAGGCGAGCGCGAACTCGTCCTGCGCCTCGCGCGTCACCGCGTACTCCTTGGCGACGTTCTCCGCGGTGACCCCCATGTGGTACTGGTTGTACACGTCCCACAGGCCGTCGACGATCATCGAGTCGAGCATCTTGGCGTCGCCCATGCGGTAGCCGTCGCGCGAGCCCATCAGCACGTGCGGCGCGAGGCTCATCGACTCCTGTCCGCCCGCGACCACGATGTCGGCGTCGCCGTTGGCGATCGACTGCGCCCCGAGCATTGCCGCCTTGAGCCCCGAGCCGCATACCTTGTTGATGGTCATGGCCGGGATCATGTCGGGCAGGCCGGCGCCGATCGCCGCCTGGCGCGCCGGGTTCTGGCCCGAGCCCGCGGCCAAAACCTGCCCCATGATCACCTCCGATACCTGCTCGGGAGCGATGCCCGCGCGCTCGAGCAACTTGCGAATCACGTGCGCGCCGAGCGCGGTCGCCGGCGTCTTGGCCAGCGCGCCACCGAACTTTCCGATCGCGGTCCGGGCCGCGCCGACAATGAAGATTTCTTCCATCTCAAACCTCCTGATTCGCTCGTTGCTTCACATAGCGGCCGGGCGCAGGCTCGGTCGCCTTGTATTTGCGGTTACCGGGACGCGCCGGCGCCTTGCGCGAGCCGCCCTTGTACTGTTCCATCCAGCTCGACCACTGCGGCCACCAGCTGCCCGGGCGCTCTTCGGCCGCCGCCAGCCAGGCCTCCGGATCCGCCGGATAGTCCGTTCCGCGCCAGTAGCTGCGCCGGTTCTTCGCCGCCGGATTGATCACCCCGGCGACGTGCCCGCTGGCGCCGAGCAGGAAAGTCTTCTCGCCCCCCAGCAGGCCGACCGAACGATAGGCCGAGCGCCACGGCACGATGTGGTCCTCGCGCGTGGCGAGAATGAACGACGGCCGGTCCACCTGGCCCAGGTCCAGCGCGACGCCGCAGTTGGTCAACGCCCCCGGCACGCGCAGCTTGTTCTCGAGGTAGGTGTTGCGCACGTAGTAGCAGTACATCGGTCCGGGGAGGTTGGTGCTGTCGGCGTTCCAGTACAGCAGGTCGAACGCCGCCGGCGAGCCTCCCATCAGATAGTTGTTGACCACGTAGGGCCACACCAGATCGTTGGCGCGCAGGCTCGAGAACATGAACGCCAGGTCCGAGCCGGGGAAAAGTCCGCCGCCGCCGATCGACGCTTCGCGCGCGGCGAGGCTCGACTCGTCGACGAACAGCCCAATCTGCCCCGTTTCGCTGAAGTCGAGCATGGTAGTGAGGTAGGTGACGCTCTCGACCAGCTCTTCGCCCTTGCCCGCGAGCACCGCCAGCGCAGCGCCCAGCAGCGTGCCGCCGACGCAGAAGCCGAGCGCATTGACCCGGTCGCTGGCGGCGACCTCGCGCGCCACCCGCAGCGCCTGCAGCACACCCTGCTCGATGTAGTCGTCCCAGGTCAGCGCTCCGAGCTCGGGACCGACATTGCGCCACGAAACCATGAATACCGTGTGCCCGGCATCGACCGCGTAGCGCACGAACGAGTTCTCGGGCTGCAGGTCGAGGATGTAGAACTTGTTGATGCACGGCGGAACCATCACCAGCGGCCGCTTGCCCACCTGCGCGGTGGACGGCGCGTACTGCACCAGCTGGATGAGCCGGTTCTCGTACACCACGCGCCCCGGCGCGGTCGCCAGGTTGCGGCCCACCTCGAAGGCAGACTCGTCGGTCTGGCTCAAGCGCCCTTTCTGCGTGTCGGCGATCAGGTTGGCAAGGCCCCGGGCCATGCTTTCGCCCCTCGTTTCGAGCGCGCGCTGCAGCGCCTCGGGGTTGGTGGCGACGAAGTTCGCCGGCGACATGGCGTCGATCCATTGCCGCACCGCGAAGCGCAGCCGATCCTTGGCCGCGCCGTCGAGCTGCGCGCCCTCCACCAGCTCGCTGAAGTAGCGCGCCGAAAGCAGGTAGGACTGCCTCAGGTAGTCGTAGAACGGGTTCTCGCGCCAGGCCTTGGCCGCGAAGCGCCGATCGCCAGGCTCCGGCGCAACCAGCGGCGCGGCGCCGGGCCCGCCTGCGAGCGCCATCCAGAGCTGCGCCTGCTTCTCGGCGTACGCCGCCTGCAGCGCCGGCAGGCGCGCCCCGCCAAGCTCGCGCGTCCATTCGGCAGCGGGTGCGCCGCTGTCCGCCGCAACCCCGCCGACGAGGCGCATCCAGCCCTGCGTCATCTCGTTGCTCGCCTGTGCAATCGCCGACAGGAGCGCCTCGGGAGAGCTGGGTTGCGCGGCCATTCAGGTCAGGGCGTTGGGATTTGGAAATGTGGTTTGCCGCTCGGCAGATAGGTCGGTGCCGGAGAGGGTCGCACCAGCCCGGATCGGACGCCGATTTTGCGCCGCACAACGCGCCCGCGTCAATTCCCCTCTAGGCACGGCAGGGGAGCCAAATCAGGGCGGCCATCCGCCCCGTGCTGCGGTCGCGGCGGTAGGAAAAGAAGCGCACCGGGTCCGAAAAAGTGCATAGCCCGCCGCCATGAACCCGCGCCACGCCCTTTGCGGCGAGGCGCTGGCGCGCCACGGCGTACAGGTCGAGCAGCCAGTGTCCCGGGCGCGCGGCGCGAAATGCCTGCGCCGAGGCCGGGTCGCGCGCGAGGAAGGCGTCGCGCACCTCGTCGCCGACCTCGTAGACGCGCGGCCCGATCGCCGGGCCGAGCCAGGCAATCAGCCTTTCCGGCGCGACCCCCATCGCACCCACAGTCGCTTCGAGCACCCCTTCGCACAGGCCGCGCCAACCGGCGTGGGCGACTCCCACCACCGTTGCCGCTTCATCGGCCAGCAGTACCGGCATGCAGTCCGCCACCAGCACCGCGCACACCGTCCCCGGCCGCCGCGCCACGGCCGCGTCGGCCTCGGGTTCAACGCCGGCGGCGCGCGCCGCATCGGCGTCGGCGACCCGGGTGCCGTGGACCTGGCGCAGCCAGACCGGAGGTGACGGCAGCAGGGCCTGCAGGCGGCGCCGGTTTTCCCGCACCGCGGCCTCGTCGTCGCCGCTGCGCAGCCCGAGGTTCAGGCTCGCGTAAGCGCCGCTGCTGGCGCCGCCGTCGCGGGTGGTGACCAGAGCGTCCACCGCCGCCGGCCAGTCGGGGCGCAGGCAGCCGATCATCGCTCGGCGCGCAGCGCGTCGACGAGCCGCTGCATGTCCTGCGGCAGCGGCGCACGCCAGCTCATCGCCCGGCCGCTGCGCGGATGAACCAGCGACAGCTCGCTGGCATGCAGCGCCTGGCGCGGGAACGGCAGCGCCTGGCGCGCGCCGCGGCGGTAAACCGGGTCGCCGAGCAGCGGGTGGTGAATGTGCTGGAAGTGCACCCTGATCTGGTGCGTGCGGCCGGTCTCGAGCCGGCACTCGACCAGCGCCGCGCGGCGGTAGCGCTCGAGCACCCGGTAGCCGGTGCGCGCGTCCTTGCCGCGGCGCGAAACGGCCATCCGGGTGCGCGCCCGCGCATCGCGCCCGACCGGGGCGTCGATGGTGCCGCCGGCGGGCGGGTCGCCGTGCACCACCGCGAGATAGACGCGGCGCACACTGCGCGCGGCGAGCTGCTTGACGAGGTCGGCCTGGGCGGAGACGTTCTTCGCCACCACCATCAGGCCGCTGGTGTCCTTGTCGAGGCGGTGCACGATGCCCGCGCGCGGCACCGCGGCGAGCCCGGGAGCGTGCGCCAGCAGCGCGTTCATCAGCGTGCGGTCGGGAACCCCGGCACCCGGATGGACCACCAGCCCGGCCGGCTTGTCGATCACGATCAGGTCGCGGTCTTCGTGCACGATCGACAATGGCATGCGCTGCGCTTGCGGGGAACTCCCCGCGGGCGGCTGCGGCGGAACGAGAGCAACGCGTTCGCCGCCCGACACGGCCTGCTTCGCCGTCCCCGCCGCGCCGTCGACCAGAATGTGGCCCGCCTTCAGCCAGGCCTGCAGGCGGTTGCGCGAATACTGCGGGAACAATCGCGCCAACGCCTGATCCAACCTGAGCCCGCCGAACGTCGGCGGGATGGTCGCCTCAAGCAGGCTATAATTTTCGGCTTCCACTGCGGGTCCCCGTTTCATGCGCTCAAGTTTACTTGCTCCCCTGGCGGTCGTAGCCGCGCTGCTGCTCGGCTCCTGCGGCAGCGCGCCGACCAACGACGAAACCGCGAAATGGTCCGCGCAGCGGCTCTACGGCGAGGCCAAGGATGCAATGGCCGAAAAGGACTGGGCACTTGCGATCAAGTACTTCGAAAAGCTCGAGGCGCGCTACCCGTACGGCCGCTACGCCGAGCAGGCGCAGATCGAGATCGCCTATGCGCAGTGGAAAGACGGCAACCGGGCGTCGGCGATCGCCGCGGCCGATCGCTTCATCAAGCTCTACCCGAACCATCCGAACGTCGACTACGCGTACTACCTCAAGGGGCTGGTCAACTTCAACGAGAACACCGGCCTGCTCTCGGGACTGTCGAACCCCGACATGTCGGAGCGGGATCCGAAGGGCACGCGCGACGCCTTCGCCGCGTTCAAGGACCTGATTACGCGCTACCCGAACTCGAAATACGCGGCGGACGCCGCCGCCCGTATGCGCTACCTCGTCAACCTGCTCGCCTCGCACGAGGTGCACGTCGCGCGCTGGTACATGAGGCGAGGCGCGTATGTCGCGGCGGCGAACCGGGCTCAGTACGCAGTGAAGGAATATCCGCGCACGCCAGCGACCGAAGAGGCGATCTTCATCATGATCAAGGCCTACGACGCGCTCGGACTCGACAACCTGCGCGATGCCGCCGACCGCGTGATGCACGTAAACTTCCCCGACAGCAGATATTTCAAGCCGGGAGGAGTCACGCCCAAGGGCGCGCCGTGGTGGAAGCTGTGGGACCCGAACTGGTAACCGCCCGCGGCTAGGCGATCTTGATGCCCTCGTCGGCGATGTAGTCGCGGATCACCGTCTCCACGTCGGGGTCGGCGCGAAAGCCCAGCGCCAGCGCGCGCGGCGTCTCGAACCGCGCCGGCCAGGTCCTGACGATGGCCTGGGTGCGCGCATCGGGCTTCCACATCACCCGCTTCGCCACCGCTGCTCCGGCAACGCGCCCGAGCGCGTCGATCATCTCGGCCACGCTCGCGGTGATGCCCGGCAGGTTCACCACGCGCCGGGTTCCCCACGCCGCCGCCGGCAGATCGTGCGCGTGCACGAAGGCCTCGACCACCCGCCTGGGCGACAGCAGCCAGACGCCGGTTTCGGCTTCGACCGGGCATTCGGAGGTCACGCCGTTGAGCGGCTCGCGCAGGATCCCGCTGGCGAACGACGAGGCCGCCGCGTTCGGCTTGCCCGGGCGCACGACGATGGTCGGCAGGCGCAGCGAGCGCCCGTCGAGGAAGCCCTTGCGCGAATAGTCCGAGATCAGGTACTCGCTCACCACCTTCTGGGTGCCGTAGGAGGTCTGCGGCATCGGCGTGGTCGAGTCGTCCAGCACCGGCGGCAGCTCGCCGCCGAACGCCGCCACCGAGCTCGCGAACACCAGGCGCGGAGGCTGCGCGCACTGTCGCAGCCGTTCGAGCAGCAGTTGGGTACCCTCGAGATTCACCCGCATGCCGAGGTCGAAGTCCGCTTCCGCGCCGCCGCTGACGACCGCCGCAAGGTGAAAAACCGAAGCGGTGTCCGGGCTCACCACGCGCTCGATCACGGCGCGCTCGGCGATGTCGCCGCTCACGATCTCGAGGCGCGCGTCCTTGGGCGGCGAGGCCGGAAACGCGGCGTCGAGCAGCACGACGCGCGTGATCGCGCGCTCGGTGCCGTCGGGCGCGATGAGCTTGCCGCGCGCGAGCAACTCGCGCGCCAGGCGCGAGCCGAGGAACCCTCCACCACCGGTGATGACGACTCTCATGCGTCGATTCTATCGAAGAATGCCTCGACCTCGGCGAGTTCCCGCGTCTGGCGCATCGGTGGCAGGCTGGCCCGCATCAGCCGGCCGTAGGGGCGCGAATACAGGCGCGGGTCGCACAGCATCAGCACGCCGCGGTCGGTCTCGTCCCGGATCAGCCGGCCCGCGCCCTGTTTCAGCTGCAGGATCGCCTGCGGCAGCTGCAGCGCCGTGAACGGATTGCCGCCCTGTGCGCGCACGGCCTCGATGCGTGCCGACAGCACCGGGTCGTCGGGCGGCGCGAACGGCAGCTTGTCGATCACCACCAGCGAGAGCGCCTCGCCTCGCACGTCGACGCCTTCCCAGAACGATTGGCTGCCGAGCAGCACGGCGTTGCCGAGCGCGCGAAAGCGCGCCAGCAGCTCGCTGCGCGAGCCGGTACCCTGCGCCAGCAGCGGAAACGATATCGCGTCGCGCTCGAAGCGCGCGGCGAGCATCTCGTGCGCGCGGCGCAACGCGCGCAGGGTGGTAAAGAGCAGGAACGCCCTGCCGCCGCTCGCGCGCAGCGCGGGGTAGGCGGCGTCCACCACCGCGGCGGTAAAGGCCGGGTCGTTCGGGTCCGCCGGCAGCCCTTTCGGCACGTACAGCAGAGCCTGACCGGGGAAGTCGAACGGGCTCTCCCAGCGCCGCGCGCTCGCCTGCTCGACGCCCAGCTCGCGCGTGAAATGGCCGAAATCCTCGCCCACGGCGAGCGTCGCCGAGGTGAAGATCCACGCCCGCGGGTGGTCCGACATCTGGCGCCGGAACAGCTCGGCCGAGGACAAAGGCGTGAGATGTAGCTGCGCCGACTGGCTGAACGCCTCCACCCAGCGCACCTCGTTCGGCGCCTCGTCCGCGTGCATGCGCACCAGCGTGGCGCGCGCCTCGGCGGCGCGCCGCGCGCAGGACTCGAGCCCCTCGGAGCGCTCGGCCTGCTCCGCCAGAGGCTCTGCCAGCGCGCCGAGCGCGGCGTCGAGCGCCGCCAGTGCGGCGCTGAAGCCTGGCAGGCGCGCCGCTTGCGTCCAGCCGAAGCGGCTGCCTTCGCCGCCCAGCGACAGCCTGAGGTCGCGCGCCGCCTTCTCGAGCGCGCCGGCGAGCCGCTCGAGCTCGGGCGAAGCGCCGCCCGCGGCGCGCAGCTCGACGCGCGCGTCGCGCGCCAGCTCCACCAGCTGCGCGGTCGACACGGTCGCGCCGAAGAAAAGCCGCGCAGTCTCGGGCAGCTGGTGCGCCTCGTCGAACACCAGCGTGTTGCACGCCGGCAGCAGCTCGGCGACGCCTTCGTCGCGCAGCACTACGTCGGCGAAGAAGAGATGATGGTTCACCACCACCACGTCCGCAGCGAGGGCGTTCCTGCGCGCCCGCATCACGAAGCAGTCCTTGTAGCTCGGGCATTCCTGCCCGAGGCAGTTCTCGCGCGTCGAGGTGGCGTGCGCCCAGACCGGGGAATCCTCGGCGACGTCGGCCAGGTCGGCACGGTCGCCGCTCGTGCTGAGCGCGGCGAAGCGCTCGATGCGGCGCAGCTGCGCCGCCTCCTCGCGCGAGCCGAGCCGCGCCTCGCTCGCGGCGCGCTCGAGCCGGTAAAGACAGACGTAGTTCGCGCGCCCCTTGAGCAGCGCCGCGGTGGCGCCGGTGGCGAGCGCCTCGCGCACCGCGGGCAGGTCGCGGTCGAACAGCTGGTCCTGCAGCGTCTTGGTGCCGGTGGAGACGATCACCTTGCCGCCCGCGATCAGCGCCGGCACCAGGTAGGCGAAAGTCTTGCCGGTGCCGGTGCCCGCCTCGACCACCAGCACGCCGTTGCGCCCGACCGCGTCCAGGATCGTGCGCGCCATCTCGACCTGCTGCGGCCGGTGACGGAACCCGGGCACGCGCTGCGCGAGCGCGCCGCCGTCGGCGAATGCCCGCTCGAGCGCCGCCGCCTCGCGTGACGCCGGGGCGTTCAGGGGCCGACCTCCTCGACCTTGACCCAGACGCGGCTGCTGCTTGCGCTACGCCGCGCGCCCGAGGCCAGGATGCCGCCCGTCGCGGCGGCGCCCGCGGAGCTCGTACCCCCGAGCTCGACCCATTCCCCCAGGCGGGCGTTTACCGTGGTCGCGAGCCGCTGTGTGCGCACGCTGCCCGGCGTGGCTGCGGGCGTTTCGCGCTGCGGGCTGATGTCCAGAATCACCCGGTTCCCCGCCAGCCGCGGCACCACGACGAAACCCGTTGCCAGATCCTGCACCGCCGGCGCCGCACCGCCGAGCGGCCGGGTTTGGCCGACCGCGATGAAGGCACGCCCGCCCTCGAGCACCTGGAGGCGCTGATCGACGCGCTCGCCGGCCGCGGCGCCGGATTCGAACGCCCGCAACTCGCCGCCTGACCTGCCCGGACGCAGTACGCCGCGGGCCGCGATCTCGCGCTCATGGGACTCGGACGCGTCGTCGAAGCGGACCGAAATCTGGAGCCGGCGCAGCGGCGTGTCGATCGCGGCCAGCGCCGCCCTGATCTGCGCGAGGTTCTGCGGACTGGTGCGCACGATCAGCTGGTTCGAGCGGCCGGTAAGGACGCCGCCGGGCTCGAGCAGCGGCCTCAGCACCGGCAGCACCTGTTCCAGCGTGCGGTGACGCAGAGGAATGATCTCCAGGCTGCCCTGCGCGCAAGCGCCCGCCGCGCCGAGCGCGGCGGCGGTGACGCAGATGCAGGCGGCGAACGTCGTGCGCATCGGTGCTTCAGTCCTTGGAAGATCCTTTCGAAGCAACGTGTGGCGTCGGTGCGCGCTGACACGGGGCAGCTTTACATTCCGCGCATGCTCCACTACATTGCTTTAATGAAGTTCCGTAATTTACTGTATTTAATAATTTTTTCAACCGGAGTTTTTGGCTGTGCCAGCCCCCGGTTGACGCTCCATTTGGCGCCGCCGGAGCGCTCCGCGCCGGCGAGCGCCGAGCGCTCCGAGGCCTTGCTGCAGGCGGTGCTCGCGCTCGGCACCGACTACCGCTACGGCGGTGCCTCGCCCGCCACCGGCTACGATTGCAGCGGGCTGGTGGCCCACGTGTTCGCGCAGGCCTGGGGGCTCAAGCTGCCGCACAACGCCCGGGCGCAGAGCGAAATCGGGGCGCCCGTCAGTCTAGCGGAACTGCAGCCGGGCGATCTGGTGTTCTACAACACCCAGCACCGCGCCTTCTCGCACGTCGGTATCTACCTCGGCAACGGCCGCTTTGTGCACGCGCCAAAGACCGGCGCCAGGGTGCGCGTGGAACGGCTGCGTACCCGCTACTGGATGCGCCGCTTCGACGGCGCGCGGCGGCTCACGCCTCCCGACGTGCAGCCGGTGTCATATCGGAATCCCTAGCCGTCGGCGTCGCGCAGACTGAAGATCACCGGGATATCAACGCTGAAGGGCCTGCCGCGCAAGCCTTCGGGGATCGCCGCGTCCGGCTTCGCGCTGCGGACCATCTCGAGCGCCTGCCGATCGAGGATCGAGTAGCCGCTGCCGCGCGTCACGTTGATCGATCCGATCGCGCCATCCGGCCCAATCGCCAGGCGCACGTCGACCCGGCCGTCCCAGCCGTTGTCGCGCGCAAAGCGCGGATAGCGCTTGTAGCGCGCCGCCTGCAGCATGATCGCGGCGCGGTACTGCGCCACCAGGCTTGCGGCATCGGGCCCCGCCGCGGCGCGCGGCGCTGCGGGCGCGGGCAGCGGCGCAGCGGAAACGGGAGGCTGCGCTTGCGGCGGCGGCGCGACGACGGGTGCGGGCGCCGGAGCCGGCGCGGGCTCGGGTGCAGGCTCGGCAACAGGCTGCGGCGTCTTCGCCAGCGGCCTTGCAGGCGGGCGCGGCTTCGGCCGCGGCACGGGCTTGCGCACCTCCGGCGGCGCGGGCTTCGGCTCGACGGGCTTCTGCTCGATTGGCCTCGGCTCGATTGGCCTCGGCTCCACCTCGGGAACCGGCGCAGGCTTGGGCGTCTCGGGCGGCTGCGCCGGCATCAGGCGCGCCTCGAGCGGCGGCCGCGGGGCAGCAGGCGGTGTTGCCGGCATGCGCAACGCGGGAAGGGAGAGCAGCGCCAGCGCGTGCAGCGCGAGCGAGGCGGCGATCGCGCATTCGAGCGCGTGACGAGCCCCGTCGTGCCAAGCCGTTCCGCGCGCCGAACCCGCCGCCATGCGACCTCACCCCAGGCAATGGACTACACGCCGCGCAGCGCCCTCCACACCTTCTCCGCGCTGAGCGGCATCTCGAGCTGCGTGATGCCGCGCTCGGCGAGCGCGTCGAGCACGGCGTTCACCGCCGCCGGCACCGCGCCGATGGTGCCCAGCTCGCCGCAGCCCTTCACTCCCAGCAGGTTGGTGGTGCAGGGAATGCTTTCGTCGAATGCGGTTTCCATGGGCGGGAACTGATCCGCGCGCGGCAGGCCGTAGTCCATGAGCGAGCCGGTCAGCAGCTGGCCGCTTTCCGGATCGTAGACCGCGCGCTCGTACAGCGCCTGCCCTATGCCCTGTGCGATGCCGCCGTGAATCTGCCCCTCGACAATCATGTGATTGATAATGCGGCCGATGTCGTCGACGCTGGTGATGCGCGCCACCTCGACCTCGCCTGTTTCCGGATCGATCTCGACTTCGCACACCTGGGCGCCGTTCGGCCAGGAGGGCGTCGAAGGCGTCTCGGTCGCCGAGACGCGGATGAAGCGCTCGGCCTGCCGCGCGGCGAGCTCGTCGAGCCCGATCGCGCGGTCGGTGCCGGCGATGCGGAAGCGCCCGTCGCCGAACTCGATATCCTGCGGCGCGGCCTCGAGCGCCTCGGCAGCGAGCTCCTTGCCGCGCACGATCACCTTGCGCCCGGCGGCGACCACCGCCGAGCCGCCGACGAACGCCGAGCGCGAGCCGACGCTGCCGACGCCGGTGGCGCGGTCGGTGTCGCCCTGCACGATATGCACGCTGCTGACCGGCACCTGCAGCACCTCGGTGATGAGCTGGGCGTAAGTGGTCTCGAGCCCCTGCCCCATCGCCTGGGTGCCCGAGAAGACGGTGACCGCACCGTCGGCGTCGATCTGGATGTCCACCGTTTCGGTCGGAATCGCGCCGGTCCACTCGAGGTAGACCGAAAGGCCGCGCCCGCGCAGTTTCCCGCGGCGCCTGGATTGCTCGCGCCGGGCGGGGAAGCCTTTCCAGTCCGAGCGCGCCAGCGCGCCGTCCAGCACGCGGGCGAAATCGCCCACGTCGTAGGTGTCGCCGAGGTGAGTGCGGTACGGAAAATCCTGCGGGCGGATGAAGTTGCGGCGGCGGATCTCGGCCGGGTCGAGCTTGAGCTCGCGCGCCGCCTTCTCCATCAGACGCTCCATCAGGAAGTTCGCTTCGGGACGCCCGGCGCCGCGGTAGGCGCCGGTAGCCATGGTGTTGGTCAGCACCGCCTTGACGCCGTAGTCGACCACCGGCACCTTGTACACGGTGGTCTGCACCTTGGGGCCGAGCGCGAGCGGGATGATCGCCGACGAGCCCACCGGCGTGGCGCCGATGTTGCCCAGCATGCGCATGCGCAGCGCGAGGACGCGGCCGTCCTTGTCGAGCGCGAGGCTGGCCTTGAAATGCTGGTCGCGCCCCATGTGGGCGGCGAGGAACTCCTCGCTGCGCTCGGCGCGCCACTTCACCGGCCGGCCGAGCTTCCGCGCCGCGTGGCAGACCAGCGCGTCCTCGGGCGTGAGGCCCGTCTTCATGCCGAATCCGCCGCCGATGTCGCCCACCACGATGCGGAACGCCTCGGGTTTGGCGCCGAACACCGCGCCGAGCAGATCGCGCGCGCCGGTCGGCGTCTGGTTCTGGGTATACAGCGTGGTGCGCCCGCCCTCGAACACGCCGATCGCGCAGCGCGGCTCGAGCGCGTTGGCGATCAGGCGCTGGTTGTGCAGCTCGAGCTCGACCACGTGCGCGGCCGCGGCGAACGCGGCGTCCGCCGCCTTCGGCTCGCCGTAAGCGGACTCCGCCGCGACGTTGCCGGGCGCCCCGGGCCAGAGCTGCGGCGCCTCCGGCTCGACCGCGCGCCGCGCGTCTACTACGCAGGGCAGCTCGTCGTATTCGACCGTCACCAGCTCGGCGGCATCCTCGGCCTGATCGCGGGTCGCGGCGATGATCGCCGCCACCGGTTGGCCGACGTAGTACACCGCGCCCTCGGCGAGCAGGACCCGCGGTGGCGCCGCCATCGGCGAGCCGTCGGCCTGCTTGAACAGCGGCGGAAAGGGAATGTGGCCGACGCCGTCCGTGCGCAGGTCCTGCAGGGTCCAGGCCGCAAGCACGCCCGGCGCCTCGCGCGCCGGCGCGAGGTCGGCGGAGACGATCCTCGCGTGCGCGTGCGGCGAGCGCACCAGCACCAGCCAGGCGAGGCGCGGAAAGCCGCGGTCGTCGCTGTAAAGGCCCTTGCCGGTTAGCAGGCGGTCGTCTTCGAGCCGCTTCTGCGAGCGCGAGCTGCCGAAGCGGGCGGATTCGGGGTCGAACTGGATCTCGGGTGCGTTCATCTCGTCGGGGAATAAACTGAAACGGCCCCTGAGGGCCGTGGTTGAAGCTGCCGGAGGGCGCAGTCTAGGTCGAACCGCCCCTTGCGGCAAATCCTGCGCGCTTACGCTCCGGTCAGCGCGTGGCGGATCTCACGCAGCTTGGCCTTGATCTTCGCCTCGTTGTCGCTGCCGATCCGCATCATGATCTTCTGCCCCGCCGAACGCGCCTCGAGGTCCGGGTCCGCGTATTCGTACAGCACCTTGGGCTGCGCGAGCTTGATCGAGCCTTTGATCTCGGGCGCGGCGAGCAAGTCGTCTATCGTCTCCACCAGGCGATCGTTGAAATAACCGTTCGGATAGCCCAGTTGCCGGTACGCGCTCTGGAACAGCGGGTAGAAGCGGCTGTAGACCGCGACCAGCTTGCGCGCATCGATCGCCTGCGCGATGCGCACGTAGGGCGTGTAGCGCGCGGCGTTTCCGGGACCGATGACCGCTTCGTCGCCCGTGCCCACGATCGCGAACCGTCCGGCGACCGGCTTCACCGGCATCATGCGCGCGGGCGCCGACTTGCGCGGCAGATTGTCCACGGTGGCGACAATGCGCAGGATTATCCTGTCGGCATAGAAGAAACTGGCGAACGACTTCGCGCCCAGCAGGCCGATGAGGGCTTCCCGTGCCGCGGTGTCGCTGTCGCGCAGCGACGGCAGCGGCGCCACGATCTCTCCCGGCGGCGCCTTGGGCGCCTCGACCGGATGGCTAATCACCGGCGGCGGACTCGCTGCAGGCACCGCCGGTGCAGCCTCGCTCGGCGGCGCAGACGGCGCTACAGGCGCCGGCTCCGCCATGTGCGTGCTCACGAAATAGTAGTAGTAGGCGCCCACGGCGCCCGCCAGCACCGCAACCGCCAGCGCCAGCCACCAGATGGTGCGGTTTCGCGGCGGCGTGCGGGACATCGAGAATGGGCTGTCATCCCGTGCGGACCAAGGTTCCACTACGCGTCTCCTGGGTCAATTGGGGAGCTGTAACGCAAAGAGGGACCAATGCTATCAAACTCTTGCCGATTGCCACATTGCTGACCCCCGGCGTCAGCAGGCCTCGGTCAGCGCGGAGCCACGCTGGTGCTTAGCCGAGCCTCGAGTCCCGAGGGCAGCAGGCTGTTTTCGATTGCCTTTGCGATGGCGCTCGCCCTGGCGCCATGGCGCCGCGCGTCCTCCACCCGCCCCTGCGCCTCATGCAGACGCGCCAGCGCGGCCTCCGCGTCCATCTGCAGGCGTACGCGGCCGACGTTTTGCGCCAGCGCCGCCGAGCGGGACAGTTCGCTGGATGCGTCCGCATAGGCCTTCTGCGCCAGCAAGGCTTCACCACGCCAGCGCCGTGCGCTGGCCTCGAGCTCGCGCAGGCCGTTCGGCTCGGCGATGGCGAGCAGCTCGTCGCCGAACGCCAGGCAGCCTTCCGCGTTGCCCGCAGCAAGCGCGATCTCCGCCAGGCCGTCGAGACAGCGCACCATCAGGTAGCGCTCCGACGTTCGGCGCGACTGCTCCAGCACGCGCTCGAGCACCGGCGCGACGTCTTTCTGTCCCAGGCGCGAGCGGGCGACCGCAAGGTGCGCCTCGATCGCCGCGCGCCAGAACATGATGCCGCTGTCGCGCCCGAGCGCGAGTCCGCGCTCCATTTGCTCGACCGCCCGTTCGTTCAGGCCGAGGTCGAGCAGCAGATGGCCGGCGAAATCGTAGGCGATGAGCTGATAGCGAACCTGCCCGAGGCTTTCGAGCCAGCGCAGGGTCTTCTGCATGCCGCTCCAGGCCTCGCC
>Ga0315556_1000032_pt1 | contig 61597 bp, 59 predicted proteins | sample SalMarSW160310MG_FD_202112 | JGI IMG/M metagenome (GOLD analysis project Ga0315556, IMG submission 202112) | Salt marsh sediment microbial communities from the Plum Island Ecosystem LTER, Massachusetts, United States - Salt Marsh Sediment SW1603-10 ...
GACGATATTCAAGTCAAAAGTAACAGAGGAACGTTTGATCAATGAACTCTCGGACATGATTTCGCGGTATCTCTTCAAATAGTGTTCCGCGAAAATCCCAGGGCTTTCTGCAGGGTTGCCCGGAATGGGCCTTTGTGCGATACTCAAAAAGGTGATGCCCCTAAAAATGTTCTGTTGGGCCATCATGAAGTATTACCGCCTGCACTAACCCACTTTTGTCGAAGGGAGAGAAAAATGGAATATGAGTATGCTTTTGAAATGGCCGCTTCAAGTATTCGATTCGGACCGGGCGCGACCCGTGAAGTGGGAATGGATCTTTCGGAACGCGGTGTAAAGCGGGCCATGGTTGTTACGGACCCTGTTCTCAAAGATCTGGCGCCGGTTCAAACGGTTTTGGAGGCCCTCTCGAGGGAAAAAGTCGAATACTCCTTGTTTGACAGGGCGAGGATAGAACCAACCGATTCCTCCTTTCGGGAAGCGATCGCGTTTGCCGAGGAAGGAAACTTTGACGGATTTGTCGCAGTGGGAGGCGGGTCCAGCATGGATACCGCAAAGGTGGCGAATCTGTATTCCACGTATCCAGCAGATTTCCTGGACTATGTGAATCCGCCCATTGGGAAAGGGATACCGATCCCGGGAGAACTCAAGCCCCTCTATGCCATCCCAACTACCGCGGGGACCGGGAGCGAGACAACCGGGGTCGCAATTTTCGACCTGGAAGAAATGCACGCCAAGACAGGTATTGCCCACCGGCGGCTCAAACCCACCCTGGGGATTGTCGACCCGGAGAACACGCGCACCCTGCCGCCCATGGCATCTGCTTGCACGGGATTGGATGTATTTACCCATGCCATAGAATCATATACCACCCTGCCCTTCAACAAGAGAGAGCGATCTGGACGGCCCATCCTTCGCCCCGCCTACCAGGGTTGCAATCCCATCAGTGATATCTGGGCCCTTGAGACCATGCATATGATCGGGAAATATTTTATCCGGGCCGTTGAAGACCCCGAGGACAGCGAGGCGCGCGGCATGATGTTGCTTGCAGCATGTTTCGCCGGGCTGGGCTTTGGAAATGCAGGACTTACCCTCCCTCACGGGATGTCATATCCCGTATCGGGAATGGTGAAAGACTACCACCCTGAAGGATATCCGGGCGACCACCCCATGATACCGCACGGCATGGCAGTGGTACTCAATGCGCCTGCGGCCTTTCGCTTCACAGCCAGCGGGTGTCCTGAAAGACATCTCCGGGCGGCTGAGGCTATCGGTGCAGATGTTTCGGGTGCAGGCCTTGAAGACACGGGCGAAATCCTGGCGGACAAGATTATTGAAGTGATGAAGCGAGTCAAGATTCCCAACGGCCTGAACGGAGTAGGCTATACGCGTGATGATATCCCCAGGCTGGTGGAGGGAACCCTCCCTCAACACCGGGTGACCAAGCTGTCACCCCGGCCGGTTGATGGTGAGGCATTGACGGCCATTTTCGAAGACGCCATGATCTACTGGTAATCACTTCTAGCCGCGAAAGGCCTGGGAATCAAGAACTCCATAAGGACTGAAACTGCCTTTGATGCTCATCAGGATTGCCAGGATCACCGTAATGGCGGTTCCTGTTTTCCATTACATATCGGATAGAGGGACAGGTGCTGACGCAAAACGGAAACCAATGGACAAGGGAGGGGAAAATGCTATGGAAAAATGGACGCTTCTCGGTGAAAAGATAAGGAAGTACGTAAACCCCCAGACGTTTGCCGTTTCGGTAAGCTTTCTTCGGAGCGATGACCAGCTTCCGAAACGTGTCAAGCACCCTTTGAAAGATCTTGGCGTGGCGATGGCTCCGTGTCAGGGTGCGGGCATGGCCCGGCGTTATGGCTGGACCGTGGCGTTCGGCCCCGAGGATGTGGGGTGTGGCATTGCCTCGCACACCTATGGCTGGGACAGGCTTGCTGAAGAGCAGGGAGCCATTGATTTCCTTCTCCGGATGAATTATGCGTCTGATGAAAAAGCGGCCCGGGAAGTATTAAAGGGCTTTCGGATGCTCGAGATGGAAAAGGGTCTCCAGGTGGTTTACGCACCCCTCGAAAGGACCAGCCTAGAACCTCATGTCGTTCTCCTCTATGTCAACCCTGCCCAGATGATGCGGTTGATCCACGGGGCGACCTATCGGTGGGGCACACCCGTAACAGGAAGCTTTTCCGGCAGGGCCGCTTCGTGTACTGAAGGCGTATTGGGAGCGTACCTGGATGATGAGTGTAAAGTGGTTGTCCCGGGAAACGGTGATCGCGTGTGGGCCGGCTGCCAGGATCACGAAATGATTATGGCAATCCCCTCCGGGAAACTGGCGGACGTGGTGGAAGGCCTTGAAAAGACCCATCAGAAAGGGGTTCGCTATCCCATCCCGACGTATCTGCGATATCGACCGGAAGTTGCTTTTTCAATCCCGTTGAGTGATATTTTCAAGCCGCTTCCACGGGAAGGATGAAAGGTCTTATGGCCATGATTTCTCGAAACCGTATGGAAAAGAAGTATACTTTTTGCAGAAAAACGGTTCATCCGACTAAAGCGTGCTTTCATGAAAAACAGTAATTTCAATGTCACAGGCTAAGCTCTTTTTTCTGTGATTCCGAGTCTCCCGAGCTGGTATTTTCAGTGACTTATCCACGGGGGAGCATTGCTCCCTCCGCATTCCAATCCTCAGGAAAAAGCGCCCTGAGGACCTGGGACTTTGGTTCATGGAACATAAGCAGAAAGGAAAGGCGTATGGCAGGAAAAAGGATTGATGAAAGAACAAGGCAGGAGGTGAGGGAGTCCTATAAAAATGGAGTCCCGAAAAAGAGAATCGCGGAGCGGTTTTCCGTCAGCGTGACAAGTGTGACGAGGATCATCAGGGAACAATCTTCCGGCGAAACAGGGGCGGCTGAACCGCGGAAGAGAAAGGGTGAAGAGGTCAAAAAGAAAATTGCTGGTCTGGAGAGAAGGATCAAAGAACTGGAAGAAAAGATCCTTCGATTGGAAGCCAGAAAAAAGAAAAAGGGCTTCTGGTTTTGAATAAAGAAGATGATTATGTGCGCCTTGCCGGGATGTATGACCCTCTCACGGCTCCGCTTTTGCGGGACATCAGAAATGACGTGTGCGTGTTGGCGCAATCCCGCCATCTTGGTCTTATTCTGGATATGTGTTGCGGAACGGGATACCAGGTCATGCTGTTGCACCGGAAGGGGCTCAGGGCTATCGGCCTTGACATCTCAGGAAGGATGCTTTCAGTCGCAAGAAAGAAGAGCCAGAAGGGCGTCGCATTTATTGAGGGAGATGCATCTCATGCTCCGTTTCGAACGGCTCGATTTGCAGGCATTGTTGTCACCTTGGCGCTCCACGAAAAGGAGTGTGGCGTGCAGCACCGAATGGTGGAGGAAGCCAAACGCCTCCTGAAACAAGGAGGAAGAATTATCCTGGTGGATTACACACAACCCCTAGGGCTCCGGGCCCGTGTCGCACATGGAGTCATTCATCTCATCGAAAGGGCCGCTGGACCTGAGCATTACCGTCGATTTCGGGGCTACCTCAAGAACGGAGGGCTGGAGGGGCTTATAGACGGTCACGATCTCATTCCGGAAGAGATCAGGTATTACCATTTTGGGTGCACAAAAATCATTGTGGCACGACCGAGAGATCCTTTCCCTCATTAGCCGATTTTTCTCATGGCGGAAAGGAGGGGAGTGTAGAAATCAAGGGCGAGTCTTCGGAATACCTCGTCAAGCGGGTTTGTATTCCCGAAACAGAGCCGATAGTATTCCTCTTCACCTTCCCCCGTTCCCGGGCGGAATTCATTCCCCAGCCATCTTTCTCTCGCCTTTTCCATTGCATATGTTTCCTGTCTTTTCTTTTCAATGATAAGGCGGGCGTACACAAGGGAGGTCTCCGGAAAGAAGGGGAGCGGTTTTTCAAGACCTTTAAGGAACAGGTTCGCCATTTGCTCCAGGATTTTTGCGGGGGAGGCCACCGGGGCGTATCTCCAGGTTCCATCTGCAGCGAGCAAGATGCTTTCTCCCTTGCCCTCATGCCCTTGTGAGAGGTTGAAAAACAGGTGCTTGATCCAGAGGCTAACATGATCTTTGGCTTTCGCCCTTGCATATCGATACTGGACCAGGCCGTGTGGATAGGTCCCGTCAATCCGCCCTCGCACCGTGAGTCCGTTCAGTGGAGAGACTATTTCAAAGGATGTCGGTTCCCCATGTTTGGTCTGTTCCGCCACCTTTTGGGCAAATGTTTCCGCCCCCTCCTTGAGGAGTTCATACGCGCATTCTCCGGGCATGCCATGGGGAAGATATCCTTCAGCCCTGAGGATCTTGAGCACATGACTGCTTTCTTCTCCTGCTATGTTCTTGCTGAGTATCCTCTGATCAAGCTTGTATTGTTCCAGGCCGTCAATGGCGAAAGGTTCTGACTCATCTGTGCGGATATCTTTTCGACCCAGGATGATCCCCAACCGTTCCTTAAGGAGAAACCTGGTGGGGTGAGCAAAAAAAACCAGGAACTGGGAAAGATCGACCGATTTCCAGTGATCATCTGGGGGGGAGAGCCTTGTGGCAATAAAGGGAGCCCTCTGCCGGGAGGGCTGGATTTTCTGCTTTGCGGCATTGAGGTTTTCCCGTGAATAACTGAAATATCTTTCATCTCCCGTAAAATAGGCAGGGCTGAACGGTTGCAGTCGATGCCTGTAAAATAGGTGCTCACTCAGGGAAGTGGACGCATCTTCCAATCGAAAATTCTGCGCCAGGTAATCGATCAATTCACTCACCAGGACAGATGGAGGCATGGTGCTGTTATCCTGTGAACTCTGCCCCACATAGCTGATATAAAGGGTGTTCCTGGCAGAAAGGATCGTTTCGAGGAACAAATACCGATCGTCGTGACGGCGGGAACGGTCCCCGGGTCGGGGATTTTTAGCTATCAGGTCAAAACCAAGCTTTTTTGTCTGCCGGGGATAGGCATCATTGTTCATGCCAAGAAGACAGATGACCTTGAACGGGATGCTACGCATGGGCAGCATGGAGCAGAAGGTAACTCCTCCTGTGATGAAACCGGAGCCGTAGGTCTTCTTTGCCAGTTGTTTAACCAAATGGTTCTTGACGGTATCGACGGTAAGGTTTCCTGAGAATTCCGATGCTGTGGCCTCTTCATGCAGCTCAATGAGTGTACGCCTGATCATCTGGGTTTCTCTTTCCCAGGGAGCTTCCTGGGAAAAGAACGAATCCAGCAGGTCGGTCAGTGTTTCTGACCACGCGGGGAGGGTCTGGGCCTCCTGGAGGAAAGCGGCCCGAGAAATCAGGGTATTCACAAAGGCCACAAAACGGCCGAGGACCAGGGCATCGCCGCCTTCTATCTGGTCGTAGGGAAGGATGTTCTTGAACATCCGGTCCCTGGTGGAACCAGGCAGAGCATAGCCCAGGAGGAGTCGATCGAGACCAAAAAGCCAGGTATGCTCTGAGAATGGGGGAAGCCCAAGGCCTTGACGATGGGCGGCGTCTTTGCCCCACCGTATACCACTCTCGTGAACCCAGCGCTGGATCATGAAAAGGTCCTCTTCTGAGAGCCCGAACTTGCTGCGGATCGCACCGCATTCGAGAAGGCTCATGACTTCCGCCGCAGTAAAACGGCTTTTTGAAAGATCAAGGAGGAACAGGTACGGCTCCACAAGGAGGTTTTGGTTTTTCGGGCTGCGGTCTGCGACACTGAAAGGGATGCGCATCTTCTCTTTCTCGGGCGCGCTGAAGACTGCCTGGACAAAGGGAGCATAAAGTTCAATATCGGGTGCCATGACCAGGATATGCCGGGGTTCCAAGCCGGGGTGTTGCTCAAGGAGGGAAAGAAGACGGTCGTAGAGGACCTCCATCTCCCGCATGGGACTGTGGCAGGAATGGGTCTGGATGGAATGATCATCAGAGGAAACCAAGGCCTTTTGCTGTTTATCTGCCCAGTGCTGTTTGAGATTGAGGATGTCGGACTGAATCATCTGGAGCATGGTTGTTGGCTTCGCATCTTCAAATGCCTGTTTTTCCTCGCACTGCAGTTCTGTGACCATGGAAAAAAAGTCACGCCCGAGCGTTCCCATGGATGCCAGGAGACTGTTTCCTTCTTCCAGGTGGAGGGGCTCTTCTTCCCCCTGATGCCGTCCGCTTTTCTTGAGAAATAGTTGTTTCTGCCGCTCTGAAAGAATTTCTCCCCAGTATTCCCTGCACGGGTTCATGAGAAAGAGGTTTACCTCGGCATTTTCTGAAAGGGCCGAGAGCACCTGGAGATGAAACGGCGGAAGTGTCGATATGCCGAAAACGGAGATCCGACAAGGAAGGATATCCGGAGGCGAAAACGCTCTCCGGTCAAGTGCCTCAATCAATTGACGATGAAAAGCGGCTCGGTGGAAAGCCCCCTTGTTTTGAACTAGCTTCCTCCAGAGCGCTGCCTGCCAGTGATTTTCTTCTCCCTTTTCCCACGAATGGATCATTTCAGGGCGGAAGACGAGATACTGGTCAAACAGGTCGGCAATGGTTGCCGCGAGCTGGTATTGCTTGAGCTCTCTTCTCTCGTTGCCCAGGTAGGCGGAAACGGGCTCAAATCCCGGCAGTTCCATGGAGGTCTTGAGCAGGTCAAGTATTCGCCATGTCAGGACCGCGGGGTCAAAGGATTTGTCGGGATGTGATCCCAGAACCCCGAGGGAGATATTGCGAATGAAGGCATTGGGGAAGGGAAATCGCACATTTGCGCAGACCCCATGGTGGAGAGCAATCTGCATTCTGAGCCAGCGTTCCATTCCGGTGCTCTGGACCACGATGATTTCTTGCTCGAGCGGTGAAGGGAGGGGTTCTCGGAGGACCCGCGAGAGGAGGTCTGCCAGGATTTCCATGCGATTGCTGGTATAGAGCCGAAGGCCTTTTTCCATTCATTCCCCGGATTTTTAGCCCGGGTTTCTCACCGATCTTCGTCGCGAGATGGTGGAGAGTCCCACGAATAGCAAGTTGAGCCTGCGAAATCCCGCTATCGGGAGCGCATGCAGGAAAATGGTCGCAGGCATACTTGCAGTACGTCGAGGTTATTTTTCAAGCGCAATAAAGTAGGCATGGGGCTATCCGCCATCGTAGTCCCGCGCTTCGCGGGATTGGTGAGAAATCCGGGTTAGTGATGAATGTCTTGATTTTGCATGGGGCCAAATGATATGTCAATTAGAGAATTTGACAAGCGGCTTCTCAGCCTGGAGTTAGGTGCAAGAGTGCAGCGACATACCAAAGCGAGGAAGAATCGAAAGGAGTTGAAATGAGATCAAAAACGAAGATTGGAATAATTATCTGCGATCGGTACCGCCGCTGCGCGGGCGGGAAGTGCCTGCGTGCCATGAAGAACAGGGAAGGCGCCTTCAGCATATATGGCGACAGCGAAGTGGAATTGGTTGGGTACACCTCTTGCGATGGGTGCCCGGGTGGCAATATGGAATATGCGGGCGAAGAGATGGTCAAGAACGGCGTGGAAGTTATTCACCTGGCTACCGGCCTGGTCGTCGGCTATCCACCTTGTCCCCATATCGATACATTCAAAGCCTTTCTTGAGAAACGCTATGGGGTCAAGGTTGTTGTAGGCACGCACCCTATACCGAAAAAGTATCTTGACATGCACACCCATCTTGGAACATGGGAGGACCCTGCGTGGAAGCCACTTACGGAGCCTGCCATGGCAGATGAAGTGACCCGTGCAAACTACGACTAGAGCACATTGCTGAGGTTGAAAGGCTCGTTCGCGATACGAGAATTAGTATATGGAATTAGGAAAAGCCAAAGAAATTATCAAAGTGCTCGCCAATGGTATGTTTGTCATTTGCGGGAACAAACAACATGGACGGAATACTGCGGATGCGGAAGGCGGACGCCAATTCCTGTTCTTGATCCGTATTTACTTTGTAAATGTTGATCTTGCCGGCGTATTCATCAGAGAGTTCCTCAAGGATAGGGACCACCATCTTGCAGGGTTGGCACCAATCGGCATAAAAATCAATGATGCATGGCAACTCACCCTCAAATTTCCAATTCTGGTTTTTCTCCCAGTTGAATACCTTTTCAAAAAATGTTTCTTTTGTCAGATGTTCAGTCATAAAGCCTCCACATTTCTGGGCTGGCGTCCGTATGTGCCCAAGGAGCGTTTGTGTATGGGTATTGAATAAAATGAATTGTGCAAATCTCCTTGCATGTCAAGCCGGGTGAAAGTAAAAGAAGGGAAGAAAAGTGTCCCCGAAGAGAACCCGGCAGATGTCCCATGGCCAGAATGAGCCGGTGCCTCATAATAAGGGGGACCCCTATCTTCTGGAGGGTTCAGGCATGCCGGATACAACGAATGAAGAAAGAGGCGAAAAGAGAAAGCAGACCATCGATGAGCTTCGCCGGGAACAGGCCCGCCGGGAAAAGAGCTACCGGGAACGGGCACTCAAGCTTTTCCCATGGGTGTGCGCTCGCTGCGGGCGCGAATTTTCGGGAAAGAATCTTCGTCTGCTCACGGTTCATCACAAGGATCACAACCATGACAACAATCCTCCTGACGGAAGCAACTGGGAACTCTTGTGTGTGTACTGTCACGATAATGAACACTCGCGGTATCTGGATGCCGAATGGACTGATGGGCCGGTGCCCGGAGGCAAAAAGAAAAAACCCGCCACCTACAAGGCCTTTTCCGGTCTTGACGCTCTTTTGAAGGACAAAAAGGAATGATCTGAAAATTGTCTTATCGACTTCTGGCAGACCTCGTTATCACTCTTCATTTCGCTTTCATAGTGTACGCCGTGCTCGGTGGACTGCTTGGTCTCTGGAGAAAATGGTGTCTTTTCGTCCACCTGCCTGCAGTGGTATGGGCTGCCATCGTGGAGTTTCAGAGTTGGATTTGCCCTCTCACACCACTGGAAAATCGCCTTCGTTCGGCTGCAGGTTTAACAGGGTATCAGGATAGATTTGTGGAGCACTACCTGATCCCGATCATCTATCCACCAAGCCTCTCAAACAAAATGCAATGGATCCTTGGGGGGGTTGTCATGGCTGTGAATATTGCTATTTACTGGTTTGTACTCACCCAATGGAGAGAGTCCTCAAGAAAAGGAGCGAAATTTGCAAAAAGAGAGGCATGACTCCATAAGGATCACCATTCTATACGATAACACTATCTGGAAAGAAGGGCTCCAGGCTGGCTGGGGCTTTTCATGTCTTGTTGATGTATATCAGAAGAAAATTCTTTTTGATACGGGTGGAAATGGAGCAATACTTCTTCACAACATGAGAAAACTTGATATAGATCCCCGCGACATTGATGAGATTTTTCTCTCGCATCATCACTGGGACCATGCCGGAGGACTCCAGGACATTCTTTCGATAAACTCCACCAGGGTCTATATCCCTGCTTCATTCCCCAAACCAGGTGGGGCCGAGGAGATTGTAAAGGTTAAGGAACCGGGGATGCTCCATGAGAATATCTACTCCACTGGGGAACTCATGGGGTTCGAGCAGTCTCTTGCAGTAAGAATGAAAAAAGGCCTCGTGGTCATTGTCGGGTGTTCTCATCCCGGCGTCAGCCGCATCTTAAAAGCATGTGCATCGTTTGGGGAGCCTTTTGCCCTGGTCGGGGGGCTCCACGGCTTCACTGATTTCGATCTGGTCAAGGGGCTGGACTTAATCTGCCCCACACATTGTACCCAGTACAAGGCAATGATCAGGTCCCTTTACCCTGAAAAATATGTGGAAGGTGGCGTGGGAAGGATTCTGGAAATCGAGGAATGATGTGCAGTTGCCGAGATTTGATATGACACGCATTGTAAGGTGGATAAAATTTGATGCGGCATGAAGAAAGGGAAACTACGTATCGTAGTCATTGCTTTTGAGTGTGGATGAAAACGATAGATTACCAATAGTATACTTTCTCCAAGAAGAAGTGGGGTGGACGAAAGAATAGATACTTAATCTGGAAACCGTGGATAGCAATATTAATAAATATTCTTTTTTGACCGGATTGGCAATAGAGAATTTGCATTCCGGCCACCTGATAATATTGACCCTGCGTTAGCACCCCGACATCGGAAGTTTTTGACCTAAACGTTCAAAATACGCGGGATATCTATATATAACCCACCGAAATTCTAAGGAACAATTAGTTGACCGATACGGACCGTCTGAATCAACTCTTCTTGACTAACACGCTCCCCACCCTGTAAGAAGCATTATCGTTAAACTCAAATGGAGAAACATATGTCAAAGGAATCCTATCTCTACGACCTCGATGATCGTTTGCCGGTTCCCCATGGAATCCTCTATGGATTGCAATGGGCTGTGGTTACGTTTCCTTTTGCCATCATTTCCGCCACAATCTGCGGCACTGCGCTCAACTTGAGCCCGACCGGCAACATTCGTTTCCTTCAGTTGACCCTTTTTACCACCGGTCTCTTCTCCTTTTTACAGACCCTGGTGGGTCACCGCTACCCGCTGGTGGAAGGCCCATCCATCGCCGTTATATTAACGTTTATTCTGCTGGTGCCATTCGGTCTGCCGGCCGTTCAGGGCGGGATGATCATCGGTGGTCTATTGCTGGTTGTTCTGGTTCTCACGAAACAACTGGAAAAGGTAATCAAGCTTTTTACACCCAATGTGGTGGGGGTCATCGTGATGCTGATCGCTTTCGGCCTGCTGCCGTCCATCATCCGTTTCATTACCGCCGCCGGCAGTGTCAATCCCCGGGGAGAAGCGTTGAGTACCCTGATCAGTTTAGGCCTGATCATATTCATAGCCACCCTTTCCTACTGGTTGAAGGGTTTTTGGAAAACCATTTCCACCCTGATCGGAATGACGGTTGGCACTCTGGTCTTTTTTTTCCTCGGCCGCCTGAACGGTCACGATCTGCTAACGGCTTCCTGGATTTCGTTTTCCGCGCGCTGGATCGAATCGATCCCCGGTTTTTACTGGCCGGCTGCCATTGCCATGGCATGCTCGTATCTGGCCGTCATCGTCAACAGCCTGGGGAGTCTGCAAGGCATTGCCGCCATCACTGACAAAGAACGCCTGCCACAGGCAACCCAAAAGGGTATTCTGATTAACGGCGTCTCCGGTATCGTCTGCGGTATTTTAGGTGTCGCGGGCACCGTAAGCTTCAGTTGGAGCCCCGGTCTGATCCTGGTAAACCGGGTTGCCAGCCGGTTTCTGGTGACCTATTGCGGCATCATCGTGCTGCTGGCCACCTTCCTGCCCAAACTGGCCGCGTTGCTGGCCCTGGTGCCGGCGGCCGTGGTCGGAGCGGTTCTCTGTGTCGCCATGGGCGGTCAGGTGGGTGTTGCCATTTCCATTATTGCAGCCCAAAAGATCTCGCCCAGGGATTACTTCGTGGTCGGCATACCCGTTTTCATCGGCACCCTGGTGGGTTTTCTGCCCAGCGGCCTGTTTGAAACACTCCCCCGATTTTCGAAGGTATTTCTGGGAAACAGCCTGATCATGGGCATTGTTACGGTGCTGCTTTTGGAGCATGTGCTGATGCGGGAAACGAAAGACGGGTGATTCTTTTCTTGGCTTTTTTCGGCCCTATGTCAGACAGGTCATTTATCGCTATCTTGATTGCGGCATCCTGCACAATGGCTTTGCACGTGTCAGGTGTGGCGATTGTGGCCACGAGTACTTGCTTGCATTTTCATGCAAACGAAGGCATTTTTGTCCCTCCTGTCACCAGAAGCGGGTAGTTGAATTCGGGGAATGGCTCTGCAAAGAAGTCCTCAAGGCCTTTCCGCACCGGCATTTCGTCTTCAGTATACCCAAAATCCTGCGCCGCTATTTCCTCTATGACCGAAAGCTCCTTTCCGATCTAAGTCGCTGCGGGTGGGAAACCTTGAAAGAATTTTTCCGGGAAGCAGTACCGGAAGAGGGGGCCGTTCCAGGGGCCGTTGTGGCAATACATTCGTTTGGCGATTTCCTTGGATGGCATCCGCATCTGCTCTGCACCGACGGCTGTTTTTGAGGAAACGGCATGTTCCGAGTAGCGCCGCTGTTCGAACTGAAGTATCTGGAGGAGATCTTCCGGCACAAGGTCTTCAAGATGCTCCTTTCCAATGGCAAGATCACTCAAGACCTGGTTGATATGCTCATGAAGTGGCGTCATTCGGGATTCAATGTATTCTGTGGCCCGAGGATCTAGCCCGGTGATGATCAGGCCATGGAGAACCTTGCCCGATATATTGTTCGCGCCTCTTTCTCACAGGAGAGAATGAGCTATGTTCGGGATGAGTCAAAAGTCATATACCGGTCCAAGGATGGCAAGGAAGAGAAAACATTCGACACACTGGAATGGTTGGCTGGCATGTGTTCTCATGTGCCGAATAAGGGAGAGCAGATGGTTCGCTACTACGGCTACTATAGTAATGTCAGCCGTGGAAAAAGAAAGATTCAAGACAAAGATGACGCCATCGCCTCCATTCTGGAGCCTGACGGCTCATCCGGGGAATATAAACGAAACTGGGCACGTTTGATACAAAAGATTTACGAAGTGGACCCCTTGACGTGCCCGAAATGCTCCGGAAAGATGAAAGTAATCAGTGTGATAAAGGATGAGGAGGTCATCAAAAAGATCCTCAAACATCTTGACCTGTGGGATATCAAGGCAAGCCCCCCGCTGAAAAGGGCAAACGCGCCACCATGCGATTGTCATATAGATTATTCAGTTTCTCAGGTCCCTTTCTGTGAGGATTATCTCAACTACGATCCGGATTATCCCATTGAGACTTGTGCTTCGGCCTAAGCAGAGGTCGAGCCTTTTAAAAATGGCCATGAGATTCAATGGGGAGGTATATGCGAAATGGGCTAAATAGAGGCAAGATCCAAAAAGATCGCTTTCCGAAAGGCTATCCCCTTCCACGCCCTGCTATTCAACACAAGACTTCCCAGGCGAAAAACCCATAAGAAACATGAGACCACCATATATTGTGCCGCTCTTTTTCTTGACTCACAAGGGCATTTTCTCTATACTTCTTCCCCAAGAAAAGCAAGGTCTTATCACTCATTGACCGCCTGGGCATAGACCAGCTTGGAGGCGCTGCAGCCGCCGAATCCCCAGGTTGGAAGGTCATACAGGCAGCGGCCAAGTTGACAAAGACCGGCTTGAGTGATCATGGCTTCGGGTGCGGAATGGGTCGACTGCATGCTTTGCATGTCCATGGGGGACATCCCCGCCCCGAAAATAAAGGGGGCTCCCGCATTTGTTAACTGGTGAATGACAAGTCCGGCCAGAATTTCAGCGTTGGCGTGGGTGATTGAACCGGCCATGGTCACCGGCGCGGTGCCGCCCCTCATGATGCCCGGGGAATAGTTGGTGGGCAGACTGTTTTCAGCCATGAACATGAGCTTTTCCGGCGCTTCGCTGATATGTACCAGGGGTGAAGTCGGTTCGTCATATAACACGAACAGGGGTTTGCGGCTGAGCTCTTCACGCCCACCGACCACGGCGGCGGCAATATCGGCGATGTCGGTTAAAGTGGCCTTGTCTGCGGCCGTAATGACCTGGGGTTTGGTGGAATTTCGAATCATGATGGCGTACTTGTTTTGATACTGTCGGTCGCTCGAAAAATCCGGTGCCAGACCCATGGACATGGTGAAGTCAATATACGGCATCGCATCGACCAAACGGCAGGCATTGACGACATCTTGGGAAAGAAACTCCCGGCGCTCTCCGGAAAAGCTGTCCAGCAGATTCGGGCAGTCGGAACCGGTCCCGTAATATACGTTGCGGCCTTCAAGAAACATAGAGGGGTTCCCGTTGCGGTCGTAAATCGTGGCGCGTGACGGTGCCCGGCGGGCGGCCCATTCGACCAAACCGCTGGGGATAAAGACGTGTTTGTTGTCCTTAACCCGGGCGCCAGCGTCGCGCAGCAGCGCAACCTCTTTTTCGTGATGAATCACGGTCCCGCAGCCCTCCAGGATATCCAGCGACGCCGAGTGAATAGCGCGCATCTGCTCTGCGGACAGGTATTCCAACGCATTGGCGTTGAATCTTTTCACATTCGAATCCATGAGTCATAATCCTCTAAATTTATTCGCCCTGAAAAACGGCATATTCAGGGCTGAAAATTGTTGCTTGAAAATTGAAGAAAGTCGGTATCGGGCTTTTTCATAATCTTTATTTTTTGTCAAGTAGAGTTCCGCCAACTTGATACCTGAATTTTACGGAAATAGCCCTCATTGAAATTTGAACTCAAGTTAGTGCAATTGACTGGGTGTGATGAGTGTTGCTAGCAAATTCAGGTGATAACTAAATTGAGCGATTCCAACATTTTCATACAAGATTCAGCTATATAATCTTGCCAAGCCACTGCAGGTAGTGTAGTTTAGCGGCGCTTGCATTTGTATTGATTTTAAAGATTGGAGCTAAATGCTAAACCAGCAGCCAGCAGGCCGTGAACTGCCCCTTTCCGCCGCGTTATTTTCTATATTCTTGTGTGTATTATTCGGCTCAAACACCGTCGCCGTCAAAATCACCTTTACGGGCCTGGGCGTGTTTACGACGGCGGCCATTCGGTTTGGCATTGCCGCCGCCGCTATTTTTCTTTGGGCTCGATTCACCGGGCGAAACGTGGCCCTTAAAAAAGAGCAGATTCATCAGGTGCTGATATTTTCCGCGCTTTTTACAGTCCAGCTGTCGTTATTTTATCTGGGGCTCAGCAAATCAAATGCCTCCCGCGGGGCGCTGCTGTCGAACCTTCTGCCTTTTTTTATTTTATTTCTGGCCCATTTCTTTATCCCGGGGGACCGCATCACCCGGCGAAAATTTGTCGGCATCCTGCTTGGATTCAGCGGGGTGGTGTTTATGTTTCTGGATGAGCAAGGGGTTCAGGCCGGTTTGCACACCGGGGATTTTATCATCCTATGTGCCGTCATGGTCTGGGCCTGTTCGACGGTCTATTTGAAGCAGATTATCAGCACGTTCCCTCCCTTTCAGGTGGTGCTGTATTCAACCATGTTTTCGGTTCCGCTGTTTTTTCTGGGCGCCTTGCTATGGGACAACGCCATGGTGTTTCAACTGAATGCTCCGGTCATCGGCGCCCTGCTGTATCAAAGCTTGATAACTGCATCATTTGGTTTTGTGACCTGGTACACCCTGCTCAAGAAATACGGCGCGGTGGCCCTGCACTCGTTTGTCTTTATCATGCCGATTGCCGGCGTCACCCTGGGAGGGCTGGTGTTGGGCGAGCCGATCACCATCAAGATTCTGCTGGCCCTTGTTTTTATCGTATTCGGCATATTCGTAGTCCACTGGCAACCGAAAAAAGAGGCTCCCGCCTATCCGATCCGGCGGGATTTATGAGCTTTTTAAAAGGAGGCATCAAAATGAAAGAACAGATATCCGCCACTCCGACACTTTCGGCCTGGTGGCGTCGCAGCGTTTTATTGGTGCTCGTTGTCGGTATGACTGGCTTGATTTTCATGTCAGTACAGGCGTATCGATTTGCCCCTCCTATTCCAGAAAGGGTGGTTGACTCCGATGGCAAAACCGTTTTTGACAAGCAGGAGATCGAAGCCGGTCAGCAGGTTTTTTTAAAGTATGGTCTCATGCAGAACGGCACCATTTGGGGCCATGGTTCTTATTTGGGCCCCGATTTTGCGGCCCAGTACCTGCACGACCTGTCGCTGGAAGCCGGCCAGATGATCGCCATGCAAGAATTTGGCAAAGATTTTTCCGCATTGGATGAATCACAGCGTGCGCTGGTAGATTCCCGGATTGCCATCCTTCTTAAGAAAAATCGCTACGATTCCGCCTCGAAAAAGTTGACCTTCACGGATGCAGAGAACGCTTCCTTCCAAAAACAGCTCACAACCTGGGCCGATTATTTCAAACACCCCATAACCAACTCAGGCCTTCCGGACAATTACGTTCATGACACCGGAGAAATTCGCCAGTTGACGGCGTTCTTTGCCTGGGCGGCATGGGCCAGTGTCGCCAAGCGTCCGGGGAAGCTATATTCGTATACCAACAACTTCCCCTATGATCCGGTGGTCGGTAACCTTCTGACCAGTAATGCGATCCTCTGGAGCGCCCTGAGTGTCGCCATGCTGCTGGCCGGATTGGCCATCGTGTTGTTTGTTTTTGGAAGATTCGATTATCTGGGCTGGAAAGGCGGCCGCCAGGGTATTCACCCCCATATGCTGCCCGGCGGGGTTACCCCCGGACAAAAGGCGACCATCAAGTATTTTCTCATTGTTGCCCTGCTTTTTTTTGCGCAGGTTATGATCGGAGGGGCCCTGGCGCACTATCGTGCAGAACCAGGAAATTTTTATGGCATCAATTTGGCCCGTTACCTGCCGAGCAATATTCTGCGCACCTGGCACCTTCAGCTGGCCATCTTCTGGATTGCCACCGCCTATATGGCCGGCGGCCTGTTGCTCGCCTCTTCCTTGAGCCAGAGGGAACCGCGCGGACATGCAGTGGGCGTCCACATGCTGTTCTGGGCACTGGTGGTTTTGGTTGCAGGAAGCCTGCTGGGTGAACTGTTCGGCATTCATCAGATCTTCGGCCGTTTATGGTCCTGGTTTGGCCACCAGGGCTGGGAGTACCTCGAATTGGGCCGGTTTTGGCAGATCATCCTGGTAATCGGGTTCAGCTTCTGGCTGGGACTTCTCTACCGGGCGACCGCACCCGCCTTGAAAGATCCGGAGCGAAAAGAAATTACGCTGCTTTTTTTAGGTGGAGCTGCCGCCATTCCGTTTTTTTATTTGCCGGCCTTTTTTTTCGGCAGCACCTCCAATTTTACCGTGGTGGACACCTGGCGTTTCTGGATCATTCACCTCTGGGTGGAAGGCTTTTTCGAGCTGTTTGTCACCGTTCTGGTTGCGGTAACCTTCTATCAACTGGGGATCGTCAGGCGCATCAACGTGGTTCGCATCATTTATATGGATGCGATCCTTTTTCTTTCGGGCGGCATCATCGGTACGGCGCACCACTGGTATTGGACGGGGCAGGCCAACTTTACCATGGCTTTAGCCGCCATGTTCTCGGCGCTTGAAGTGGTGCCGCTCACGCTGCTGACGCTGGATGCCTGGGACTTTATCCGGTTGACCGGCACGAAGGATTCGGCCGGTGATCCCCAAAAAAGCATCCCCCATAAATGGGCCTTTTATTTTTTGATGGCGGTTGGATTTTGGAATTTCGTCGGCGCCGGCATATTCGGATTTCTGATCAACATGCCGGTCGTAAGTTATTTTGAAGCCGGTACCGTTTTGACCCTGAACCACGGGCATGCCGCCTTGCTGGGAGCGTTTGGCATGCTGGCCATGGCGCTCCTGGTTCTGGGATTACGCCATGTGCTGACGGATGAACAGTGGGTGCTCCCGGAAAAATTTGTCAAGCTGTCCTTCTGGGGTATAAACATCGGGCTGGCCCTGATGGTAATCACCAATTTATTTCCAGAAGGCATCTTGCAGGTCTGGGATGTTCTCCAGAATGGCTACTGGCATGCCCGCAGCATCGAGTTCATCGGTACGGACCGAATCCGGTCGCTGGAATGGTTCAGCATGCCGTCGCACTTGATTCTGATTCTCATAGGTGTGGTTCCGATGGTGATTGCTTCGGCATTAACCTACTTAAAGATAAAAGCAGCCAAATCTTTGAGATAACCAATCGGCCGCGCTTCAGCCGCGACATTCGGCAAGAGTTCAAAAATGCACATAGAGCTCAAGCGAGTATACGACCTTACGGCATCCACGAAGGGCTACCGTGTCCTGGTCGATCGAATCTGGCCTCGGGGGATAAACAAGGAAGCACTCTCGCTGGATGAATGGTGCAAGGATCTTGCCCCAAGCAACGAGCTGCGGAAATGGTTTGGCCATGATTCTGATCGCTGGGGCCAGTTTCGTTTCAGTTACATAGCAGAACTGAAGAGCAAAGCCGTCACGCTTGAGCGCCTCCGCCAGATTTCAGAAAACAAACGCCTAATCTTGTTGTATTCAGCGAGGGACCGGGAGCACAATCAAGCTGTCGTTATTCGTGACTTACTGTTGGGTGATGGTTGAGCAGCTGCCGTTTTGCAAAACAGAAATGATAGGCGATTTATTGGAGGTAAACCAAGGGTCCGTCTTAAACCAGATAAGTTGTTGGAACACTAAGGTGGACCCCATTGTCAAGACCACTTTTTGTCGAAGTTAAGGTGTTTGGAAATGATATTGTTGTGACTCATATGCAAGAGGTGGCTGCCGAGATCCAATTGGACACATATTTTAGCTTGTCTACAGTTTTTTTAAATTACCACTACCAGATGAAACCTTCAAAACTGGTCGAGTGAAGGATACCCAAATTATACGTAAGTGTCTGGGAACATCCGAACGGTCCTCGGAGATTTTTAGGGTTAAGTCCCAACTTTCACAAATGATCAATTCCGGCAGACCATTATTTTGGATCTCCCGGTTTTTGTCTCCAGTTTTTCTACAGATTTGAAATACTTCTCCAGGGTTTCTTTTTCATGTCTGAGGGTGTTCAAGGCCCTCTTGGCACCCATGGACAGGAGCCGGATATAGAGCAGGATTCTGATCACTGGATTCTCCGGAAGGTCATGTTCCATCATGAGGAATGATTTCCCGGGCTTGAGGACCCGGGCCGTTTCCTCCAGCATTCGCTCCTGCGTTTTTCCTTTCAGCTCATAAAAGGCATGAGAACAGGTCACCGCGTCAAAGCTATTGTCTTTGAAAGGGAGGTACGCAACGTCTGATTCAAGCACCTGGATATTCGAGAATCTTCTGTATTTCATGTTGCATACCCCCAGCATGCCCCATGAAAAATCGACTCCCGCAACAAGTCCTTTTTCTCCCACCCTTTGTTGGAGATAGCGCAATAATGTCCCTGTGCCCGTGCAGAGATCCAAGACGAAATCACCTTCCCTGACAGGAATCTTGCTGGAAAGAAATTTTCTCAACCCATCCTGGGCGTCACGGGAGTGAAGGGCTACGAAACGATCGTAGTATTTTGAAAATGCATCATAATATTTTCTTCTGAAATTCCTCACGCTCATTTCCCCCGCTTTTTTTCATTATATTCTTCTGGAACCCGCATGATAAAGGATAATATTCGCAAGACCACTATGGAGATAGTGGGACGGGACCTGGTGAGGACATGTTTTTCCGCTGTGATTGAGCTCATCGGGAAAAAAATTCCGCTTTCTCCAATACGTCATCACACATTAAAAAGAAAAGTTCCAATGAAAGCAATCTGTTATTTCAAACGAAAGGGCGTTGGCACGGTTTTGGCTAAAGACCTCTTTTGTGAGTCATCATACGTGGCGATCGAAAGCGAGTTTGTGATTTTCCTGGATCCGGAAACATTATTGAAGAAAGGTGATCAATGGATTGGGAGCGTTTTGACGGCATTCCTGTTGAAGCGGCAGATGGAAGCATTGCAGAGATGAATGGCGCTGGGCACCCAGGATCCCTCTCCATAGAGAAAATATTTGAACGGGAGAGGACTCCACGTCACTCTCAGTGGCAGGTCCCCTGGTCCGATCTCATGATGACCATGTTCATTCTTTTTGCCGTCATGTACGTCTATGCGTCTTCAAAACAAACTGCTCCGGTACCAGAACCAGGCAAGAACGCGCAAAGCATTGCGACTGTGTATGAACTAAGCAAGAGCACCGTGAAAGAAAACCACCTGGAAAAGCTTGCGTCCGTCGAACTTGTTCCGGATAAGGCAGTGCGGATCCTGCTGACCAGCGACCTCCTTTTTGCCACGGGCAAAGCCGATTTGAAGGGCGAATCAATCGAAGTGCTCAAGAAGGTTGCGACGGTTTTGCGGCGAACACCATACCTGGTAACCCTTGTCGGCCATACCGATGATATTCCAATTCACACTGACTCTTTTCCAAGCAACTGGGAGCTTTCCACGGCGCGGGCTTCCGCGGTTGCCAGATTCCTTATTGAAGAAATGAAGGTCCCCGCAGAGCGTTTTCGGGTAAGCGGATACGCCGAGTATCGTCCGCTTCGACCCAACATTTCTTCGGCAAACCGGGCGGTCAATCGAAGAGTGGAGATAATGATTACCAAGGAGACATCTTGAGCATGGAAAGAAGAAACTGGAGAGAAAGCCATACGGCGATAGGCATTCTCTTATGCATTATCATTTTCGGGTTGGGCTTCCTGATCGCAGGCAACATCGGTCTCTATTTTAACCTCATTGGATTGCTCATTGTAGCAGGGGGAACACTCGGTGCGACGCTGATCGGCTTTTCCACCAGGCGATTGATGATCCTCTATAAGATTCTAAAAAGATCGTTCCAGATGCCCGTAAGACAGCCCCATGAAATCGTGGAAATACTGGTTGACCTTGCGGTAAAAAGCAAGATACGAGGGATCCTTTCACTGGAGGAGGATGAAGGGGAGACGTCTCTTTTGTTTCTCAGGAGAGCCCTTGGACTACTGGTTGACGGATACAGGACAGAACAGATTTCGGATATCCTCACCACCGAGATGTACTTTTTCAAGGTACGGCGGGCTGAATCGGAGCGGGTGCTGAGAACTATGGCTGACCTCTGCCCGTCTTTCGGCATAGTGGGCAGTATTATCGGCCTGATCGGCATGATCGCGGGTTCCGGTGATACGTCCACAATTCTGGCTACCATACCCATCGCTCTGACTTCCACCCTTTATGGAATCATCTTTACCAGCTTTTTCTTTCGTCCATTCGAAGCGAAGATACAGGATAGAACCAATCAGGAACTGCTCCTCCAGAAGATTATCGTTGAAGGAATTATCGCCATCGCAACAGAATTGAATCCGAGAATACTGGAAGCCAAGCTCAAATCTTTCCTGACCCCCTCCTCTCGACAAAGGAAACTGGTCTCCCTTCGGAGAATCCAGGAGAAATTCAAGATCAAAGACGCGTCCCCCGCTCCATCCTTGTCACAAACCCCAGCAGCTAGGTATTCTGAAGGCCTGTGATAGCCACGAGTTTCCTTGCCCCACAGGACGATTTAACGTATAAATAGATTCCTGTGGGTCTGGAATCAATCCGTTGAAACCTGCCATGAAAGGAGCCATGATGCCGAAATTGCTGGCGATACTGGGAAGCCCGCGGCGAAAAGGGAATACGGCATTGCTTTTCAAGGAGGCGGTCAGGGGAGCGCGTGACGGCGGTGCAGACGTGGAGGAAGTGGTGCTGAGGGACCTCAAGATGTCACCATGCCTTGAGATCTACGGGTGCAGGAAGACAGGCAGATGTGCCATAAATGATGATTTTCAGGGAATTTACGACCAGCTCCTTTCCTGTCAGGGACTCATCCTGGCATCTCCCATATTTTTCTACACGGTCAGCGCGCATACGAAGATCCTGATGGACCGCTGCCAGTCCCTGTGGGTAAGGAAATACTGGATAGAAAAAACGCCTTTGGGCAAGCAAAATGCGGGCAAAAAGGCGCTTTTTATCTCAGTAGGGGCGACAAAGGGCAAAAAATTATTTGATGGAGTCCTGCTGACGGTCAAGTATTTCCTGGATACCTTTGACGCAGAGCTCTGGAAATCCCTCCTTTATCGCGGCCTCGATTTTGAGGGAGATGTCCTCAACCACCCCGAATACCTGAAAGAGGCGTATCAGGCGGGAAAAGAAATGGCCGGCGTCCTCTAGGAGGCTGTCCGACAATGCCCTTTTTCCCAAACTCTGCGTTATACTCAAAAAATTATCCTCGGAATATCAACTATATGCCTGCGGTAATTTTTTTCCTATGCCTTGATTTTGAAAAAAATTGCTATTCTCGGACAGCCTCCTAGTGTGGTCCGTTTTTCGGCTGAGAACAAGGGAGACTGCCCCAGGAGGGTAGCGAAAGTCACCCAACAAATGGAAGCAGACAGGGAGGAATACACATGGAAGGATGGTCGGAAGAGGAGATCAAGAACAGGGAGCTGATGGCACCGTGCGGTCTTTACTGCGGGGTCTGCGGGGTCTATATCGCCACCAGGGACGGAAATGAAAAATTCAAGGCAATCCTGGGGAACCTGTATGGAACCAGACCGGAAGATACGGAATGCCTGGGGTGCATGCAGCCTGATCCCCCGAAAAATCTCTACTCATTCTGCAAAACATGCACCATACGGGATTGTGTCCGGTCAAGAGGTTATTATTCCTGCTATCAGTGCGAGGAATGGCCCTGCAACCTCATTGAAGAATTTCCCCTTGCCACCGGGCGTCACGTCATGAAACGGGCTATTCCCGTGTGGCGTGCGAAAGTCGCCGAGTATGGTGATGAAAAAGGCAGCGTGGAGTGGGCCCGGTCTGAATGTGCGCGCTACCACTGTCCTTCGTGCGGGAAACCCCTTTTCAGGGGTGCTCAACGCTGTAAATATTGCAAAGAGGAAGTGGCGGAGCACTTGGATGGCTCTCTTTAGCTCGGGTTTCAGGGGCATTTTAAGCAGGCTGAAATGGTTATAAGAATAGAAGCGAGACGCCGGCTACGGCAAGGAAGGCCCCGAGAACAGAACGAAGCGTTACGTTTTCCTTGAAGAAGAGGACAGCAGGGGGAATAATGAGAATGGGCACGATGGACATGATAGTGGCCGCTATACCTGTTTTGGTCAATTGAACGGCCAGGAGTGAGAGGGAAATTCCCAGGAAAGTTCCAAAAAAAGCCCCCATGGCCGTCCATCCCACGGCTCTCCCATCAATGAAAAGCTTTCTCATTTTTGTCCACCACTTCAGGACGGTAAACAGGACTAATAACCCTGCCAGTGCTGCAAGGATGCGTATCTGGGTTGCGGCAAAAGGATCATACCCTTTCATACCGAATTTTGATAAAACGAGACCCATAGCCTGCGCTGCCGCAGCGAAAAAGGCAAGGGCGAGGCCGGAGAGAGATGTTTCGGAAGCAGCGTCCTGCCCTTTGGGGCCTCTTTCTATCACGACCCAGCTTACCCCGGCAACAGTGAGAAACATCCCGGCCCAATCGATAGGGGTAAGCCATTCACCCATAAGGAGCCAGCCTGAAAACGCGGTTAAAGGTGGAGCCAGCGACATGATCAACATGGCTTTGCGGGCACCGATCAGGACAAAGGCCCTGAAAAGACACATGTCTCCCATGAAGATACCGACAGCCCCGGATATCAAAAGCCAGATCCAGTTATGTGCAGTGGCATCAAGAGGCAGCCAATACCCACGCACGATCCTGCAATAGAGGGAAATGAAGACCAGGGCAAGCACCAGTCTACCCATGTTCACGGTAAGCGAACCAATGCGCTTGCTGGCCGCCTCAAAAAAGAGGGCGGTCAATGTCCAACAGCATGCCGTAGCCAGGGCAGCCAGTTCACCTGCATGGGGGAAGGGCATAATAGTTTTTTAACTCTCCGGAAATAATAAACTTTCGCCTGGTATGAAGGTCAGGGTAAAAGCTCATAGCACAACAACGTGTCATGTGCAAAGGAGATTATGAAGCATCTAAACGGACGGATATATAAGAAATGAAAATGGGCGAGAGGGATAGGGCTAGATATTCATTGGAATAGGGCAATCGAAAACGGAAACAGATAAATGTTTACTGTTTCGTACCGATGGCCTATAATCACCATATCGCTACGCGGAGGGAGATGCAGGTGGAAACAGCTCTTATTTCTGGCATCGTTGGCTTTGGATTCTGTGCGGGAATTTTTTTTATCTTGTGGATAACGAAGCTGAGGAAACTCCGAAAACCCAGCAGGATTGATGTCATTTCCACGGTGGAGAAGTTCAAAAACGTCGGTGAATTGGTGGTGTTCAAGGTCTTCACCAAAGAGATCATCACCACTTCTGATCACTGGTTTGGCGAGATGGGGAAAAAGTACTTCCGGTGGCTCGCGTCAGAAAAGAAGATGGCAATGATCTTTGAATTTGATATTGACTTCAAATATGACCTCCACAGCCCTGATTTTGTGGTTGAGCCCCGGGGAATTGATTCCTATCTCCTGAAGATGCCCAAGTGTCTCTATGAATCTCACATCAAGAATATCAGCTTTTACGATGAGCAGCGGGCGAGGCTCCTGCCATGGCTTTTGCCTGATCTCTTGAGCAAGGCCTTCAGTGACAGTTTCAGCGAAGACACGAAAAACCGGCTCGTGGCGGAGGCCAAGAACCAGGCATCCCGGATGGCAAATGAACTGGTGAAACGGATGCAGTCTGAAGTCCAGAAGTCAGCCAGGCAGACCCTGGAGTTGCTGGCCAGGGGATTCGGAGCGGAAGAGATAACGATCACGTTCAGTGACGTGGAACCTCTCCAGGCGGAGGTGAATTATCAGTCCCAGGCAGAAAATAAAAGGGAAGCAGCGGGCTAGGCGTCCACGTATGAAAAATGTTCGTTTTGTGCAGGGCTGAACTTTTTTAGCCTGATAAGGAGGTGAAGAGATGTCCCTTATTACCATCACCACTGGAATCGCATGCGGAGGAATGGCCACTGCCCGGCGTGTAGCCGAAGAGCTGGGTATGGCGCTTTATGACGACGACCGGCTCCAGGAGGAAGCAGTGAAAATGGGCTTTTCATCTGAAGACATGAAAAGCTTTGACCAGACAGCCCCGGGCCTCTTGACGCGCCTGCTCAGGCGAAGGCCGGCTGAATACCTGGAATTGATGGCAGCGGCTGTCTACGAAGTAGCCCGGCGCGGCGAAGGTGTCATCTGCGGGAACGGAGCACCTTATTTCCTGCGTGATTTTGGATGTGCCCTGCACCTGCGTATCCATGCATCAGAAGATTTCCGGGTTGCACGACTTATGGAGCAGAAAAGGATCGGTGAGGAAGAAGCCAGGAAACTGATCGAAAAGGGGGACAGCGATCTGAAGGGCTTCATGCAGTTTTCCTTTCAGATGAATTGCGATGATCTCTGCCTTTACGATGCAATCATCAATGTGGACAAGATCGGCCTGGATTCAGCAGCCGCGCAGATAATCGCAATGGCAAAAACCCAGCAAATTCAGGCGTGCAGCCTGACTGCCCTGGAGACAATGGAGAAGTTGTCTCTTCTGAAGAGGGTGGAGGCCGCGATCCTGCAAAACAACATCAATCCCCAGGAATTGTTTTTCGAGGTCCCCGAGACAGGAGTTGTAAGAATAACAGGGTTAATTAACCCCATGCGCACGGTGGGTGGTGTCCTGGAAATCGTTGAAGCCGTGCCCGGGGTCAAAGAGGTGATCTGCGAGGCAGAGCGACATCCCCTGGCCAACATCTAACCCTTCTCAAAGTGAACGGGGAATTACAAAGGGTCGGCGTCAGCTTGGTACCGCTTTTTTTGCTCTGGCCCTCTCCAGGATGGTTTTAACACGGATACTGGTATTCATCACATAGGCCCTTTCGGGCTGCTTCGGAGGAGGCCGGTTGTCCCACTCCTTGTCTTTTATCCTCTCCACGATTTTCCTCAGGTTTCCATGCTCCTCTTCTGCCAGCCTTTCCACCAGCCTCAGGTACGTTTCTGTTTGGGCCATGGAGTCGACGATGTATTCCCTGGCCTGTTTCCCTGTGACCACCATGCGATGCCCGATACAGAGGATATCCACATCCAGTTGCGACAGGTCTTGCAGTGAATGCTGATACACATCGTAGTCCACCAGAAACTCACAGATGCCGTCGCAGATAACGGCTTCCCCCGCGATGAGGATACGCCTCGAGGGAATCCAGTAGGAATAGGAATCCCAGGTGTGACCGGGCGTGGAAAGAGGCTGAATTTGGATTCCACCGGTTAGCTTGATCGGCCTCATGGGAGCAAGGCTCATGTTAAGGCGAAAGGGCCGAAAAGGTGCCTTATTGATATCTGTGATCCCCCAGGTACGGAGGGTTCCAAGGGAATCTTCCGACAGGCTCGTGATACGTTTGATCGCGGCCGGGTGCTCCAGGACATCGCGAATCCTTGATGACCCCGCTATTTTCATATGGGGCCAAAGTTTCTTGAAATGTGCGGCCGAGCCAATATGATCCCAGTGGGAATGGGTTAGGAGGAGGTACGCGGGGGACCGTGAGCCGAGAATATCCCTAATGCCTTTTTCATACACGAAAGCCAGGCCGGAAAAACCCGCATCAAAGAGGACAGGATCATCGCCGTCGAGCAGATAGACGGGTACGCTGGGATGTCCCACCGAGTAAAAGTTCCTTGCAATTTCTCCTGTGCGAGTAATGAGCATTTGTCGATCCTCTTACTACAGACCTTTGTGATACGGCAAGGATAAAAGAGGTGAATTGACAGGACGCTCCTGATCTTCCATAATCATCTCAAGGAGGAAAACCCCAATGGAATCTCTTCTTCTACAATGGCAAGGGGAAACCGTGATCACCCGGTATGACAGGCCCAGCGGGGCTTGGATTCTTATCGCCGTTTATTCCACACTTCTCGGGCCGGCCGCAGGCGGAACAAGGATGAGGCAGTATCCCAGTCCGAAGGCCGCTCTTGAGGATGCCATGCGCCTGGCAAAGGGAATGGCCTACAAGTATGCGGTTCCGGGCATGCCTTGGGGAGGCGGAAAGGCGGTCATCGCCCTTCCCGATGATTTTGATCCTGGGCTTCGCCCAGGCCTCCTTCACCGCTACGGAAAACTGGTTCATCAATTGGGAGGTCTCTTTTACACGGGCCCGGACATGGGGACCTGTTCTCTTGACATGGATGTGATTGCCGAAACAGGTGCTCCGTATATTTTTGCTTGTACCCCTGAGGCGGGGGGCAGCGGTTCCTCAGGCCCATTTACCGCGCTGGGGGTGTTCAAAGGCATTCAGGTCGCCTGTGAACATGCCTTTGGTGATGCATCGCTCCGGGGTCGAAAGGTGCTGGTGCAGGGTACCGGGAGCGTGGGTGGGCCCCTTATCGAATACCTGCTTGATTCCGGTGCGGATGTTCTTTTCAGCGAAGTGGACCAGGCCGTGATCAACCACTACCGGGATGACCTGGGATTGGCATTTGTCAGCAGTGAAGAGGTGTTTGAAACAGAATGCGATGTGTTTTCTCCCTGCGCACTGGGTGGGGTTTTGAACGAGGAGACTATACCCGGATTGCGTTGCAGAATAGTGGCTGGAGGTGCCAACAATCAACTGGAAGAAATTGATGATGCTGAAAGGCTCCGTGCCAGGGCAATCCTGTACGCGCCTGACTATGTCGTCAATGTGGGAGGGGCCATGGCTGTCCTGGGCATGGAGACCCTGGGATGGGACCCTGATCGTGCCGAGAAAGAGGTCTCCGCAAGCGTACGGCAGACGCTGCGCCGGATCTTTGACCTGGCCGCGGAAAAAGATATGACCACAGAGAAGGCCGCCGAATTCATTGCCGATGAGCGGCTGAAGGCATGAACGTCATGGTCCGTGGAGTTTTGCATATCCTCTAGTTTATATTTTGGGGTCTTTCCTGGTTTCATAGGCATAGGTCCACGGTGTTTCGGCCAATTCCACGGGCTCCTCAATGACGCGCATCTCTTTCCATTTCCCCTGGCGATAGCGGAGCATGAAGGCAAGTCCCAGGGCGCAGACATACAGCGTGGCGATGGTCCAGACCGCGTAGATCCCGGCATGAAAGACCTCCACGGCCAGGTAGGTGGGAATCATCATCAATCCGATGCTCATGGCCGCGATTGTCCACATGATGAACCGTGTATCCCCCGCCCCTTTAATAGCCCCGGAGAAGACCAGGTTCAGGGAATCAAAGAGGCAAAAGACCGCCACAAAACGCAATAGGATCACCCCCAGGTCCATGATTTCTCCGTATTGGGCCGGTGCGTGCCCCTGCATTTTAAAGAGGTGCAGGAGGGTCTCGGGAAAGAAAAGGAACGTTGCGGCAATGAGAGCCATGTATACCATGGTGATCTTGAAGGCACTCCCCGTGGCCACCATGCCGTCATGCGGCGTGCCGTTACCGATGGCCTGTCCCACGAGGGTGGCGTTACCGATGTGGAATCCGATCATGGGCATGAACGAGAGTGATTCAATGGACAGCACGATATTGGAGGCTGCGAGCTGAATATCGCCCAGCCTGCCCAGCATCTGGATGAAAAAGGTGAAGCCGGAAATTTCCAGGAAGAACTGGACCCCGCTCGGTGCCCCATAGCGCATCAACCTGCCGAAGAGTTCCCGGTCAAACGCCCGGGCGCTCCAGGTCCCGAAAAGGGCCCTGTTTTTCCTGCTGAATATGAGCAGGCAAAGGATGGCCACGATTATCCCGGATGCGGTGACTGTGGCAATGCCCGCGCCCACGATACCGAGCCGCGGGAATGGGCCGATGCCGTTGATGAGGCAGTAGTCCAGGGGGATGTTGACGGCGGCCCCTGAGAGGTTGACCAGCATCACCGCCCACGTGAGTCCCCTGCCGGTGAAAAAGCAGGAAAGGGCAGATCCCATGACCACCAGCCCGGCCCCAAGGGTCAGGATGTTGAAGTAGAGCACCTCCAGGTCCCTGACATGAGGAGCATGCCCGATAAGATCAAAGACCGGGGCGGAAATGAAATAGAGCAAGGCGAGGAAAATGCTTGCCATGAGAGAAAAGTAGATGCCCTGCCAGAGGGCGGCCCCTACTCGATTGAATGCTCCCGCGCCGGTGTACTGCGCGACAAACGCGTTGACGTAGTTGGCCACCCCCATGAAGAAGGAGATGGCAGTGAAAGAGGCGATGCCGGCAGGCAGGGCCGCGCTGATGGCATCCATGGAGTAGCCCGCCAGGAATATCCGGTCCGTGAACTGCATCAGGGTGATGGAGCCCATGGAGGCCACCAGGGGCAGACTGATAGCCAAGACATCCCGGTAGCCGTTTTTTCGTTTCCAGCTATTGGTCATGGTTCCTGCAAAAAACCCCAAAGTCCTCTCGGTGGCTTTGGGGGCGGGTAATTGATATCAGATTGTACTCACCATTAAACTTAGGCAGGGAGAAAACAGTTGTCAAATTCTTTTCCGCAAAGTAGCCTGAAATGAACTGGTTCGCATCAGCAGGGGAAAGGAGGGGACCATGTGTTACCAGGATCCAATCGACAGGAGAGAGGCGGTCAAAAAGATTTTCGGTCTTGCCGGATCCCTGGCCTTGGGGAGCGCCTTTGGAGGGCCCTTGGGCTACTCCAAATCCGCAATGGCCGCGGTGAAACGTTCCAGGTTCCTGGTGGAGGGAACAGGGATCCACGAAGGGTATTCCATCCCAAAATTGGTGGCACAGGTCTTTGAGGCGGCAGGTGGTATGGGTCGCTTTGTTTCAAGGGGAGACGTGGTTGCCATCAAGCCGAATATTTCCTGGGCCAGGGTTCCCGGGCTTGCGGCCACGACCAACCCGGAGGTCTTGAAGGCCGTGATCGAACTCTGCCAGAAGGCAGGTGCGAAGAGCGTCAGAATTGCTGATCATACCATCAACGATCCCAGGAGATGTTTCGCCCTTACGGGTGCAGGGGCGGTGGCCAGGGAAACTGGAGCGGAACTGGTGTACCCGCGTTCCTCTCTTATGCGGGACATGAAGATAAGGGGCCACAGGCTGGATGTGTGGCCCGTATTTGTCCCCCTGGTGGAGGCGGACAAGCTGATCAATATCCCCGTGGCAAAACACCATTCCCTGAGCACTCTTACCCTGGGAATGAAAAACTGGATCGGCGGCGTCGGGGGGAGCAGGTGGTCCCTTCACCAGGACATCAACCAGAGCATCGTGGATTTGACTCAGTTTTTCAATCCGACCGTGACTCTGATTGATGCCGTCAGGATCATGACGAGGAACGGCCCCAGCGGCGGAAGTGAAGCATACGTAAAAGTGAAAAACTCTCTGATTCTGAGCGATGATCCGGTGGCCGCTGACGCCAGGGCTGCACTCCTTTTCGGGATGAAGCCGGGAGACCTGGGTTTTGTGAAACTTGGACAGAAGTGGCGGCTCGGGAGTTCTGATTTTCAGTCACTGGACCTGAAAAGGGTTTCCCTGTGAAAACGAAACACCTGGTCTGGCTGAGAAGAATCAGCCAGGGTTTCTTTTTGCTGCTCTTTCTTTTCCTGCTCGTGGAAAGCCGTCTTCCCCAGAAGCTTTACCTCCAGTATTCCCTTGTGTTTTCCAACCAGCAGAACCTGACTCTTGATCACCCGGTGGGGTTCTTCTTCCAGATGGACCCACTGGTGGTCCTGTCTTCCCTGATCTCTGGGCATTCTCTCATCAAGGGATTTCTGTGGGGTGGAGGGGTCCTGCTGCTCACTGTTCTGCTGGGCCGGGTTTTCTGCGGTTTTATCTGCCCACTCGGCACCATCCATCACGTGGCGGGCTCATTGAAGCCATCCCTCAAGGGCCCCAAAATGATAAAGGCAAATCAGAAGAGCCCGGGCCAGCGGATCAAGTATTTTTTCCTTTTCATGCTCCTGGTGGGTTGTGCCCTGGGGCTCAATCTCTCCGGTCTCATGGATCCCATCTCTTTCTTTTTCCGTTCCATGGCCCTTGCGGTCCTCCCGGGGGTAGGCTCGGCAATGCGCTCCCTGTTTCAGGCCATGGCCGACAGCCATGCCAGGGTTCTGAATCTTCTCAGTTACGGAGCCGAGGTGCTGGTAGCCCCGGTTTTCGGGTATGAGCCCCAGGCGTATCAAACAGGATGGTTCATCGGTGTACTTTTCCTGGTCATCCTGTTTCTGAACAGGATCAGGCCGCGCTTCTGGTGCCGTTTCTTATGTCCTCTGGGGGCGCTGCTGGGGCTCTTTTCCCGTTTCAGCCTCCTCCGGCTGCAGAAGGCGGAAGAGAAATGCACCGGATGCGGCCTCTGCACGAGGCACTGCCAGGGCGCAGCAACCCCCGTACCGGGGCGGGAATGGGAGCGCGCTGAATGTCTCGCCTGCTTCAACTGCTCTCATGTCTGTCCGGAAAACGCACTTTCCTTTCATCTCGGGTGGGCTTTCGGTCGAAACAGGGGCCCGGATCTTGGACGGCGTGCAGTCCTGGGAGGTGTCCTCGCAGGTGTATCCATCCCGTTCCTGGGAAGACTAGACGGTGTAAGGGACAAGGTTTCGGATGCCAGGTTGATCAGGCCCCCCGGGGCGCTTGAGGAACAAGAATTTCTCACGCTTTGCCAGCGCTGCGGTCTCTGCATGAAGGTGTGTCCTACCAACGGCATCAATCCCGCCCTGGGAGAAGCAGGCATGTCCGGTTTCTGGACGCCAAGGTTGATCATGAACCTCGGGTATTGTGAATACACCTGCACCCTTTGCGGGAGCGTGTGCCCGACCGGAGCCATCGGAACCATATCAGTAAGAGAGAAGATCGAAAAGCCCATCAGGATCGGTTCCGCCTACGTGGAACGGGGCAGATGCCTGCCGTGGTCCGGGAATGCTCCCTGTATTGTCTGTGAGGAGCACTGCCCCACGTCGCCGAAGGCCATCTATCTCAGGAAGACCATACTGGAAAACCGCGAGGGCAAAAAAAGGGAACTTCAGGTCCCCTTTGTGGACCTCAAACAGTGCGTGGGTTGCGGCATCTGCGAGAACAAGTGCCCGGTAAAGGGTCGGCCTGCCATCCGTGTCATTGCCGCAGGAGAAACCCGTTCCTTGAAGAATCGACTGCTCCTGTGAACGCCATGGCAGGTTTTGTGAGCTTTGCGGTATTCCGGTACCGCACCATCAAGAGGCTTGTGATTCTCCGGCAGGGTCTTAACCGGGGGATTGCATACGGGCTTTGCGGAAGCCGCTTTATGGGAAAGGAGGAATTTGATCATGGCAAAAGATCCAGGTATCGGTTATAAGATGACGGCCACTGTTTGCGGAGTGGCAGGGAGCTGCAGTGCCGGGCACCAGGTGGGAGAGACGTTTGAAATAAGCTGTTATGATTCCGGCGGTCTTTGCGGATTTTTCTACCACGATATATTTCCCAGCCTCTCGACGTTCCAGTTTGGAGGCAGCATGCCCTGGTGGAAAGGCGACAGTATCGAACTCCAGTGCCCGGACACCGCGAATGCGGTGACGATACGGCTGGAGCGGCGCAAGCGGGAATAATGCCACGTTCAGGAGGAGGGCAATAATGAGAAAATCGAGTATTCGCAAAACGAAACTGCCCTTTTTGCTTGTTGTCGGCATCATTGCGATTGCCTTGGCATTCTTGCCGGGGACCTCAGGAGCGGAGAGCAGCTGGTGGCAAAAGGGCACTGAGCTTCTCAAGAACTTGGGAGGTGGTGAGAAAGGAGGAGGCCTCACCATCACGGAAATTGCCGGGGGCCTCAAGGATGCACTTCGTGTGGGGACCGGGAATGTGGTCGGGCAGCTGGGCCGTTTGAACGGGTTTAATACGGACACCGCTATCCATATCTCACTGCCGGAAAAATTACAGACCGTGAAGTCCGTGTTGGCCAAGATCGGTAGGTCGGACCTTCTTGACGATCTCGAATTGAAACTCAACAGGGCCGCTGAAGAGGCCACACCCAAAGCAAAAAAGCTTTTCTGGGAGGCAATTTCAGAGATGAGCTTTGAAGATGTCAAGGGTATTTACAAGGGTCCCGATGACGCGGCCACCAGTTATTTCAAAAAGAAGATGTCTCCCTCCCTCGCGGAAGAGATGCGCCCGGTTATCGACGAGAGCATGTCCAAGGCCGGGGCTGTCCAGGCCTATGACAGGGTCATGGGGAAATATAAATCGATCCCGTTTGTCCCCGACGTGAAAGCGAATCTTACTGATTACGTCATTGAAAAAGGCATGGACGGCATTTTTTATTACCTGGCACGCGAGGAGGCCGCTATCCGAAAGAACCCGGTGAAGAGGACAACGGACCTCCTGAAACGCGTATTCGGCAGACAATGATGCAAGGGCAGTGCTACGGGATCCATCTGTTTCGAGGGGCTGATTAGCCTATGATCGCATGAGAGAGTTGGGATGCAAGACGCTCAGATAAGAGAAGGGTATGTTCCGGGAGCCGTTGGGCGAATTGTTGAACTGCACGCCGGTTATTACCATGAGCATTGGGGATTCGGGCTTCCCTTTGAGACAAAGGTGGCTACCGAGCTTGCAGAGTTCCTGGGAAGGTATGAGGAGTCGCGCGACAGGTTTTGGGTTGTGATGCAGGACGGGCGGATCGAAGGTTCTCTTGCAATTGACGGTATTCACGCAGACACGGAAGGAGCCCATCTCCGGTGGTTCATTCTTTCGGATAAGCTGCGCGGAAAAGGACTGGGAAGGCAACTCATGGAAGTTGCCATTCGTTTTTCCCGGAGCAACGGGTACAGGCTTGTTTACCTTTGGACATTCGATGGGCTCAATGCGGCAAGGCACCTGTACGAAAAAAGTGGGTTCAGATTGAATGCGGAACACTATGGGACCCAGTGGGGAAAAGAGGTTAAGGAGCAGCGATTTCAGCTCAGCTTGTAGAATACGGTTGCTCGAAGGCTTGCGTTCATTTGACAATCGGGTTTCAATGCGAAGAGAGGAAGCAAATAGATAATGGATAAACTGGTATGTCTGTTTTGCGGCGGCGAGGCCGAGCTGATGGGGCGGTGATGCAACGCCCGCGTTGTCTGCAGGTCATGCGGCATGGAGTCAGGCCCGGATGATTACCGGGATCAGATAGAAAACTGGATGGAAAGGATCGCAGAAGAATGCGAAGAATACCGCGAGAAAATTTCTTGAAAAATTGAAAGAAAACATTGAAGAGCGTGCATAGAACCGGAAGGCCTTCCTTGACAGGCCGGCCCGGCTCGCCTATACTCGCGTGAAACAGGAAAAGGGATGGCTTTTTTCGGCCGTTCCTTACTTTTTTCAGTATGGAAAAATTAGCTTTGGAGGTTTGAACCATGTTGGATGCTACAAGCTTTAGAGATATTGATCCCGGTCAGCGTGTGCTTATGGGACCGGGCCCCAGTGACGTTCCTGCACGGGTGCTGCAGGCCATGTCCGCCCCCTGTATCGGGCACCTTGACCCCTATTTTCTTGCTGTTATGGATGAGACCCAGCAGCTCCTGCGATCCCTCTTCCAGACACAAAACGCCCTCACCATACCGGTCTCCGGGACCGGGAGCGCAGGCATGGAGACCTGCTTTGTAAACCTGGTGGAGCCCGGGGACGAGGTAGTGGTCTGCGTCAACGGGGTATTTGGAACGAGGATGTGCGACATCGTGAACCGTATCGGGGGAAAGCTCATCCGGGTCGATGCGGAATGGGGACGTGCCATAGACCCCCAGGCCGTCCGTGATGCGGTGAAAGGAAAGAACCCGAAGGTCCTCGCGGTGGTCCACGCGGAGACCTCCACCGGTGTCTGCCAGCCCTTGGAAGACCTTTCGGCCATAGCCAAGGATTGTGGCGCCCTGTTCCTGGTGGATATGGTGACTTCACTTGGCGGAATGGAAGTCTCTTTGGATCGCATGGAGATCGATGCGGCCTACAGCGGGACTCAGAAATGTATTTCATGCCCCCCCGGTCTTTCCCCTGTCTCGTTCAATGAAGCCGGGTTGGAGGCCATCACGAACAGAAAAACCCCGGTGGTGAGCTGGTATCTGGACATGAGCATGGTGAGCAGTTATTGGGGTGCGGAGCGGAAATATCACCATACTGCCCCCATAAACATGATCTACGGACTTCGGGAGGCCCTTCGCATCATCGCCGAGGAAGGCCTGGAGGAACGTTTTGCCCGGCATCGACTCAACCACCAGGCCCTGGTGGCAGGCATCGAGGCAATGGGTCTTTCCATGCTGGTTCCGGAAGCCGAAAGGCTGCCCATGCTCAATACCATTCGCATTCCTGACGAGGCCGATGACGTTGCGGTTCGCAAGACCCTGTTGAACAGCTTTGGTATCGAGATCGGCGGGGGATTGGGTGCGCTTGCGGGAAAGGTGTGGCGTGTGGGCCTCATGGGGCATGCGGCCCGCGAGAGAAATGTGTTTCTGTTTTTGTCGGCCCTTGAAACGATTCTAAAAACCCAAGGGGTTGCGGTGAAACCCAGTGCCCTGGAAGCCGCGTCCATGGTCTACAGCAAGGGGTAACCTTGCTGTAGATCATTAGGCGAAAACAAATGGATAAGAAGTTGCTCATTAGTGCACTCCAGGAGATCGTGGGCGATTCCAATGTGCTTTTTTCTGACATGGATCTCACCCTTTACGGCTACGATGCTTCTCTTGATAAAGGAATGCCTGATGTGGTGGTCCTTCCCGGTTCCAGCGAAGACGTGGCGTCAGTGGTCTCGCTGGCTCACCGGGAAGAGGTCCCGATTATTGCCAGAGGTTCAGGGACCAATCTGAGCGGAGGAACCATCCCGACGCGTGGAGGGATTATCCTGCATCTTTCCAGGATGAAACGCATCCTTGAAATCGATATCCCCAACCGCACGGTGACGGTTGAGCCCGGTGTTATTACGCTGGACCTGCAGAATCGCCTCCTTGAAGAAGGGTTTACCTATATCCCTGACCCTGCCAGCCAGAAGGTGTCTACCCTGGGGGGCAATGTGGGGGAAAATTCAGGGGGCCCCCACTGCCTCAAGTACGGGGTCACCACGAACCACGTGCTGGGCGCTGAAGTAGTCCTTCATGACGGGAATGTCGTCTGGATAGGGGGTAAATCCCAGGACTGTCCTGGTTATGATCTCATGGGCCTTCTGGTGGGAAGCGAAGGAACGCTTGGGGTGGTGACGAAGATGATCCTGAGGATCCTTCGGGCTCCGGAGGCTGTAAAGACACTCCTGGCCATCTATGACACCATCGAAGACGCGGGCAATACCGTATCCGCCATCATAGCGGAGGGTATCGTTCCCGCCACTCTGGAAATGATGGACCAGCTGGTCATGAAGGCAGTGGAGGAATCTGTGCACGCCGGCTACCCCTTGGACGCTGCTGCGGTCCTGATTATTGAACTTGACGGGCTGAGCGATGGGATGGAACGACAGTCGCAGAAGATTCTTGAGATCTGCCGGGCGAATGGCGCCCGGGACATACAGACCGCAAAAGATGATGCTGAACGCGCGCGATTGTGGGCGGGCAGAAAGGGAGCGTTCGGAGCGGTATCGAGACTCAGGCCCAGTTACATGGTCTGTGACGGCACGGTCCCGCGCACGAAATTGCCTGAAGTGCTGAATAAGGTCCTCCAGGTGGGGAAAAAATATGAGCTTCCCATCGGAAATGTTTTCCACGCCGGTGACGGGAATCTTCACCCCCTGATCCTGTTTGATGAAAGGGATGAACAGGAACTGGCGGCAGCAAGGAAGGCTTCTTCGGAAATCCTGAAAATATGTGTCGAGGCAGGCGGGACAATCAGCGGAGAACACGGGATCGGGATTGAAAAATTGCAGGAAATGTCCCTCATCTTTTCAGAGGCGGATTTTGAAGCCATGCGGAAGGTGAAGCGGGCCATGGATCCGCGGGGTGTTTTGAATCCCGGGAAGGTCATCCCTGCTGCATGATCGTGAGAATCAAGATGAGTGATAGGATATGCAAGAGTTTAAAGATATTGTAGGAAAAGATTTCCTGCAGACAGAGCGTGGAACCTGTTATTCCTACGCGGTGGACGGGATGATTCCCCGGGCGGTCCTCTTTCCCGGTGAAGTGGAAGAGGTGTCGGAGATCGTAAAGATCGCCTGCCGGGATCGGCTTTCCGTGGTCCCCTGGGGTGGCGGCACCCGTATGACAAAAGGCACAGCCCCTTCCCGTCTCGATCTGGTCATTTGTACAGAGCGGCTGAACAAGGTGATTGATATTGATGCCGGAAACCTGACCGTCACGGTTCAGGCTGGCGTACGGCTGTTTGATCTGCAGGAGGCTGTGGCCGGTGAAGAAAACCGGTGCTACATCCCTGTCGACCGTGGAGGGACGGAGTCGGATGAAAGCGTCTGTTCTCTGCGCGAAAATAGAGGCTGTTTTGTCCCCCTGGACGTCCCCGCGGGGAACAGAGCAACCATAGGAGGCATCATCGCAGCCAATGACAGTGGTCCGCGGCGGCTGCTTTACGGCCTTCCCAGGGATGTTGTGCTGGGTGTACGTTATGTGGCTCCCAACGGCGAGATTATCGGGATGGGGGGCAAGACGGTCAAAAACGTGGCAGGGTATGATTTATGCAAATTGATGATTGGATCCATGGGGAGCCTTGGGATCCTGTGCGAAATGACCCTCCGGCTGCTCCCCCTGCCGGAGAGGAGCGGCACATGGCTGTGTATCTTTGCGGGGCTGCAGCAAACCGGGACCTTTGCTGATGAGATATTTGCCCGGCCGCTGCTTCCCTGTGCAATGGAGATCCTGAACGGAGAAGCCTTGAACGACCTGCCCGTGAAATGGCCCGAACGAGGAGAGAAACGACGCTTCGGTGTGTTGGCGGCATTTGAAGGTGCTGAAGAGGCGGTAGGGCGGATGAAAGCCGAGATGAAGTCCCTGGCGGACGACGCAGGTGCATTGCACAAGGTGTACCTGGATGATGATGAGCATCGGAGTTTCTGGAGTCGTTATAGATGGGCGGAAGCGGATTTGTCTGGGGATCAAAACGATGCGATCAGTGTGAAACTTAATTATCCTGTTTCCTGTTATCGCGATGTGCTGGAGTTTGTGGAATCAGCAGGTATGAAGAATAATGCCCATCTTGCGTCATATACCCACGCGGGAAGCGGCGTTACTCGAATCCATCTCTTGGTTGAGGACGGCTCCAAAGACAGATTCGAGAGGATTTTGACTTGGACGCGAAAACTCCTGATGCATGTCCACGGTCTAGGCGGTAACCTTGTGGTGGAACATGCGGGAAGGGAATTGAAGAAAACCCTGCCGGTCTGGGGTGCGGTGCGGGATGATTTGAAAATGATGCAATGGATTAAGAAGGCAATGGATCCTGAAGGGATCTTTTCTCCCGGCCGCTTTGTCGGGAATATTTAAGGATTTGCCCCATTTTCTCGATTCCGAGTCTCCCGGGCCGGTATTTTCAGTGACTTATCCACGGGGGAGCATTGCCCCCTCCGCATTCCAGTCCTCAGGAAAAAACGCCCTGAGGACTTGGCTGCGGCTTCCCCCATAGATAAGTCACGAAAATACGAAGCCCTCCCGCCAGTCACTTAGAAAAAGGGGCAGATCCTTTACGTGTGTAACCGATATCTACTTGCAAGTAGGTTTTGCCTGGAGAAGCACTGTTTTGTGAGGGATGTTATAGATGAATGTGGTGCAGTTACGAAAACTTGCCTATGAGGAAGTGGCAAAGTGCAGCAAATGCGGATTCTGCCTGCCAAGTTGCCCGATTTATCTGGTCCTGAGGACTGAGCCCGCGTCCCCGAGGGGACGGAACGCTGTCACCCGGGCCGTCATTGAAGGTCGTCTGGAGTGGAGCGAAGATGTAGAAGGAACCATATTTCGCTGTCTCGGGTGCGGTGCCTGCACAGTCGCCTGTTTTCCTTCCATAAAAACGAGAGACGTTGTTTTTAAGGACCGGGAATGCCTGGCGAATGAGGGATTTTATCCAAAAATAGCAGAGAAGCTCGCCGGATCTCTTGAGGCGGAACATAATATCTCCAACGAGGACAATGAGGAGCGTGGTGAGTGGCAGGAACTCCTGGGGGATTTTCCCGAACACTATTTTGAAAAGGAGCGGGCCGAGGTGGTCTACTTTGTGGGGTGCGTTGCTTCTTTTTTTCCAATGGCCCAGAAGATCCCCGCCAGCATGGTCCGCATCATGGAACAGGCCGACGTTGATTTCACCATTCTCGGAGGGGAGGAATGGTGTTGTGGGTATCCGTTGATTGGCGCGGGCATGCCGGAAAAGATGAAGAGCCTCATGGAACATAACCTGCAGAAAGTGAAAGACACAGGAGCGGGCAAGGTTGTGTTTACCTGTCCATCCTGTTACCATACGTGGAAGACGTTTTATAAAACGGATGTGGATATTTTGTCTTCGCCGGAGTTCATTTCCGGACTGCTCGATGAACAGAGGCTCCATTTCAACGATCAGGAAATGACCGTTACCTACCACGATCCCTGCGATTTGGGGAGAAACAGCGGCGTTTTTGAGCCTCCGCGGAAAGTCCTCGAAGCCCTTCCCGGTGTTGATTTCCTCGAACTTCCGAATAACAGGCAGATGTGTACCTGCTGTGGGGGAGGGGGAAACCTCGAAATGGTTGACCCGGACCTCTCAGGGCGGGTGGCACAGATGAAGATCGACGAGATATTGAAAACAGGCGCCGATACGGTGGTTTCCTCCTGCCAGCAATGCCTTCGAACCATTGCCTCGCGGGCCAGAAGAACCAAAACCACGTTGAAGGTGAAAGATTTGACAGAACTGGTCGCAGAAGCATTGGAATAACCTTCTTCGCCCAGAGAAGAAAGGGGAAAAGAAAATGAAATTTAAGCGTAGCCGAGCCTTCTGGCTGGCAATAGGGATGTTTTTTATTTTTGGAGCGACGCTCCAGGCATGGGCCGGGGAGACAACATCCCCAAAAGAAAAGGTAGCTGTGGTCAACGGGACAGTGATTACCAGGGGAGAGCTTGATCAGGAACTTCGGGTTGTCATGCAGCGGTTCGGCCGTGCCGGGAAAGCCATAGGAGGGCCCCAGCTCTCCCAGCTGGAGCCCCAGGTGCTGGAGAGTCTTATCGGCCGGGAACTCCTTTTTCAGGAAGCAAAAGGTGCCGGCATCAGCGTGAAAGATGAAATCGTAAACGCGCAGTTGGGTAAGCTCAAGCAGCGTTTTCCCGATGAAGCTGCATTCAAGAAGGCCATGGCCCAGATGCATCTGTCTGAAAAGGATGTCCGGCAACAGATCCGGAGGGGAATGACTATCCAGCAATGGATCGATGGCAAATTTGTAAAAACCATCTCCGTCCCGGAAAAAGACGTCAAGGACTATTACGATGCCAACCCGAAAATGTTTCAGCGGCCGGAAGAAGTGCGGGCCAGCCATATCCTGATGAAGGTGGACGAAAAGGCGGATGAGAAGACGAAGTTAAAAGCCCGGAAAGAGCTCGAGGAAATCCAGAAGAAGCTCCTGAAAGGAGAAGACTTCGCGAAACTTGCCAAAGAACATTCACAAGGTCCAAGCGCCGCAAAGGGTGGAGATTTGGGGTTTTTTCGCCGGGGACAGATGGTGCCGCCTTTTGAGAAGGCTGCATTTGCTTTAAAAAAGGGCAAAGTGAGTGACATCGTGGTGACCCGTTTCGGGTACCATCTGATCAAGGTGACGGATCGGAAACCGGGAAAGACGTTCTCCTACCCGGAGGTCAAGGAGAAGCTCACGGAATTCTTAAAAGAACGGAAGGTCAGCAAGGCCATAGAAAGTCATGTGAAAGAGCTGAAGAAGAGGGCCAAGGTGGAGCGATTCCTGTCTGCAGGAAAGCAAGGATGAGAAATACTGATGTTTTTTCCTTGACCTTTCCTGAAATTATTGCTTAAGTTCATGGAAAATAGGGCCCGGCTACCCCTGCGGGTCGATTTTACTCTGTAAGAACATACGTTTGTGCCAGAGTGGCGACCTTGGGCTTGGGACCAGATGACTTTTTTTAAAAGGAGGTTATCACTTTGGCAGACGGAACAGTAAAATGGTTTAGTGACAAGAAAGGGTATGGTTTTATTGAGCAGGAGGATGGTCCGGACATCTTTGTGCATTACTCATCCATCAACAGCACCGGCTTTAAGACACTCTCTGAAGGGGACAAAGTCACGTTCGACGTGGAAGAAAGTGACCGGGGACCCGTGGCCAAGAACGTCAGCAAAATGTAGTTCATAACTTCGGGACAACAGGCATTTCGCCGTGGCGGGGAACGGTGGAATGCCTTTTTTTATGTTCCAAGCCCGCGTTTCTCACCGGTCTTCGTCGCGAGATGGTGGAAGGTCTCGTGAATATAAGGCGCGCGCAGGAAAATGGGCACAGGCGTACTTCTACAGCACGTCGAGGTCATTTTTCAAGCGCAACGCAGTAGGCATGGGGCTATCCACCATCGTAGTAGATTATCGGTGAGAAATCCGGGCTAAGGCCCGGTTGCAGGCCGAAATGAACCGGTCTGCTTCCGTCGAATCCTTGCAATGATCAAAAGAGGAGAGCGCCTCCTTGAAACGACCCAGGTTCATATAGGTGATTCCCAGGCAGAGGTAAAGTTGTTCACTCTGTGGAAAGTGGTCGATCCCTTCCAGGAGGATACTGAGAGATGCTTCATAATTCTGCCTTTTCTGGCAGAGGATTCCCAGGCCCAGGTAGGCGCGGTGATCGGGATGATAGTGCAGAGCCTTCCGGTATAACTTTTCGGCCATTTGGTCCTTGCCCTTGATCCCTTCCGTATGGGCATAATCTCCGTGCGTAAAGGTCATGGCAAGTCGCGAACAGAAATCAGCATGAAAGGGGAAGAGGTCCTCCCTTTCTACCAATTCAATGGAATCCACAAACTGGGGGAGGGTACGGTAAAAAGATTCCCTGAGCATCTTCCCGTATGCCAGGACTTGTTCTTGCGTCATGCCGTCGTCTGTTTCAAAATACATGATATCTTCGATTTTCTCGAGCCATATGTCATCGGTGACCCCGCTCGCTTTTTTAAAATCCTCGTAAAGCGCAGTTCCCGGAAAGATGTCAAGGATATAGAAAATGACGCTCAGCGGTTTCACTTGCAACATCAGGTCAATGGTTTCCTGGATAGTTTCAGGAGATTCGTCTTTGTTCCCATAAATGAAATAGGCGCGTGCCATGATTCCCATCCGGGTCGTGCACGCAAACGCCTCTTGAATGTGGGATGTCTTGATCTTCTTGTTGAGGAGGTTGCGGATTTTTTTCGAGCCACTCTCAACGCCATAGCTCACCTGGATGCATCCGGCTTTTCTCATCCAGAAAATGACTTCGTCATTCACATCGCTCACCCGCGAAATGGCGACCCAGGTGATAGGAAGTTTCCGCCGGATAATCTCTTTGCATATGCTGATAACCCGCTCTTTTTTCAGGGTGAAGGTATCATCGGAAACGTAAAAAAAAGAGACTCCTTTCCTATAAAGGGTTTCCAGCTGGTTCACAAAATAGTTGACCGAATGGAACCGGACCCTGCGTTCCCAAAATCGGGGAGAGCCGCAGAAGATGCATTCCCACGGACAACCCCGTGAAGAGACGACATGCTGAAAGGTAAAGTATTTTGCGGGGTCTGGAAGGTCGTCAGGATTTTCGAGAAAGGGACCCGGCGGATTTTTTATGATTCCTTCTCCGGTCCGATAGGCGATGCCTTCAATGGCCTCCAGGTCCTTTTCATTCCCTCCTTTTTCCACCCACCTCGTCAGGTGCAGAAAGGGCCGTTCGCCTTCTCGCAGGACCACGAAATCCACGGCAGGAAAATGGGAGAGAAAATGCTTCCAGAGAAACGTAGGGCTGACCCCGCCGAAGACAATCGTTGTCTGAGGATTCACTTTCTTGGCGATACGGGCTATCTCGATTGCTCCCCACCGGTTGGCCTGCAGGACCGAGAAGCCCAACACATCGGGCCGTTTCTCCTTGAGCACCTTTTCAATGAGCTTGGGGTTTCCACTAGTCCCGTGCCAGTCGAGGATTTCAACCTCATATCCGTGGCTTTTCAACAGCGCACCCACGTAAAAAAGACCGATAGGGAGGGCGCCTATATCATCTTCGTGGACTCTCTTTTCCAGGAAGTAAGGATAGACGAGGAGGATCTTCATGGCATGTCTTCACATCCTTTTGTCAGGCGAAATGGTGAAAGCACGCACCAATTGCGAGACGACTCTCATACGTTTGGGCTCAAGAAAGACCTTGTAAAAAGTATCGTCTTCAGGGGTTGGGTTCCCCAGGATCTTTTTTTCCAGGAGAGCGAGCGCCTCAAAGGATTTATCGCAGACCGGATATCCGTGTTCGTCTTTGAAAATAGGCTTTTCAGGGGAAACGGGCGAAATGTTGTTAATATCTACCAATTTCAACTGGCCGTTTGCAGTCAGGATGAGGTTGCCGATCCCGGCAAGGTCAGGGATATGGGCTGCCTTGGTGATCATCCTCTTGACATTAGCGACAAAGGACCGGACCTGGTTCGTAACATTCTTGATCCGTTCCGCCAAGGATATTTTGTGGTGATCCGGAAACAAGGGGTCTGCACGGGTTACTATTTCAGCAAGGGCCTGATCGTCAAGGGGTGCCCAAGGATCCAGTATCTCACCGGGTATGTATTCCTGCAGCCCGCACAGAAGAATTTCCCTGGTGCCGCCCAATTGGTAAGTTGCCAGGAATTCATTTGATTTGGCAACATGGTCAGGGGCCAGGTACCGGATAATGAGCTGGACCCGTGCGATTTCTTCGAGCGCTTCCTCGAGATTCCTAAAACGAGTCCTGAACAGTCTCAACATCTTGACCGGCCTCGCCCTTGGAAAAATGAGGCATTCATGATTTCGTATGCCCTCGGTTTCCTTTTGCACGTCCGCGGGTTTCAATACCTCGAACAAGTGGGAACGGAGACCGGTACGGTAATGCCTCCTGAAAACAAAGGGAGTGGAGGACCTGATAAAATTCAGCGCAAGGAGATCTTTTGTCTCTAGAGATTGCCTCTGTCTGATATCGTATTCGTTCAAAGGCTCACCGTTCACCGCAGCCCGATTTTTCCGCGGTCATTCCTATTATGACTCACGACTCCAGACTCTAAATCACTTTTCCTTCCAGACGGGATCCCGCTTTTCCAAAAAGGCATTTACTCCTTCCTTCGCATCTTCAGTGACACAGAGGGCCGCGAATTTTTCATTGGAATATTCAAGGGCCTTTGAAAATTCCATATCAGACATACCGTAATAGGTCTGTTTGCCCATCTGGAGAGCAATGGGACTTTTGGCTACAAGTTTTTTCGCTAGGTCCATGGTGGCGCTGTCCAGTTCGTCTTCCGGGACAACCTTGTTGACGAGCCCCCAGCTTTCTGCAGTGTGCGCGTCGATCATGTCGCCGGTCAGCAGCATCTCCAGGCATCGCTTTTTGCCCAGGGAGCGGGACATGGGTACGGCCGGCCCCATGCAGAAAAGGCCCACATTGATTGCTGTAGCTCCGATCTTTATCCCTTCAGATACGACAGCGAGGTCGCAGGCGGCGATCAGGCCTGCACCATTGGCCACGGCGAATCCTTTGGCGGATGCTATAACCGGTTTTTTCATATACGCAATCACCAGGTTCATCTGCTCCATCTGGCTGACCCAGTGGTAATACTCACGCTGTGATTTCCCGAAAAATTCGGATATGTCTATGCCGGCCGAAAAGCCTTTCCCCTCACCCTTAATGATAACAACCCGGATTTCTTGATTGTTGTCCAACTCGATAAGCGCCTGGTTCAATTCACGGCCCAGTTCAGTGCTGAAGGTATTCAACTGCTCCGGTCGGTTCAAGGTAATGATGCCCACATGGTCCTCGTGGTCAATCAGGATTGTGTTGTAAGTCATTGTACCCTCCTTTAGTATCTCATTTTCAAGTTAGCATTACAATCGCTTCCATTTCAATCTTACCACCCTTGGGCAGTGCCGCCGCTTGGACCACGGCCCGCGCCGGCAGGACGCCTTTGAAATACTGGGCATAAACCTCGTTGACCGCCCCAAAATCGGTCATGTCGGCCAGGAAAATGGTCGTTTTGACCACTCGGTTTAAACCTCCGCCGGCGGATTCAGCGATGGCCTGGACATTTCTGATCACTTGGTGGGTCATGGCACTGATATCTCCTTCAATGAATTCTCCGCTCTTGGGATCCAAAGCCAGTTGCCCGGAAATAAAAAGAAAATCCCCGGCAACAACCCCTTGGGAATAGGGGCCGATGGCCGCCGGTGCCGCCTTGGTGGATACAGCCTTTACAGCTAATTGTTCTTCCATGGGTTTTCCTCCATTGGCCCGAAGGCGAAAAAGGGTGCTTTAGGCGCTGTTGATCAATATGATCTCAGGAATCCAGATATATCCTCGGGAGCCTCCGGGACATGCGGGTGACGATTTCATAAGGAATGGTGCCAGCCCGTTTTGCTATTTCATCAGCAGATATTTCTTCTGTTCCCTGCCTGCCCGGGAACACGACTTCATCACCCACAGCACTTTCCCCAAATCGGTCAGATCCACCATTCCTAGCATATGTCCCGATTCTTCAGTCTTGATGACAGGAGAGAAGTCTCTAAGCCCGTCACTCCCGCGACTGCGGGAGTCCATAACCCGATCAAACCAGGAGATTCCCGCTTGCGTGGGAAAAACTGAAAGCAATATCAAGCTTTCTGCGATCCCTTCAATCTTATTTTGGCTGCATAGCCATGGGCGTCCATGCCTTCATAGAGGCATCGAGCCTCGGTAAGGCGGGCGAAGCGTTCTGACGCCTTTTGATCCATTTCTTGATAGGTGACCACTTTTAAAAATTGGCCGACCGAAAGCCCGCCGGAGAATCTGGCATTTCCGCCTGTGGGCAGAGGGTGATTGAGGCCAGCGACTTTATCCGAGTAAACTTCAGCGGTATTTTCACCTAGGAAGAGGGCGCCGTAATTTTTCAGCAAGGGCATAAGTTTCCGTGGGTCAACAACGTGAAGCTCGAGATGCTCAGGAGCATATTCATTTGCATATTTGGCCGCGTCCTCAAGATTGTCTACCACGGCAATGACGCCGAATGTTTCCCATGAACTTCGTGCAACTTCTTGGGTCATTCGTTCCTGTAATTGACGCTCAATCTCATCCACAGTCTTCTTGGCGAGGTTTTCTGAGGTGGTAACCAGGCCGGTTCGAACGTTGGGATCATGCTCGCATTGGGCGATCAAATCCGCGGCGATATAGTCTGCTCGGGCGGACTGATCGGCAATGACCATGCATTCGCTCGGCCCGGCCAGAAGATCGATACCCACCTCTCCGAACACCTGGCGCTTCGCCTCGTTGACGTATTGATTACCTGGACCGACAATGAAATCCACCGGTCGGATCGTCTGGGTGCCATAGGCGAATGCACCGATGGCCTGTGCCCCGCCAAGACAATAGATTTCATCGACACCCATTTTGTGCATGGAATAGAGAACCCCGGCATCCATTTCTTTCCTTGGGCCAGGGGGAGAACAGGCAACAACCCGATTTACACCCGCGACCTTGGCCGGCGCAATGGTGAGAATGGCGGAAGTGATGGAGGGGTACCTGCCGCCCGGGACATAGCAGCCGCAGGATTCGAGGGGAATGAGTTTCTGGCCGACAATCTGACCCGGAGATAATTCATATTCAAATTCGATCAGGCTTTCCTTTTGAATCCGGGCAAAGGCAAAGGCCCTTTCAACAGAAGAATCAATTTCATCCACGATATTCTCGGGCAGCTTCGTTTTTGAAGCCATGGCTTCTCCCTTTGAAACCAGGAATGCTTCCGGTTCGAAGTTGTCAAATTTTTTCTCATAGTAGGCAATGGCCCTATCTCCCTCTTGTCGCACTTTTTCAAGGATGGAGCGTACGGTTTCCTTGACTTGTTGTTTATCGTGTTCTTCTTGCTGGGCAGCTTTCTTGATTTCTCGGTATGACATGGAATTGACCCCTTGATTCGTTTGTCGTTCGTATATTTGCAAAAGCCTTTACGCTTTTGTCCATACTTTTTCCGCAGTTGATGCTAATCTTCCAATGCCATTCTCACAGCTTTTTCCACATGAAGCCTGAGCGTGTCGAAAAGGGGCAGGACACTGTCTCTTTGCTGGATCAGCATGGGAAGCTCTGTGCATGCAAGGATGACCCCCTGAGCGCCTTTTTCCTTGAGTGCATCTATGATCTCGCGTGTTCTTTCCCTGGATTTTTCAATGATCTTTCCGAAGGCCAGTTCATTGAAAACAATATTATTGATGAATTCCCTCGCGTTTTTGTCAGGTGTCATCACACGGATACCGGCAGCCTCCAGCTTGTCTTTGAAAAAGGCGCCTTCCATTACCGCCGTTGCTCCCAGGAGCCCGATGGCTGATAACCCGGCTGCATTTATTGCTTCCGACGCGGCATCGACGATGTGGACGAATGGAATATGGACGACATTTTGTATCTGGTCGGCTATCTTGTGCATGAGATTACAGCAAATTAAAATGAAATCCGCGCCGCCCTTTTCCAAGCTTCGGGACGCTGAGGTCATCATTTCAAGAAGTTCAGGCCAGCGATCCTGGGTTTCTAGCTCATTTATCTCCTGGTGATTGACGCTCAGCATCAGGATTCTTGCAGAATTCAGTCCTCCGAGCTGTTCCCTCATCTGCTCGTTTATCAGGCGGTAATACTCAGCCGAGGATTCCCAACCCATTCCGCCGATAAGGCCAATAGTTTTCATTCAAGATTCCTCCTGAAGAGATCCATCCAGGTATTCCTTAGGGACCCTTTTTGTGATCCCGCAGAAAATTTCGTGGCTGATGGTTCCCGCCTTTTCCGCAATCTCATCCACAAGGATTTCCTCGCTGTTTTGCCTTCCAAATAAAATAACCTCGGATCCAACATTTGCTTCAGGAATGTCCGTTACATCAATCAGCATCATATCCATGCAGACACGCCCCACTATCGGGGCACGCGTGCCAGCGACCAGAACCTCGCCCCGGTTGGAGAGGAGCCTGGGATAGCCGTCCGCATATCCGACGGGCAGGGTGGCTATCCGGCTTCTCCTTTGTGTTTCAAAGGTTCGTCCGTAAGAAACGGCGACCCCTTTTTCCACTTCCTTTATGAAGGTAATAGCGGTTTTCATGGTCATGGCCGGCTGCAGAGAGACAGAGTGATCGACTTCAGTTGATGGATAGACGCCGTAGAGGCTGATGCCGGGCCTCACCATGTCAAAGTAACTCTCGGGAAAATCGATGGTAGCTGCACTGCTTGCAAAATGTTTTAATGGAATGTGCATCCCTCTCCCTTCCAAAGCGGCGATTACCTCCTTGAATTGATCGAGCTGATGGTAGGAAAACCCTTTATCTTTTTCATCAACAGATGCAAAGTGGGAGAAGAGGCCTTCCACGCTGATATTCCTGAGAGACAACGCCCTTTCAACAAAAGGCAAGACATCCCTGGGGACCAATCCAATTCTCCCCATGCCGGTATCGACCTTGATATGAACTGCCGCCTGTCCATCACTCATCTCAGCAGCCTGATCAAGGGCAAGGAGGCTCTCAGGAGAGCATACGGTCGCCGTGATGTTATATTGAACAAACCGATCCGCGCCTCTGGGCAAGGCCTCGCCCAATACCAGGATTGGCAACTTTATTCCGGCTTTCCTTAATTTAATCCCTTCTTCCAAAAGAGCGACGCCAAGCCAGTCAGCACCCGCCAGGTATGCTGTCCGGGCCACGGGTACTAGTCCGTGGCCGTAAGCATCCGCTTTGACAACAGCCATAAAACCAGGCCCTGCCTTCACATGCTTCTTGAGGCTCTGTATATTAAAAGATATTGCCCCAAGATCCACAATCGCTCGTGTTGGCCGTATGTCGTCTATATTCCTTTCCATTCAGATGCTCTTCACGTTGACGTCTTTATGCATATCCCAATAGACCGGGCAGCCACAGAGAGAAAAACGGGAGATAGGTCACAACTAGAAGCATGGCGACTTCCGCCGCTATGAAATACATGGCGTCTTTCATGGATTTTTCGTAGGGTATCTCGGCAATCTGCGAGGCCGTCATAAGGGTCATGCCCATGGGAGGAGTGGCGTTTCCGATATTCAGTCCCAGCATCATGATCATGGCAAAGTGAATGGGATTGACCCCGATTTTTGCCATGGCAGGGGAGAGCACTGGTCCCAGAATCAGGGCCGCAGGGATAACGTCTATGAACATGCACACGATCAAAATAAAGGCGTCAACAAGCGTCAGGATAACCATGGGATTATGACTGATCGATAACGAGAACGCTGCTGTAGCATCAATGACTCCGGACAGGGTGATAAACCACCCCAGCGCGGCCGCTGCGGCAATGAGAAGGAACACGATTCCGGAGAGCCTGACCGTCGCGAGCATAGATGCCCAAATGTCTTTGATGGTGAGGCTTCTATAAACAACCATCCCGATGATTATGGCGTATAATGCACCTAAGGCGGCAGCTTCCGAGACCGTGGTGATTCCTAAGAGAATAGTCCCCAGGATGATGATTCCTGTACCCATGGCCAGCAGGGCCTGGTATCCGGCAACACACATTTCTTTGAAAGAGGCACGCTCAAAGCGAGGGTATTTACGACGCCAGCTCATATAAAAGCTGATAACAAGCAAGACAGCCCCGCATAGCAATCCCGGGATGATGGCTGCCGCAAAGAGGGCTGGAACCGAAAGCCTGAGGATAGAGGCATACAGGACCATAACAATGCTGGGGGGGATAATGGGCCCGATGACGGAGGAAGTGGCTGTTACGGCGGCCGCATATCCGGGCTCATATCCCTGCTTTTTCATGGCGGGGATCAGGATACCGCCGATGGCCACCGTATCCGTTACAGCCGCGCCGGTCAGCCCCGAAAAGAGGATACTTGCAAAGATGTTCACGTGAGACAGACCTCCATGCAGGTGCCCCATCAAGCTGTTGGCAAAGCGAATGAGCTGTTCGGTCATGCCGGAACGATTGAGAAGTTCGGCCGCCAGGATAAAAAATGGAACTGCTACCAGCACATAGGCTGCACATCCGGCATGCAGCCGCGCTGCCACCGGCTCCAGGAAATCGAGTCCTCCCATAGAAAAAAGACCCACCATGGAAGAAAACCCCATTATATATCCAATGGGAACAGCGAGAATCATCAAGAGGAAAAAGACCAGAAAGGTGAGAGCCATACTAACCTCTTTTTCTTTTCTCTATGGCCTGATCCACAATCGTAGGCCAGGCAAGTATATGGATGAATTGGATGACTCCGCTTACAGGAATGGCCATGAGGCGCCACTTGAAAGAGACTTGAAAATTTGCCGTGATCATCATAATCTGATTTGCTCTTGCGGTGGCGAGCCATCCCTGCCAGATGACAACGACTAACCACAGGCCGATGACGACACCGCCGAAAAGCCGAATGGCCCGATCGAGTTTGCCCGGCAAGATGTTTACAAATGCTTCGACGGCAACGTGTTCTCCTTCCTTAAGCCCGATACTGATTCCCACCAGGGCAATCCAGACCAACAGGATCCGTGAGATCGGGACAGGCCATGGAAGGGGATTGTTGAGGACATAGCGGAAAAAAACAGCATAAATATTTATCGCAAACAGGGTGACCATGAATAAACCAAGGATTCTCAGGACCACCCAGTTTACCCGATCACTGACGGCGAGTATAATTTTCATGAACAGGCCCTTTCAACAGCTTACCAGTGCAAGATGATTACCAGACCCGAAGGTCCGGTAATCATCTTAATTCAAGCGGCCGGAGGCCACAATTTAGAAACTACTTTCCCCACTTGTTCCAGTAGTCTCTGTCAAGGTTATTGCTGAGTTCATCGACCTTGTTCCAGACCTCATGCACGAATTCAGGTTTCATACCGAACTTTGTCGTAACCCACTTGTAATAGGCAGGCCGCATCAAATTCTTAAAAGCTGCCTTTTCTTTCGGCGTTGGGATATAACATGCCTTGAAATGCTCACATCCCTCTTTCCATCCCAGATAGGTGAGGTGGACTGAGAGACCATGGGCATACATGACCGCCTGACGAGCTGCTCGCAGAATGACGTGCTGGTATTTTTCAGGAAGGCTCTTAAACCACTTGTCGTTAATGACCCAATTGAGGCTGTTATACACATGCCCGGTCCATGTGGTGTATTTGCAGACATCCCAGAACTTCATGGCCGCATTGAGTCCGGGTGCGTTGAATTGTCCATCAGCCACACCGGTCTGCAGGGCCGTGGGTACCTGACCCCATTCCAGAGGGACCGCCTTGGCGCCGGTTGCTTCGATCATGGCGATGTGGGCCGGGTTTTCTTCCACACGAATCCTGAGGCCCTTCATGTCTGCCGGAGATTTGATCAAGCGCTTGTTGTTGGTAAAGGCAACAAATCCGCCACCGTCATCCATGGTGCCGAGATAGCGCAATCCTGTTTTTTGCCTCAATTCCTCCATTAAATCCGCGTAGTACTTGCTGTTGAAGAATGCCCATGCAACGTTATAATCCTTGAAAAGGTAAGGAGTTGTAATAACTTGATATTTCGGGAAGAAGGAGGAGAAAGCTCCAGATGAAAGAACAGCACTTTGAACCGTCTTTCCTTTTTGGGCTTTTTGGGTGTACTCAATCTCAGTTCCCAGGATCATATTCCCGAATATTTTGACTTCAACGTCACCGTTTGTCTGGGTTTTTACGATATCGGCAAAGCGATGGAGTGCAGGGTGGACCTCATTGTTGGTCATACTCACCGGATAGACATGGGCGAGCACCATGGTGTATTTCGCAGCTTGAGAATCGCACGGCGCTGCGAGAACCAACCCCATGACAATAGCCATAGCCACAAGGCAAAAGCCTATTTTTGACAGTTTTTTCATTGTACTTTCCCCCTTTTCGTGTCTGCTCTAGTGATTTTTAATACGATAGCCATGAGTTGAACATTTCCCGAACAAAAAACCACTGTTTCAATCTGAAATAAAACATAGCGATGCTCACGGCATTCCCCCATTCATTGAAATCACCTCCTTCCCTTCCTGAATTCTTGGAAAAAAGCCCAACGAAGGTTCCAAGACTCTGCATTTAAAGTCGAAAGTCCTCAATAGTCAAATAACTCCCATCTCACGTCCGACCTTCCCAAAGGCCTCAATAGCCCGGTCCAGGTGTTCGCGTGTGAGTGCCGCAGAGAGCTGGACCCGTATGCGGGCCTTTCCTCTTGGGACCACAGGGTAGAAAAAACCGATGACGTAGATGCCTTCTTTCAGGAGTTTATCCGCCATTTGGGCAGCCACCTTTGCGTCACCCAGCATAATGGGCACGATGGGGTGATCACCGGAAGTAATCCGGTATCCCGTCTCCTCCATCCGGGACCGGAAATACACGGTATTTTTCTCCAGAGTGTCCCGGAGTTCCGTTGAAGCGGAAACCATTTCAATGGCCTTTATGACCGCCGCCGCAACTCCCGGTGCGAGGGTATTGGAAAAGAGGTATGGCCGTGACCGCTGGCGCAGGAGTTCGATGATTTCCCTCCGGCCGGTTGTAAACCCCCCTGACGCGCCGCCCATGGCTTTTCCGAAGGTGGAGGTAATGATATCGACACGATCCGAAACACCATGGTATTCCGGTGTCCCCCTGCCGGTCTTCCCCATGAAGCCCGTGGCATGGGAGTCGTCCACCATGACGAGTGCATCGTATTCCTCTGCCAGGTCACAGATGGCCTTGAGGTTGGCAACAATACCGTCCATGGAGAAAACCCCATCGGTCGAAATGAGCCTAAATCTAGCCTTCGATGCCTCTTTCAGCTTCGCCTTGAGGTCATCCATATGGTTGTTTTTATAGCGAAAACGTTGCGCTTTGCAGAGCCTGATCCCGTCGATGATGCTTGCGTGGTTCAGCTCATCGGAAATCACCGCATCCTCAGGTCCCAGGAGGGTCTCGAAAAGCCCGCCGTTGGCATCAAAACAGGAAGAATAGAGGATGGTATCTTCGGTTCCCAGGAATTGGGATACCTTCTCTTCCAACCTTTTATGCAACGACTGGGTACCGCAGATGAAACGGACCGAGGAAAGGCCATATCCCCACCGTTCAAGGCCTTCTTTGGCGGCATCAACAAGTTCCTGTCTTCCGGAAAGTCCGAGGTAATTGTTGGCACAGAGGTTCAGTACGTGCTTCCCGTCAACAAGATCGATTTCCCCACCCTGGCGGCTGGAGATGACGCGCTCGTCCTTAAACAGACCGCCTTGACGGATCTGCTCCAACTCATTGCTCAGGTATTCCTTGATCTTTCCGTACATTCGTTGTCCTCCCAGAGACACTAAAGTTTTTGGGTGTTTCAACCCAGGGGCTGGAACCAATCCTTAAAGCGATCATCACGAAATTCGCAGATATCCTTCATCAGTTTGGATATTTTGGCAGTCACCGGCCCCGGAACCTCGCCAAATATGCGGTCCTCCATTTTTTTCACTGGGGTCACTTTGATTCCCGTGTGACAGGTAAACAGTTCATCTGCTGCCATGAGTTCGTCGGGTGTTATCTGCTCTTCCGAGGTCTCTATGCCGATGGCTGGCGCCGCTTCAAGAATAGACTTCCTGGTGACGCTCTGGAGGATGTTTCCTCGTGGGGGTGTTTTGAGGACACCGTCTTTTACCATGAAGATGGATTCGATGGCCCCCTCCGCCACATAACCATCTGTTGTCAGCATGATGGCGAGATCAAAACCCCGCTCCACAGCGTCTTTCCGTGATAAGGCACCATTAAGGTAGTTGGCGCACGCTTTTGCCTCAACCGGCACGGTCGCAGGGTGTAACTTTCGCCATTTGCTCAAGCAGATGCTGATGGGGTCCGCCTTATCCAGCCCCAGTTCGTCGGTTTCAGGTATCGCAAATACGGCAAGATCCAGTTTGGAATCCATGACCAGGGAAATCACCGCCTCTTCACTGTAATAGGCGAGGATTTTCGCCAGGCCGCGTCCGATGTTGTTTGCATTGACCAATTCCGCCACGGCTTTGGCCACTTCGTCTCTGGAATAAGCCATTTCAAACCCCAAGAGTTTCGCACTCCTGAAGAGACGGTCAAGGTGTTTGTCCATGCGGAAGGCAACCGGGCCGTTGGGACCCGGATGAATCCCGAATACATCAAACATGGCCGATCCCCGGCTGAAACTGTGGGACATGACATGTACGGTCGCCTGGTTCCAGGGGACTACTTCTCCATTCATCCAAACTTTCAGGTGTTCAAACATCTCATTGCTCCTTTCTTGTCGGTAAAATTCACGGACCTAGAAGTCCGGGTGCACACACGTCATGCCGAAGGTATCTGCGACTGCCAGATAACATACCTGGCCGTTCATCACATTGAGCCCTTTCCTCAGCGCGGGATCATCCGCCATGGCTTTTTTCAGCCCCTTGTTGGCAATGGCGAGACCATAGGTAAGGGTAACATTGGTAAGAGCGATGGTTGATGTACGCGGCACCGCTCCCGGCATGTTGGCCACACAATAATGAACCACATCATCCACGATAAATGTCGGCTCCTCATGGGTGGTGGGGTGAGATGTCTCGCAGCACCCGCCCTGGTCAACCGAAATATCTACCATGGCGGATCCCGGCATCATGCGGTGGACAAGGTCTCTGGTTATAAGCTTCGGCGCCTTGGCCCCGGGAATAAGGACCGAACCGATAACCAAATGGCTGTGAACGCATTCTTCCTCGATGTTGGCCGGGTTGGACATGATGGTCACCAGCCGCGAATCCGTGATGTCTTCAAGGTAGCGTAGCCGCAGGGGATTGTTGTCCAGGATGGAGACCTGTGCCCCAATGCCAACGGCCACCATGGCCGCTGAAAAGCCAGCAACCCCGCCGCCGATGATAGTCACCCTGGCAGGCCGGACCCCAGAGACCCCTGAGAGGAGGATCCCCATGCCTCCGTTCTTGGCTTCCAGGCTGAATGCCCCCATCTGGATGGAGAGCCTGCCGGCGACTTCGCTCATGGGAGAGAGGAGCGGGAGGGATCCGTCATCAAGCTGGACAGTCTCATAGGCTACTCCCACGATCTTTCGCTTCAGGAGCTTTTTGGTCAATTCCTGATCAGCGGCCAAATGGAGATACGTGTACAGAATCTGGCCGGGTTTCATCCGGTCAAATTCCGGTCCGATGGGCTCCTTGACTTTAATCACCATATCCGATTCACCCCAGACCTCGTCGGGGTTTTCCAGGATCTTGGCGCCCGCTTTGACAAATTCCTCGTCCCTGAAACCGGAACCTAAGCCCGCTCCTTTTTCCACGAATACCTGATGGTTGTGATCAATAAAGGCCTTCACTCCTGAAGGCGTGGCGGCTACTCTTTTTTCAGCAGATTTGATTTCTCTTGGGACGCCAATTTTCATGAGATTTCCTCCATTCTGTGTGGTTATGAAATAACTATTACATTCATGCATCTCATCTTCACGTCATATTCGGCCGATCTTCGTTCACAAAATCCTCGAAATAGTACAAGGCTATTCCTGCAGTTTTGCTCAGTCAGATCGACCAAATCTAACCCAAATCTGAGCACCTTAATGCAACAGTTATTTCATGACAGTCCCATAATGGAAGCTGGACAATCACGGGGGGTCGATCTTTTCATAAGCTTCATGATATAGCTGTTAGAAAATGCTATTCGTTCATCTGGTAAATAGTCAAGCAAGAAATGATATTACGGACGGTCAGAGCCGTTTTCGGGCCGGGCGGCATAGAGATTTGCCCTTTATCAACCATTCTAAATGGTGTATAGTGGCGTGTCTTAGGCCGATGGGGATAAAAACAACATGAAAGATAGAAAAGAATGCTTTGGTATCCTTAACCGAGTTTTCCCGGTGAGTGAGAGCGGGATGCGGGAAGTGGTGCCCGAGTGTTTTGACTGCGATGACAGGGTAGAATGCTTGAAAAGAGCCCTTGCCACTTCCGAAGGGCTTGGCTACAGGGAAGATCTCCTGGAAGAGAGGTGCTCCGGGGGCTTTATCGGCCTCATCAAACGCTGGAGTGAGAAAAAGACACTCAGCAGTCTCAGGGAAAAGGAAAGAGAGAAGAAATGATCATCGAAATCACGTGCCCTTTTTGCCAGTTTTCCAAGCGGGTGCCAAGCGAAAAAATCCCCGATGGAGTGAAATGGATCACCTGTCCCCAGTGCCGCCAGCGGTTCGAATTCAACAAGAAGGAGGCGGAAGGGGCGGCCAACATTCCGGTTCCTCCACCGGCCATTCCGCATCACTCGGAGGATGAAAAGGCCAGGGAAGAGCCGCAAGGGCGTCCTTCCCGCAAGGGTGCTCCCTGGGAAAACCGCTCGGAGATTGGTTTCTGGCAAGGGATTTTTCAGACATTCAAGGTGGTCATGTTTTCCCCTGAAACCCTGTTCAAGGAACTAACGTACGACGCGGGAAAAAGAGAACCCCTTGCTTTCGGACTCCTTACGGGCTCCATTGGGGCCATGCTGGGACTTTTCTGGCAGAGCCTGATCCCCGGAGCTCTCCTCATCCTGGGGCATTCTTTCTTGTCCCAGTTTGCCATCGGGATTATAGTCCTGTTTGTGTTGGCGATGATTCCTCTCATGGTCACGATAGGGATCTTCATCTATAGTGGGGTTCTTCATCTCCTGCTCCGTATAGTGGGAGGAGGAGCCCATGGATTTGAGGCCACTTTCAGAGTGGTTTCCTACTCCCAGGCTGCACAGGTACTTGGAATCGTCCCCTTTATCGGGGGATGGATCGGCGGGATCTGGCAACTTATTATCCAGGTGATCGGCCTGAGGGAGATCCACGAGACCTCCTACCTGCGCGTTATTCTGGCCTTTGTCATCCCCTTGTTCGTGGGGATTTTGCTTGCTGTGGCGGTCATTGTCCCGCTGGTGATCTTTCTTTTTCGCCAACCCCTTGCTCAGATCTGGTCGTGAGCGATACTAGGAGGCTGTCCGAGAATGCCCTTTTGCTCCAACTCTTCGTCATGCTCAAAAAATTATCCTCGGAATATTAACCATATACCTGCGGTAATTTTTTCGTATTCCTTGATTTGAAACAAAATTACTATTCTCGGACAACCTCCTAGCAAAGGATAATACAGGTGCTTGCTGTCCTGAAAATCATCGGGGATGAAACGGTCCTTCAGGAGCTGGTAAAGGGGTTGTCAACACCTCTCTTGATCGTTTTCATTGTGGCATCCCTCTTTGTGCTCTCAAAAGGTGCGGATCTTCTCATTGACGGAGTTGTCTCCCTCGCGAGGCGTACCGGCATCCCCAGGATCATTATCGGGGCGACCATCGTCTCGCTCGGAACCACGGCGCCGGAGGCCTTTGTCTCTGTTATGGCGGCATGGATGGGGGACCCGGGTCTTGCCCTGGGAAACGGGGTTGGTTCTATTATCGCCGATACGGGTTTGATCTTTGGGCTGAGTTGCGTACTCGTGCCCATGCCGGTGAACCGTTTTGTGCTCAACCGGACCGGCTGGGTACAGGTGGGATCAGCCACCCTTTTGGTAGTCATTTCCGTCGTTACCCTTGCCTCCAGCGATGCAGGCCCTGTCCTGGGGCGAGGTATGGGGCTCCTCTTCCTGTTGCTGCTGGCCGGGTATCTGTTTGCCACCTATGTGTGGGCGAAACAGGGTCTGGCCGGTCTTGGAGAAGAACACGACACGTCTGAAATGATTGGTCTTCCCAAGACCTGGGTGATGATCGTGGGCGGGCTTGTGGCGGTGATTGCCGGGGCAAGGGTCTTGATCCCCTGCGCAGCGGAAATTGCCAACAGACTGGGGGTGCCGGAAGACGTTATCGCGGCGACCATGGTAGCGTTCGGGACGTCCCTTCCGGAACTGATGACGGCCATTTCGGCAATCCGGAAAGGGCACCCGGAGATCACCGTGGGGAACATTGTGGGGGCTGATGTGCTGAATTGCCTCTTCGTGATCGGCGCGGCTGCCGTCGCGAGACCTCTCCAAATACCAGGAAATTTTTATACATTCCATTTCCCGGCCATGTTGATTATCCTCTATTCGTTCCGGGGCTTTATTTTCATGAATCGCTCGGGACGGTTCAGGAGATGGCAGGGATGGTGGCTCCTGGGAATCTACGTGGTTTATGTGGTTCTGCAGTATGTCGTGAATAGCGGGTAGTGTGTAGCCTGTTGTCCACAGCTAAAAGTGTCCGATGTGATGTTTCTGTGTAGTATAGTGGATTCGATGGGTTTTCAGCCGTTTGCCACGAGCAACTGACAACAGTCAACACACGGTTCTGCGCGAACTTGTCTAAATAGTAAGGAAATGATGAGTGAGATAACATACAAGGAAGTGCTCAACCCTTCCCAGCTGGAGGCGGTCATGACCGACAAGGGACCGCTTCTGGTCATCGCGGGAGCGGGTAGCGGAAAGACCCGAACCCTTGTCTACCGGGTGGCCCGGTTGGTGGAAATCGGGGTTGACCCGGAAAATATTTTGCTCCTCACCTTTACAAGAAAGGCCGCCGGGGAAATGCTGGAACGGGCGGCGGGACTTTCCGATGCCAGGTGCAGGTTTGTTTCGGGCGGGACCTTTCACTCCCTTGCCAACAGGATTTTGCGCAGCTATGCTGACCTGCTCGGGTTTGATCGGGGATTCACGATCCTCGACCGTTCAGATATGGAAGAGGCGATCCGCTCACTGGTCCAGGAAAGCCAGATGAACAGGGGCGTGGGGCGGTTTCCAAAGACCGGTACCCTTGCTAATATCCTGAGCAAGGCCGCCAACTTCGGCGGATCTCTCGAAACATGCATGGAAGAGGAATACTTTCAATTCCTTCCCGTTATTGACCAGGTGGATCGGCTCCGGCACCTCTACACCCAGTTTAAGAAAAACCATTCCATGATGGATTATGACGACCTGATCCTCTTGTTCCGGCAACTTCTGGAGCAGGAGGAATCGGTCAGGAAAGAACTGGGAGAGCGGTACAGCCATATCATGGTGGATGAGTACCAGGATACCAATGCTATCCAGGCGGATATTGTCAGGTGGCTGGGTTTCGAACATCAAAACGTTATGGTCGTGGGGGATGACAGTCAGTCCATTTACTCTTTCCGGGGGGCGAACTACCGGAACATGTTTGAGTTCCCCTCGCTTTTTCCCGGGGCCAAGGTCATCAAGTTGGAGGAGAACTACCGTTCCACCCAACCCATATTGACCTTCACCAATGCCCTCATGGAACAGGCCGGTGAGAAATATACCAAGTGCCTGTTCACTGTGAGAGAGGGAGGGGAAAAGCCGAAAGTCGTCAACACCAGGACCGATCCGGACCAGGCGCGATACGTGTCACAATATATCAAGGAGGAAATGGACCGGGGAAGACCTCTTTCCGATTTCGCAGTCCTTTTCCGGGCGGGATACCATTCATTTGAGCTGGAAGTGGAACTGGCCCGTCTCTCTATTCCCTATGTCAAGTACGGTGGTTTCAAGTTCCTGGAATCAGCCCATATAAAGGACTTCCTCGCCCATCTCAGGGTGATCGCGAATCGAAATGACCGGGTCAGCTGGGGCCGGATTCTCCGCCTTCTGAAAAATGTCGGCCATGCCAAGAGCAATGCCATCATCCGGTGGATGAAGGACGAGGGGAAAAGGTCTGATCAGCTCGAGGAATGGCCTTCTGCAGGAAAGGGAGCCGAAGGACTCAAACCCCTGTCAGAACTCCTGGCAGCGCTTTCGTCAAAAAATATTCTGCCGAAGGCTGCTGTTGGGAAGATAATGGAGTATTATACTCCTATCCTGGAACAAAAATTTGATGATTTCCCAAGGCGCGCAAGAGAACTGGAACAGCTTGTTCACATGGCAGGCCGTTACAAGAAAATCAGGGCCTTTCTGGATGACCTGACCCTTGAGCCGCCGACCAGTTCAGCGGACTTGGAGGGGAACCAGAAAGGGGAGTGCCTCACCCTTTCCACGGTTCATTCGGCCAAGGGACTCGAATGGCCGGTTGTTTTCATTATCTGGCTCATGGAAGGTCGTTTCCCTCCTGCCCGGGCATACCAGAATGATGAAGCCCTTGAGGAGGAGCGGAGGCTCTTGTACGTGGCGGCAACAAGGGCGAAAGACCAATTAATGCTATGTTACCCCGGCCAGGAATCAGTCCCCTCCTGGCAAACTGCCGGGTATGGCCTTCGAAACGGCCTCTCGTCCTTTATCCAGGCACTTCCGGCGGAAGTGCTCATCTTTGAGTCCGGCTTCAGGTACCCCGGGTCCCGACCGTCACGGAGGGAATGGGCACAACCGGCAACACCCCCGCAAGCGGCGGCAGGGCATGATTTCCACCAGGGTGACCGGGTGAAGCATCCTGCTTTCGGCATGGGGGTCGTGTCCAGGTTCCTGGATACAGATAAGGTGGAGGTATTTTTTCAGAGCGTGGGGCGAAAACTCCTTCATTTGGAGTATACAACGCTGGAAAAAATGTGAAGCGGAAAGCAACGACCTTGAAGACTGACCAATGAATTCTGTATGAGATATGATGAACTGGTTTTTTCGCGAGTTGATACGGTGAAGATCGAAAGGCTATCCTATGAGGAGGCGGTAAAATACCTTTACAGCCTCCAGAAGTTCGGGATCAAGTTCGGGCTCTCAAAGACCTCAAACCTCCTCAATGCCTTTGGTAACCCGCATGAAGGACAGAACTATGTGCATATTGCGGGCACCAACGGAAAAGGATCGGTAGCAGCTTTTCTGGCCTCGATTCTTCAGGAGGCTGGATTCAAGGTGGGGGTCTACACGTCTCCCCATCTGTTGCGGTTTACCGAGCGTTTCCGGATCAACGGCAGGGAGATGTCCCGGGAAACCGCTGCTCAACTCATCAATGAACTGCGGCGGGTAGTGGTTGCAGAAGAACCACCCACCTTTTTTGAGGCGACTACGGCTATGGCGCTGGTCTACTTTGCCCGGGAAAAGACGGACCTTGCAATCATGGAGGTGGGAATGGGAGGGCGTTTGGATGCCACGAACATTATACGCCCGCTGATTTCAGCGATTACCAATATTTCACTGGAACACCAGGCTTTCCTGGGAACGAGCATCAGGCAGATCGCCAGAGAGAAGGCAGGAATCATCAAAGAGGGAGTGGATCTTGTTACCGGGGCAAGAAGACCGCAGGTCGTGGAGGAATTCAGGGCCACCTGTCGTGCGAAAAAAGCGCCATTTTGGAGAATCGGCGAACAGATCCGGTATCGGATGACACCTTCGGGACTCCACTATTATGGACCGGCAAGGAGGATGAACAGACTCCTGCTGGGATTGAAAGGGCACTTTCAGGCAAGGAACGCAACCCTTGCCCTGGCCGTAGGCGAATTGCTCGAAAGAAAGGGTTTCCCCGAATCCCAGGAACAGGTGCGCGCAGGTCTGAAGAACGTGGATTGGCCTGGCAGGATGCAGGTGATATCCACAAACCCTGAAATCCTGCTGGATGGTGCCCATAACCCTGGAGCTGCCAGGGCCCTTGCCGGAGCTCTTCAAGAGGAGTACCGGAATCGCCGCATCATCGTTGTCATTGGGGTCATGGATGATAAAGACATCAGGGAGATTCTCAAATGGATCGTGCCTGTCAGTGATCACGTTATCTATACCCGGCCCCGGTATTACCGGGCGGCGGCGCCGGAAAGGCTCATGGCAGAAGCCGCATCCTTTGGGGTGACAGGTGAAATCGTTCCGGCCCTTTTCCCGGCCCTGGACCGGGCCGGAAACCTGGCAAACCCGTCGGACGTGATTGTAGTGTGCGGTTCTCTCTTCACCGTGGGTGAAGCTTTATCCTATTTCGACCCTGAAAAGTATAACCCTGAAGAATAATGAGAATAGGGAGAGACAGATGACAAGGCAAACCCTTTGGATTTTGAAGAATCGAGTTGCGCTTCGTTATTCCCTGTATCTGGCAATCTTTCTCAGCCTGGTTTTTGCTGGTTCGTTGGCGGATGCCAAGGCATTGTTTTCAAAGGAGAAACTCGCCGAGGATAAGGGTGTGCCGTGGAAGATCACGGCGAAGAGTCTTTCCTATAATCAGAAGACCAGTGTCTACCGGGCAAAAGGAGATGTCCTGATCGTCCGGGGCGATCAGGCCCTGTCGGCCCAGGAAGCCATGTACAACAGGCAGACGGGTGTCGCAAAGGTCTCCGGTGCGGTGCGGCTCAAATCAGGAGACGACATCCTGACCGGTGAAAAAGGGGTGTTTAATCTTCTAGAGCAGACCGG